>Ga0070741_10007088_pt1 | contig 23539 bp, 24 predicted proteins | sample Coa_R1_4_FD_66440 | JGI IMG/M metagenome (GOLD analysis project Ga0070741, IMG submission 66440) | Surface soil microbial communities from Centralia Pennsylvania, which are recovering from an underground coalmine fire - Coalmine... | ecosystem: Environmental > Terrestrial > Soil > Unclassified ...
CCGGCTGAAATACGGCACTCGTAAATTGTGTTCGCTCCATCGCCAAAGAGATGTTTCGCGCAAATCTGCAGCGGAGATTTAATGTCATCCAGAAATGCCACGTGCAGACGGGCGTCCCGCAGTGCAGCCAAATAACCGGGTGGGGCGATTGCACCTGCTGAGCGCGCCCGCAACCCGCCATGGATTGCCGCCGATTGGGCGCCGTATTCGAAAGCGTGCACGGCGGATAAACGTCCGTCGCGGCGCAATGGATTAGCAGGGTCACGATGCGTGTTACTTATGCATGTGATCGATCGATCATCCCACCGAGTTACCTCCTCCACTAAACACATCAGACCGGAGTGAGGGATCAAGATGCGAATTTCTGCTTTGTTGATCGACGTGTTCGGAGGCATTTGCCTGTGTTTCTTTCTTACTTTTGCTCATGCTCCTTCCAAGCATGAGTGCGAGCGTGATTAAGAGTCCCCGCCTGGCGAAGCCTTAATCCCAAAACGGGTAAAAGTTAAACCAGTTGTAAGGCGCAATGCGCGTGTAATGCTCCAGGCGCTCAGCGTAGCGCTGCATCCATAACTGAATGTCCTCAGCCCTACGGTCGCGATCCAATGTGATCTGGTCGGCAAAGTGTTCGAAGTAAATTTCGTAACGATTCCCGCCGCGGTACAGACCGAAAAACAAAATCACGGGACAATGCGTCATCGCAGCAAGCACAATTGGCCCGACCGGGAACGCGGCTCGGCCGCCGAGGAAATGGCAGCGGGTTGTCTTATCACCCTTCGACACGCGGTCGCCCAGCGTGCCCACGAAGAAGCCCGCGTCCAAATTCTCCTTAACTGTCAGCAAAGTATCCACCCGGTCCGGCGCAATTACCGTCCCGGCGACTACCGGGTTCAGTGCATCCAGAAGACGGGTGATATTCTGGTTGTGAGTGGGATCCATTAAAACTTTGAGCGGAAAGTTTCGCTGCACCACCCCAAGAGCTCGCAATACCTCGAAACTGCCCAAATGTGAGCCTAAAAGAATGCAGCCTTTTCCGCTTTCCATTCGGCGGTGCAGGATTTCTTTGCCATGAAGCTTCACATCGAAGCGGTGGAACTCACCGCGCAACAGGTAAACGCGATCCAGAATTGTGGCCGCGAAGCAATGAAAATGACGAAACACATGCCACCAGTGGGCTGGACGCCCGCGGATTTGCTTTAAGTATTTGTACGAGGTCCGACGGGCTGCGCCTGCAGTAACTACAAAATAAAATGTGATCGGATATAACAGAAGCCTTGCTGCCCAACGCCCCATGTGCGTCGCGATCCACGCGAGAGATCGCAGCGAGGTCATCGTGCCGCGTTCCGGCAAGCTCGTCCAACGCACTCCTTCCGAGGCTTTCGTCTCGAGAACGTTCGAAGTCATTTTTCGGAAACGACGTTTTGTCCGCAAATCGCGCCGGTGAAAAAATGTGGGTAGATCTCACGAATGCGGTCGATGTCCGGCGCGACTTCGGCACGCTGGAGGCCTGCGCGAGCAAACGCTAGCCGCCAGTGCTCTGCAGTCAGAAAGCCTGGATTTGGGCGAATCTCTGGATCTGTCTGGACATTTGTAAAACTCTCAAGAATTTGAAACATCAACTCGGGATAGATTGGCTGATTAAAATAGGGTCGCAGGCATTCACCGATCACGAGCCAGCCGTCGTTGGCTAAAGCCCGGCGTGCTTCATTCAGGCTAAACACGAGATCCTTGGAGATATGCATGACGTTAACGGCGTATACGAGATCGAATTCACCCGGTTTGATACCTTGAGTGTGCCAGGGCGAATCGAGATTGAGCGCGCCCCATTCCAGCGGAAGATCAGGATATTGCTTCGCGATCTTGCGTTGCCCATACCGCAGAAAGAACGCGTTTGGCTCTGTAATGAGATAACGCTTTATCCGTGGCAACAGTCCGCGCTCACCGAGCACGCGTAGCAGAATTTCGCTGGCGCTGCCGGGGCCGGCGCCTACTTCCAAGATCTGGACCGCGCGCCGATTGGAAATGCGCTTAGCGGCAAGTGACGCCCCCACCCAGTTATTCACAGCATAGGTTAAATTGTCGTTGCGAAAATAATTCAGCCACAGCGGCACGCCTTGCGGACCGAGCAAATTGCGATCACCGCTTTGCCGGCCATCGGCCACCGCTGGATAAAGGCTGGCGGCGTGGTCCAGCAAATCCAACGTGGCCGCGTTCGCGGAATCGATTTGCAGACCTGCTGCGCGCAGGCTCTTGAGATCGGACTGCCGCAGCGCGTTCCGGAAATGGTACAGGCGGGTGTTCCCCTCGGTCTGCGCCTCGGCGCAATCGACTTCGACCAGACGCTCCAGGATCCAATGCACGGCGAACTTGAAAGATGGCTGAAACGAAAGGAGACCGCAGAGGTCATCGACCGATCGCCATTGGCTGAGGTGATCGACCACGTTCAACCGGTGCGCCAGATCGATGGCTAATTCGACGCTATAACGCTCCAGTAGTTCAATGCTTTGATACAGTCGTTCACTGAACACCGGCGCTGGATATTCCTTCAGGTATTCAGCCAGCCGCGGATCGCTTGCCTCTACCTTAAACGTTTGCGCGTCGGAAAGTGGCGCGTTCACGAAGTCACCTTTGTTCTGGAATTAACTTTAAGTTGGCCTTCAACTATCATACGGCCCTGGATGTGGCAGCAAAAATTGACTTCGCTCGAGTCATCGTTGCCCGCGGAAAGGCAGATCGTAAATGGCTGATCGGGCTTTAGTGGTTGCAGAAACTTGACTGCCCGGATCGCTGTAACCTCACACTCTTCGCGCCAATCACGCAGTGCCGCAAGAACTTCGTCGAGGATCAATACGCCTGGCACGAGAGGTGTGTCCGGAAAATGTCCTGGCAAACTGGGATGATCGGCCGTAATCGCGCGGCGCACCTCAAAGGTCATGTCATCGAAGTTTCCTCATGCGAGCAGACCCAGCAACTCAACCCATTCCAGTCGGACTGTCATAATCGTATTCCAATGTGCCAATGCCTGACAAATCGGAGCGAATTCGTTGATCTTATCTTCCGACCAGCTTTTCCGCTCGTGCGCCAGATGCGCGCTGCCTGCTCACCGCCAGGCCAAATCGATCGCAATACGCCGCAAATCGAGCGGCGCTCTCTGTTTCTTGCACCCCAAACTGTGAAAGATCGTACCGATGACGTCTATATCGTTCCTTCGGCTGGCTTGCCAGCGCTCGGCGCATTCGTTGTTCTGCTTCCCGAGAGAGGGACCAGCCGAAGTGCGAGTAAATACGTCGCACCACCGCGAGAGGATCGCGCCGAATCTCTATATAACTCACGTCGCAAATGCGATCCTCGGCTAAGCGATCTCGTTCTGGCAGGAATCTTTCCAGAGTTTTCGACCAGTAATCGATCGCCTCGCGGCAAACGGTGAGCGGATCGACCGCGTCGCTAAACACGCGACGGAGGATCGTTATCAAACTCGATACTGAAGCCATGGCATCGAGCGGCGCTCGGTGGGTTTGCACGAAAAGTGCATCTGGGTAGGCAGCCAGCAGAGTGGGCAGGGCAAACATGTGCGTGGGCGCCTTGAGCACCCAACGCGGCGCGCTCCGCCGAACCTGCAGATGCTGAAGAAAACGATGGTGATATTCGTATGCAGGCCGCATATCCTGGCGAAAAAACCAGGTTCGATACGAAGGAACATAGTACATCGAATCGAACTGATCACTCATGAACGTCGGTGCCATGAGACTGACACACTCTTGCGGAAGCTCTGCGCCAACTGGATGCACGTGGTGAAATGTGGGCGCCAGCCAGTTGAAGCAATTACAACTGCTAATTGCCCGTTGAATTCGCCGCTTCTCATTATCACGATTAGGTGGAGATGGCGTCATGACTTCCCACGTGAGAGGAACTCGGTGCCCGAGGTCCAAGGCGAGCAGGGTATGCAACAGGGTCGTGCCGCTGCGCGGCAAACCGACGATGAAGAGCGGTTCGCGAATTTCTTGCCGGGCAATGTTTGGGTAAACCTTCCGGTCCCGTTGCATAAACAAACGCGAACACAATGTCCGTATCAGATCGGCCCGCAGGACAATTCTTCCGACCAGGTTGAGTTGCGCCTCGCGCTGGCAGGAATCGAGCAATCGCGACAGGCCGGCCAAAAAGTCGCCATCGCCAAAATCGTCCAGGCCGCAACGGCGCTTTGCCGTCTCGATCAAATCAACTGCTCGAATCGGAATGCGCGGAATTCGAGTTTTGTCCAGCAAACTGCCACAGCCATTGAGAAGCCGCACGGGTAGGATCGGGCGAGTTTGATCAAGGGTCGTGTTGAAGGAATTCATTCCTGAAAAGAATTGTTGTTGTTCTGCCAGATTCGGGAACCATTGGCTACTAAGACTTTAGGACAATATCAACACTGTGAGGACAGGAGGTAATCTCGGATGGTTGCACTCTTCTCACAATCATTCCATTTTGTCTCTGATGAGAACGGAGAAAGCAATGTTTGGTGCAGGTTGTTTTTGGGGCGTCGAAGAAACTTTCCGTAATTTGAAAGGCGTTTTATCCACGACGGTCGGCTACGCCGGTGGGATAAAAGAGAATCCGACCTACGAAGATGTTTGCACGGACAAGACCGGTCACGCCGAGGTCGTGGAAGTGGAATTCGATCCATCACAAATCACCTACAATGAACTTTTGGATATTTTCTGGTCGAACCACAATCCCACAACGCTGAACCGGCAAGGGCCGGATGTTGGAACGCAGTATCGTTCAGTGATTTTTTATCATTCGCCCGAGCAAAAGTCGGCGGCGGAGGAGTCCAGAAAAGAAATCGACCTAAGCGGGCGTTTTGGCCGGCCAGTGGTAACGCAAATTGAACCCGCGCCGAAGTTCTGGCGCGCGGAGGAATATCATCAGCGTTATCTGCAAAAGCGCGGGAAGTCACATTGCGCGATCTGATTTCAATCCCGAATGGGTCGCCACGTAATTCAAACCAGGAATTTCCCGGTCGATGCCGCCCACTTCATCCTTTCCCAGGCGCACAACGCCCTCGGTGAGCGCAACGAATTCCGGATAGCGCTCTCTGGTGGGCATACTCCCATCCCAATTTATGCGCGGCTCGCCACAATAGGGCATGATCTGCCGTGGGAATTGACCCGAATTACGTTCGGAGACGAGCGGTGCGTCCCTCCGGATGACGGAGAGAGCAACTTCAGAATGGTGCGGGAAACCCTTCTCGCGCCTGTCGCGGTTCCTGAAAAATCAATTTTGCGTATGCGGGGTGAGATCGACCCGCAAATCGCGGCGCAGGAATACCAGGATCAACTGGACCTGATGGCGACGCAGCGAGGTGAACCGATTTACCGGCACGACCTGATCCTTCTCGGTCTGGGGGACGATGGCCACACGGCTTCGCTTTTCCCTGGAACTGTTGCGTTAGACGAAACGATAAGGCGAGTGGTCGCGAACTTTGTCCCAATGTTAGATGCCTGGCGATTGACATTCACTTTCCCGCTTATCAATCACGCGCGACATGTATGTTTCCTGGTCGGCGCGTCAAAAAAGGCTGATTTAATCGAGCGCGTGCTCGAAGGTGATCCGCGATTTCCAGCTTCCAGAGTTAATCCCCCAGGTGGCGATGTGACGTGGATTATTGGGTAATCGTGATTCGAAAATCGATTCACGATGTAACGAATCAACGATGTCACGCTCTCAATATTCTTCGCCCTCGTCTTCTTTCGCTCGCACGACACGATCGTCCACTGCGTACGCGTGAAGCATTACGGCGATAAGATAAAAGAAGAAGAGACCGAGACCCCAGCCGGCAGAAGCGAACGCTGCAAGCAATACGAAGATCCCAACTGGAATAGCACCAAACATCCATAGAAACCCCGCAAGCTTGTGTCCCTTGTAAATATGTCCCAGGCCGGGAATGATACTAAAGATAACTGCCATGGCGTCGCTCGCCTTGCCTTCCGCTGTTTCAGTCGCGCCCTGTGTCCAATCACATCGGTCGCAGTGTTTGGCATCTTTCGGCAGGAGATGCCCGCAGTATGGACAGAGCATCTTATCTCCCGCGGCTGGTTCGGCGGGAGCAGTAGGTGCGTCAGTGTACTCTACACTCATTTTAGTCATTGAACTCAGAGGCGTGGAATTCGTCAAGCAAACTTGCAGTTGGCCGAGATACAGCGCTTCGGTAAACTCGGCTGCAAAGGATTGAAAGTCGCATTGCTTCTTTTCCTCGGATTCTCTGCGCAACTTTTAGGCGCGGGGCTGAATTCGTATGCTGCGCTGATCGCCAGGGACTCTGGAACATCGCCGCGGAACGGAGTGCGCGTGACTTACCTCGGTACAAACGGTTACCAATTTGAGTTCGACGGCCACGCTCTGCTGGTCGATCCCTATTTTTCACGCGTTGATCTTTTAAGTATTGCACTTGGTTCGCGTCTTCAACCGGACAGGTTGCGCGTTACACAGGGAATGCGACACCTCGCACCCAAGGCCGACGCGATCCTGGTCACTCACGGGCATTTCGATCATTTGCTCGACGTCCCGATTGTCATGTCCAGAACACATGCTCGTCTCATTGCTTCAACCTCAGCTGTCGAGCTCGCGAAACGATCGGGCGCTTCTTCCGGTGATGCGGTAACCGCCGGAAGTGTACGGCGAATTGGGCCATGGAAAATTCGCGTGTTGCCAGCTACGCATGATCGCTTTTTTGGGAAGGTACCTTTCGACCGGCGTGAAATGCGTGGTTCTGGCCCGCCGCAGCATCCGGCCGACTGGATTTGTGGCGAAGCACTGGCGTTTCTCATCGAAGTTGGTGGCCAGCGCATTTACATCGATTCAGGTGGAACACCTGCGCAATTGCCGCCGCACGAGCATGTCGACCTTGCAATTCTGGGGATGGCCCTGCCAGATTCGCGCGCGCGACTGTATGACGTACTCGAACGTTTACAGCCACGCTACTTCTTGCCCAGTCATCAGGACAATTTTTTTCGACCGTTGGATGCCGGATTTCAATTCGCCCCGCTTACCGATTTCTCGCGGGTACGGCGCGATTGCGAACAAACAAATCGCGGTCGCTTGATTCTGCTCGATTATTTCCAACCATGGACGCTGCCGAAAAAATAACTACCACGCGCGAACGCTACGGCCTGTTACTGACTGCGTTGGCGCCAGTAGTTCCGCAAATTCTCGGAAGTGCGTTCAACATCTGGTACAACGCCACCGTTATTCAGCCGTTACTCGTTTCTCCCGCCTTAAAGCAACGTTTCTTCGAGACGATCATTATTTACAACGTCGCAGCCTATCCCATCGGCGTTGTCCTGTGGGTCAGGCGAATTTTCTCGTTTCGTGGATTGTTTCGCCGTCTTTGTGCGGGATCAGCTGTCGATTCTACGTTGCTGGCGACAGCGCGCCCCCGGTTAATTCATCTGCCATGGTTCGCGGCCGCGATTTGCGGTTTTGCCTGGTTTTTGTGTATTCCGGTTTTTATTGGCGCTCTCCTGCAGGTCCAAAATCCACTTGATCCACGCTTGCTCTGGCATTTGCCGATTTCATTTTGCGTTTCCGGCTTCATTGCGGTCACGCATTCATTCTTTTTGGTCGAACTGGCCAGCTACTGGGGATTGTTTCCGGTCTTCTTTAGAGGCGAACGGGCCGATCTGATCCCGGGCGTCTTCACGCTCTCGTTGCGCGGTCGCGGAATCTTGTGGGCGGTATCCGCGTCGATCTGCCCGATCGCTTCACTTTTATTGCTTATGTTCGCGCCGCGGTCACCGACGATTAACGCGGGGTGGTTTGCGGTTTTTGTAGGTGTGGTTGGTATCGCGTTCGGAATCTTTACCGCCTTGATGATGAGCTGGCTGGTTGCGAAACCGATCGATCAGCTGCGTGCTGCGGCGGACGCAGTCTCACGTGGCCGGTTCGATGTCGATCTCGGAGTGCCGCGGGCGGACGAATTTGGGCGGTTGCTTGGTGAATTCGATAACATGGTCCGCGAGCTCAGAGACAAGGAGAAATTGCGGCAGACATTTGGCTTACATATCGGCAAACGCGCGGCCGAACAGATTCTGGCGCACGACCCCGGATTGAGCGGTGTCGAGGAGGAGATCACCGTCATGTTTGTGGACATGCGGTCCTGGACCGCACGAACGAGCGTGTCCGCACCGAACGAGGTGGTCGAAATAATGAACGATTTTTTCCGGGTAACCGTCCGCGTCGTAGAGGAAAAACATCGCGGAATGGTGAACAAATATTTGGGAGACGGATTCATGGCGATTTTCGGCGTGGGCGACTCCCGTTCCAATCACGCCGGCGACGCGGTTGCTGCCGGCCGGGAAATTCTCTCCGCGGTAAGACAGCTAAATGACGATCTTGCGACAAAAGGTCGCGCGCCGATTCAAATCGGAATCGGAATTCATTCCGGGCCGGCGATTGTGGGTAGCATCGGCTCGCCTCAAAGACTTGAGTTCACCGCCATTGGGAACACCGTGAACATCGCTTCGCGCATGCAAGGGCTGACCAAAACGACCGGAAGACCGCTGCTGGTTACGGCGACGGTGCGAGATCGTTCAGGCGATTCGTTCGACTTCGAGGAACTGCCACCGCAGGAAGTCCGTGGAATCGACGGGCGATTATCGATCTTCACTGTGCGATACGAAATCTAATCATGGCGTCGCTTTCTGACATTGTTAACCATACAAATGATTTTCTGCGTATTCGTGAAATAGGCGATTGGGACAACGCACTCAATGGTCTGCAGATCGAAAACTCCGGAGGCGTCACTAAAATCGGAGCGAGCGTTGACGCCTCGACACGCGTCCTGACAGCCGCAGCGAAACAGAATGTCGATCTTCTGATAGTGCATCACGGTTTGTTTTGGCCGGGTCTGCAACCGATAACTGGCGTGTTGCGTCGGCAACTGAAACTCGCCTTTGAAGACAACATTGCGCTTTACAGTGCACATCTGCCGCTTGATCTCCATCCCCAACTTGGCAATAACGCGCAGCTCGCAGCAATGCTCGGACTTACATCAAATCGACCGTTTTTCGAAGAAAAAGGTCAAATGATTGGACTGAAGGCGCGCGCATCGTTGCCGCGCGATGAGCTCAATCGCAAATTACAAAAAGTGCTAAGCGGACCGGTAAAAGCTTTCATGTTCGGTCCAAAGAAAAGTGGAACCATCGGGGTCATCACCGGTGGCGCCGGCTCGGAGATCTACAGGGTTGCGCAAGAGGGGATTGACACATTCATCACCGGGGAAGCGCCTCATTGGGCGGCAGTGGCGGCTGGCGAACTGGGGATGAATCTGCTGCTCGGTGGACATTACGCCACCGAGGTCTTCGGCGTAAAAGCGCTGGCCACGCATTTATCCAAACGATTTAAAGTTCCATGGGCCTTCATCGATTGCCCAACGGGAATGTAGCGGGTGAAAATGACGAAGCACGAATGACGAATGACGAAATAATGTCGGAGAGGGTTCGACATTTTAGCATCGCCCTTGCTCTCATCATTCCGTCTTCGACCGTGGCTTCGGTCAAAGGCGGGCCGACACCGCTAAATGGATACAAGGCTGTTCGAGTTCACTACAGGCCTTTAAACAAAATGATAATGCCTGTTCGCATCAATGGGCAGCGCGCAAGTTTGCTTGTGGATACCGGCTCCAACCAGATCATCGTGAACGCCGCCGCAGCTGCTTCGTTCGGCATAAGACCGTCGCAAGGTAGCCTGGGATACATCCGGTTTGCTCAAGTCAACGGTCAGCAACTCCCCGTGGGTTTTGCGCAAAATCTCACCGCTGGCAGCATGAGTTGGGAGCCTTCTTGTGGCGCTGCGCAATTCAAATCGGCCAGGTGCTGGAGAGGACAGCGTCGATGGCATTCTGGGCCTGGATCTTCTCACCCGGCACAAAGCCGTAATCAATTGCAGGACAAAGCTTATTTTCCTAAAAGTCGATCAAACACGGCAAATGAACCTCAGTTCCGTCGCCGCGGCGGCAAAATTCACGAGAGTCCCTTTGCGACGGGAGAGAAACGGCGCCTTAACTGTGCCGTGTTCGATCCATGGGCAACCTGCTCGTCTGCTCGTCGATACGGGATCTTTTATTTCGATCTTTCACGAGGCTTTCATTAAATCAGTCGGCATTCCAGTGGAAGCCACACGCGTCTCTGCGGATTTTACATGGGGCGCGGCACGGAAAATTAGTGCCGGACAAATCGACGATCTTAAGATTGGCGACTTCAAAACGCCGCCGGCGAAATTTGGCGTTGCGGCATTGCCCAATTTCACGCTGGTGCAAGGCGGCGGCGGAATCAGCGGGATCCTTGGGATGGATACCCTCTACAACTGTCATGGTATCATCGATCTCGACAGTATGAATCTGTTTCTGAAATGAGACTTCGCCTCGTCTGACTCAACTCGTTATGCCTTTTTCTTGTTTGCTCCCGGCGCGGCAGGACCTAATTTCTGCGCGCGAGCAGCGGCGCGCCGGGCTTCGGCGCTGCGCCCTGTTGCTTGATAGGCTTCAGCGAGATGCCGCCAGGCTAACGACGAAGATGGCAAAAGCCGAGTTGCGTTTTCCAGTGCACTTACGGCATCGCGACTCCGTCCTTGTTTTTTGTAGGCGACACCGAGATGCTCCCAGACGGGACCATAACGGGAATTCAAAGTTGCACCTTTCTGCAAGTATCCGATGGCCGCATGGGATTGGCCCGTGACCAACAAGCAGTAGCCGAGCTGCGATTGCACAAGATAGTCTTGGGGCAACAATTTTGCCGCGCGTTGCAACGGCGGGATCGCCTGCGGAATTCTGTTTAGATTGATATAACTGAAACCGAGAACCGCCGCGAGATCCCCGTCATTCGGAGAAAGCTGAGCAGCCTTGACCATCGCGTTTAATGCTGCCCCAACGTGACCCATTGCATTCTCCGTTATAGCCAAGTCCATCCATGTGTAGGCATCACGTGGGGCCAAAGCGAGTGCCTTCCGAAATGCGCCTGCGGCCTCCGCATAGTACCGCAGGTGGTACGCACAGTTCCCCCACAGAATCGCCGCAACGCCGCTATGCGGATATTTTTCAGACAGCTTAAGCGAGTAGAATCGCGCTTGTGACCAATTCCGCATCATTGCCGCCGTAACCGTGTACGTTAATAGAGGATCCTTCAGAGCGGGATCTGGCCGCTGCGATGCTTGCGGCGGAGATCGCTTGATGAGTTTTTCCGGCGGCGGAAGTTTCTTAAGCAGACGATCAATGGACGCATCTTCAGCGGCGAAAGATGTGCCCAGAGAAAAACCGAGCACGCAACAGACCTGTAGAAGTCGGATTGCCAATTTCACGGCGCGCAGTGTAAAAAGAACGTGACACGAAATCCAAGTAAAAAGATTCTTGCCTGCTTCTGCGCCAACTGCTAAGAGAAACGGTTCCATTGAAATCGTCCGCTAGCAGGTTTGTTCCATTTCTCGTCTTAGCGATGGCCTGTTCTCTCCCGCGTGCGGCTGTTGCTTTATCTTGCGTGTGGAAAGTCACCGGTCCGAACGGCGCTATTCTGTACCTCGGTGGCTCAGTTCATGCGCTGCGCAGCACCGATTATCCGTTGCCAGTGGCCTACAGCCGTGCTTTTGACGCATCCTCGCATCTTGTGTTTGAAGACGATCCAAAGGCTTCAGCGGCGGAGGCAAAAGCCTTATTGCGTGCCGGCACTTACCCAAAGGGCGACACGTTGAGAAACCATGTCGACCCCCGCACCTACAATTACGTCCGGCGATTCTTTGGGCTGGTAAATGTTCCCGAAGCCAAGTTCGGGCAATACCGACCATGGCTAATCAACATTATGCTTTCCTCGCCTTCCAGTCGGAACTGGCAGTTGGGCGTCGAACAGTATCTCCAACGTCGAGCCAAGGGCTCTAAGTCGATATCCGGTTTGGAATCGCCAAAAGAGCACAACTCTTTTTTCGTAGATCTGAACGATCGTGAGGCAGAGGCACTTCTTTTAATCCTATTTATCAATGCCGGCCAGGGGGAGACAGATGGTGGTAGCCTGATCAATGCGTGGCGTCGCGGCGATCCTGACGCGCTCAACCGCATGCTTCGAGAAGAGTTTCGCGATTTTCCATCGTTGGGCAGGCGTCTCATTAATGTCCGAAACCGCAACTGGATGCCGAAGATCGAAGGCTATCTGCGTAGTGGCAAAACGTATTTCGTCGTCGTCGGCGCCGGACATATCGGCGGGCCAGAGGGTCTTCTCGCGATGCTCCGAGCGCGCCGCTATCAAATCGAACAACTGTGACCGGTAGGGAGGGTGCGCTGCGCCGCCCTGTCGCCGCGACGACCCGGCCGAATTTTTTGCTTTCGTAAATCTTCGGACGCTGTTCTTTGTTCGCCGATGACTGCGGCAGAAGATCGGCGAGGGAGCACGCGGGCGGCAGGAATCGTCGGCGTGGCGATTCTTTCGAGCCGTATCCTCGGGCTGATTCGCGAGACGGTGTTCGCCGGTCTTTTCGGCGCCGGGAGAAATCTCGATGCGTTCTTGATGGCCTTTCGGTTGCCGAATCTGCTGCGCGATTTGTTTGCTGAAGGCGCGCTGTCGACGGCATTCATCACAACGTTTTCAAAGAAGATCGCGGTAGACGGCGATGAATCCGCGTGGCGATTGGCGAACAAAGTTGCCACGCTCACTGCGGTTTTCATGAGCGCGGTCACGTTGCTTGGCATCGTGTTCGCGCCGCAGCTTGTGGAGCTTCTAACCTGGGGAAGCTGGTCCCCGGACAAGACCGCGCTGACCATCTTGCTCACCCGCATCATGTGGCCGTTCATGCTGCTCGTGTCGCTCGCGGCGCTGGTGATGGGCATGCTCAACGCGAAACATGTCTTCGGCCCGCCAGCCATGGCGTCGAGCTATTTTAATCTCGGTTCCATTATTGGTGGTGTAGCAATTGGTTGGTGGCTGGATCCGCATTTTGGTGCGCGGTCGCTCGTGGGACTGGCGATTGGAACGCTGGTCGGCGGAGCCTGGCAATTGGCTGGACAATTCCCTTCTCTTTGGCGTGTCGGCTATAAGTACCACGCCGATTTTCGATGGCGCGACGAAGGCGTGCGCACTGTGCTCACACTCATGGGGCCTGCCGTGATCGCCGCCAGCGCCGTGCAAGTCAACGTCCTTATCAACAGCGGATTTGCGGCGAGCCTTGGTAACGGTCCGGTCAGTTGGCTGAACATTGCGTTTCGCCTGATGCAGTTGCCGCTGGGGCTTTTCGGGGTGGCAATTGGAACCGTTACGCTTCCATTGGTATCGAGAAGCGCGGCCGTTGGAAACATGCACGAATTCCGCGCGATTCTCGCCCGGGGGATACGGCTCGCATTCTTGCTCACCATTCCATCGGCGATTGGACTGGCAATGTTTGCGTCACCCATCATCAGCGTGATCTATCAGCACGGACGGTTTAATGCGGAAATGACGCGCGAGACCGCCGGCGCACTGGAATTTTACGCAGTCGGACTCGTTTCCTATGCAGCGCTGAGGGTATTAACACCTGCGTTTTACGCGATCGGCAAGCGCAACACGCCCATGATCATCAGTTTCATTGCGATCGGCGCGAATCTTTTTCTGAACTGGCTTTTTACATTTCGGCTGGGGTGGCGACATCGCGGCCTGGCGTTTTCGACCAGCCTCATTGCGACGATCAATTTCCTGTCGCTTTACGCGTTGATGCGACATCACGTGGGCAGGCTGGAAACGCGGCAACTGCTAATCGGCCTGGGAAAGATGTGTCTGGCCGGCGCGGTTCTGGCGTTGGTTTGCTGGGCGGCAAATTTTTGGTGGCTTGATGCGTGGGCTCAGCTGCGATTTTTCTCAAAGTTATGCAAACTGCTGGTTGCAATCACGTTTGGTGCTGCGGCATTCTTTGGCTGCGCTTTTTTGCTACGCGTGGGCGAAGTTCAAGATATCGTTGATATTTTTCGCCGGCGCTTTGCTAAGAGCGAATTGTAAGCCCGCCTGTGTCAGACGCCGCCTGGGGGGGCGTTTTCGTAGGGACGCCCTCCAAATTAGTCCAGCGCCTGGGCGAGGTCCTCGATGAGATCGTCAGCGTTCTCGAGCCCAATCGACAATCGCAGGAGTCCTTCAGACGAAGTTGTTCCTGCCCCCTCAATCGACGCCCGATGTTCAATCAGGCTTTCCACTCCGCCGAGACTGGTCGCGCGAGTAAAGATTTTCGTTTTAGCGGCGACTGACATCGCTGCGTCACGGCCGTCCCTGGCTTCAAAGGAGAGCATCCCGCCAAAGATCGACATCTGCTTTGCAGCAATCTCATGTCCTGGATGCGATTTCAATCCGGGGTAATGAACGCGGCCAACTTTTGGGTGCCCGGAAAGAAAATCGGCGACTTTCATCGCGTTATCCGAATGTGCGCGCATCCGCCAGGGAAGGGTGCGCATGCCACGCAAGATCAGCCAACAATCAAAAGGCGAGGGGACTGCGCCGCCTTCATATTGGATGCTCCTGATACGTTTGAAAAAATCGCTTTCAGCTTTTGCGACAACAACTCCTCCGAGAACGTCACAATGACCGCCGAAATACTTTGTCGTCGAATGGAGGATTAGGTCGGCACCCAGATCGAACGGGCGCTGCAGCGTCGGCGCCCAGGTGTTATCACAAACGCAGATCGCCCTCGCTCCGTGGACAATGTTCGCGACAGCGGCGAGGTCGACAATTTTTAGCAGTGGATTGGATGGGGTTTCCATCCAGGCGAGCTTTGTCGTGGCACGCAGCGCTTTTTCCACGGCGCTCAGATCGCTCATATCGACGAAGCTGATGTCGAGTCCCCAACGCCCGAAAATTTCTCGCAGCAATCGCGATGTTCCATAGTACGCATCCACGTGCGCGAGGACGTGATCGCCCGGAGCCAGCGCTTGAAAAATGGACATGCTTGCGCCCGTCCCTGAGGCGAAAGCTGCCGCGGCTGTGCCGCCTTCCAGTGCGCTAATTCCCTGTTCGAGTGCCTGGCGGTTTGGATTGTTGTTGCGGGTATACATGAACCCGCGCGAATACGTGCCCTCGACGTCGCGCTCGAACGTGGTTGAAAGATGAATCGGCAACGAAACCGCGCCCGTCGCAGGATCGATGGTGTGGCCCGCATGGACAGCTAGCGTTTCAATTTTCATTGTGGTTGATTTTTCGAACGGACGCTACGGGTTGCAAATGCGGTTGTCGAACTTATGCTGTTGCGGCTCTCGGGGTAACTCACGAACGGTTTCGTGGGGCTCGGGAAAGCTTCCGGAGTTGACGGCTCCATTTGCCCAGCGCAAATAGCAACTGCGTTTGGCGACCGACCGGTCCTGCCTGGCGAGTTTATTTCATGAGTATCTACGACGACGACGTGTTTCGAATGGCATGTGACCAATTTCAGGTCATCGCCGATTACCTGAGCATCAATACGAACGATCGGGAGCGCCTGTTGTACCCGAAGCGCGCCATCGCCGTGACGCTGCCTGTGCATATGGATGATGGCGGCACACGAACGTTCCAAGGCTACCGGGTTCAGCATCACTTGACTCTGGGTCCCACAAAGGGCGGGACGCGGTTTGCTCCATCTCTGTCCATGGGCGAAACCGCGGCACTAGCCATGTGGATGAGCTGGAAATGTGCGCTGTCTAATTTGCCGTACGGCGGAGCCAAAGGCGGAGTGACCGTGGACCCTGCCAAATTGTCACGGACAGAGTTGGAGCGGGTTTCGCGCCGATACATGCAGGAGATGATTCCGTTTGTCGGGCCACACACCGACATCATGGGTCCTGATATGGGGACGAACGAACAGGTCATGGCGTGGTTCATGGATACTTATTCAGTACATCAAGGTTATTCCGTCAGTGAAATCGTCACGGGCAAACCGGTAGCCATCGGCGGAACGGAGGGCCGTCGGGAGGCAACCGGGCGCGGTGTCGTGTACCTGGTCGAGCGCGCCATGAACATGTTGAAAATGGACCCGGAAAAATGTACGGCGATTGTGCAGGGATTCGGCAACGTGGGTTCAGTGGCGGCTCTTTCGCTCGCCTACAAAAGCGGTGTCAAAGTAGTTGGGATTAGCGACGCACATGCGGCGATCTACAATCCGAAAGGAATAGATATCCAAGCCGCCGAACAGCACGTTTTGAAGAAGGGGACCCTGCGGGCATTCGCCCAAGACAACCATGTCGATCCGAACGAACTCCTCATCATGCCCTGCGATATTCTGGTGCCGGCAGCGGTCGATCGCGTAATTAACGGAAAGAACGCCGGACAGCTTAAATGTCGTATCCTCGCCGAAGCCGCCAATGGGCCGACCACACCGGAAGCGGATCTCATTTTGGAAAAACGCTGGGACGAAATCTTTGTGATCCCGGACATTTTGTGTAACGCGGGAGGCGTGATTGTTTCTTACTTCGAGTGGGTGCAGGGCCTGCAATCCTACCTCTGGACGGAGATGGAAGTGACCGACAAGCTTTTCCGGATTCTGGAACACTCGTTTGCGCAGGTGATCAGACGCGCCAAAGCGCATAAAATTTCTCATCGCACTGCGGCCATGGCCATTGGGGTCGAGCGCGTTCTCAAGGCCAAAAAGATGCGCGGCCTGTTTCCGTGAGTCTTTGTGGTAACCGCGCCCCTGTGGGACGTTGCATTGTTCAGGAGCGGAGCGTCCCAGACGGCGCACGGCGCCGTGGCTACAGCCCGTGCATGTTTATACAACCATAATGAAGTTTTCGCACAGCGAAGAAGACCGCGAGGGAAACCATCTCGACGTCCTGACCGATGAGGAGAACGGCTTGCGGATCGTTGTCTCCCGTCTAGGCGCGGAGTTAGTCAGTCTTGCGAGAGTCAACGAAGAGGGGGAATGGACCGGCTTTCTTTATCGCGATAACGAGCTATCAATGCCGCCTCGGGGCTGGGCGAATCATGCAACGGTGATGGGTTACTATCTCCATCGGCTTAAAGATGGACGTAGTTTCTACCGGGGCCGCGAAATTAAAGGCGGCAATCACGGTTTCCTTCGTTCCAAGACCTGGCGCCTGACGGGAACTTCTCTTGAGGGGAGTGGCGCGTCATTGCAATATCGCATCACGGCCAATGATTTCTCAGCAAATGAATACCCGCTGAAAGTCAGCGTGAATCTCACGTACAGTATCGACGCGAATAAAGTGGGCCTGCTTTTCGAGTTCCGAAACGAGGAGCCTGAACTGGATGCACATGTTTCTTTCGGATTGCATCCTGGATTTGCCGCGACCTCCTTTGAAGCTTTTCATCTTCAAATGCCTCGCGGTCTTTACCGCCGGCACTTTTCGTCCGGAAATTATCTTTCGGGGCAGACGCGTGATATCGAGTTCGCCGGTGGTGAAATGCCGTTTTCTAAAACGGAATTGCCCGGCTCCGTTATTCTGGAACTTCTCGATGTTCCCAGGCCCCGATTTTCCTATGTCGATCCGCCCAGCGGCCGTTGGGTTATCCTCGATCTAACGAGCGTGCCGTACCTGACGTTGTGGTCCGACGGCGGACCGTTCCTGTGCATCGAACCATGCTGGGGACTCACTGATCATCATCAACAGCGCGCCTTTGAGAACAAGGAAGGGATTCAAGTTATTGCCCCAGGCGGCAGTTTGCGCGCTTCGTTCAATATGACTGCCGATCTTGCCTCTTATGATTAACTGATTCGTAATGCGTACCGCGGACTCGTGATCCGAATCACGATTTAACAACTCAACGAATTACAGAACGGCGTTTCACCTTTCACCTCTCACGTTCAGATTCATCATGACAGCTGCTTCACTTCGCACGTTGCTCTCGCACTCAATCGATTATGCGGGAATGTTTCCGCCCTGTAGCCTTGGGCTCGAACCCGCATTAGGAAATCAGGCTGAATATGTTCGTTCTCAGGACGCATGGATGCTTGGGGCATTCGTTCTCCCAACTCAACAATTCGATACCACCAGACAACTCCTTTCTCATTTTGACGCTCAACGTCCACTGCGCGTTGCTGCGCTGGGACCAAAGACGTCGAGCGCGGATACTTTTCTTGAAGCGCTTGATGACGCGGATGCCGCGATCCGCTCGTTGTCGCGGCACAATGTCGATCTGGTATCAATCAGTCATCTTGAGATGTTTCTGCCGCACCAGGTGGATGTCGCGTCGCTGAAGGAGGCGAAATCGATCCTCGGCGATCTGCCGGTTTTTTGGGAAGCGCCGCCGGACAGAGCGGAGCAAACCATCAGATTGCTCGCCGAGTTCAACTCCGATGCTGACTCAGCGACTTTCGGTTACAAACTGCGCACCGGTGGGGTCACTGCGGATTCATTTCCGAGTTCGATGCAGATCGCTAAAGCGCTCGTGACTCCGGCTACGCATCAACTGCCGATCAAGTTCACGGCCGGCTTGCATCACCCGCTGCGGCAATACCGGGAGGAAGTCCAGACAAAGATGCACGGTTTTGTGAATGTTCTGGGTGCGGCGGTGTTGGCCGCTGAGCATCGGTGGGATATGAATCAAACCGCGATGATGCTTGAAGACGAAAATGTGGACTCGTTTTCGTTCACCGATGATTTTTTTGCGTGGCGCGAATGGCGGATCGAGATCAAACGGCTGGAATACCGCCGCCGATTCGTCGTCTCATTTGGCAGTTGCAGCTTCGATGAGCCGCGCGAGGATTTGCGCGTTCTGAATTTGCTATAGAGCGCGTGTCAGACGCCATTGGTTGGCGTTTCACAGAAAGGTTCTACAATTCCACGAATGTCACCGAAATCATTCATCGACGTTTCGCCTGATTCGCATTTTCCCATCCAAAACCTTCCGTTCGGAATCTTTCAACCGAAAGGAGGCAAACCGCGCGCCGGAGTCGCCATCGGCGATTTGATCGTCGATCTTTCTGCTCTGGAAGAACTCGGTCATTTCCGTTCGCCGGAATTTCAAGGCCGCAAACCTTTCTCAGAAGACTCGTTAAATGCGTTCCTTGCGCTTGGCCGTCCGGCATGGCGCAAGGCACGCGCAGTGCTTCAACGTCTTCTCTCGTCCAAAACGCCGATTCTGCGTGACAACGCGAGGCTGCGGGCACGGGTCTTTCACGCGCAAAAGAGCGTCACCATGAGACTGCCCGTGCGCATTGCGAATTACACCGATTTCTATTCGTCCTATCAACATGCGCACAACGTGGGCACGATGTTGCGCGGGCCGGAAAACGCGTTGATGCCAAATTGGAAATGGCTGCCTGTCGCCTATCACGGACGCGCCAGTTCAGTTGTGATCAGCGGCACCGACGTGCGTCGACCGCAAGGACAGGTCAAGCCACCCGATGCCTCGGTACCAACTTTCGGTCCAACAAAGAGCCTCGATTACGAACTTGAAATGGCGTTTCTGATTGGCCCGGGAAATTCGTTAGGCGAACCGGTGCCGATTGATCGCGCGGTCGATCATATCTTCGGCTTGGTTTTGATGAACGATTGGAGCGCGCGCGATATTCAGGCATGGGAGTATCAGCCTCTCGGCCCGTTCCTGGCGAAGAATTTTTGCACCAGCATCTCACCATGGGTGGTGACACTGGAGGCGCTTGAGCCTTTCCGAAAACCGCTCCCGACGCAGGATCCCGAACCAATGCCATACCTGAGAGCAAAGGACGATTTCACCTTCGACATTCAACTGGAAGCGAGCTTGCAAACTTCATCCATGAATGCGGCGCACATCATCACGCGGACCAACTTTCAAAATCTTTACTGGAGCATTGCCCAGCAACTCTCCCATCACACAGTGAACGGCTGCAATCTGCAGCCCGGCGATCTGCTAGCCAGCGGAACAATCAGTGGAGCAACTGAAGAATCGCGCGGTTGCATGTTAGAGCTGACCTGGCGCGGCGCGAATCCGTTAAAGCTACCGAGTGGCGATACGCGCAAATGGCTCGAAGACGGAGATCGACTGACCATCACCGGCTGGTGCCAGGGCGACAGTTATCGAGTCGGTTTTGGCGAAGTAAGCGGGTGTATTATTGGAAGTAACAAGTGACAAGTGAGCCGTGACAAGATCGACCTCAAGCCGACTGTTGTTTTTGCGCGATGGGTTTCCTGGATCGGACATCCGTTGGTTTTCATCAGTCTTTCCGTGGGCATTATCATTGCCTTGCGCCTCGCCAATCCCGCCGGTCTGACGCTTTTGCTGACTCTGTTGGTAACGGTGATTCTGCCGATGGCGCTTTTGCTTTTTCGCGGGTTCCAATCAGGCCGGTGGAGCGATCCGGATGTTTCCGTTCATGCTGAACGCGTCCGATTTTATCCACCGGCGATTTCAATTTCGGCCGTGGCGGTGATGGTGCTTTTGCTATTGAGCGCGCCGCCTTTCGCATTGCGCGGCGCCACGATGACGTTGTTCCTGCTGATTATCGCTGCGCTAATCAATTTTCGGATCAAGCTGTCACTGCACGCGCTTTTTGCTTTCTATAGCGCGGTGATTCTATTTGTAGTCAATCCCATCGCCGGCGCGGTTGCCTTGGCGCTGGCTCTCCTCGTTTTCTGGTCGCGCCTTTATCTAAAGCGCCATGATCTTCTGGAAACGCTCGTCGGCACCTCCCTCGGGTTGCTAGGTGGACTGATCACGGCTTATTAGCCCGCTGGCCTGGCGTCGCCGCAGCGAAAGAAGCGGCTTAGTATCCTCGCACAACGTAATGACCACGAATCCACACTTGCTGCCCATGCCGCCATGCCCAATGACCAGGCTTCCAGACATAATACGTACGTCGGTACCAGTAACCGGGGCCGCGATAGTACGGACGATCGCCCACTGCGACCACGACTGAGCTTCCGCCGTAATATGGTCCGGGGCCGTAGTTAGGTCCGTAATAGCCCGGAGACGCGGAGTAATAGCCTTCGCAGCCTCCTGTGGAGAACAGGGCCGAAAGCAAAAGAACCAACAGAATCAGTCGTCTCGATTTAGTTTCCTTTTCATTCTCATTTGCCTTTCCGAGATAAACAGTGCTCATCTTCATATATTCATATTCGGTTTCGGCAGAATTTTACGCGCCTGCAATTCCACGGCCAAACGTCGTGCTGTCGCTGAGAATTTAAACAACGCCTTGATCGAGCATTGCGTCAGCCACTTTCACAAAGCCGGCGATGTTCGCGCCAACTACAAGATTGCCCGGATGCCCATATTCCTCGGCTGTTTCCCATGAGTTTTTGAAAATTGTGGACATGATGTGGCGCAAACGTGAATCAACTTCTTCGCGCGGCCATGGTAAACGCATCGAGTTTTGGCTCATCTCCAGACCAGAAGTCGCCACGCCACCCGCATTGGCCGCCTTGCCGGGACCGAAGAGTATTTTCTTGGCCAGGAAAAGATCGACACCCGCCGGCACGGTCGGCATGTTTGCCGCTTCGGAAACCAGATAGCAGCCGTTCTCGACCAATTTCTTGGCGTCTTCGACGGTGATTTCGTTTTGCGTAGCGCAGGGAAACGCGCAATCGCATTTAATCTTCCAGGGGCGCTGGCCGGATACGTACTTCGCGCGAAATTTCTTCGCGTATTCCGCGATGCGCCCGCGCCGGATGTTCTTGATGCTTTTGACCCAGGCCAATTTTTCCTCCGTGATCCCGTTCTTGTCGTAAATGAAGCCGCTGGAGTCGGACATGGTGACTGGCTTTGCGCCGCACTCGATCAATTTTTCCACGGTAAATTGGGCAGCGTTGCCAGCACCCGAGACGGTGCAAACTTTACCTTCGATTGTTTCGTCGCGCGTTTTAAGCATTTCCTGCGCGAAATAGACAGCGCCGTAGCCAGTGGCCTCTGGGCGAATCAGCGAGCCGCCCCAGCTAAGTCCTTTTCCGGTTAGCACACCTGTGAATTCGTTCGCCAGCCGTTTGTATTGTCCGAAGAGATACCCGATCTCGCGACCGCCCACGCCGATGTCGCCCGCAGGCACATCGGTGTGCGGACCGACGTGCCGGAACAGTTCGGTCATGAACGATTGGCAAAAACGCATGACTTCGGTGTCGGTTTTCCCTTTTGGATCGAAGTCTGCTCCGCCCTTCCCGCCGCCCATTGGCAGACCCGTAAGGGAGTTCTTAAAAACTTGCTCGAACGCGAGGAACTTAATGATGCTGGCACAGACAGTGGGATGAAAACGCAGGCCACCCTTGTAAGGTCCAAGGGCGCTGTTCATCTGGACGCGGAAACCGCGGTTGACCTGGATCTGGCCTTTGTCGTCGATCCAGGGAACACGAAATTGAATCATCCGTTCCGGTTCAACCAGACGTTCCAAAATTTTGGCGTCTCGGCACTTCTTGCTGCGCTGGATGACCGGCCGGATCGATTCCAGCACTTCTGTCACCGCCTGAAGAAACTCCGGCTCGTTAGGGTTACGCTTTTTGACAATTTCGAGAACTTGCTGCACCAGGCCCATAAGAGTGTTACTTCTGCAGGTTATTTCCCTTGTAAGCAAATAAAAACAATGGTGGCGCTACGGAGCGCGAACCGCTGACTTGTCGCCGCGGGCGAACCGCTCGGGACATTTTCCGTTGGATCTGCCGGACTTGTAATTTCCAATTCCTTGTTTCTAATTGCTGTCTCCATACGCGCGATTAGCTCAGTGGTAGAGCACTTGCTTCACACGCAAGGGGTCGCTGGTTCGATACCAGCATCGCGCATATTGCTGTCCGCCGCGCTTGCTCTCCAGGGCGTCGCATTCTATCTAAAAGAATGTCCGAACATAAAATTACTCTCACCTGGAGACGCGGCGACACGCCGTTCGAGTATCAGAAATATTCACGCGATCATACCTGGAAATTTGACGGCGGCCACGAAATGCAGGCGTCGGCGGCTCCCGCTTATCTTGGAAACCCGAAGCTTGTCGATCCAGAGGAAGCGTTTGTGGCGTCGCTTTCCAGCTGTCACATGCTCACCTTTCTCGCGATCGCAGCCAAAAAAAAGTTCGTGCTCGACGAGTATATTGACGATGCGGTCGGTCACATGGAAAAAAATGCGGAAGGCAGACTTGCCATTACGCGTGTTACTCTAAACCAGCGGTTGAAATTCTCGGGCGAAAAACAACCCACCGCAGAAGAGATCAAGGAAATGAATCATGCTGCCCACGAGCAATGCTTCATTGCCAATTCGGTGAAGACCGAAGTCACAGTCGAAACGCAGACGTAAACCGCTTCGTTGTACTCCCGGCTCGTCGGGATGTCAGCGACCAATCACAGGCAAAAAGGCGTTTGGCACAAACGCCTCTACAACCATTCCGGATCGTGTAATCTGTGGCGCAGATAATGAGCCAGTCGTCCGACTCTCAACTCATGGAAAAAATCGTCAGCTTGTGCAAAAGGCGCGGTTTCATTTTCCAGTCGAGCGAAATTTATGGCGGGTTGAATGGCCTTTGGGATTACGGGCCGCTCGGTGTTGAGTTAAAGCGAAACCTCAAAAATTACTGGTGGCACGTGACCGTGCACGAGCGGGACGATGTCGTCGGTATGGACGGATCGATTTTGACGCACCCAGCCGTGCTGAACGCGTCCGGCCATGTCGAAGGATTTTCCGATCCGATG
>Ga0070741_10007089_pt1 | contig 23536 bp, 33 predicted proteins | sample Coa_R1_4_FD_66440 | JGI IMG/M metagenome (GOLD analysis project Ga0070741, IMG submission 66440) | Surface soil microbial communities from Centralia Pennsylvania, which are recovering from an underground coalmine fire - Coalmine... | ecosystem: Environmental > Terrestrial > Soil > Unclassified ...
CTGCCCGAGCACATGGGCCATCGTCCACGGACGCCGGCGGCACTGGCCGGTCAAGAAGCGCTCGAGCACAGCGGCAATGCAGGTGATGCGAGTCACCGCTGCACCGCCTTCCGCGCGTTTGCTCTCTTCGGCGGCTTCCGCGGATGCAGCCTGCGCACGCGGTCGATGTTTCGATCGATAACTCGCGCCGAGGAACTCGCGCCAGACATCGGATTGCCCCAGCTCGCCAGATGTCCACGGTCGCGCAGGAAGCGGTAGCGATCGGCATCCCTATAGGCCGCGCGCAGTTCTCGGCACATCGCTCGGCCGATGCGCTGAAGCTCCGCCTCAGTAAGCGAACGCCTCACGCTGCCGCCTCGTCGATCTTGTTGGTACACAGACGATGCCGCGCTTTTCACCGCCGCGTTCCTCCGATGCGTGGAACAGATCCCGCCGGCCCGGGCGCCGGCAAAGCCGGATGCTCCGGAATGAAGCCTGAGCCTTTGCCGCCAGTGACTTCGAGATGCCGGACTTCGACCTTGGCCGTCTCGACGATCACATCCGCGACCTGAGCCACTGCTTTCGCGCGCTCGACGTCCATCGGATTGTCCTTGTCGCGGAGTGCCTTGAGCGTGTCGAACAAATGAGTTCGGAGATCGTCAATCGTGTGAGGCATTGCGCTCTCGCTTATTGATCTGTCGGCGGATCGCGCCTTTTAGCTGAATGAGCTGTACGACTTCCTTCGGATACAGGGCGTGCACGCTTCGTCGGCGGAGGTTCTCTTTATTCGTGATGAGTTCGAGCGCGTCGACGGTGATCTTCTCCAGGTCGGTCGTGCGGCGCCCTTCCTTGAAGGCGACTACATGCCCCGGCGGGATCGGCCCATTCGACTCTATCCATACGAGCCGATGCTCTGCGGTCCAATTGAGAGCGCCCTTGCGATCGTTGCTGATCTTGCGATCGAGATATCCCTCCGAGTTGATGCGGCGATCGCCCAGCTGATAACGGGCGTTGTGTGGCACCTGTCCCTTCTTGAATTGGGTCAGTCCCATACGTCCGCGCGTCGGAAACGGCTGGCCTTTGCGCGCACTCGGCCAACCCTTCTTGAATCGATGGTCGATGCCGCGCGCCAGTAGTGCGGATATGCGCCCGGAGCCTTGGCTCACGTAGAACTCCGCGCTCTTCTTGAGACCGAGCTTTTCGGCTCGCTTGTAAACGACGTGCACCTTGACGCCGAGCTGCGCGGCGATCTCCGTCGCGGGTCGATTGGCGTAATCGCGAACGACGAGCGCGGTGGCTTCTTCTGTCCAAGAGTAGCGCGGCGTGTTGATGTGGCGACTCTTCGTCACAGCAGTGATCCCGTCGTCTGCTCGTCGACCATCGCCTTGACGCGCCCGTCTTCGAGCACGACCGCATCCTTCCCAATCGGTCGCACGGTCTCGATCAGAATGTCGCAGTCGTACTCGGCCGCGAGTCGTTGCATCTCCGCGTACGACTCATCGTCGAGAAGCGAGGCGTCGCGAATCCACGCCAGCCGCAAATTCGGGCTGCGCGCGACGATCAGCGCCATCGCGACACGAAGCTTCTGCGCAGTGCTCGCCTGATCAAAGGGCACGCCGTTCAGCAGGATCTCTTCGTCGCCGAATTCGATTCCCGCGATCGGCAGCTTCGCGTCTCGGATCGCCTGTTCGCGGGCACACTGTCGGGCTTCCATGCTGGCTGTCAGATCGGCCGACTCTTGCTCCCACTTTGCGGCCGCGTTGTCATACTTGCGCTTCTCCGCGACGCGCACTAGTGCGGCGTTCGTCTCGCGTGCGGCCGCGATACGCTTCGACAGCTCGGCCGTGTCGACGAGCGCTGGTAGAGGTTCGGCTGAGTCGAGTTTCTGCTGCAGCTCGTTCGCGCGGGCGAGAGCGTCGCGCGCCTGCTTCTGGACGTGATCCGTTTCCGTCGTGATCGTGCGGGCACAGGTCTCGCGCGCCTGAGCAATGAGTGCCTCCAGGCGGGCGATCTCTTGATCGCGGATTTCCTCGGCGTGCTTGGTCGCGACCGCGATCTGCTCGTCGGTGCTGGCAATGACGGCGCGCGCAGCCGCGATCGTTTCCACGGCCTTTTCTCGATTGGCCCGACGGCGCTCGATGTCCGCATTCGTGTCAGCGGCCCGGCGCAGCTCTTCGACCAGCGCCTGCTCGTCGACCGGCTCCTCGGGTAAACCCTTTGGGATGAGGATCAGCGAAGCGGCCGCGCGCGCGGCCTTCGCCTGGCCGTTGACTTCCGTGCGGCGGGCATACTCTCCAGCCTGTTCGCGTGCGGCCTTCGCGAAGTCGAATCCGCTCACGAAAGCCTGAAACTCTGCGAACTTGCCCTTGCGATCGAGCTCGATGAAATCGAGCGGGTCGAGTCGGTGCTCGCCGATGAGGTCGTCGAGCATCTTCTGTGTGGCGGGATATGCCTTGCCATCGATCGGCTGGAACGAGATTTCGCTTGTGACGGTGCCGCCTTTCAGCTTCCGCAACGTCCGGGTGACGTACATCTCGCCAAGCCGGCCGCGGATGCGCGAGCGCTCGGCGCCCTGGCGAATCGGTTCCGCCGGCGCGACCTTCATTCCGTCGAGCCAGACGGCGACCGCATCGAGCGCGCTCGACTTGCCCGCGCCATTGCGGCCGCTGATCTCGGTAATGCCCGGCCGCAATTTCAGATCGAGGAATACGATGCGCTTGTAGTTCTCGACCTGGAGTTCGGTCAGGCGCTTCGGGCTCTCGTCAGCCGCTGCAGTCTCTTTTCTTTTCGTCGTCGCCATTCAATCCCCCGATTGTTCATCTGGCCGGCGGGCCCGGCCCCGCTTGCTCGCGACGGGCTTGGGGTCGTCGCTCGCCAGACTTCCGGGCCCGCCGATTTACAAATCGTCGTCCGCTAAGGCGGCACGTTCGGTCAAACGCTCGCGCGCACTCTCGTAAATGTCACCCAGCTTCGGCGGCACCATCACGCCGAACTGCTCGGCGCATTCGAGCCAGCAGGCTTCCAAGTCCTTCAGCGATTCGCATGCGTTGAGCTTTTCGATCCAGGCCGCGGCATCGGGCGTGCCGCCGGACTTGCCGGCGTCAGCGTTCGCGTCCTTCGCTTCATCCAGTCGCTTGCGCGCGGCGTCGCTCGCCTGCTTCACGCGCGCCTTGTGCGGGGACGAGCCTTTCCAGAGTTCGCCGCGACGCTTCTCCAGCTGCTCAAACGTCGATTCATCGACGCAACGCGCATAGCCATCGAGTAGCTGGTCGGCCTCAGATGCCGGCGCGGACGCGTCCCCTCGGGCCCACGCACCGAATTGCTCGCCGGCCTTTTCGGTGATTGGCTGGTTGAGTGGGAAAAACGGCCGATGCTGCTCTTCGAGCTTGATCGGCTTCGGCACACCGGGCGCGTCGTTCGTGAGTAAGAAGCTCGCTGCTAATTCGAACGGCAGCTTCTTCTCGCAGATCGGTATCCAGCCATTGAGTCCCACCGGCGATACCTTCGGGATGATCTTCATCTTCTTGTCGGTCGGATCGCGCTGCATCTCGACCTTTTCTTCGGCGCGGAAGCACAAGATCAAATGTGCGCGGATCTGCAGCAGGCGCGACACCATCTTCTTATGTGCCCCCTTCGGCTTGATCCACGCGGCCATTTTGCAAGCTTCGCGCTTCTGCCAGTTGTCGCCCGCCATGCGATCGAGTTCTTCTTCCTGCCAGTCGAGCACGCCGCCTTCGCCGTCCCATACGTGCGTCATCGAGTCGACGATGATCACGGGATAGCCGGCGCTCGCGGCCGCCTGGATCGCATCCTGATACGCCTCGGGTCGAAACGGCGCGGTCAGGTCTGCGCGGTCGAAAGCAAATTGCCGCGCGTAGTGGCGCGACCGGCCGTTCTCCGTATCGATGAGCGCGAATCGCTTGCCCCCGGCCAAGCCGACCGCCATGCGCATCGCGGAGTATGTTTTGCCCGAGCCCGTGCCACCGGCGAGACCGATCAGCAGATACTCGTTGTCGAGTACGGCGGGCTTGAAGACGAATTTCCGTTCCGCGTTCATGCCGCCCAGTCCTCTAGATATCGACGGATGATGTACTCAGGCGCGACGAGCCGATGCAGGCCGCTCACGTAGGAGGGCCACCGCTGAGCCGCGAGACATGCCTCCCACTTCGAGACGGCGCTACCCCATCGCCGTTTGCCAATCTCTTCGAACGCAGGCTCTGGCTCGATCGGCACGACCGCGTACGGTGGCGTCAGCTCGCAGAAGATGAAATAGAACTTGATGCGGCCCGCGAGCTCGGGCCGTAAATTCTCAACAGCGCGCGTGTATGCGCGCGCCTGGATGTCGTACCCGTACTCGACGAAATGTCGGGCGATGTCGTCCGGATGCGCGTTCCTCGTCGTCTTCACGTCGATGACGACACCATCTTCGAGGTACAGGTGATCGATCAGACTGCGGCAGAGGACCGGGCCTGCAGCGCCACGCTCGTACCACATAACCGGAACCTCGGACGCGCCCGTCAGATCGAAGCCCTCGCGCCGGAATCCTTCGCGGATGAAGTCGGCTGCGATGGTGAGCTCATCCAACTTCGTCACGAGCACGGGCAGCTTGCCGGCGGCTTTCGCCTCGTCTCGCTGCTCGCGCGCGGCCTTCGTACGCCAACTGTCGGCCTCGACCACCACGAGCTCTTCGCCCTTGCCGAGCACCAGTCGATGGATCAGCTTGCCGTTCACACGCGCCTTTGTGTCCTTATCGTCCTCGGGCTCTTCGTCCTCATCGTCGGGCGACTTGTGTCGCGGATGATTCGTCCAGGCATGCAGACATGACTTGCTCTCGATGATGTGCGCTGTTGTCGCGCTGAGCGACGGAATGCTCTCGTCGCACGGATCCTTGTGATACGTCTCGACGTCGCAATCCAAAATGCGAGCCGGCGGCAAAGCCGCAGAGACTGCCTTCGAAACTGCACTCATATCCGCCAATACTCCACAACCACACCATGTCGCACCAAGCCGGACCGCGTCTCGCCATACATCGGCATGCCAAGCCAGACCAATCCCCTGCTCACAGTGCCTTGCCAGACCGGGGCTCGCCTCGCCAAACCTCACCTATGCTCGCCCCGCCTTTGCTTTCCACTCCTCGCATTGCCGGAGCCTCACCACACCTGACCGTTGCAGACCTTGCCTAGTCGAGCCTTGCCCGACCGCGCCTGAACCAGGCCGCACGATGCCGCGCCGCGCACCGCCATTGCTCGCCATTGCATGCAATGCCACGACACGCCTCTACCGCGCCGCTATTGAAACTTCACAACGTTGAAGCGCCCGAATGTCGGCCGGAAATCACCGACGCCGACGAGGCGACCCGCTGTCGATAGAACGTCCTGCAGGTCTTGCCGCGAGATGTACTCGGGCACGAGCACCATAAGATCGAACTCGGCTTTCCACCCGAGGCGCATCGCCGGACGGATGCGGTTCACGCCGTTTCGTTGGATGACGACGCGGCGCTTGTCCTCGTAATCCCAGTTCGAGGTACCGAGGCTCGCGAGGTTCGTCAGCGAAACGATACCGGCCTTAAAAAGGTCCATCGCGCTCTTACGAGGCGAGCGCGGGTCCTGTCGAAACTTCGCGGCGTGAACGATCGATTGCCGCAAATATTCGCCGGGCAGGCAGAGATGACCCGCGTCATCGCGCCACACGTACGACTCGATGTCGTCTGTCCTTTTCGCCGCGCTGTTCTTCGCTGCCTTACCCTTCGCTTCAACGCTCTCGCAGTTCCATCGATGGAAGAGCAGGTCCGCGCTTCCCTCGATTGCCACTGACACCGAGTAAGGCTGCGACGCACTGATCGCGCTCTCGGCGCCATTCGTCGGTTCCGATATCGGTACAACCTTCGCCGCAGAATTTTTCGCCACCTTTATATCTCCCCCGAAAATCCAAGCCGAACCATGCCAATCCGTTGCGCGCCTGGGCTATCCACGCCTTTGCTCACCTGGGCCCGCCCGAGCCATGCCACACCGTTGCAAACCTGAGCTAGCGCTTGCCCTGCCGCGCCGGAGCCAGCCATTCCCAGCAACGCCCAGCACCGCCGGAACCGAACCGCGTCTTGGCCAGCCTCACCACGCATTACCTAGCTCCGCCTATCCACGACCAGCCGCTGCCGCGCCGAGATCAATCAGTCGAACGAATCGCGCACCGTCGAACTCTGCGATTGCGAAGTAGGGCTGCTGCGTGCGGGCCATGCGCACGCGATTCAGAGTCGGCGCAGCAACCGCTGCCGCCGTCGCGGTTCGATAGCCGCGCTCCGACGACGTGCACGTTCCATCGAGTTTCTGGCAGATGAGCCGATACGCACTCATGCCGCGCGCAGCTCCCGCGAACGTTCCTCGAGCACCGCAAGCTCGTGTTCGGCGCGCTCGCGGTCGGCCTGAGTTGCCGCCTTCGCGTAGAAGCCCATCCAGTAGCGACGCTCCGCGGCGATGAGCGCGGATGCGTATTCGAGATTTTCGCGACGATGTTCGCGAGCGCGTTGCCGGCTCGATTCGAAGTAGGCAGCGATGCGGGCGAGCACGCTCATGGCACGCTGTCCTCGCGGCCGCGGTAGATCGTGCGCACGCCGTAACCCTGCTCGGCACACTTCGCGCGCTCGTACGTTTCATAGTCGTGAAACGTCTCGACGGACGACGGGATAGCCGACACTAGTCCGGCCGTCCCACCTACACCGCGCAGCGCCGCGCGTGCAATGCGGAGACACTCGGAGCGCGGCACGCGGAGAATTCCAGCCACCCACTCTCGGCCGACTCCGGTCGAGGTGCGCTTTCCGTCCCATGCTTGCGCGTACTCGCGCCACATCCGCGCTTGAAACAGTCGGCGCATAGAGGCGCGGATGTCCTGAGTGCCGCTCACGACTGCACCGAGACCTGCTTCAGATACCAGAGCACGCTGGCGTGTTCGTGCCGCGCGTTGCGCACGCAGAGTCGGCGATCGGCCAAGACTTCCGATCTGCGCGCTTCATTAATCCAATACTGACGACGCGCGCGAAGCTGGCCGACCATGAAGATGTAGAAGTTGGGGCCGCGCATTTTCGTCGGCAGCCACAACCCTTTTCGGTATCTTGCGACGGGCGCAGCCGGTCGCTCGCGATCGATAACGACGCCAGCAGCGCTCATAGCCTGGCTCCCCGGCTTCGCCGCTGCCTATTGTCGATCGCGTTCGTGCCGTGCTCAGCCGCGCCCCAGTATTCGATAAGCCCATCCCGTAGAGCGACAAATGTGATGCCGTAGCCAGAGTCGGAATACTTTGTAGGTCCTTCGCGATCGAGCAGCGCCCACTCGTATGAGGCGTTCGAACCATCGCCATACACCTCCAGAGCCACCCCGTCGTCGAGTTCGATGCGGTGATAGACCTTCAGGTGCGTGTCCGGGGTGTACTTGAGGCGAAGCAACGGCACACCAGCGCGCGAACGTGTCATCTCGCCGTTGGGCTGCACGATCGAAGGCACGGTCATCGCGGCGCCACCGGCGTTCACGACGCGACCTCGCCATCGTTGCCATCCGTCCTGGTCCAGTAGCGCGGCCGGTCCTCACGGAAGAAGCACGCGCGGCACGGGCAGTTGGCCGTGTCCGCGTGGAGAGGAGAGGGCGCGCGCGTGCGCGCGGCGAGCTCGCGCATCGCGGCGGCGTTCGACTCTTCGGTGTTCGCCGTGCGGCTCATCGGCCGCCACCGAACGGACGCAGGATGAGCTGCAGGCCGACGCGCTCCTCACCGCGGTCGCGGCCCGTGCTCACCATCGACTGGTGAAGCGCGAAAGCCGACACCGTGACCGTGCGATAGATCACGAGCGGCATGTCGACTTCGACACGGCCCACGCGCGCGCCGCCGTAGTCCTTGCCCGCCCACGTGTAGTGGAATTCGCCCGACGCTTGCGTTGAGACGTCAGCGCGGATGGTGAGCTGGCTGGGCGCGATCAGGCAGATCGCATTGGCAGCCAGCGTGACCAGACAATCCATGACCCGTTCTCCCGACGCTCCGGAAGTGGAGCGCGGGAAATAGCCTTACACAGAACGTGTAGGCTGTCAAACACGAAATGTGTAGAGACTCACATCTCGTTCAGAATGGCGCGAACTATCGCGTAGATAATTGTCCAGATGATCGCGGCGGGGACCACCGCGAAAGACCACTTGATGGCGAGCCAGACCATCTCGCCGAACGACATGCCGATGCTCGCGATACGTACGGGCTGAGGCTCCGGCTGATGGTGCCCTTCCATTTACCGGCCTATCTACGGGCGCGAAGCCTGCTTACGTTTTGATTTGGGCACTTCCGTAACAGCGCGCTCCGTCCCGCTCGGCGGAGCCGTGGGATCTTGCGGCCCTTGGGTAGCGCGAAAGGCGATGAGCAATTGGGCCTCGATCTCGCTGATTGCCCCCATGAAGTAAGCCGCTGGCATCCCGAAGATCTTGGCGAAAACTTCACCTTCCTCAAACCCCACCCGTCGTGTGGCTTGCTCGTAGTTCGCAATACGTGACGGAGAAAGTGCTTGCTGTTGCTCCGTGTCCGCTTTGCTTTCATCCCAACCGGTGCGGCGCGCGAGCTCGGCTTGAGTCAAACGAGCACGCTCGCGAAATTTCTTGATCCGCTCGGCTGACAGCGCAGCAACCGCGTCGTGCGGCCCGTTTGTGGTCTTCCCGCCCATACACAAAGTGTGCATTTGAGCGGCTTGCGCGGTCACTGAACGTAATGTGGACACGTTTCGTTGTACCACTACACAAAACGTGTTATTTGTCGGCCCATGAGCACCGAGACTTCTGTCACGAGCCTTCCCGCGTACATCAGGGAAATCGGCCCCAAGGTTTTCGCCGAACGGTTCGGGATCAAAGAGCGCACTGCCTTCGCGTACATGTATGGAACCCGCAAGCCGCGCTCGAAACTCGCGGCAAAAATCATCGAGGACTCGCCGGTCACTTGGGAGGGGATCTATTCGCCCGCTGCTGCCGCCACAAATGGAGCTTCGCAATCCACCAGGGTGGCGTAGCGGTGGCTCAATCGAAACATCCAACCGCTGACCGTCTCGCGTGGCCACTTGCAGAGTGGCCTGTTTATTTCTTGTCGGTCGGGAGTATCGGCGGAATCCGCTCTCGCGTGTGTCCATGTTCACCTAATCTCCCTCCGCTGCTCGCGGATGTTGTGCTGTCGAGCCGGCTTCGCCCGGCCAGCAACCACTGCGCCCACCCGGCGACTTATCTCACATTCGGTACATTTTTTTCGAGACGCACAAGCGCGCGACGAAGTGCTCTGCATGTGCGCCAGAATGCTTCGGGCTGCTGCGCGATTCGCAGGAATTTTACTGATATTCGCCGCAGAACGGCCGGTGCCACGTGGAACATAGTCATCACAAGATTGTCTTGTAACGCCGCCCAAACAACGCATTCCCTCGACAGCAGTTAACTCCGATTCGGCGACATCGCGCGCTCGCAACGTGCAAATCGAACGAAGACGGAGGGGCGCTTCTGACAGAGCGCTATCAAGACGGGGTCTTTCCACATGAATACGAAACGCGGCGGTCGGCCACTCGGCTGGCGAAAACGCGACTGCAAACACTCAGATCCGGCGTGCGAGCCATGCACCAAGGCGCGCGAACACGCGCGTGCACGCAAGGCAGAGCGTGCGAAGGCGCCGAGCTGAAAGGACTCAATCGTGAGCGAGATGTATCGCGAGCCATGCAGCTTGTGTGGCGGGACACGGATCATGCCGTGGCCGTATCCGGCAAAGCCGTGTCCGTGGTGTAGCGACACCGATCCGACTGCGCCGGCCGCGCGCGAGCTCGCCGCGGAGTCGATAGAGCAGAGGGCAGCGTAGCGTGCGCGACTACTCGAAAGTCGGCCCGCGCTTCTGGACCGGTGAGACCGGAAAGTATCTGCGTAGGCTCGGGCGCGACGCCCAGGTGATCGGCTTCTATCTCTTTACCTGCCCGAACTCGAACATGCTGGGCTTGTACTACCTACCGCTGCCGACACTCAGCCACGAAACCGGCATCGAACTGGAGACAGCGCAGCGCGTGCTCGCGCAGCTTGCGGAAGCCCCTTCTAAGACCCTTGAGAGGCCCTTCGAAGGGGTGTTTGCCCGCTATGACGAGCATTCGGAGACGGTTTTTGTCACCGAAATGGCGCGTCATCAGATCGGATCGCATCTGACGCGCAAAGACAATCGACACAAGGCGGTGCTGAAAGAGCTGGAGCAGTTCAGAAAGACACCGTTCTTCAATGACTTCCTGCGTCGTTACCGCATCGATTTCGAACTGCAAGATGTTCACTTAGCGAAGGACCTTCCAAGCCCCTCCGGAGCCCCTTCGAAGCCAGGATCAGGAGCAGGAACAGAAACAAGAGCAGGAACAGAACACACACAAGACGCGCGCGCGAGGTCGGCACCAGATGCGACTGACCCGAACCTCGATCCCAAAAACCGCGATGCCTTCGAGCGTGTGAAGGCCGGCTACCCCGAAGGGCTCTATCCCGAGTCCGACTGGCTCATCGGTGAACGCGAGGCCTGCAGGCGAGTCGAGGAGGGCGAGCCCTGGTCGGAGATCGAGGCCGGCGTTCTGCGCTACCGCGATCAGGTCATCGCGCGCGGCAAGCTCGGGCGCGAGGGCGTGTATTCGCCGAAGAATTTCTTCTCGCCGCGGGAGAGGCGCTGGCGCGACCCGTGGCCGCTTCCTGCGGCGAAAGCCGCGAAGGAGCGTTGGCACCCGCCCGACTATGTGCCGCCCGAGGACGAATCCGCGAAAGGGGCGGCGTGATGGACACGCAGCGTGACTTCGCACCCTTCCGCAAGTTGCTCGATCAGCTCTGCGTCACGTTCGATCGCCCGCCTGCGAAGGATGAACTCGTCAACGCGTACTGGGACGCGCTGCGCGATGCGCGCTTCGACGAAGTATCGCGAAACGTTGCACGCATCATCCGCACGGCGACCGAGAAGACGCGCTGGCCGAAACCCGGACAACTTCGAGATGCGGCGCCGGACGAGCGCGCCCATCGCACTGCATCCGAGGAAGCCGGCTTCCGGGCCGCCATCGAGTTGAATCGCCGAACGTGGTCCGAGTTTGAAGCCCGCGATCCGCAACTTTACGCAATCGAGATCGCGATTGCCCGATGCGCGCGCATTCTCGCCACCGATCACGAGAGCACGCCTCAACACGCTGAAGCTCGCGCACTCGATTGGCGGCTGCGTCAACGCCGCTGGGCGCTGCTCGCCGAGCGAGCGAAGGCGGTGACGTCGTGAGCGCTCCCGATCGCGCGGAGCTCGGCGAAGCCTGGCTCGCGCGCCGCCTGCGCGATCACGGCGTGGATGTTTTCGCCGGCACGACTGATCGCGACATTCGCCGTGAGCGCATCCGAGCCGCGATCCTCGAGCGCGGACTTGCCGCGGTCGTGCTCGGCAAAGGCGCTGGCGGAAAGCCCGAGAACTACCTGCAGATATTCGAGCGCTTGTATCAGCAGCCGCTCAACATTCCACGTGAATCAACTTCGACACAGGGGTAACAAGGCATGGCGAAACCGAAATCGGCGAAGGCGAAGAAGAGCGGCAAGGCCGCGGCTGCGGAGAAGCGCGAAGTACACACGCTTGACTGGCGAGACTGCCAGCTGCCGACGAACATCAACTTCCGCACGCAGAAGCATGGCGATGAGGCAGTGCAAGCGACCGACATCCGCGTCAGCGAGATCGAACTCTCGAAGGACGAGATCGAAGCGCTGGCGCAGGAGAAGTACGCCTCGCGCGTGCTGTGGGCAACAGTTGGCCGCGGCAAGCCGGAGCGCCCCACGCTCGAGCGCTTCGAGCCGCTGAAGCTCACCGATGCGATCGAGTCCGCGCGCGTGGCAATTCGCGTCGGCGGCGAGGAGATCAAGCTCGGCGTCTCGAAATTGAAGGCGGTGACGATTGCGCGCAAGCCCGGCGGCGTCGCGCATCTGAGCTGCCTCGTGCAGGCGACACCCGCGATCAACGCGAAGCTCGCAACGCTCATCGCCGGCATGGACGGCCAGGCGCGCATCCGTATCGAGTACGAGCACAACGCCGAGCAGCTCGAGGCAGATCTGAGCGACGAGAAGTCGAAGACCGATCCTGAGGGCGAGAAGTTCGAGCAGGACGCGAAGGCGCAGATCGATGCGTGGAATCGTGGGAGCGATGTCGCGGGCGATTCGGTCGCAGGGGAGACGCACTGATGAACGACACAGAGATCGAGCGCGAGATTCAAGCGAAAGGGCTCACGGCCGCACGCGTTACGCCGCAGGACGTAGAGGATGCAATCGAGTTCGAGTTCGCGTTCACGGCAGAGGAGGGTGTCATCGGCTCGAACGTGCAACGAGATGGCGCAGCCCATCAGATTCCGTGCGCACAGCTCAAACTGCTGACGATCTGCGTGCTCGTGCTCAAGAACGGATTCACGGTAACGGGCCAATCCGCGTGCGCGTCGGCGGCAAATTTCGATGCCGAGCTCGGCCGGAAGATCGCGCGCGAAGATGCGAAGCGGAAAATCTGGCCGCTGATGGGCTACGCGTTGCGCGAGCAGCTGAAGCGCCTCGGCTGTTGAAAAGCGCCGTGCGCATCATCGGCATTGACGTGGGCCTCACCGGCGCGCTCGCGTCGCTCGACGAGTCGGGCGAGCTGCGCTACTTCGCCGATCTCCCCGTCGCGCAGAGCGGATCGGTGAAATGGATCGACGGCGGCAAGTTGCTCACGATGCTGTTCAAGGCGAGAGCCGGCGAAGCGGCGCGCGTTGTGGTCGAGTATATGCACGCGTTCCCGCTGAATCGCGAGGGCGACACCGAGAGAGACGGCCGAGCCCGCGGCAATAACCTGCATGCGGCGAGCATGAAAGGCGCGGTTCTCGGCTCGACTCTGGCAATCATCCAGGTCGCGCAGTTGCCCTGCGAGCTCGTGGTTCCGCAGAAGTGGAAACGCGCACTTGGGCTCATGATGCCGAACGCCTCGTACGCCGACAGGAAGGCCGCGAGCCTCGAGATGGCGCGGCAACTTTTCCCGAAGGCGAATCTCAGTCGCGCGAAGGATCACGGCCGCGCCGAGGCGATCCTCATCGCGCATTACGCGCAACGTTATTTGTTCGCGGCCGATCTGCTAGGAGACCGTGCGGCATGAATACCGGCGAGAGCAGGAGAAGGTGACTGGCGCGCCTGTTCTGCATTGTCCGCCGCTGCCGTCGTTGCGGGCGGCTGCTCTCCATTCTGCTGTTCCGCAAGTGGGGACTTGGGCGCAGGGGTCGGCGGCACATATGCCGGGATTGCCAGTACCAATCGATCAACGGAAGAACGCTGTTCAATCCCCAGCGGCACCGGCGAGTGGATCGCCGCAAATTGTGACGGGTACTACTTGCTAAGCCCGTGCTCGTGAAGTAGGTCAAAGACAGTAACTGACGTTTGCCGAACGCCAGTAGAAACGGGGTCGACGAAGAATCGGGGGTCGAAGGTGAATGCTGTTCTGGCTGAGCGGCCGAGCGCCGCTATCTCCTGCGCACGCTGCAACGACATGCGTGTGATCCAGAGTCGCCATCTCGGACGAACGATTCGATGTCCACTCTGCACTACTCGCAAACCCCGGTCGGACCGTAACGCGTTCCGCCGCCTTGCCGCCTTCGAAGCCGGCTTCCGGCTCAACGCCGCTGAAGCGCGTCGAGTGAAGCGCGCCGAAGAAAGATTGATCGCGCTGACGAGAAAAGCCGATGCGTTGAAACACGCGCGCATCGATCCGGATCTCTTCGCGACCGAGCGCATCATGCAGCGCTGGGGCGTAGGCGAGGGCAGCGGACTTCCGGCGACGAATCCTGACGTCTACTTGATCGCGCAACTGCCGCCCCTCGATGACCGCACGCAGGAGAAGGTCTCAGATATCGTGAAGGGATCGCCGCCATCGATCAGAACGTTTTGCGAAGATGTCTGGGCCTCGCACATCCCGATCGACGTGCTCCGATGGGGACCGTACTACTCGTCGCGCGGCGACTTCCGGCCGGGTAGGTACTTGTCGGAGCGAGATTTCTATCGCGAGCGGCAGTCGATCCTGCGCTATCTGCGACACAAGTTTGAGCGCTGCGGACATTCGGATCTGGTGAACCTCGCCCGCGCGCTGCCTTGAAAAAATCTTGCAGTTGCACTACCGTCCGGCGCGCATGATGGACGGAGGCGTCGAAAAGCGCCTCGCGCCCACCCGAAGGCCCCACCAACGAGTGGGGCTTTTTCGTCTTCAGAGCCTTCTCGACCCTGACCCCGCAATCGGCCATGCGTCTTCGCCCCCGGTGCGGGAAATATTGCCGTCGTCCGCCGCCCGCGTGACCCCCTCGCGCTTCCGGCACCCGCGTCGGCATCTCAGGCGCTTTCGGGCGCCTGACCTATTCCTCGTCGACTCCGCAGGAGGGCGCGCGTGCAGCCGTTCTGTCAGCCGCGTCTTCCGCGCAAGACGCGAGCGATTATCTGCGGCTGTCAGCACGTCAAGCATTTCGCACATGGACTGTGCGCTCGGCACTATCAGCGCTGGATCATCCTGAAGCGCGGCGATCCGACGTTAACCCCGAGCCGGTCGATCACGGCATGGTTTGCGGGCGCGGCGAGCCGCAGCTTGCCTGTGCTGCCGATCGCGGCCGCGCCTGCGGACATGCTGCTGCCCGTCGGCGATTTCGAGTGGGTAGAGCGCATCTGCGATCTTGAAACCTGCCGCCAGCCGTTCATCGCGCGCGCGCCGACACAGCGCTTCTGCGACTGCAACTGTTTCGCCGCGAGCCCGCGTCGGGACGCACCACGGCCACTCTCAGTCGATCGGCGGCGAGGACTCGAAGCCGGTCGCAGTGCGCGGTGGCGGTGACTTCGTCTTCTGCCTGGAGAGACATCCGCGTGTTCAAGCCGTCTCGGATCCTGTTCGCGACCCTCGTGATGCTGCTGGCCACAGCCGCGCATGCGGAACTCCTGATCCGCAATTGCCCGAGCCTCTCAGGCACGAGCTGCTCGAATCCGGTGTATGTGCGCCCGGCCGATGCGACGGTCGTCGTGGTTTTGCGCTCGGTCAACGGCGTCTATGAATCGCCGTGGTTACCGATCGCGCAAATTGGACCGACCGAACGCATCAGCGTCTGCAAGGACGATCCCGCGCTCGTTGTGGGCGGCACGAAATGCGCCACGCGCTTGGCCAGCGGCGATAACTGGATGCCGAAAGAGCAGGCGATTCCCGCAACGCTCGGCAGTGTCACGTTTGCCTGGGATGCGGTCGCAGCCAACACGGATGGCTCGGCGTTGACGGACCTCGCCGGCTACACGCTTTCGATCAAGCGACAGGATTGCGATCCCGCGCTCGCGGGCTGCCTAGCAGCCGGATTCGATTCTCCGTTGACGTTGGGCAACGTGCTCACCTTCACGGTGCTCAACGTGCAGCGGCAAGCCTGCGTCGTCGTCCAAGCGCGAAACGCCGCGGGCGATCTCAGTCCCGTGAGCGACGAAGTCTGCGGGATGCCGACGAAGCCGAAGGTCGTTCCGAGCAAGGTCACGAACGTGCGAGTGGTCACGCCATGAGATTGAACCTTCGCGCGCTGTGGCTGCTCGGTTTCGCGTGCGCCGTCGCCGGCTCCTGGATCAACGAAGCGCGCGCGCAGACGATGATCGTCGCGTGCCCCGGAGCATGGGGCGATAACGGCGGCGTGACGGGCTCGGGCCTGCAGAAATGCACCGGCTGCGATACTCCGATCTGGACGAGTGCCGATGCGGCAGACAACGTCAAGACGAACGCGAGCTCAAACAGCTGGCCGAAACTCGGATCGCTGAAGTCGACCGATCTCATTGCGCTCGCGCCCGCCGGGGCTATCGAGGGCGCGAAGGCGGATTGCAGTCTGATCACTGGCGCGAAGACGGTCGCCGAAGTATTGGGCGGCACCTCGCCCACGCCATCGCCACCAACGGATCCAACTCCGACCCCCGGCTCGGGCACCATCACGCTCACATGGGGCGCGCCCCTCACGAATACCGACGGCAGCGCGCTCACCGATCTCGCGGGCTACCGAATCCTATTCGGCACATCCGCATCGATGCTCGATCAGACCGTCGCGATTGGAAGTGCCAGCGTCTCGACGTATACGGTCACGAGCCTGCAGGCCGGTGTCACGTACTACTTCGTGCTGAAGTCCTTCAACGCGGCAGGCAACGAGAGTCAGCCGACTGGCGTTGCGAGCGCGGCGGCCGCAGCTGCTCCCCCATCACCGATCGATTGCGTGGTGAGCGATTGGTCGAGCTGGGTGCTCGGTACGTTCGGCGCCTGCGTTTCGGGTACGCAGTCGCGCACGGACACGCGCACTCGGACGATCGTCACACCCGCGGCGAACGGCGGCAGTGCGTGTCCGTCTCTTACCGACACGCGCATCGTCACGCAGGCCTGCACAACCGCAAAGACGTGGAAGGTTGCGCCGAACGGTACGATCGCGACGCGGCCGAGCTATGAAGCGGTGCTCGCACCGACCGGCGGCGCGCTCGTGCGCGGCAACCCGGAGGGGACCGCGCGAGTGGGCGCAATGTGCGCTGACGAAGTCTTCAGGAGCGGCACGAATAGTTATCGCCGCGTCGACGAAGCGGACCTTGCACTCACCAGCCCGACGTACAAGGGCCGCGCGCACGTGACAATCTGTACGCAGCAATAGACGCGCGTTCGAGCTCGTCGAGCTGAGCCCAGTGCGAGTCATCACGGCACGTCGACAGAGCGTGACCCAAGTATCGGACTGGCTCGCGCGTTCGACGGGTTCCGGTGTCGTCTGGGCGCACAACCTCGATACGCAGAGCGAGATCGACAAATTCCGCTGGCACGCGAGCGAAGGCGCGCTTTCTGGCGGCAATCTCCCGAATCTCGCGCAGGCCGAGTCAGATGGCTACTCCCAAGTCGATCGGCTCACCTACGATACGACGGACGGATTCGCGGGCGGCGGATGCATCAATATTCTCGTCCCCGCGGGATCGAACAGCGACAAGATCGCGTGGTGGCGGCCGCTGTCTGCCCTTGCGAGCCCGGGCAACGGCAAGGCCGCCGACGATCCCGGCGCGAATGGCACGCTCGCGCGCCGCACCTGGTCGCCGACGAACAACGTCGACGCGACCTTCAACTTTCAGAAAGGCTATTTCGGTAACGCGACCGAGCAGGCACTGAACGGCGCAGACTACGCCGGCAACACGAATGTCTGGGACGGCACTGATTTCTATCTTCAGTTCCGTTGCAAGTTCAGCGCCTCGCGTTTTCGCACCGATCAACCGCAAGGCAAACTGCTCTACATCGACATCCTGGGTGGCAGCGGTGAACAGGAAGTGCTCCTGCGCGCCAACCAGAAGATGAGTTGGAACCAGAACACTGGCGCCTTCGACATCTACACGTCGTTCGGCAATCACCTGCAGTCCTTCCTTGGCAGTGTCCAAGGCGACACCGGCGCGACGACAGCTCGAGAGCCAGGCGGCGCATTCGCCGCGACGTGCACATTCGGAGCAGGCGTCCAGACCTGCTTCGAGTGGCCGGCGGACACATGGGTCACCGTGCTCGTTCACGTCATCCCCGGACAGAACGCGTATCGCACCGTCGGCTTCGATCCTGGCGACCAAGCGACATGGACGAGCGCGCCGAAAGATGCGGGATTGCAAGTGTGGGTCGCGCCGCAAGGGCAACCGACCTACACCAAGATTTGGGACAAAACCGATTACATCTGGATCTACTCGAGTTCTGACATCGACGTAGGGAATAGAAATCCGGCTGGCTTCAATGCCGTCGCAGTGCGCGCATACATAAATTCATTCGACGGATCGCACGCGTCGGTCGATTTCACGCACAAGTACACGCAGTTTGTGCTGTCGAAGAACTTCATCGCCTGCCCGCAAGTATGAGAGTCATCACGGCGAAGCGCGCTCCGCCCGCGCAAGGTGGTGGCGGGTCGGCGCCCGCATGGGTCGCGGGCATCAACACTTTTCCGAGTTGGTCGCAGATTGCCAATGGCACGGGGAGCGGTAATGCCGGCGGCGCCAAGCTCGCGAGCGTCATCCAGAGCCCGGGCTGCAGTAATCCCAACGGCGGCTGGGGACACGCCAATGCGGTGCTCGATTCCTACACCGGAATGACAGTCGATCAAACGCGTAAGGAAGCCATCATCGCTGCCGGCGGCGGCCACAGCGATGGCGCGAATAACGGCTGCTACGCGCTCAGCCTCGGCACCGACACACCCGCATGGCGATGCCTCGTGGATTCAACGCCCGACGCGAATCTCGGCGCGTTGAACGTCGACAACAATCAGGGCAGATTCGATGACGGGCGCCCTAGGTCCATGCATGCGAGCAATATCTGCTGGGCCGGCGGCGCCGGCGTCACGACGCCGCGTGTCTGGTTTCCGATGCAATCGTCGATCACCTCTGACAATGGCGGTCACGCCGACAATGTCTTGAGCTTCGACCGCGAGAGTCTCGGTGCAGGCACGACGCCGCTCGCATGGACCAACGCCAACATCGGCCCTTGGACGTTTTGGGGGTCGAGTAATCAGAACACCAATACGTACGGGTTCGGCGCTGGGCTCTTCGATTCCGTCAACAAGCAGATCATCGCGGTGAACTGCGCTGGCGGCTCGTTCGGCGTATGGTGGCAGAAGATTCCGGTGACTGGTCCTAGCGAGGGCGTCAGCACCGCATACAACGATACTGGCATCGACGTGAATCTGTGCTGGGCGCAGATATGTCCCGATCTTGGCATCGTTGTCGCCGGCGACTCGGACTTCGACCGTGTATGTGTGCTCAACATCGCGACGAACACCTGGGTTGCGCCATCTCAAAGCGGAACGCCATACACGCCATATACCGGCTCGGGGAACTACATTGGCGTCGTGTACATCCCGGCGAGTCGCAGTCTCGTGCTTCTCGATCCGAAGAACGCTGGCTCGACGTACTACAAGCTCGCAATCCCAGTGTCCGGATCGAGCTACAACCCTGCGGGTACCTGGGTGTGGTCCTCCGGCACGATGAGCGGTTACCCGACGATCGCGGCCGGCGACTACGGCAATGATGTCCAGGCCGAATGGACGTCTAGCAAGTTCAACAAGATCGAAGACATTGGCGATGGCACATCAGTGCTGATGCTGCCGACGAGCATCAATCGGCCGACGTACGTGAGCAAGGTTCCGAGCGGAGGCATCTGAGCTGTGACCATCAACGGACTCCTAGATGGCCGATCCCTCACTTCGTAGCGCCAGCGCGTTCGTCGATGACATCACGAACAACACGATCACGCTCGCGAAGCCTGCAGGCACAGTCGATGGTGATGTTCTCGTCGCCGTGTTCTCGCTCGACAACTCGTCGGACTGGACGGTCAATCCGCCAACCCGATCGGGCTGGAGCGTACTAGGAGCGCTGCAAAGCTCGACGCTAGACGGGCACGAGCTCTACGCGCTTTACAAAGTCGCGAGCGGCGAGCCCTCGACGATGGCGTTCACGCACGTCAGCAATCAGCGCTGGTCGGCGGTGATGCTGTGCTATCAGAACGTCGATACGAGCGGCAGCCCGATCGATGTCACGGGCGGGGCATCGGACAGCAACAACAACGCTTCGCCGATCACGATCACCGGTCCTAGCCTGACGACGACAACGGCTCGAACGCTCGTGGTTCAACTGATGGGCGGCGATCCGACGTCCAACACCACCGGCTCATGGTCTGCACCGAGTGGGTATTCGACGGATGCTGCGGGATACGCGGCTTTCATTCCGCTAGCAGCATTCAGCAAGTTGTTCACGTCGGCAGGCGCAACCGGCACGGCGGCCGCGACACTGACGCCGGCCTCCGGCAATGCCGGCTGGATGGTGATCAACTTCGCGCTCAAAGGCGTAAGCGGGGCATCGGATTTCCCGCCGGTGCCCGAGCCGCCCTTTGTTCACGCCAATCTGAATCCCATTCTCGCGAGGTAAATCGCATGCGCTACGTCATCAGGTCGCCCGAGGGCGGCTATCTCAACGATTTCGTCGTGGTCCGCACGCGCACGGTCACGCTCAACGGCACGTACGTCGGAACGGAGTCCGACCTTCACCCGACGTTCAAGGCCAACGAGCCACGCCTGGCGCTGAAGTTCGACACGGAGGCCGATGCGCTCACGCGGATCGCCAACGTCGATCCCTTACATGGTGGCCCGGAGGCATTCAAGGGCTGCACAGTCGAACCCACTGAGGAGTAACGTCAATGTTCATCGGCCCTTGCTACATCCTGAAGAACAACGGAGTCAGCATTTCGACGGCGATCACCGTCGCTCAGCTGAAAGCCGGAACGAACGGCGCCATCGAGATCCTGCGCTCATCGCTGACGCAGGGCTCAGTGGCGACGAGCGCGCAGTACGCGGCGGCGCTTTTGCTGAAGAAGACCGCGGCTGCCACGGTCACCGCCGCGACCGCCGGTACGCATCTCCTGAAGCAGAACGCCGTGAATCCGACTAGCGACGCGTCACTCGGCACGTCCGCGACCGGCATCACGGGCACGGCCGAAGGAACCGATGGTGAAATCACGATCACCCGCGGCTTCAACGACTTGAACGGCGCGGAATGGCTCGCGACGCCCGAGGAACGCATCCTCATCGCGCAGAGCGGCATCTGCGCGCAGAAGTATCTCGTCGCCCCGCAATCGGCGACGCGCTACAGCGAGCTTGCGTTTCGCGAGCTTCGCGCAAGCTAAGACGACGTGCTCAAGCACTCCGACGTCTACAAGATTCCCCGGCCGCACGAAGTCGAGCTTCCGCGGCCCGGGGATCTTGCCGAGGTGCGGCGTTCGCATTGCAAGGCCAATGCGGAAGCCGGATTGCTCGTTCAAGTGATGGGCAAGCCGCATTGGTGCTACTGCAATTGCGCCGATTGTGGGCTGGCGATCACGGAGTACTTCGTCGAAGTCCATTGCGATCTGCGCGAGTGGCAGGGGACACCGGGCCCCTGGTTCTACCCGATCGATTGGCTGAAGCGCATCGATCCACGCGACCCCGTTCAGTACGAGCGCATCCGCAACTACCGATTCGTCCTGCCCACTGACGCGCAACTGATCGTCGCGAACAAATGAGCGTTTTTCGTCCCTACCCGAATCAGCAGCTGCGTCCGAATGGTCTCGCGCCGTTTCAGACGAGCGCGAGCGGGTTCTACACGTTCGAAGGATCGACGCCGCAGCAGATCTATCGGGGAGCCGATGCGCGCGCGATCCTTCCAGCGCTCGGGATCGCGGCACTACTCGCGCCGGCGCCGGCGTTTGTTCCACCCGCCCAAGTTCAACAGCCGACACGGACTGTCGCCGCAGTTCAACAGCAGACTTTCGTCAGCGAGCTCGCCCCGTTCTTCAGTGCGAGCTCGCCGAGCGTTCCGATCCCGCGCAACGACGGACAGGCGGCCGCGTACTGGCGCGCGCCGATCGCTCCCCAGCAACTCGAACCCGAGATTGCGCCTCTGGTCCCGGCGGTCGCTACTGCCTACGTGCCGTACACCAGCGTGTCCGGGGTGTTTGCGCGCGCGCCCGCCAGCGCCTTGCAGCTTCAGGCGCCTGGGCCTGCCGCGCTCGACGATACGGTGCTCGTCGTGTGTGGAGACGCGACACAGCCGATTGCGCCGTACATTCGCGCGCCCGCGCCGCCGGTCCCGCAAGCATTCTCGGTCATAGCGCCGCTTGCGATTCCGCCGGTATTCGTCGTGCCCCCGACGCCGCTTGCGCGTACGCCTGCGACGACATATCCGACGCAGATTATTGAGTACGAGGTCGCGCAGTTCCTGACTGGCATTGCGAGCGCGCCGCCGTTGATGGCTGCGAATCCGCAGGCTGCGTATCTGCGCACGCCGCCATTTGTCCAAGAGCCGTCGACCGACATTGCGCCTTTGATCCCGATCGCGGCAGATGCGCCATTGCCCAATTCGGCAATCAGCGCGCCTGCGTACATGCGAACGGGCTGGTCGCCGCAGCAGCCCGGCAGCGACATCGCTCCTTTCATCGTTGTCGCGGCTGACGCGCCGTTGCCGAACACAGGGATCAGCGCCGCAGCCTACTGGCGCGTTACGTGGCAAGTGCAGCAGCCGGAGAACGAGATCGCGTCGCTGCTTCCAGGGCCGGCGCAATTCGTGTTCGCGTCATCACTGCCGATTCCTGCTCGAGAGCCTGCTCGGGCGCTGTTGCAACCCACGATAGTCACGCCCGCAGCGACGCCTTTTGCATACACGCCACCCGCGCCCATCAACGGTCTCTATGCCCGCCTCAGTATTCCGTGGCCGCAACCGAAATTCGAATCCGCGGCACTGGCGGCAGCGGCGCCTTTGGTTCCGCACAGGCCGGGGGCGATCCACATCACCATCGCGTCGTACGACAGGCGCATCATCGTTACTGCGCTCTGAAATGACCGGCATCCCGCAAATCATCCAGCGCTCGCAGCTCGCCGGCGCGAATCTCGTTTACGAGATCGATGTCGGTGAATGCGCGGTCGGCGCGTGGGTCGCCAATGCGAGTGTCGCGGCGGACGCGCTCATGCGCCCGACAAGCGGCAAAGAGACCGGCTTCTTGTACAAGGCGAGCGCTGACGGTCAGACCGGCGCGCTCGAGCCTGCGTGGTCAACGTCTGGATCTGTCAAGGACGGCTCGGTGACGTGGATCCCGGTCACGCCCCCCGTCGCTGGCGAAGATGCCATCGCGAGCGTCGCATGGACCCAGCAGGATCCGCCCGACAGTGCGCTCACGATTACGGGACAGACGAACGATGCGCTCACGGCGAGCGCTTACCTGGGCGCAGGAACTAAAGGCAGCGTGTACGTGATCAATGTGGCGCTCACGATGGCCTCGGGCGCGATCTACGTCGTACAGATCATTCTCACGATTCTCTAGGAATCACCGGCATGACTTCCGATCAGGTCAACGGCAACGCGCAGAGCGAGACGGTAAACGTCGCTTTGATCCCCATGCCCAGCGGCGCGAAGATCGTGTACACCACGACGAGCGGTCGCTATCTTGGAACGGTGCAGTTCGATGCGCCGGATCCACAGGCGATGGGCCTGATCGGCAATCTGTTCCAGCAGTTCTGCGCTCAGCAGGCGAATCGTGTGCAGGTCGCGCCGGCGGGCGCGGTTGCGGGGCTGCGGACGTCCTGACGCCCGTCTGACTCCCAGCTGGGATTCATCTGGAATACATCACGTGCCCGGCAACCCGTACTACAAGTCGGCGCATTGGCGCGCCCTTCGGGCCGCGTGCATTCAGCGCGACGGCGGACGCTGCACCGTTCGGGGTTGCTCCGCGCGCGGCTCCGTTGCGGACCACATCGAGACACGGCCAGATGTCGCCTATCCGACACCGCAGGATGTGCTCGAGAATCTGCGCACCCTTTGCGCCTCGCACGACTCGCAGGTGAAGGAGCAGAGGCGGGGTAAAGCCACGCGCAGACAGCAGGGCACGTTCAAGGTGAGGGGATGTGATGAAGACGGATGGCCGCTGGACCCCGCGCGCAGAGCCTGATGATGGCGCGCCAATGAGGCTGTACGCATGCTGATACAGGCCACGTATATGGCCTATG
>Ga0070741_10007090_pt1 | contig 23535 bp, 20 predicted proteins | sample Coa_R1_4_FD_66440 | JGI IMG/M metagenome (GOLD analysis project Ga0070741, IMG submission 66440) | Surface soil microbial communities from Centralia Pennsylvania, which are recovering from an underground coalmine fire - Coalmine... | ecosystem: Environmental > Terrestrial > Soil > Unclassified ...
GGCACGAGCTGGTGCACGAGCACGACGTTGCGTTCGCGGTCGTAGCCGACGACGAACGTGTTCGGCCCGAGCGATCCGGCCAGCGTCAGGACGGCGCGCCGTCCCGCGTTCGTGGGATCGTCGTCGCCGACATCGAAGGGCAGGGCGCGGAACTGGCCGCGCGTCCGCCGGGGATGGACGAGCGCGACCGCGAGCACGGCGAGGTCGTGCAGCACCTGCCACGCGAGTCGCGGCAGCTGCGACAGCCAACGGAGACGGAACCGCCACCGGACGACACCCAGACGGTCGAGATGGGCGGCGACGGCGGCGGTCAGGAGCGCGGCGACCACGCCGGCGGCGACGTCCGTGCGCGCCAGTGTGGTGACGAGCAGCAGCCACAGTGCGAATGACGCGAGAGCCCAGCGGACGAAGCGCGCGATCAAGAGTCGGTCAGCACCTTGCCGCCGTCGAGCACGTAGCGCGCCGCCGGGCGCCGGATGACCGGCTGCGCCACGTTGCGCACGGCGATGCCGCCGCGCGTCGTGCCTTCTTCGATGCCACCGTGCGCGTGGCCGTGCACGACGAGGTCGGCGCCCGCCTCGTCGATCGCATCCGCGAGGAGGTGGCTCCCGAGGAAGGGGTAGATCTCGCGCCGCTCGCCTTCGAGCGTGCCGGCGATCGGGGAGTAGTGCAGCATGGCGATGCGAACGTCCGTGGCCAGGGCGACGAGCGCGTTGCGCACGCGCGCCGCGACCTGCTTCGTGTGGCGCATGAACGCCTTCATCTCGTCCTCGCCGAAGTCGCTGCCGCTCGCGCCCGCGAACCCGCCGCCGAAGCCCTTCGCACCGACGATGCCGACGCTCGTGCCGTTGACGTCGAGTGTGCAACCGTCGCCCTCGAGCACCACGACGCCGGCGCGCGCCATGACGGTCGCGATGCCCAATTGATGCCCCGCGTGCAGGTCGTGGTTGCCGAGCACGGCGTACATGGGAACGGTGAGGCCCTCGAGCTCCTCGGCGAGCGCGCTCGCCTCCTGCACCGTCCCCAGGCGCGTGAGGTCACCGGGCAGGAGCAGCACGTCCGCGTCCTCGACGAGCTCCTCGAGCCCGGGGCGGAGCGAGCCGCGCACGGTCGAGTCGAAGTGCACGTCCGCGACGGCGGCGACCGTGATCACGGGACCGTGACCCCGAGCTCGTCGAGGAGCGTGAAGAACGCCGCTGCGTACGGCGATTCCTTGGTGCGCTCGCGCACGCGATCGAAGTCGATCTGTTCGCGCAGCGCCCGGCTCACCTCCAGGACGCTCTCGTAGTCGAGATGGTGCTCGGTCAGCGACAGCAGCTTCGTGAGGAGGATGTCGTCGGCGCACATCACCTTCATGCGCACGGCGTTGACCTGGAGCTCGTCCGCACGCTCGAAGGCTTCGTCGTCGATGTGCAGACCGCTCGGGTGGAAGACGAGGTCGACGAGCACGTCACCATCCCACGCCTTGACCAACCACCCCTCCGGCGGGCGTTCCGTGCGCAGACCGGCCTCCGACAGCGCGTCGAGGGCGCGCTCGACGTCGTCGGCCGCGATCGCGAAGTCGATGTCGTGCTCGGTCGGCGGCCCGCCCCGCGCCCAGGACGCGAGGCCGCCCGCGAGCAGGAAGGGAACGCCGGCGTCGCGCAACACGCCGGCCACCTTCTTCATCGTCGCCAGCAGCGCGTCGAACCGGTCGCCGGGCACGAGTGTCCCGGTACCCCGGTGCGCCGCTCGGCAATCGCCGGGACGGGCGCCGCCGCTACTCCATGAGCAGCGCCTGCACCTCGGGCGGGACGAGCTCGTGGCGGCCGGCCCGCGCCGCCGTCGACGACACGTGCGACAACTCGACCGCCAGCACGACGCAGCCGGGCGGCGTGGGGAGCCCGTCGCGCGGTGCGACGGCGAGCCGGGGGAGGGACGCGACCGCGGCATCGCGCGCCGCCTCGGACTCGTAGAACGAGACGTCGAGCAGCTGCGCCCACTTGTCCGCACCGAGGACGAGCACGTCGTAGCCGTCGGCGATGTCCGCGAGGTGGCGACGGTCCGTGACCACCACGTGCAACCAGGGGCGCGAGGACGTGACGGCGCGGAGCAGCTCGACGCGGCGAGCGAGGGGGCGCACGTCCCTCTTGCCGAGCGGCGTCTCGTTGACGACGAGATCGACGTCGTCGATCCCGCAGCTGGCGCGCGCCGCTTCCGCGATCGCGAGGTGCGCGATCGTCGGCGGATCGAACGTGCCGGGGAAGGCGGCTCGCACGTCCGTCTGCTTAGTACGTTGCGCAGCCGTGACGCCCGGCCCGCTGCACGGCATCCACGTCGTGGACCTCACCCGGGTGCTCGCCGGCCCGTACTGCACGATGATCCTCGCCGACCTCGGTGCCGACGTCGTGAAGGTGGAACGCCCCGGCACCGGTGACGACGCTCGTTTCATCGGCCCGTTCGTCGAGGGCGTGTCCGCGTACTTCGCGTCGTTGAACCGCGGGAAGCGGTCGGTCGCGCTCGACCTGCACGACGACGCCGACCGCGCCCGCTTCGACGAGCTCGTCGCCGGCGCCGACGTGCTCGTCGAGAACTTCCGGCCCGGCACGATGGACCGCCTCGGCTACGGCTGGGACGTGCTGCACGAACGCCATCCGCGCCTGGTGTACGCCGCGGTGTCGGGATTCGGGCACACCGGCCCGCTCGCGCGCCGGCCCGCCTACGACATGGTCGTGCAGGCGATGGGTGGTGTGATGAGCATCACCGGTCATCCCGGTGCGCCGCCCACGCGCGTCGGCACGTCGATCGGCGACACCACCGCGGGGCTCTTCACCGCGGTGGGGATCTGCAGCGCGCTGTTCGAACGCGCGCACACCGGCGAGGGCGCGTTCATCGACGTGGCCATGCTCGACTGCCAGGTGGCGATCCTCGAGAACGCGATCGCGCGGTACACGGCCACCGGCGTGGTGCCGGGACCGCTCGGGTCGCGCCATCCGTCGATCACGCCGTTCGCGGCGTTCGAGGCGCAGGACGGGTGGTTCGTGATCGCCGCCGGCAACGACGCGCTGTTCCGCAGGTTGTGCGACGTCGTGGGTTGTCCCGATGTCGCCCGTGACCCGCGCTTCACGACGAACGCGTCGCGCACCGAGCACCACGGTGCACTGCAGTCGCTGCTCGAGCAGCGGCTGCGTACGGCACCGGTCGCGCACTGGCTGGCGTTGCTCGAGGCCGCAGACCTGCCCTGCGGCCCGATCAACGACGTGGCCGACGTGCTCGCCCATCCCCAGGTGCGGGCCCGGAACATGGTCGTGCACTCGGAGGACGAGCGCGTGACCGCCCTCGAGATGCCCGGCAACCCGATCAAGAACAGCCGCCACGCCGATCCGCCGACACGGGGCCCGGTCCCGGATCTCGGCGGGTGACTCGTTCGCGGCACACAAGTGCCGCGAACCGGAAGAACCGGAAGGGTGGCATGGGGCGCGCGGCTCACCGTGGCCCCGAGCGTTCAAGCGGCGGCGGGAAACGCCGATGGAGCGATGTGGACTCGGAGCGGGCGGCGAGGGCGGCATCGTGGCTCTTCGTCTTCGCGGGCGTCCTGACGGTCGTCAGCGCCGATCTTCCCGGGACCCGCAGCGCGCTGACGATGCGCGTGCTCGGCATCGCCGCGCTGCTCATCGGGTTCGTCATCCGCGTGCTGCCGTGGGCGACCTGGCATCGCAGCGCCACGCTGTCGCTCGTCGTGCCGGCGTTCGTGCTGATCGGCGTGGGCAACCGCTACGGCAGCGACGCGCCGTACGCGTACGCCATCTACTTCATCGTCGTCTTCACGTGGGTCGGTCTGAGCCAGCCACCGCGCACGTCCGTGTGGCTCGCACCGGTCGCGACGCTCGTCTACCTCCTGCCCATGGTGGGCCTGCACGATCTGTACCCGGGTGCGACGACGTCGACCGTCGTCGCCATCCCCGTGTGCGTGCTCGTCGGCGAGACCGTCGCGTGGGCGGTCAACGGCCTGCACGTGGCGCGCCGCGAGGCCGATCACCGCGCCTCGTTGCTGCGCGCGGTCGCTTCGGCGGCGACCTCGATCACGACGCTGGATCGCGACCACGTCCTCGTCGGCGTCGTCGACGCGGCGACGTCCCTCGGCTTCGAGATCGCCGCCATCGCCGTGTTCGACGAAGGGCAGGACACCTACCAGTTGCTGCACGCGCGTGGCTTCACGCCCGAGTACGTGGCTCGACCGCACGGCGGTGACGAAGGCGTCGTGGGCGCGGTGCGATCGAACCGGCGCACGATGGCCGCCGACCGCTTCGGGTGGGCGGGCGGCACGCTCGTCGCCCGCCTCGACGAGACGCAACTGAACGCCGCCATCGGCAGTCCCGTGTGGGTGCGCGGCCACATGGCGGGCGTGTTGCTCGCCGCCACCCGCGCGTCGATGCGGTTCACGCCCGAGGACGTCGAGGCGTTCGGGTTGCTCGCCAGCCACGCGGGCCGCGCCCTCGACAACGCCGATCGCTTCGGCGACGAACGTCACGCCAAGGAGCAGCTGGCGGAGGTGTCGATGCGCGACGAGCTCACCGGTGTCGGCAACCGCCGCCACGCCATGCAGCTCCTGGACGATCTCCGCCCCGGCGACGCCGTCATGGTCGTCGACATCGACCACTTCAAGGAGATCAACGACCGCCACGGCCACGGCACGGGCGACCAGTTGCTGATGGAACTGGCAGATCACCTGCGCGCCAACGTCCGTGACCCGGCGCTCGTCGCCCGCTACGGCGGCGACGAGTTCGTCGTCGTGTTGCCGAAGATGGCGGACCACACGGCGTCCGCCGTCGCCGACCGGCTCCTGCACGGGTGGCACGACCGCGACCCGCTGGCCACGTTCAGCGCGGGCATCGCCCACTACGAGACCGGCGAGCCCCGCAGCGCGACCGTGGCCAAGGCCGATGCCGCGTTGTACGTCGCCAAGCGCCTCGGACGTGACCGCGTGTGCGAGCACGGCCTCGTCGACGAGGCGCGCGTGTCACCCCTCGCCGAGCAGCCGTCGTAGCTCGCGCACGAGCGGCGCCGCGCACGCGCCGGTGCCGAACACGTAGCGATCCGGCCGCACGAGCGCGACCGCGCCGTCGAGCCACGCCGCCAGCGGCGCGTCGTCGGTGACGACGGCCGCGCCCCAGAGCGACGCGAACCACGACGCGTCCTCGTCGAGCACGAGCGCGGACGGATCCGTGGCCACGAGCGCGAACGACGAACCGAGCCGGCCGTCGAAGACCGGGCGGTCTTCGGCAGGTGACGGCTGCGGGAAGCGGGCACCGGCCCGACCGCCTGCCGTGCTCACGAGACCCCCCGACAGCTCGGGCATCTCGGTGTCGCCCGGCGGACCGCCGCCACCGAGCAGGTGCGCGTCGCGCGCCGCCGCCACGGCGGGATCCGTCGTCTGCAGGATGCCGCCGAGCGAGACCGCCAGTTCGACGATCGTGCGAACGTGCGGCGCCCGCTCCTCCTGGTAGGTGTCGAGCAGGGCGTCGGTGGCCAGGCCGCGCTGCACGAGCGCCAGCTTCCACACCAGATTGGCGACGTCGCGGATGCCCGAGCACATGCCCTGCCCGAGGAACGGCGGCATCTGGTGGGCGGCGTCGCCTGCGAGGAACACACGCCCGTCGCGCCACCGCTGGGCGAGCACCGCGTGGAACGAGTACACGACGGCGCGCACGACCTCGACGTCGTCGGGTGCCACCCACGGCGCGAGGAGTTCCTGCACGCGCGACGGCTGCTGCATCTCGTCGGCCGTCTCGCCGGGCAGCAACATGAACTCCCAACGACGTCGATCACCGCACACCGGCACGAACGTCGTCGGGCGCGCGGGGTCGCAGATTTGGTGCACGAGATCGGGGAGCGCGACCGGCCGGCGCAGGACGGTGTCGACCACGAGCCACGGTTGGTCGAAGCACAGGTCGTCGTTGTCGATGCCGAGCAGGCGACGCACCGCGCTGCGGGCGCCGTCGGCGCCGACGACGTGGCGGGCGCGATGACGCGTCGTCGTGCCGGTCTCGACGTTTCGCACGTCGAGCTCGACGGCATCGTCGTGTTGCACGAGGTCGACGACCTCGTGGCCGAGCTGGACGTCGACGTGATCGTGGCGACGCACGCCGGCGCGCAGGGCCCGCTCGAGGTCGGGTTGGTAGAACATGTAGCCCGCCGCCCAACCCTGCCCGCGAGGACGGTCGGCGACGTCGAAGCGCAGGAGCTTGTCACCGGTGCCGTTGACGAAGTGCATGCCCCGCACGGGTTCACACGACGCCAGGACGTCGTCGACGACGTCGATCGCCTGGAAGACGCGCATGATCTCGGCGTCGAAGTGCGCCGCGCGCGGCAGGTGGTACACCGACGTCGTCGGCTCGCACACGAGCGTGCGCAGACCTTGGAGCCCGCACAGGTTGGCGGCGACGGCGCCGACGGGCCCGTAGCCGACGACGGCGACGTCGTAGTGCTCCTCGGTCGGCGTCACGGCGCGCCCGCAGCGGGAAGGTACGACGCGCCGTACACGCGCTCGACCTTCACTTCGAGGATCACGCGGTCGGCGGCGGCCAGCGCGTCGTCGCTCTGCGGCTCGGGAGGCGGCTGCCCCGTGATGCGTCCCACGACGCGCGCCGTCGGTTCGCCGATGTGCTCGCGACGGATCGACGCACGTCCTTCGACGGTGACGCTCGGGAAGGGCCGCGCCGGACCGACGACGCACAGCGATGCACGACCCGTGCGCGCCACGTCCCGAGCCTTCGCCCGCTTCGACTCGGTGGAGATCTGGATCGTGTCGCCGTCACGCGTGAAGTACACGACGGATTGGCGCGGGGTGCCGTCGTCGCGCGCGGTGCTCAGCACGCCCACCGGTACGTCGTCGAGGAAGGCAGCGACGCCGTCGTCGAGCACGCTCATCGCGCCGCGCCCGACGCCAACGACTCGGGCTCGTCGATGACGGGGTTCTCGAGGACGCCGATGTTCTCGATCTCGACGCGCACCACGCTGCCGGCGGCGAGGAGACGGGGCGGCTTCATCGCGATGCCGACGCCGGACGGCGTGCCGGTGGCGATGACGTCGCCGGGCTCGAGCGTGAACGCCGTCGACAGGTGCTCGACCATGTCGAAGCAGTCGAAGACCAGATCGTCGGTGTGCGAGTCCTGTCGCAGCTCCCCGTCGACCCACGTGCGCAGGTGCAGCCGGTGCGGGTCGCCGACCTCGTCGGACGTGACGAGCCACGGCCCCACCGGCCCGTGCGTGTCGAACGACTTGCCCATCGTCATCGTCGGGCTGCGCACCTGCCAGTCACGCACGCTGACGTCGTTCACGATGGTGTAGCCGGCGATGACCTCGGCGGCTCGTTCCTTCGGGACATGGCGGCAGCGGCGCCCGATCACGAACCCGAGCTCGCCCTCGTAGTCGACGACCGACGACGCCTTCGGGACGTGGATCGGCTCACCCGTGGCGATCACGCACGTCGACTGCTTGTTGAACCACAGCTGGTGCTCGGGCGGCTTCGCCCCCGTCTCCGCCACGTGGGCGGCGTAGTTCAACCCGATGGCGAGGAACTTCGGGGGGCGCAGGACCGGCGCGGCGAGCGTCACGTCCGCCAGCGGGCGTCGGGGCGCGCGCGACGCGACGTCGGCGACGCGGTCGAGCGCGCCGGCGGCGAGCACGGCGCCGACGTCCGGTCCGAGCGACGCGTCGGCGGCGGTGACATCGGCGATCTCCTCACCGTCGACGACACCGACGTGGTGCGCGCCGTCGATGTGGAACGTGGCGACCTTCATGCATCCTCCTCGTGGAGCGGGAGCGGTGGCAGCGGGCGATGGGCGATCTCGTCGGCGTCGTGCTCGGGCACGCCGAGCAGCACGAGGACCGACGCGGCGAGCTCGGCGTCGGCACGCTTGGGCAGCGTGCCGTCGGTGCGGGCACGCAGCACGGCGAGCACGCTCGCCCCGATCATGTGGGCGACGACGTCGGCCCGCTCGCCGCGGAAGCGGCCCTGCGCGATGCCGCGCCGCACGTCACGACGCATGCGCGTGCGCAGCACCTGCCACAGCTCGGTCTCGTCGGAGAACGCGAGGCGGGCGAGGAACGCCGCCCACACCGGGTCGTGCTCGGCGGCGGCGAGCGTGTGGCGGATGGCGACGGCGACCACCTCGGCGGGGTCGTCGAGCGTGGCGGTGAGGGCGTCGTTGGTGGCGCCGATGCGCTCGAGTGCGTCGACGACGACGCCGCGGAGGAGCGCGTCCTTCGAGGCGAAGTAGCCGTAGAACGTGCCGAAGCCGACGTCCGCCCGGGCGGTCACCTCGGCGACCGTCACCGTGTCGAACCCGCCCTCGCTGATGAGCTCGCGCGCCGCCCGCAGGAGCTTCGAGCGGGTGGTGCGCCGGCGGCGCTCGCGTCGTCCCTCGGTCACGGCCGCCATCGGAGGACGATCGCGCCTCGAATCCGATTTGTCAATCGGATTCGATGTCAGGATCGGAGAACGCGGGGTCGACCCTCGTTTGCGAGGATGCACGCATGACCGACACCGTGCTGACGCCGAGCCCGTTCGTCGGGGCTGTCGAACCGATCACGGCGACCGACGACGAGATCCGCGCCGCGCTGGAGGACGCCGAGCTGCCTCCCCTCCTTCCCGCGCTGGCGTACCTCACCGGCGATCTCTCCCTCCTGCGCGACGAGCTGCGCCCCGACCCGCTGCTGCTGGCGATGCCACAGGGCGGGCTGACAGAGGAGCAGCGGGCCGAGATCCGCGCGCTCGCGTTCGACACGTTGCGCCGCTTCCGCGACGGCGGCTCACGTCCTGCGCCCGTGCCGTCGGACGAGGACATCCTCCGCATCATGGAGTTCGCCGTCGGTGGCGCGGACATGCGTGACTACCTCCCGTTGCTCGAGGAGGAGTTGGCGGCCCGCGGCGAGGACCGGCGAGCACCGGCGTGGCGCAAGGCCGACGTCGCGCCCGACCTCGACTTCCGCGTGCTGATCGTCGGCGCAGGGATGTCGGGCCTGCTCGCCGCCCACCGCCTGCAGCAGGTCGGCATCGACTTCACGGTCGTCGACAAGGACGACGACGTCGGGGGCACGTGGCTCGAGAACACCTATCCCGGCTGCCGTGTCGACAACCCGAACCACAACTACAGCTACTCGTTCGCGCAGCGTCACGACTGGCCGTTGCACTACTCGACGCAAGAGGTGCTGCTCGACTACTTCCGGCGCTGCGCCGACGCGTTCGACGTCCGTCCGCACATCCGCTTCGGCACCGAGGTCGTGTCGGCGACGTGGGACGACGACGAAGGCCTCTGGCACGTCCTCGTCCGTCGCAAGGACGGCACGGAGGAGACGGTGACGGCGCATGCGGTGATCAGCGCCGTCGGCCAGCTCAACCGCCCGTCGTATCCCGACATCGAGGGCCGTGACTCGTTCGCGGGGCCGTCGTTCCACTCCGCACGCTGGGATCACGCCGTGGATCTCGCCGGCAAGCGCGTCGCCGTGATCGGCACGGGTGCGAGCGCGGTGCAGTTCATCCCCGAGATCGCGCCGAAGGTCGGCGAGCTCCTCGTGTTCCAGCGCACACCACCGTGGATGGGTCCGACCGAGGACTACCACGCGGAGGTGGCACCGGGCCTGCGGTGGCTGTACACGCACGTCCCCTCGTACAGCGAGTGGAACCGCTTCTGGATCTTCTGGCGCATGGGCGACGGTGTGCTCGACGGCGTGCGCGTCGACGAGGAGTACGAGCCGAAGGGCGAAGCGGTCTCGATGATGAACGCGTTCGCCCGGATGATGCTCGTCGGTTACCTCCAGGAGCAGTTCGCCGACCGTCCCGATCTCCTCGAGAAGGTCGTCCCCACGTATCCCGTCGGTGCGAAGCGCATGCTGCGCGACAACGGGGTGTGGGCCGGCGCGCTGAAGCGCGACAACGTGCAGCTCCTCACGACGCCGATCACGCGCATCACCTCGAAGGGCATCGTGACCGAGGACGGCGTCGAGCACGAGGTCGACGTGTTCGTGTACGGCACGGGGTTCCACGCGTCGAAGTTCCTCACGCCGATGCAGATCACGGGGCAGGGTGGCATCGACCTGCACGAGCACTGGAACGGCGACGCCCGCGCCTACCTCGGCGTGTCCGTGCCGGGGTTCCCGAACCTGTTCTGCCTCTACGGTCCGAATACGAACATCGTCATCAACGGCAGCATCGTGTACTTCTCCGAGTGCGGCGTGCGGTACATCGTCGGGCTGCTGAAGCTGCTCTTCGAGGGCCACCACCGCGGCCTGTCGGTGCGCAAGGACGTCCACGACGAGTTCAACGAGGCCGTCGACGCGGAGAACAAGCGCATGGCGTGGGGATGGTCCGACGTCAACAGCTGGTACAAGAACGAGAAGGGCCGCGTCGCGCAGAACTGGCCGTTCACCCTCCTCGAGTACTGGCGCCGCACCCTCGAGCCCGATCCCGACGACTTCGACTTCGTCTAGCCGTCGCGCTACAGGCGGACGCCCTTCGGGGCCTGCTGCTGCATGAACCCGAAGAGGTAGCCGGCGACGCGGCGCATCTGGATCTCCTCGCTGCCCTCGGTGATGCGGTAGCGACGGTGGTGACGGTAGATGTGCTCGAACGGCATGTGGCGCGAGTAGCCCAGCCCGCCGTACACCTGCATGGCGCGGTCGGCCGCTTCGCAGCACAAGCGGTTCGCCCAGTAGTTGCACATGGAGACCTTGTCCGACACCGAGAACGCGCCGTAGCGGTCCATCGACCACGCCGTCTTGTGGATCAACGCCCGCAGCATCTCGCACTGCGTGTGCAGCTCGACGAGCGGGAACTGGATCGCCTGGTTCTGCGACAGCGGCTTGCCGAACGGCGCCCGCACCTTCGCGTACTCGACCGCCTGCTCGATGCAGAACTCGGCGGCGCCGAGGCTCGATGCCGCCTGGCGGATGCGGTTCTCGTTGAAGAAGTGCTGCGTCACCTGGAGACCGCGTCCCTCGCCGCCGAAGATGTTGGCGTCGGGGACGCGCACGTCGGTCAAGCGGATGTGCGCGTGGTCGGTCGGCATGTTGAACGTCCACAGGAACTCGACGATCTCGAACCCGGGGGACGACGTGGGCACGAGGAACGCCGTGATGCCGTCGCCGTCACCGGGCTGCCCGCTGGTGCGGGCGAAGATCAGGTCGTACTGCGCGGCGTGGATGCCGGTGTTCCACGTCTTCTCGCCGTTGATGACCCACTCGTCGCCGTCGCGCACGGCGTTGGTCTCCATGTACGTCGCATCGGAACCGTGTGCCGGCTCCGTGATGCCGAACGCGAACCCGCGGCGTCCCTCTGCGAGGTCGTCGATCCACTCCGACTTCTGCTGCTCGGTGCCGTAGTTGATCATCAGCAGCAGACCGACGTTGTTGCCCACGATGGCGTGCTCGTTCTGCAGGTCGCAGTGCAGGCCGAGGCCCTTGCGGGCGAGGTGCTCGCGGATGACGGCCATACCGAGGTTGGTGCCGTCCTTGCCGCCGTACTCCTTCGGGAACGGATAGCGGTAGTGGCCGGCCGCGTCCGCCCGCCGCCGTGCCTCGTGCAGCAGCGCCTCCCACTCCGCGTTCGGCAGCCCGCCGCGGTCCCAGTCGGTGCGGGCGTCCTCGCGGCGGTGGTCGAAGAAGCGGATGTTGTCGTCCTGCTGTTCGAGCGGCTTGATCTCCCGCTCGATGAACTCGTCGAGCTCGACGAGGTAGTCGGCGAGGTCCTGCGGCAGCTCGAAGTCCATCAACGCATCGTGGCAGCTTTCCGCCCCATCCACTCGACCGCGTCGGCGCGCTCGTCGCCGCTGTCGGCTCGTCGCCGGGGGGACGGTCGTCGGGGCGGACGCCACTACGCTCGCCGCGTGTCCCGTCCTCGCACCACGGTGCAGCAGCTGCGCCGCGACGCCAGCCGGCGGTGGTCGGAGCTGCGGGCGGACGCGGTGATGGTCTCGTTCCCGAAGTGCGGCCGGACGTGGTTGCGGCTCATGCTCGGCGAGACCATCGACATGCACTTCGGGCTCGAGGCGCCCGGGCGCGACAAGCTCGAGCTGTTCCCGCTCGGCGCGGCGCGCCGCGACGTGCCGCGCGTGTTCGTGTCCCACGACGGCCATCCCGACCGGCAACGGCCCGAGGAGCTGTCCGGGTCGAAGGGGCGGTACCGCCGCCACCGCGTGCTCCTGCTCGTGCGCGACCCGCGCGATGCGGTGGTCTCGCTCTACTTCCAGGCGGTGAAGCGGCAGTGGTGGGGCGGCAGCTACCAGGGCACGCTGCACGACTTCCTCCACGAGGACGCCGGCTCCGTCGCGAGCATCCTCGCCTACTACAACACGTGGGCGCGGCAGCGGACCGTGCCGCGCGCGCTGCACCTCGTGCGCTACGAGGACCTCCACGCCGACCCGCACACCGAACTGCGGTCGATCATGTCGTTCATCGGCGTCGTCGACGTCAGCGACGCCACCATCGACAAGGCCGTCGAAGCGGCGCGGTTCGAGCGCATGCGCGAGCTCGAGCAGTCGGACGCGCTCGGCTCGTACCGCCTGAAGCCCGTCGACCCCGACGACGAGGAGTCCTACAAGACGCGCCGCGGGAAGGCGGGCGGCTACGTCGACTACTTCGACGGCGACGAGCTGGCGTGGCTCGACGCCCGCGTCGCCGAGCTCGACCCGTGGTACGGCTACCGCGGCTGACGCGGCCATGACAGCGGGGACGCACGGCCGGCCGACGATCCTGTTCGTCGCGGGATGGGGTCGCAGTGGCAGCACGCTGCTCGGTCGCATGCTGGGCGAGCTGCCCGACACGACGTGCGCGGGCGAGATGTGGAACGTGTGGGATCTCGGCTTCCACCGCAACCTGCTGTGCGGCTGCGGTGCGCACTTCCGCGAGTGCCCGTTCTGGACGGCGGTGGCGGACCGCGCCTACGGCGGCCTCGATGTCATCGAGGGCAAGCCGTTCACCAAGCAGCTGCGGGCCGCCGCCCGTATGCGCACGATTCCCCGGCTGCTGCGCGCCGCGGACCGCGGCGTGCGCGACGACGCGCTCGCGCACGTCGTCGACGTCGTGGGCGGCCTGTACCGCGCCGTGCACGAGGTCGCCGGGGGACGCGTCATCGTGGACGTGTCGAAGAACCCGCAGCTCGCGTTCCTGCTGCGTCTGCTCCCCGACTTCGACGTCGTCGTGCTGCACCTCGTGCGCGACAGCCGTGCCGTTTCGTACTCGTGGCTGCGCGAGGTGCGTCGCCCCGAGGTGACACACCGCGCGTCGTACATCCCGCGGTACCGGCCATCGCGCAGCGCGGCGATGTGGATGCTCGGCAACGGCGCGTCCGAGGTGTTGCGGCGCGCCAGCGAGCAGCCGCTGTTCGTCCGCTACGAGGACCTCGTCGCCCACCCGCGCGCGACGCTCGAGACGATCGCGGCGCGCATCGGGACCACCGTCCCCGGCGCGCTGTTCCCCGCCGAAGGCACGGTCGCGCTCGGACCGCAGCACCTGGCGGCCGGCAACCCCATGCGCTTCGACCGCGGCGAGGTCGAGTTGAAGGCCGACGAGGAGTGGCGCGACCACCGGACGCCGGTCGCCGTCACCGCGCTCACCGCGCCACTGCTCCTGCGCTACGGCTACCCGTTGCGATGACGGCGACGGACACCGCGCGCACCGCACCAGAGCCGAGCGTGCTCGCGCTCGTCCTGACGTACAGCGCACCGCGCGCGCTCGTGACGTGCATCCGCGCGCTCGTCGGGCAGACGCGACCGCCAGACGCCGTCGTCGTCGTGGACAACGCGGGCACGCCGCCGGCGTACGACACGCTCGCCGCCGCCGGCCTCGCCGGTGGCACGGTGACGGTCCTGCGTCTCGAAGAGAACACGGGCCCGGCCGGTGGTCACGCCGAGGGATTGGCGCGGTTCCTCGCGTCCGGTCACGACTTCGTGTGGATCATGGACGACGACTGCGAGCCCGCGGTGGACTGCCTGCGCGCGCTGCTCGACGACACGCACGGCACGACCACCGGGCAGTACCTCGTGCCGACGTGGGGCGACCGGGAAGGTGAACGCATCGCCCATCCCGCGTGGTGGGGCCCGTTGCTGTCCCGCGACGTCGTCGAGCGTGCCGGGTTGCCCCGCGCCGAGCTCTTCTGGTGGGCCGAGGACACGGAGTACCTGCTGTGGCGCATCCCCGACCTCGGCTACGAGCGCCGCCACTGCGCAGGCGCGACCGTGCACCACTCACGGGCCCGCGGCAGCGCGCGCCGGCCGGCGTGGAAGTACTACTACGAGGCCCGCAACTCGCTGTACCTGCGCTTCCGGTTGCGCCGGCGGCCGTGGAAGGCGATCCGTGCCGTGCTCCGGCTGTGCGCGGCCATCGTGCTGTGGGAGGACCACAAGGTGTCGAAGCTCGCCGCGCTCGGACGCGGCGTGGTCGACGCCGTCGCGGGGCGGCTCGGCCGCCGGATGGTGCCACCGCCGGCGAGCACGGCACCCGCGACCGGCACCGTGCTGCACCTGCTCCCCGTCGACCTCGCGCGCGGCGCGCAGACGTACGCGCTCGCGTTGCTCGACGCCTTGCGCGGCGACGGTCGCCGTCACGTCGCGATGACGTTGTTCTCGACGAGCGCGCACGACGACCGCTTCGAACCGCTCGGTGTCCCCGACGGCGCGCTGCGCCGGCTCGGCTTCGACCCGCGCGTCCTGCGCCGGCTGCGGCGCGTCCTGCGTTCGCTGCAACCCGATGTCGTCGTCGCCCACGGCGGCGAGCCGCTGCGGTACGTCGCGCTCGTGCCGCGGGGGCGCGCCGCGCTCGTGTACTACAAGGTCGGCGTGTCGGGCGCGTCGTTCGACCATGCCGGGCACCGGTTGCTGTACCGCTGGGCCGCCCGCCGCGCCGACGTCGTCGCCACCGTGTCGCAGGAGGTCCACGACGAGGTCCGCGCCCGGTTGGGCGTCCCGCACGATCGGCTGAGGCTCGTGCCGAACGGTCGCGATCCCGCCCCGTTCGCCGGCTCGCCCGAGCGCCGGGCCGGCAACGGGCCGGTGCGGCTGCTGTGGATCGGCCACTGCAACCCGGGCAAGCGCCCCGACCTGTTCCTCGATGTCGTCGCCCGCCTGCGCGACGGCAGCAGGGACGTCACCGCGCAGATGGTCGGCGACGGCCCGACCCTCGACGACGTGCGCCGCGCCGCGCGTGCCACGGGCACCGAGGTGCTCGGCCGCCGCGACGACGTGCCCGAGCTCATGGCAGCGGCCGACGTCGTCTGCTTCACGAGCTCCGGCCGGGGTGAGGGCATGCCGGGCGTGCTCATCGAAGCGGGCTTGGCGGCCCGCCCGATCGTGACCACGGCCGTGCCGGGCGCGTCGACCGTCGTCGACGACGGCGTCTCCGGCTTCGTGGTGCCGGTCGGCGACACCGATGCCTTCGTGGCCGCTGTCCGTGATCTCGTCGACGACCCGGAGCGTCGAATCGCGATGGGCAAGGCGGCGCGGGCGCGCTGCCTCGAGCACTACACGTTGCAGGCCAGCGCGCAGACGTGGGACGTGCTGCTCGACGAGCTCAGCTCGAGCTGACGGGCATACCGAGCGCGCGCTCGTAGAACGCGAGCATCTGCGCGGCGACGGCATCGAGCTCGTAGCGCGACGCGAACCGCTCGTGGGCGAGCACGGCGCGCTTCGCGGCGGCGGCGCGATCGTCGAGCACCCCTTCGACGGCGGCCGCCAGCGCCGCGGGGCGGTCGGGAGGCACGAGTACGGCCGTCGACGCGTCGACCGCTTCGCGCACGGATGCGATGTCGGACGCGACGATCGGCGCGCCGAGCGCCATCGCCTCGACGATCACGTTGCTGAACCCCTCCCACCGCGACGGCACGACGACGGCGTCCGCGGTGGCCAGGATGTCGGCCACGTCGTCACGTGCACCGAGCACGCGGACGTTGCTGCCGAGGCCGAGACGCGTGATCTGCGCTTCGAGGGCGGCGGTCTCGTTGCCCGTGCGCCCGACGAGCAGCAGCACGGCTCCGGGCCGCGCCGCGACGATGTGTCCGAGCGCGTCGAGCACGACGTCGAGGCCCTTCTGGTACTCGTGGCGAGCGACGGTGGCGAGGAGCGGTGCGTCGGGCGCGAGGCCGAGCGTGGCGCGCGTCTTCGTCGCGCGCGCCGCGGACCGCGCCCCCAGCGCGACCGCATCGCGACCGCGCGGGACGACGTCGATGCGATCGCGCCGCACCAACAGGCGGCGCGCCATCGTGACGGCGACCGTCTCGCTCACCGCGTGGAAGCGGCGCACGGCGCGGCTCGTGGCGATGTCGACCGCTTGCGCGGCCCGCACCTTCCACGGCTTCAGCGCGGGGTTGCGCAGCTGCTCGGGCCCGTACGCGAGGTTGGCGAGCGTCGACACGACCGGGACGCGGCACGACGAGGCCGCCACGCGTCCGGTTTGGTCCGCCTCGTACAGCGTCGTGTGCACGACGTCGGGCCGCCGCCGCCGCACCTCGTCGCGCAGGCGTCGCACGGCCCGGCGCCGACCGTGCCCACCGCATTCGACGATCTCGATGCCGTGCGCCGTGAGCGCACCGGCGAGCGAGCGGTCGCGATGGACGATGGCGACGGCCGCCGTGACGTCGCGGCGCACGAGCGCGGGCACCAAGGTGACGAGCGAACGCTCCGCCCCGCCGGGGGCGAGGCTGTCGATGACGTAGAGGACGTTCATCGCGGTCCGTAGGCCCGCAGCAGGTGATACGCGGCGCGCGCGCTCGGACGCCTGCGCAACGACGCGCGGAACGCGCGTCGCGCTTCGCCCCGTTCGTCGACCGCCATCGCGTGCAACCCGATGCGCAGCAACTGGAACGCGTCGGCTCTGGGATGCGACGCGAAGTAGTCGGCATGCATGGCGCGGATGCGCTGCATGCACTCGAGGCGAGCGCGGGCCGTGTTGCCGTGACGCGTGCCGCCGTGACGGCGCAACACGCATCCGAGGCGGGGCTCGGTCGACACGGGTGCGTTCGCGGCGAGGCGCAACCACCACTCGACGTCCGCGGACGCGGCGAGCGTCTCGTCGAGCGGCAGCCACGCGTCGCGGCGGATCGCGGTGGCGCCGGGGTGGGGCGTGATGCCGTCGCGGATCACGTCGGCGACATCGCCTTCGAGGATGCGCCCACCGCCCGGACCGTCGCCGCCGTCGAAGCGGGTGAAGCACACCGTGAGCGGTGCCCGTTCGAACCCCGCGAGCGCGATGGCGAGTCGTTCCGGCGTGTACACGTCGTCGTCGTCGAGGAACGTGAAGTACGTGCCACGGGCGTGTGCCACGCCCGTGTTGCGGGCGGCGGACGGTCCCCCGTTCGTCGCACGGCGCACGACGCGCACGCGCTCGTCGTCGACGGCGACGGTGACGGGCTCCGGGCTGGCGTCGTCCACGACGATGCACTCGAGGTCCGCGACGGTCTGCGCGAGCACGGAGTCGACCGCCTCTCGGAGGAACGCCGGTCGACCGTACGTGGGGACGATCACGCTGAAGAGCGGTTCGGTCATCGGCGGGCAAGGACCCTAGCTAACGTGAATGCCAATGGCGGGCAAGGTGAAGGTCTTCTACGTCCTCAAGGACTATCCGACGGTCTCCCAGACGTACATCAAGGGCGAGATCGAGGCGGTGGCCGACGAGTTCGATCTCACGGTGGTGTGCCGCCAGGAGACCTTCCACGCGTACCACCCGCACCTGCCCTTCACGGTCCTGCCCACGGTGGAGGAGGTGTGCGCGGCCGTCGAGGCGGCGAAACCCGACGTGCTGCACACGCACTGGCTGGCCAACGCGCCGTTCGTGCACGAGGTGGCGCGCCGCACCGGTGTGCCGTTCACCGTGCGCAGCCACAGCTTCGACACGTTGTGGGGCGGTTGGCGCGGTCGCATCTACGACGCCAGCCCGTGGGGACCCCCGCTGCTGCGTCCCACCTACCTCCGCGACCTGCGCGCCATCGCGCACGACGACCTGTGCATCGGCATCCTCGGCTTCCCGTTCGTGCGGGGCCGGCTCGAGAAGGCTGGCGTGCCCGCCGACAAGTTCCACGAGTGCTGGCCCGTGCTCGACTTCGACCGCTTCCACGACCGCGGCCCGAACGGCGATCGCATCATGAACTGCGGCGCCGCCCTGCCGAAGAAGCAGATGGGCTCCTTCATCGATCTCGCGGTCGCCATGCCCGGCCGCGGCTACGACCTCTACCCGCTCGGCTTCGACTCGCCGGAGATGAACGCCCGCAACGAGGCAGCGGGCAACCCCGTCACCGTCGTCGATCCGGTCGAGCCCAACGAGATGCCGGCGCACTACAAGCGTCACGAGTGGCTCGTGTACTTCGGCGACGCCCGCAGCAAGTCCGTCGGCTGGCCCCTGTCGGTCGCCGAGTCGCAGGCGTCGGGCGTCGGCGTGGCGGTGGCCGCCATCCGTCCCGACCTGCGCACCTACGTCGGGCCTGCCGGCTTCGTGTTCGAGTCGATGGCGGAGCTGCAGTCGATCCTCTCGAAGCCGTATCCCGACGAGATGCGCGAGGCGGGCTTCGAGCACGCGCGCCGCTCCGACATCCGCGTGCACAAGACGATCCTCACCGATCTGTGGCGATCGCTCCCGTCCCGGGCAGCGAGCAGCCACGACACCCGTACGACGACAGGACGTTCGCGTTGACATGAGTGCCCCGGTCCGACACCTCAAGCTCAAGCGGGCCGTGCGCAAGATGCTCGGCAACGACGTCGTCGACAAGTTCAAGCCGAAGCCGCAGAACGAGTGCCCCCTCCCGGGCGGGCGGTCGTTCGACATGCGCAACCCGCGCCACTACTACTTCCCGCTCGACGATCCGAAGTGGGTGCCGGCGGCGGACGCGGAGTACGTCGTCGACGACGACGCCGTGCTCGCCTTCGAGGTGAACGGCAAGGCCTACGCCATCCCGTGGGATGTGCTGGCGTGCCATCACGTCGTCAACCTCGTGCTCGACGACCATCCCTACCTGGTCACGTTGTGCGACGCCTGCGTCGGCGGCGGGCTCTTCGACGCCTCGATCGACGGCGAGCGATGGAAGTTCCGCATGCAGGGGATGTACAACGCGACGCCCTACGTCGTGGACGACCACACGGGCAGCCTCTGGACGATGGTGCAGATGCGCCCGTTGCACGGCCCCGCCATGGAGATCGGGCCCTTGCACCGCTTGCCGCTCGTGCACGTGACGTGGCTCGAGTGGAAGCGGCTGCGACCCGACACGGTCGTCGCCAACCACCCTGGCGAGCCGGAGGACGGGCACGGGTGGGATCACCGCTGGCCGGGGCACAGCGTCGTGCCCCGTTTCGCCAAGGAGAGCCGCACGACGCCGATCGACCGCCGCCTCGAGCCGCTCGATCTCGTGCTCGGCGTCGAGGTCGACGGCGAACCGCGCGCCTACCCGCTCGACGTGTTGCAGGCGCACGGTGGCGTCGTGCACGACGACCTCGGCGGTCAGCCGATCGTGCTCGTGTCGATGCCGGGCAGCTACCTCGCCATCGCGCTCGGGCGCCGGCTCGACGACCAGGTGCTCGACTTCGACTGGGACGGCGGCCTCGACGCCGTGACCGCCGCGTTCGATGCAGACGACGACGACATCCCACACCTCGTCGACACCGCGACCGGCAGCCGCTGGGACCTGCTCGGCGCGTGCGTCGACGGTCCACTCGCTGGTCGCACGCTGCCCAACCTCTGGTCGGGCATCCAGAAGTGGTTCAACTGGTCGAACCTCAATCCCGGCGGCGACGTGTGGCACGCCGAGGAGATGTCAACCGTCCGTCGCCCGCGCGAGCAACGCCACCCGGTCGATCTTCCCGGTGGTGGTGCGCGGGAGCACGGCGACCACGCGCACGACGTCTGGGAGCATTGACGGCGGGAGCTGCGCCCCGAGATGGTCGAGCACGTCCTTCGGTGTCGGCGCCGTCCCCGGTGACGGCTCCACGAACGCGAACAGCTTGTTGGTGACGACGTCGTCGGGGACGGCGACGACCGCGCCGTCGCCCACCGCCGGGTCGCGGAGGAGGGCCACCTCGATCTCGCCCAGCTCGACGCGGTAGCCGCGCGTCTTCACCTGCGCGTCGACGCGTCCGACGAAGACGAAGCAGCCGTCACCTCGATCGACGACGCGGTCACCCGAGCGGTAGCCGCGGCCCGCCCCCTGGTCGGGGAGGAAGCGTTGCTGCGCGTCGATCGAGCGGTCGCGGTAGCCCCGCGCCACCGTCGGGCCGTGGATCACGAGCTCGCCGGTCGTGCCGGCCGCCACTGGCGCGCCGTCCTCGTCCACGACCGTGGCACGGTCGCCGGCCACCGCCCACCCGATCGGCACGGGCTCGCCATCGGGATCGGGTCGTTCGTCGACGCGGTAGGCGGTGCACACGTTCGTCTCGGTCGGCCCGTACAGGTTCCAGTACGCCGGATCGGGCACGGCCTCCATCAGCGCGGCGAGGTGACGGACGGGGAAGACCTCGCCGGCGAACAGCACGACGCGCAGCGACGACAGGTCCGCGGTGTGCACGTTGCCGTGCGTGACGAGCAGGGTGAGCGCGGTCGGCACCGAGTACCAGATCGTCACGTGGTTGTCGGTGATCCACTTCGACAGCTCGACGGGGAAGCGGGTCACGGCGCGCGGCACGAGCGCCACCGACGCGCCGGTCGACGCTGCCGCGTACAGGTCGAAGATCGACAGGTCGAAGTGGAACGGCGCGTGCGACGCCAGACGATCGCCGTCGCCGACGGCGAAGGCGGACACGGCCCAGTCGACGAAGGCGAGCGCGTTCGCGTGCGTGAGCTCGACGCCCTTCGGTGTGCCCGTGGAGCCCGAGGTGTACAGCACGTACGCGAGCGCGTCGGCGTCCACGACAGCCGGATCGATGCGAACGGCGGACGGCACCACGCCGTCGCTGTCCACGAACGGTGGGGCGCCGATCGTGGTGTCCCGCCACACCTTCGCCGTGCGTCGCTCGACCACGACGGCCGCGGGCCGCGCGTCGCCGACGATGAGCTCGAGGCGGGGGACGGGCGTCTTCGGGTCGAGTGGGACGTACGCGGCGCCGAGGCGGAGCACGGCATGGATGGCGGCGACGGCGCGCGCCGACTTGTCGAGGTGGATCGCGACCACGTCACCCGCGGCGACGCCCGCGTTGCGCAGCGCGGACGCGTACCCGCACACCAACGCGTCGAGCTCACCGTATGTGAGCGAGGCGTCGCGGTCGACGACGGCGATCCGGTTCGCGCCGTCGTTCGCCGCTTGCCACACGAGCGTGCCGAGCGTGCGCGTCATCGTCGTGCCCGCTCGATCACAGACCGAGGCGCCGGCCCAGCATCTCGCGCTGGAGCTCGGAGGTCCCGGAGTAGATGCGGCCGGCGGCGCCGTCCACCAGATCAGGCGTCGACGCCGCCAGCATCCCCTCGGCGCCGCGCTCGTCGACGCCGAGGGATGCGACGTCGTGCCACAGCTCCGATGTCGACAGCTTGGCGAGCGACGACTCGAGCGGCGCCTTGCGTCCACGGTCGAGGCGGGCGGCGGCCCGCGCCACGAGACCGTCGCTCGTGCGGGCCGCGATCCATGCCGCGGCGCGGCGCTCCACCGCGACGACGTCGTGGCGGCGGGCGGCGGCGAGACGGGCGTCGACGAGGCCGAGCTGGCCGGCGGCGAGCAACGACCGTTCGAGCTCCATCGCCGCGGTGAAGATCGCCATGCCGATCGGCGCGGTGCCGAGGCGGTCGGCAACGGGCACGCGGCAGGCGTCGAAGGTGATCTCCGCCATCGGCGCCGCGGTCGGTCCCGCGGTCCGCAGCGGGTGCACCGCGAGGCCAGGGGTACGGCGGGCGACGACGTAGGTGCTGATGCCCGCCCACCCGAGCGATCGGTCGGCGGTGGCGAACACGACGAAGAGATCGGCATCGGGCCCGTTGGTGGCGAACGTCTTGATGCCGTCGATCACGACGTGGTCGCCGTCCTCGGCGGCAGTCGTCGACAGGCCGAAGGCGTCGGATCCCGTCGCCGGTTCGGTCATCGCGTGCCCGCCCCGTGCCGTGCCGTCGCACAAGCCGGGCAACCACCGCGCCCGCTGCTCGTCGGTGCCGAAACGGGCGATCGTCATCGTGACCGACCACAGCTGCGCACCGAGGCCGAACACGAGCCCGGGTGGTGCACCGCCGCGGGCGAAGGCGCGGAGCGCGGACGCGGCGTCGTCCACCGAGGACGACCGTCCGCCCCAACGGGCATCGACCGGCATGCCGGTCAGCCCGGCGTCGGCACACGCCCTCCACGTCGGCGCCGCGTAGAGCTCGGCGGCCGGCAGGTCGCGCACGTGTGCCGCGAGCGCGGTGAGCGCGGCGCGCGTGTCGTCGTCGATCACGTCGGCGCGCCGGCCATCAACGCGCTCGCGTTGATGCGCCGCAACGCCGCGAGCCCGGGCGACGGCTCGTCGAGGTCGTAGATGCGCCCCGCGAAGATGTCGATGATGTCGTCGCGGTGCTTCTTGGTGATCAGGTAGCCGAAGGCGAGCGGCGCGTTCCAGAAGGCGTCGACGAGGTCCTGCACGATGTCCTGCGCATCGTCGGCCCGCTGCTGGTAGTCCAGCAGCTCCTCGACGCGCCCGTTCGCGACGTACCGGGCGAGCGCGTCGGCGGCCATGCGCCCTTCGAACAGCGCGTGGTGCACGCCGAAGGCGAAGAACGGGTCGACGAAGCGGTGCGAGTCACCGACGCACAGCCAACCGTTCCCCGCGAACTCGCGGATCCGGTACGAGTAGTTGGCGCACGTCTCGACCGGTCGGAGCAGCGTGGCCTGCCGCGTGCGCGCCGCGAGCGCGGGGTTCATCGTCTCGAGCTGCGACAGGAAGAACTCGGTGGGCGACTGCCGTGCTGCCCGGTACGTCGACGTGGGGACGACGATGCCCACGCTCACGATGTCGTCGCGCACCGGGATGAACCACGCCCAGTGCAGCTGGCTCGTGTACAGCATCACGGTGTCGTTGCGGTCGTCGCCGATCGTCCCGTCGGGATCGCGGTCGGCACCGACGAGATGGCCGTAGACGGCGATCTGCGCGTCGTACTTCCCGCGCTCCTTCTCGCTCGTCAACCCGAGGCGATGCAGGAAGCAACGCGGACCGGCAGCGTCGACGACCGCGGCGGCGCGAATGGTCGCCCGCCCGCCGTCGCGGTGGCGCACCACGACGCCGTCGACGCGGCCGTCGCTTCCACGTGTCACGTCCTCGGCGGTTGCATGCACGAGCTGCGCGCCCCGTTCGACCGCGGTGTCGAGCAGCAGCTTGTCGAAGTCCTGCCGCCACAGCTGCCACGTCCAGGTCTCCTGGCGGGTGCCGTCCTCGAGCACGTCGACGGCGGGCACACGGAACGCGTTCTTGCCGTTGGTCCCGACGACGAACGCCCCGCGCTTGACGGCGTGCCCTTGCGCGAGGAGCGCGTCGCCGAGGCCGAGGCGGCGCAGCAGCTTCCCCGCGGAGCCGGTGATCGCCTCGCCGATGTGGAAGCGGGGGAAGTCGTCGCGCTCGACGATGACGCTGTCGA
>Ga0070741_10007091_pt1 | contig 23531 bp, 18 predicted proteins | sample Coa_R1_4_FD_66440 | JGI IMG/M metagenome (GOLD analysis project Ga0070741, IMG submission 66440) | Surface soil microbial communities from Centralia Pennsylvania, which are recovering from an underground coalmine fire - Coalmine... | ecosystem: Environmental > Terrestrial > Soil > Unclassified ...
AAATTGTACTCCGGGTCCCAACCCTGGTTGTCTGCATCGGTAAAGCCGTCGAGGCAATAGACACCCACCAGATAACCCATCTTGTGACCATAAGCGACAAACTCCTTCAGGCGCTGTTCCTTTTCCGGTGACCACGCGCCTGCATTCGCTTCGCCTCCTTTTTCAATGAAGGCCCAGTCAAGGCCAATCCAGCGGTGATAATTATCGGCTCGGCCCTGGATCAGATCATCCGGAGCCGCGCTGAACTGTTGATCAAGCGCTGCCTGTTTAGAGAGCTTATGGCCGGGGTTCGGATCAAGCTTCGGCACGCTGCCGAATACGCGAATTTTCCCGCCCACTGGCACCTGATCGTAGAAGATCTGTTGCTTGTTGACATCGTTCTGCTTGTCTTCTACCAGCACCATCATCGGTTTTACGTCGAGGGGTGACACCTTCAGAATGTCATCCGTCTTTACGGCTGTCGTCAACCAGCTGTCATATTTGTCGAGCACTTTGGCAATGGCGGCAAGATGCTCCGGCGGATCGTTCTTGATGTCGAGATACAGCGTGATCAAGGGCCACTTGCTCTTGTTGCCCTCCTGCAGCGCCTTTTCAATCGCCGGACTCACCTTCGGGAAGAAGTAGCTCTCCAGCGTCGGATCATCGCCCGACACATTCCGCGCCCCATGGATGAGAAGCGACTGCCCGTCGGTCCAGGACAAATCCTCCTCCACCACAAAGGGCTGCCCCGATGCAAGCGCACGATCGAGACGGTCGGTATATTTCCCATGATCGGGATACGCGTTATGGGCCAGCATCAGCGTCCGAGCGCCTGGCGCAACCGTTCCGTGCTGCGCGAATGCGGCAGGGAACACAGCAAGACTTGCCACGAGTAGCATCTTCCTCATTCTGAATCTCCTTGCAAATAGATCAACCGCATCAGCCACGAGACAAACCTCACCGCAGCGCCGAATGGCTGCGGCGCAGACCCGCACTTTTTCGGTCGCCCAGCCATTACATCCAACTGCGGCTAGGCACACTGTCTGCACGTGGCTTACACGCTGGATTGGAGCATCTGGCTCTTAAGAAAACCTAAAGATATCCGGCTGTCACGAGATTTTCATGCGCGCCCTCTATGATGACGGCAAGTAGCAGCAGGAGCACAGTTCATGCGAGTCCTGGTCGCAGAGGACAAACCCGCAATGGCCGATCTGCTCACGCGCGCGTTGCGTCGGGAGGGGCACTCGGTGTTGGTCGCCTACGACGGCCAGGAGGCTCTCGAACTGGGCCGCATTGGCGAATGCGATCTCATCCTGCTCGATCTCATGCTGCCTCGCGTCGATGGCTTTACCGTGATCCGCACGCTCCGCGCGGAACGGCGTTCCACGCCCACGCTCATCGTCAGCGCTCGTGACGACATGCGCGACATCGTGCAAGGTTTAGATTCGGGTGCTGACGACTACCTGACGAAGCCATTTGCTCTCGATATTCTTCTCGCGCGCGTTCGTGCACTCTCGCGGCGTCTTCCGCTCAGCACGCCGGCTAATCTTGCCTTTGAAGATCTTGTGCTCGACATGAGTACCCACGAACTGCATCGCAACGGCCGTATTAGCTCGCTTACCCGCACAGAATTTGCGCTCATGGAGCTTCTGACACGAAGAGCCGGTTCGATTGTTTCGCGGGATGCGCTGATTGAGGCCGGATGGGGTTGGGGCGCCGATGTGAATGAAAGCACCCTCTACGTCTTCATCAGCATGCTGCGCGCAAAGATCGGCGACCCTCAGTTTCTTCACACTGTCCGCAGTATTGGGTACAGCCTTCGCAAGTGAGACCGGGCCTTTCCATCTCGCTCCGCCTTACCGTCTGGTTTTCCGCGATATTTCTCGTCGGCTTTATCGTGTTTGGCGCGGTGCTCTGGCTGGATCTCAGCACATCCCTCAGCAATGGGCGCGACAAAACGCTCGGCCGTCGTGCCGCACGCATGGCTGACCTGCTTGAGCACGCGCAGAACGATTCAGCTTCTATACTTCAGGAAAAATATGCGGACTTCATCGAGGCCACACCCGAGGGCCATCTGATTCAGGTGTACTCCCTCGAGGGCAGTCCGATCTTAGTTCCCAGCGATGCGGAGGAAATCCGATTTCCATGGCCGAATCTGCCCGCCTCCAAGACTGAATACCGCCGCGACTTCTTGTTCAAAGGTCAACCGTTTCGTGCGCTTGTCCGGACAGTGATCTTCAAGGGGTCGCCCGTTCGTATCTTTGTAGGAGGCCAGTTATCCGACAATCACAATCTGGTAGCGAACGTTACAGAAATCCTGGAGCGCTCTATTCCGGTCATGCTGATCGTTTCGGCGCTGGCGGGCTACTTTATCAGCCGGCGTGCGCTCATGCCCGTTGTGCGGCTTACCGAATCGGCCCGCTCCATTACCATTGGCAATCTCGCGGCTCGCCTTCCAGTGTCTCCCGTCGGCGACGAACTGGCGAAGCTCGCAGAGACATGCAATGAGATGTTGAGCCGTCTCGAAGAAGCGGTAAAACGCATCAGGCAATTCACAGCCGACGCATCGCACGAACTGCGTAGCCCCATTGCATTTATTCGGACCACTTCTGAAGATGCGCTTTGTATTCGCGGTCTGGACCCGGAGGCAGCTCAAGCATTCCGAAACATTGTCAGCGAGACCGAGCACTCTTCGCGCCTGCTCGAAGATATGCTCCTACTGGCGCGCTTCGATTCCGGCCGCGGACCGCTCGCGTTTGAGCCGATCTTCCTCAATGAGCTTGTGCAGACCGTAGTTGCGAAGATGCAAGTCCTCGCAGCCCAGAAGTGTCAGCACTTGGCGATGCAACTGCCGGAGGAAGACCTGGAGTTGACCGGCGACGCTCAGATGCTTCGCCGTCTGATCTGGATCCTGGTAGACAACGCGATTAAATATACACCGAGAGCGAGTTCGATTGAAGTGACCCTCGCACGCGATGGTCAACATGCAATGCTCACCGTCTCGGACAATGGTCCCGGAATTCCCGAGGTGCTTCTTCCGCGCGTCTTCGATCGATTCTTTCGGGTCGATCCATCGCGCGGCGAGCAGGACGGAACCGGACTCGGGCTCGCCATCGCCAAATGGATCGCCGAGACGCATCACGCAGAAATCGTTGCTCGAAGTCATGAGGGAGCGGGCACGACCTTCGAGGTCAAGTTTCCGCTCAGTAGTGTCGCCGCACTCGCAATGAATACACGCTAAAGTGGAGTCGCTTGACCATCGCGGTGTTGATGAGATGGTCGCATTTATGTACGTATCTTTGAGTTTTCGTGAAAACCATTTGAATCGTCCATATCTTTAGATTCCTTTTAGAGTCGCTTGCTCTAATGAGAGCTGTCTCGTTCTTCCGTTCACAACAGAGTTGCTTCTCGCGAACGCCGAAAGGCGCGCGTGTGATCAACAACGAACGTTCGAGCTCACTATGCATTTTTATCGGCTCATCCAGCCGTTCTACCCATGGATTCGGAGAGAATTGTGATCTCAATCAAGCAAGCGAAAAAAGTAATTGTGGGAATCTTATACACCCTGGCAGCCATCTCTCTTTCGCCTGCACAATCATGGAAGTTCGGCGTGATGGCCGATACGCAATGGAGCCGCGACGATGGGCGAAATCCGGGCTCGTGCGCGGTCGATATCGTGAAGGCCATCAACAAGGAATTCATTAAGCGCAAGGTCGACTTCGTCATCGAAGTGGGAGATCTCGTCGACAAGACGGGCAATACCGCCGAGTCTGTCGCTAACTCCGAAGATATTCGCGCGGCCTTCGCGCAGGAACTCTACAACGCGGGCATCGGTTTCTTTCCCGTCCGCGGCAATCATGATTCCCATCCTCTCGCGGCCGCTGAGTTCAAGCGCATCTATCCGCAAACGCAGAACGGCACCATGAATGTCACGCCTTCGAACGTGTTTGCTGCGGCCAATCCTGACGCCGCAGTGCAGCCCTTCCCCACGCCGGCTGGGCAGCCATTCACATTGGGCGCCAACTTTAACTCTCCCGATCCAACCACTACCGGTGGCCTTGATTGGACGGGGCTCAGTTACGCCTTCAACTACAAAAATGCGAGATTCGTCCTTTTGGATCAGTTCGCTCCCGCCAATCGCGATGCCGCTAAGAAGCAGGATCTGACCATCGACCTACAGCAATCGTGGATTGACACAACGCTGGCGCAAAAGCCTGCTGAGGGCCACGCCTTTGTCTTCGCCCACAAGGGCATCATCAGCGAGCAGCATGTCGACAATCTGTTTGGCAGCGACCCATCGCAGAATCCCTCCGGCCAGGATGCATTCATCATTGCGCTGTATAAAAACGGAGTTCGCTACTACATCCAAGGTCACGACCACATGCACAACCGCGCGCTGGTTTCGATCAGCGGCGGATCACCGACGGATGGCGTCTCACCGAAGGTCGAGAACATCATCTGTGCCTCCGATAGCCACAAGTTCTATACGCCGAATTTTCCTGCAAATGACGACAAATTTAATGTTGCTGCATTTGGCCACAGGCGGCAGGCGCAAGTCTCGCAGGACCTTCACAAGATCGGCTTCTATATCTTCACGGTCGATGGACCGCGCGTAACCGGAAAGTACTACGCTGCGCTCGTTCCAAATGCAGCGCCCGCAGAAAAATGCAATAAGCCATCGCCGGAGATGTGCGAATACATGGCCCCGACCACTCCACCGCTCACTTTCAAAAAAGCCGAGACCTTCGGATACAGCCTGAACGGAAAAGAATTTCAGGTCTGTCAGGCGGGCCAGGACAAATGCAACAGCTCTTACACGCAGATTGCCGACAACTACAAAGGCACGGCAATGAAAATCCTGGGCGGAACCAACGGCAGCACAGCTCAGGACTTCGACAAGCGTTCCTTCCTTAAAACCGTCAACACCGGCTGGAGCGACAAGTCCCCTGCGATAGCGAGCAATATCCTCACTCTCTGGGGCATGGCTGACCTTGGCCAAAAGCACACCGATACGTACGCGCTTTCCCTGACGTATACCGCCGGCGGCTCTGATTCCGCGAAAGACGCTCTCGTGTTGACGACCAAAGGCGAGCACGGCAAATGGATCGACGCAGTGGATCACAACGAAGGCGGCAGCAAGAAGTTTGTCGATGGGCCATGGAAGGCGAGTTATCCACTTGGCACCTATGGCATCGACCGGAAAACCAAAGCGGTGTGGGCTGTTGTCAACTACGACGGAGATTTCGCTGTCGCCCACGCCGCTGAATAGCGCGGTCCTCGTCCAGCACTGCTCCACTGCGAACGACTTACTTAGGAGGCTTCTATGCGGCGTCTACTCATTATTCTGGCCATCGTGATGCTTTCGGCACTGCAGGCGCAAGCGCAGGCTGACCGTGCAACACTGACAGGCATCGTCATGGACCCGATGCAAAAGGCCATCAGCAATAGCAAAGTGACTCTTTATGCGATTACGACGGGGATCGCGCGCACTGAGATGACAAACTCAGGCGGAGTCTACACGTTTAGCTCTCTGCCGCTCGGCCAATACACGCTTTCCGTTTCCGCGGATGGCTTCGAGTTGGAGAAAGTCGAAGCCTTTACGCTCGAAGTGGGTGAGACGCGCACATTGAATGTGCCGCTGCGCGTGAGTTCGGTTCATTCTGACGTGAGTGTCGTGGCGGCAACGCCGGATCTGGATACAAGCTCTGCGGTGGTCGGCGGAACAATCACTGGAAGCCAGACCGAAGCGCTTCCCGTCAACGGCCGGTATTGGGCGAGTCTCGAGACCCTGATTCCCGGCGCGGTGAGTTCCGGCACCGGAACGCAGGATACGATTCGCTTCAGCGGTCTTTCGCAGGAAGATAACAACTTCCGCTTAGACGGAGTGGATGCCACCGGCCTGAATCACGCGTTTGAGAAAGCGCCGCTGGTTGTCCAGTTTCCGATGGAGTCCATCGCCGAGCTGAAAGGCAGCAGTGCTCTTTACAGTGCGGACGTAGGCGGAATGGCTGGCGGTCAGATCAACATGGCCTCCAAGAGTGGAACCAACAGCTTTCACGGCTCCTTCTATGAGTATCTGCGTAACAGCTTTTTCGATGCCAAGGCATTCAATACCTCCCACGTCGCGGCATTCCGGTTGAACAACTTCGGCGTCAGCTCCGGTGGTCCGATCATTCGCAACAAGTTCTTTTACTTCGCGAACTACGAGGCAGTCCGGCAGGCCTTCGATCAGCCATTTAACGCGTATGTGCCCACAGATGCCTACCGCCAGCAGGTCACTAAAAAGTCGCCTGCGCTTGCGGCGCTCATCAGCGCGTTTCCTGAGGGAACCCAAACGACCAACGATCCCAATGCGCTTCTTTGGTTCTCTTCAGGCGCTAACCCGACGACGGAAAATGGCGGCCTGCTGCATCTGGATTACGCTCTCGATGACAAGACGTCGCTCTCGTTCCGCTTCAACACGGATTACTACTCCACCAGCCAGCCAAGCCTCGCGCAAACCGTGCTCACCATGTACTCCACGCCCAACGCGACCCTCGACGTAACGCGTCGCTTCTCGGCAAACATCCTCAACGATGCGAAGGTTGGCTATAACCGCCAGGCGTTCTGGAATCCCAGCCAGGGCAACACCAGCATCTACACGCTCACAATCTCGCCGAACTTCAGCTATTCACTCAACGACGATTCCTGGCGCATTGACAACTCGTACAGCTTCCTCGATGATGTGAACTTCTATCACAATCGTCACAACATCAAAGCAGGTGCTGAAATCCGCGCCGAACAGGAAAACAAGCTTCACCCTCTTCTCGAACAGAGCCTGACCTACAACACCGAAACCGACTTCATCAACAATGCACTGCTCACCTACACCTATCAGCCGACGGGCGTCGAAACCGCGGCTCGCAAGAAAAACTACTACGGATATGTTCTCGATGATTTCAAGCTGCGGTCGAATCTCACGCTGAACTTCGGTCTGCGTTATGAGTATTACGGTGTCGATCGCGAAAACAATCCATCGATCGGCCGCGTCTTCGACCCATTCACCTGCGGCCTGCAGTATTGCCCGGCAGGCTCGCCGTTCTACTATCCCAACACGCTCGGCTTCGAGCCGCGGATCAGCATCGGATGGGCGCCCGCCTTCCTTCACAACAAGACCGCCATCCGCGCTGGCTTCGGCAGCTCCTTTGATGACGGGCAGTTCGGCGGCCTCTACTCGCTCACAACGCAAATCGGCCAGGCTTACAGCCTGTCATCCACTACGATCTCCGGCTTGAGCTTTCCCGTCACGCCGTACGTTCAATACGCAAAGGGGAATCTCACCTATTCGGCGCGTGATCAGCACCGCAAGAACCTCGAAGTAAATCAGTGGACCCTTTCGATTCAACACGAGCTGATCAAGGACACGATCTTGCAGGCCACCTATGTGGGTAGCAAGGGAACGCATCTCTTCCAGAACAATCTTTTACTAAACGGCGTCAACCCGGCGACAGGAACCCGCCCGTATGCCAGCCTGACGAATGCAACTATCGGTTGGACGACTTGGGCAGACAACAGCCACTACAACGCGCTGCAGGTTGGCTTGAAGCGGAATATGTATCGCGGCCTGCTCGTCTCGGCAAACTATCAATATGCGCACGCGATCAGCGACGGCTCCAATGGCGGGGGCGAGGCCGATGCACTTGAGAACAACAACTGCAGAGCCTGCGAACGCGCGTCCACAGACTTCGACGTGCGCCACAACTTCACCGCCAGTGCCATTTGGACGCTCCCGTTCGGCAAAGGCCAGGCCTTGCTGAACAATGCGTCGCCAGTCGTCAACGCAATTCTCGGCGGATGGCAATTCAGCGGCATCGGCATGGCGCGCACCGGTTTCCCGTTGAATGTAACCTTGAGCCGGCCTGCATCGGCGCTTCCGGATCAGATCAACAGCAATCAGCGGCCTGACCGCGTGCCCGGTGTGTCGCTCTATCCCGCACACAAGACCGCAAATCAGTGGCTCAATCCGGCTGCATTCACCACGCCTGCAAACGGAACCTGGGGCAATGTTGGAAGAAATGCAGTGCGCGGCCCCGGAATCTGCCAGGCCGACACTGGCCTTGAAAAGCAGTTCCATGTACGTGAACAGATGGCTCTTAAATTCCGTGCGGACTTCTTCAACGTCTTCAACTATGACCAGATCGGAAATCCCTCCGCAAAATGGACGGCGACTCCAGGCACTTTTGGTCAAATCACCAAGGCATACACAACCAATCCAGTGGGAACCGGCACTCCACGTCAGATGCAGTTTTCACTGCGGTTCTCTTACTAGGCGCATGATCGTGCATCCAGACCTCGATTTTGAGACCTGGGAACCACGCGCCGGTGCAACACGAAATCATTTGGTTTCTCGAAAGAACAAATCTTCATCGACGGAAGAGGATATGAAACTCGCGATTGCTTCGTTGATCTCGATCCTGGCCGGCGCCTCAGGGCTTCACGCCGCAGGCCAGACCGCTGCGCAACAGGAAACTCTGCATCCGGTACAGACGATTCAACTGCCGAACGGAGTGAGTGGTCCTTTCGATCACTTCGGAGTTGACCTGAAGAACAAGCGTCTGTTCGCCACGGCTGAGAACTATCATGCAGTTCTCGTCATCGATATCGATTCCGGCAAAGTGATCCACGAGATCAGCGTTGTCAAGCCGCATGCCGTTCTCTATCGCGACGATCTCGACCGGATCTACATCACGGACGGTACAGATGGGTCGCTCAAGATCTTCGACGGCAAAACTTATGAACTGCATCAGCGCATCGCACTCAACAAAGATGCCGATTCCATCGGATATGACCCCATCGACAACCTGCTTTACGTTGTCAGTGGTGGAAAGGATGCTGGCCAAACCTCTTCCTCGCTGAGCGTGATCGATACCACGGCGGAGAAGAAGCTCGCTGACATTCAAATTGACGGCGATACATTGGAGGCGATGGCGCTCGACGTCTACCGGCCGAAGCTCTACCTCAATAATCCCTCCAAAAACGAGATCGACGTGATCAACCGGTGGAGCAGGAAGGTTATCGCCAGCTGGCCGGTCACGATGGGCAAACGTAATGTGGCCATCGCTCTTGATGAGCCGCATCAACGCCTCTTCACCGCATGCCGCAGCGGGCAACTCGTCGTCTTCGACACCAACACCGGCAAAGAGCTGCAATCTCTGCCGATCACCACCGGCGTAGACGACCTCACCTACGATGCTGCCAGCGCGCGCCTCTACGCCGCCGGAAACGGCGTTGTCGATGTTATCGAGCAGACCGATGCAGATCACTACAAGCCTCTCGGAAGAGTCGAAACCGGGCCGCTTGCGAAGACCGCACGGCTCATTCCCGAGCTCGGCCGTTACTTTGTCGCAGTCCCCCAAAGCGGCTCGACCAGCGCTTCAGTCGCTGCATTCGAGCCGGTCAATGTTCCAACGCCCAAGCCCGCCCAGGCTTCTAGCGCCGGACCGTTGACCGCTCCGTTTGCGGAGCATCTTGTGCTTTCGATGCTCTCTGCGCATCCTGACCTGCGCAAGATGGGTCTGCACGCCGTGCCGCCCGGCCAATCCGACAGTGTGATCATTGCCAATGGCAATCGCAGCAGAGTCGGCGTCCGGTCGACTGAAGGGGACCTGGAGGCTGTTAAAGATGGAAAGACCTATTGCAGCGACAAGCAGAATGGCTCTTTCTACAACATGAAGCTGCCACTGCTGGATGCCTCTGGAAAACGCATTGGCATCCTCGTTATGGAGATCCCTTTCACATCGGCCGCGAACGACGAAGAGGCAATCCGAAAGGCTGAGTCGATCCGGGCAGAGCTGGCGCAAAAAATTCCGGATCTGAATCGTCTGTTTAGCGAATAGTTGCGCGTCATCGTCTTGCGATGCATCAGATTGCCGGTCGGCCCGGCTGAATTTGTAAGGAAATTGTGTCCGCTCGAGGAGTTACATGGGAAAGGGTTCGACCACCAAAGCAATTCGGCTCGTGCATCGCTACTTAGGCTTGTTCTTCGCTCCCGCGATTGTCTTCTTTTCGTTCAGTGGTGCATTGCAAACCTTCGGCTGGCATGAGACCGCGCGTGGCAGCAGCTACGAGCCTCCGAGCTGGATTGTGCGGATGGCACAGCTTCACAAGAAGCAGACGCTATCCATCCCCGCTCCCAAAAACAAGGCGCAACTCACGCCCGTTGCCGAAACGCACGTCAGCGCTCCGAAGAAGAGCGCTGACGATGGCGCGACGAAATTCGCATTGAAGTGTTTCGTGTTTGTCATGTCGATCGCCCTGATGCTCTCCACGATCCTGGGCATCATCATGGCACTGCGCTATGGCGGAGATGCGCGGATCGTCTGGGCCGCCGTTTTCGTCGGAACTCTCTTTCCTGTCGCAGTTGTGCTGTTATAACACTTAGTTCCGCAGTGCGATGGCTAAGACTTGGGTTGAACGGGAATGCGCCGCCATTATGGCTTTGATACATATCAGACGAGGGCCCCATTCCTCTCGGGCCAAGACTTCATGCGTTATCCAGAAGCCATTGCTGAGTTGAACCGCGGTTGATACCAGGAATCCAACTGCGTGTCCTCGCTCATTGAAAATCTCGAACTCAACCGCATTCAGCGATTCGCATTGAGGATCAAGGCGTCCATTTCATCAGCGGTTCGCCCGCCTTGAACATTGAGTGAATGTTAGGTAAAGACGACTGTCTTTTTAGACTTCCTTAAGAGTGGCTTGCTAGCGTTCACTCATGAGCACCCTCAAGCGATTCAGGACCTTGCGCCTGCTGTTTCTGTCAGCACTTGTTCTCCTGGGACTTACGTCCCACGGTTTTGCGCAGTTCGAGACGGCCGCTGTTCTAGGCACGGTGTTCGATTCGCAAGGTGTCATCGTCCAAGACGCGCACATTTCGCTGCAAAATCTCGACACCGGCACATCGCAGGAAGCAGTGTCGGGCGCGGATGGAGCTTACCAATTTTTGGAGGTTCGCGTTGGCCGCTACCGGGTTATCACGGAGGCTACCGCCTTCAAGAGATATGAAACGCCAGCATTTCAGGTCTACGTTGGCGCCCGCCAGCGTGTCGACGTGAAACTTGAAATCGGCAACGTTCAACAGACCATTGAAGTCACCGATACTCCCACTATGCTGCAACCGGAGTCCAGTGCTCGGGGCCAGGTGATTGACCATGAGCAGGTTGTCAATCTTCCTTTGAACGGGCGCTCTAACGCTTCGCTAGCGCTGCTTGTGCCAGGCGTAAGGCTCGCCTATGGCCTGTCTAAACGCGAAGCATCCTTTGATGTAAATGGACTTCGTAGCCAGTTCAACGATTTCATTCTCGATGGTTTGGATAACAATGCATATGGCACTTCCAACCAGGGTCTTTCTAATCAGGTGATTCAGGTTGCACCTGACGCTGTGCAGGAATTCTCGGTCATTACAGACAACTACAGCGCAGAGTATGGCCATGTCGGCGGAGCCGTGATCAACGCATCGGTCCGCAGCGGCACAAACCAACTGCACGGCACAGTCTGGGAGTTTCTTCGCAATACAGACCTGAATGCGGTGGGTTATTTCAAACCCACAGGCGGCCAAAAGCCGGTGTACATTCAAAATCAGTTCGGAGCGGCGGCAGGTGGACCAATAAAAAAAGATAAAATGTTTTTCTTTGTCGATTATGAAGGTTGGCGTCGCCTGCAGCGGGCGCTTACGTTCGCGAGTGTGCCTACGCTTGCTCAGCGCAGCGGCAACTTCGGCATTCCGGTGAAGAATCCCTATACCGGGCAGATTTACAGCAGCGGCGTAGTCCCACAGACGGATCTGACGACCTTCGGGCTGAAGGTCTTCTCGCAACTGCCCGTCCCAAACCTCAGCGGCAATACCAACAACTACTCGCATTTGCCCCCGAGCACAGATAACGAAAACAAGGGAGACATTCGCTACGATCTCTACCCGACCAAGAAGGTCACGCTATTCGAGCGGTATAGCTACAACCTCTACAACCAATTGGCGGCTCCAGCAGTTGACGGACCCTCTGGGCAGGGCGCCGGCATTCTCTCGCGCGTTATGAACTGGCAAACGGCCACCGGGCTGACTTGGGTGACGGGGCCGAAATCGTTGCTCGAACTTCGCTTTGGAGCCTCTCTGACAGAAGGCATGAAGACGCCCGCCACCCTCGATGGCATCGCCAACATGTTTCAACTGTATGGAATTTCAGGACTCCCTACAGATAAAAGCATCATTGGCGGATTGAATACGCAGAATGTGACCGGCTATGCATCCTACGGACGTGACTATACCAGTCCACAATGGCAAAACCCCTTCGTCATCAATCCGAAAGTCAATTACTCGAAGATTATTGGTCGCCACACGCTCAAGGTTGGCTACGAATATCAGGCCATCATGACAGACATCAATGATTTCAATCCGGCCTACGGACAAGACATCTACGGTGGCCAGTTCAGCAATCCAACTCCAACGAAAAGCAACACGGTCTACAACCTAGCCGACCTTCTTTTCGGCGCGCGATCTACCTATCAGTTGACCAATCAGGCTGTCGCAAACCTGGAACAACGGATGGACTTCGGCTACTTTCAGGACGACTTCAAAGTGTCGCGCAAGCTTGCGTTGAATCTCGGACTTCGTTATGAATTCGCCACGCCGCAATACGAACGAGACAACCGGATGGCGAACTACGATCCTGCGACAAACTCGCTTGTGTATGCAGCCAATGGATCGATCGCCAAACGCGCGCTTGTCAATCCGCGATACACAAACTTCGCTCCGCGCGTTGGTTTTGCTTACGCGCTCACGCCAGAAACAGTCGTTCGCGGCGCCTATGGCATCAGTTATATCCAGTTCGAGCGGCAGGGAGGAGACAGCTATCTGGCATACAACGGTCCCTATGTCGTTAACGCGCAAATCACACAATCCCCCTCCGAACCATTGTGTACGGCGTCCTCTGCTCCAACGACCTGCTTCCGCCCCACGGAGATGGGTATTCCGAACGGTTTCGTAGCTTCCTCCAACTTTTCAACGGTCAATACAAAAACGGTGTACATACAAAAGGACATTCGCACCCCCTACGTACAAGCCTGGCAGCTTTCCATCCAGCGCGAGCTTTCGAAGCATTTTCTGCTCGATGTCGGTTATATCGGCAATCATAGTGTGGGCTTGTGGGTGACTGGCGACCTGAACCAGGCGCTGCCGAACAAGGCCGGGCAGAGCCTTCCGGTCAAGGCGCGCAGACCGAATCCAAACTTCGATTACATTGATTCGAATTGGGGTGTGGGCTATTCGATCTATCATGCGCTACAGGCAAAGGTAGAGACGCGTCGCTTCGATGGGTTGACTCTCATGAATTCCTTCACGTGGTCGAAGGCGATCGATGATGCGAACGGAGCTCTTGAACTGTCCAACGGAGATCAGCAATCCATCAATATCTTCGATCCGGCATCGTCCAGAGGTCTTTCCGGTTTTGATCAACCGTTCAACGACACCACTTCCGTCATCTGGGACACGCCATTCGGGAAAGGGCGGCGCATCGGTTCCGGGTGGTCCTACGGCACAAATTTGCTTCTTGGCAATTGGACCCTTACGGGAATCAACTCCGCAACCAGCGGCCAAACGATCAATTTGACTTATGACCCAAGTGCGGCGTTCATCGCTACTGATGGCAGCAAGAACTCAGCGATTTATCGACCCAATGTTTCCGGCGATCCGATGATGCCGAAGGGAGAGCGCACGACCAAGCAATACTTCAATCCCAATACCGTTTCGGTCCCCACAGATGTAACTCTTCCTTACGGTAACGCAGGACGTAACATCGGCCGCAGTAATACCTATCAGGACCTCGATCTCGGCATCCACAAACAATTCCCACTTTGGAGCGAGAGCAAATTTCTTGAGTTTCGTGGCGAGATCTTCAACGCGTTGAACAAGACCAACTTCTCGCCAGCAAATGGGGATCGCTCCAGCTCCAGTTTCGGCACCATCACCAGCACTCTTCCGGCGAGACAAGTTCAGTTCGCACTCAAAATGCTTTTCTGAACGTGGACGGACCTCATGGAAAGAGATCGCAGGACACTCTGAGGCGGACTTTCTTGATCTCGGCAACTGGAGAATACTCCCTCACCCCACACCATACTTCAACAGGTTTCAACAAAGTTCAACACCTCTGCTCCCAAAGCCGTTCTGGTCGTAGTTTTCCGAGGCCAGTTCGTCATCCAGATTGAACGTGCCGCTGATGGGCGCTAGTCCCGCGATGGTCGATGTGGCGGAAGTTCGATTGCCCACCGGATCGAGCCCGTAGCTGACGCTGCCGTCCTTGCCGCTCGGCGCGGAGCCGATGGTCTCGTTCGTCAGCCGATAGATACCATCGTAGCCCCAGCTCACATTCCGCCCGCTCGATTCCGCTACGCTGGTCAGGTTGCCGGCGACGTCGCGGTGATAGGTGTAGGTGGCCGGCTGCGAGCTTAAGCCGGTGACCCGGTTCATCGGATCGTACGCAAACGTGGACTGCACGGTATTGGGATAAGTCACCGTAGCCACGTTGTTGGCCGCGTCGTACGTATAGGTGGTGACATTCGAGCCGCTCGTCAGCCGGTTGTCTGTGACCGTGCTCAGGCGATCAAGCGTGTCGTAGGTATAGCTCATCGACGCGCCGTTGGCGTTCGAAGATGAAATCGACGCCACATGACCGGCAGCATCGTACGTATAGCTCAAAGTTCCTTCGGGTGTTGCTTTGGACGTGAGCCGGTCCATGTTGTCGTGTACGTCGCACTTTCTCACCCTCGCCCTACCTGACGCGTCAAAGAGGGACAACCCAAAACTGTGCTCATGTGCTCAATTCAAGGGTGGACATCCACCGAGCTAATAGCCAAACGTGTTGCTCCACTTATGTGACTTATTCAATTTCTAACGGCCGACCATATTTGATCGCCAGATCTTGGGGAAAAAATACAGAAAGGCGCACTCCAGGAAAGCCCTGTCTCGAAATTATCGGGTCCCGCTCGATCTGCGCAAACCCCTTCTCTAAATGGAAGCTTTTCACTTTGTGTTCGAGAAGCCATTTTGCCACGCGCTCGGTACAGAGTTTATATCCTATCAGCGGCCATACGACAAAAAAGTCCTCTCCTGTCCACTGGCTCCAATCGATCACTTTCTCGAAATTGGTGACTGGACTGTATTCCTTCCAACGACATCCTGGACAGCTTTTCAGCACATGGAGGCCAGATTCAGGAGACGCCATCCCGGCCCACCCCGTCACGACAAACTCTTGATATTCAGTAGATATTGAACCGTCGCCGAAACGGACTATAGCCGGTTTGACTCTGTACCCGGTAAATCCTTCTTTCCTGAATTCCTCTAAAATCTGGTTGTGAACGGCGAAGCCACATCCCCAGATAATCTGTTCGTCTTGGCGATTGTGTCTCACCTCTAGATAGAGTGGGCCAATGCGGCGATGTCCCTCGGTATGCTCTTTCGTGAGGGGACAAGGAAAGTCCTCTCTCTCTCCAAAAGATTTATTGAAATCAGCCATGAGACGATCTGAATATTGAGGAGAGGTAAAATTGAAATATGGGATCATGGTTTCGCTAAGACGACCCTCCAATGCACAGAAATTGTTGCAAGAATTCCTGTTCCAACTGATTCATGAAGCTCACAATCGCTTGTGGCCCTCCAGCAGGACACTGTCCCCCGTTGACATTGTTAATAAAATTGTACCAACGTCCGTTCCAACTGGTCCCCGGACCATTTTGGTTGGAGTGAAGTCCACCAGCGCCAGTATGGCATTGTCTCGGGAGGCACTGTGTGAATTCTGGTGCATCAATATCCGGAATGCCGCACTTTTGAAACCAACTGCGAAATTGCTGCGGCAACATGTGATGATTATCCTCTCCGGGATCACACTTATCTCGTTTGACCTTTGCTGTACACAGCCCAAATGTTATAGACCGTATCTCCCATATTGGCCCCTCAGCGATACCATTCAACAAGTCAGCATCCTGATGAAGGTCGCATAGAACAACCGCTGTAACCGCAGTTGCAGCGAGCGCAGTCTTGGCTTCTCTCAAGTTAAGTTCGCCAACTTCGACATAAGTGCTCCGTCCGGTCGGGTCATTCAAGTTTACCGGATTGCCCCCTGCGTACAAGTACTTGTGCAGCGTGGTCGGATCGGTAAGATCACTGTTCTCTGGATCGCGACTGATGAAGCGGCCGGTCAGCGGATTTATATAGCGTGCTCTCAAGTAGTAGAGTCCTAAATCCGGGTCCCACTCTTCACCTTGATACAGTCTATTGTTAGGCGTACTTCCATCGACAGTCCAGTGATTCCCGAACGCGTCATATTCGTAAGTGTCAGTTACCGTACCCACCGAGTTCGTCAACTGGCGCACGTTGCCACCGCCGTCATAGCCGTAGAAGCTGGGCGTCCAGGCATTGCTGATGAGCTGATTCTCATCGATTCGTTGCAGACCGTAGGCGTATTGCCGGGTCACAGCGCCGCCCTGGAGTTCCTCGACCACTTGCGGGTAGCCAGTCGGATTGAGATCGTCGACAAGATAATAGGTGATCGTCGGCACGCCATTCGTCAGGACGGTCTTGGCCACGCGAATTCCGTCGCCGTCGTAGATGATCTGCACGGCACCACCATTCATCGAGACAAGCTGGTTCTGCGAATCGTAACTGAACGTTTTGCCGCCTGAGGCGGTGACATTGCCGTTCTGGTCGTAGGTTTCCGAGGCCAGTTCATCGTCCTGGTTGAACGCGCCACTGACTGGCGCAAAGTCCGCGATGGTCGATGTGGCGGACGTTCGATTGCCCACCGGATCGAGCCCGTAGCTGACGCTGCCGTCCTTGCCGCTCGGCGCGGAGCTGATAGTCTCGTTCGTCAGCCGGTTTGTAATGGTCGGGGCGGAGGGATTCGAGCCCCCGACCCTCTGCTCCCAAAGCAGATCAAGCCGGTTGTTGAAGTTTATGGAAATCTGGCGAAAATAAGTGCTTTTGATTGAGGCTTCCAGCGCCGCTCGGTCTAGTGATGTTGAAGTTTGTGGCTTCCTGGTGCTTTGACCGGCGCAAAATCGACTACAGCCGAATTGCTCCCGTAAAGATTCCACGACGATTTCCCATCACTCGGTGTATCGAACTCACTTCGCTCCCCCGGCATCTGGGTCACCCGCCGCCCTTCGCTCGGTCTCTTTCTGGAGGAGGTCAACCGTATCATATGCACGGCCAAAATGTCTCCCGGACCCGATGCGGAGATTCCCCATCGCTGATAGGGAGCGTACTCGCACACCTGGAGAAGCCATTCCTTCAACACGTCTAGTTCTGCTCGATTCAGCCCAAGGAAATGGCTGGCGAAACCCTCCGTCCATCCTTCCATGTCTGGAGTCCGGTCGAGTTGGCTGATCAGTGAATCCGCCGTCAAGGACTCGCTTGGGTTTTCAACCGCGAGAAGCAACACGCTCGGCAAATAATAGCCAAATGCCTCTGGATCGAAAAAGAAGATAGCACGACTATGCTCCTGCCAGTTCTGCCACGTGAGTTCATGCCAGTCACGGCCAGAAAACCATAGAGCCTCTTCAACATCAGAATCGAGTTGTAGGACTTTATCAGCAAGCCTCACCTGAGGAGGTTTCGGTCGAGCGGCAAATGCCCGTTCTATCTTTTTAGACAGATTCATTTGAGCGCTCACTGCCACGCCATCAATCCGGAGCATTTTGCAACGACCTGCCAAGCTTGTGATTCGGCCTTCTGATGTCCTTCGTCGCCTCCGTTCCAACAGACGTTGTCATATTAGGACGATGAAGACGAACTAGGAGGACGGCTCATCATCATGCTCTTCATCGTGAAATACCCCTCCATCCAGCGCCTGGATCAGCGCCTCTCTGCCTTCGTATTCGGGATGACTTGCAAAGCGGAGAACCTTGCAACGCTTCTCGGAGTTCTCCACTTGTCAGTGAAGGGTAAATGGACCGGAGTAGATCTTCTTTCATCAGATTCGTGGACGCGCATTCCGTAGTTTCTCAGCTAGGGATGCGTCAATCGAAGACATCCTACAATGCCGGAATAGATTTCCAAAGGTGGGATCGTCTGTATCTAGGCAAGGGAATTTGGGATTCACAACCTATCCAGAGTCATTCCCCTACGTCAGCTGCGAAATGTAGGCTGCAACACTCTTTATATAGGGAGGCCACCTCCAGGTATCTGATAAACCATCTGCCAACGCAGTTCATGCCATCTTGAGATGCGGTAATCAATTGCTAAACTTAAGGCACAGTCAAACAAATCTGATCTTTGATAGCAACACACATGCCGGAACACAACGCCGCTCGCCTTCGATCTCTCCGCAAAAAAAGTGGGCTCACACAAAAAGAGTTGGCCGTGCTTTTGGGTTTCACGTCCGACCTGGCAATTTCACGCCATGAGCGTTCCAAAGCGATCCCACATCTCCTTACCGCGCTCGGATACGAGGTGGTATTCGGCGCGAAAATCGCGGATCAATTCTTGGAATTGCACCTCTCCGTCGAAAGCGTGACTGAGCAACGCTTGCAAGAACTGGAGGCTCGCCTGCAAGCTCTGGACGCAAAAGGTCGAAACGCCGCCCACATCGCAAGGGTTTTGGAATTTCTGTGTATGCGAAGAAATCCTGAATTGAATACTGGAAATAGTGAGGCTTAGCATCTACGACCCGCGCGTCCTGGCCTTGGACCTCAGACATCGCCGATTCGGTTTTGCAGTGTTCGAGGGCCATAGGCGTTTGCTTGATTGGGGCGTCAGAGTATATCCCGCGACGGGCGAACAAGAGGCCTCGATATTGCGGAGGAAGCTTGCGATACTCATTCGATTGTGGGGAGCCGAATTTCTCGTCATTAAGCGGGAGCGATGGAATCAGGCTGGGGCGAGTATCCACATGAGTCTTTTGGTTCGCACCGTTTGGGAAGTTGCGGTCGCCCACGGGATTCCCGTGATGCTCCTTGAAGAGAGTCAATTGCGAGCATCATCTGTGTTTGTGGATTGCGAGACGAGAGACGACATTGCGGCGACTCTCGCAAGAATTTACCCGGAACTTCTCATGGATTTGCCGCCAAAAAGAAAGAAGTGGCAGTCAGAGCACCCTAGAATGACGGTCTTCGATGCCGTGGCGCTGGGACTCTCCTACTGGCTTCACGAGAAAACGGAGGCAATGCCCCCAACGTTTGATAACATGTGATTCCCGAAATTCCATTCGAACCCTTTCGCCGGCCTCTCAGGCGACGAATAGACCGATGATCGCGTCCGTCACTCCAATGGAGAGGCCGACGAAAAGGTTCGAGATATCCCCGCGAGGGAACTCGCAGCTTTACCCAATGAGCAGGTACACGTTTGTCGCTACTCTGCTTAGTACTTTGGTCACGTTGCGTCCGGGCAAAAATGCTAGGATCTTTAGGTATCCAACGGAACAGTTAACGGTCCGTCGGTTCTCTTTCATCCGAATTACATCAGAGCACCCTCTGCTGTGATGTAGGAGTCAGCGAACAGCGGGCTGAGAAGTTCTGTCTGAATCGCGTATCCAGAGCATCCACTCAATACCGAGCCCGTGCTACGAGGGAGAGTCCGTAGACAGACAAAAATTCAAATTCGATTGAGCCAGAGTGCGACTTCCTTGTGATACGATTCAGTACAACTCCTGTTTCACTACACAGAACTTTAAATCCGGGCCCCGAATAGCTGTGCATATAGTCTCGCAGCCAATCGATCCCACATGAGACGATTAGCATGGCGAGAGCAAACCTCCCTGGTTTGACGAAGGTGCGTTTCTTTGCGGCCCTTTGGGTCATTTCCTTTCATCAAAGCAATCTGTGGGAAGGATCGAAGAGCGCGTTCGCCGATCTATGTTCGATCGGCTACGTCAGCGTCACAGTCTTTTTCGTGTTGTCGGGATTCATCCTCGGCTACAACTATCTCGATACTCCATACTCAAATCAAAAGTTCTGGGTGGCGCGAGCAGCGCGCATTTTGCCGGTATATTGGTTAGCGCTTGCAGTCGATCTTCCAACCGCCATCCTTTCGGCTTCAAAACGAGGCATTCATTTTTTCCCCGGATGTTTTGCTGCACCTCTTCTCCTGCAATCCTGGATTCCAAGCTCGTCATTGCTATGGAACCCTCCAGGATGGAGCCTTTCGACGGAGGCCTTCTTCTATCTCGCGTTTCCTTTTCTGGCTCCGCAGTTGGCCGCATTGTTCCGCAAGTACCCGTTACCGACGCTAGTTCTACTGTGGCTGGCAGGGGCGGTTCCGAGTATCGCCTATGCTTTTCTTCATCCTGAAGGAGCCATCAATCAGTGGAGCATGACTTTCTGGATCTCAGTAGTGAAGTTCAATCCACTCGTACGGCTGCCGGAGTTTGGGCTCGGCGTCTGTCTCGGTACCGCCTACCTGGACGGCTGGCGCGTTCCACGGCCACGAATATGTTTGGCTGTCTGCTGCCTGGCAACAATAGGCCTCGCAGTGATTCTTCACCCCATGCCGTATCCGTCCTTGCATGACGGCTTGTTAGCGCCGATCTTTGGGTTAATGATTCTTGCTATCGCTTCTATAAAGAGTTCATCGACCGGGTCGATCCTAGACTTGCTCGGCGAGGCGAGTTATTCGCTCTACATCCTCATGACTCCAACCGCCGCCGCTGTCCATGCTTTCTTTATCTTTATTCATGCCAATCCGATAAGCACTGCGGCGTCTATTGTCACTGCGGTAGTGGGAATTTCCATCTCGATCTTGAGTCTCAAGCTTGCTGAAATACCCGCGCGGTCATGGGTTCGCAATCGGCTGAGTTTTGCACCGCGGCGTGAGGTCTTTGCGGGATCGTAAGTCTTGAGCCGCTTCGAAGATTGCATTACTAAAGTTTTTCAGTGATTAAAGACTATTCTGCGGTAGCATGATCGAAGCCAGCTTAGCCAATCTATACGTGCCTCCCCCAAACGCTTTTCTATTTTCTTCTTTCCTAACTGATGAGTTCCGTCTCCGGAGCGAGGAGAAGAGGTGGCCGTCAGTGACGGCTGTCGGAAACGATGGGCTTTGACCATGGAAGCTGAGTCGACTCTTACCCTCATCACGATATGCGGTGTCGCGGCCAGTTTTGTGGGTACTGCTGCATCGCAGTTCTGGAAGAGTTCCGTAGACGTTGACGGTCATACTGCGAAGCGGCTGACACCTGTTGGATGGCTCTCGCTGGGCGTGGCACTGATTGGCCTATGCGGCTCAGTAGCCTCGGAGCTTATTCGGGTCAATATTCGGACGACAACGGACGCACCGCAAAAGGCAGAAGCCGCACAGAAGAAATTGTCCGAAGAGCAAGAAGCCAAATGGCGCTCGGTTATTCAAAGGGCCCTCAATGAGTGAGCATCCGAGATGTCCATTTTTCTTCGCAATTGATGGGGGCGTGGTTCCATTCGCGTTCATTCAGCGCGCTAACCGACAAAACGCTGTTCCGTCCATAAAGAATCCGCAACCAACGATGAACCGGAATCCCTCATAGGCAACCAGTTTGCCCCCGGGGGGGAGGCTTAGCATCTTACACGATGCCGCTAGAATTTGGGTGAGATCAGCCGACTGAGAAATCTGGATGTACAGAATCCGCGTCTCACGTAACTGCATGACTTTGCAGAGGAGCATCAATGAATGCGCAGTTCAAATCTAAGCTCTGGATAGTGGCCGCCACGTGCGTGTTTCAACTTTTTCCTGCACACGCTATGGCGCGCGGTCAAAGCAACAATTCTATTTCCAAAGCGCAAGATGCGCGAGGCGGAAAAAAGACAGCATCTTCTGACACTAAGCTTACGCCGGAGCAGCGAGAACTTGTAGTGCAATGAGCGATCTATGCAGATGAGATAGGAGACGTTGGCTCGGAAGAAGCCCGCGCGCAGCGGGCGATCGAAGAGGGAAGAAAGCCTCCAGCGGAAACGCGGTATCGAGGATACCTGACAGAAGGTGAGGAAAAAGTTGCTCGGAACGTGATGGTGGATGCTTTTCACAAAGTGACTGAACTTGATCGAGAATTCCAAATTCTCAATGACGAGGTCCGCCAACACTCTAGCGCGGAACTCGTAGCCAAACGAGATGCTCTTGACGCTCAGCGACCCAAGATTTACGAGGACGCCATAAGCGAGCTGCGATCGGCTCTTGGAGAAGACGCATTCAATCGATTGAATCGATTGCTCTACCAGATGGCCGAAGGCGCGGGAACAATCAAGGTCGTATCGAACGGCGATAGCCACTAATCAGGCATTGACGACGAGGAGATCAGACCATGGCCAAGCTGTGGTGCAGGATTTTTGTTGCCTCTACGGCCCTGATGATTGTTTCGACTACATCAGCCGAAGCCCAAAATGACCTACATCACCCCGGGCTATAGCCGCCCAACCCCAAACAGGCTCTCCATTGGTAGACTTGATCATAGCTTGTCCGTTGCTCACATTGAGCATGGTTACTTCGCTTGCTGGTCCATCCAGCTGCTCTTCATTGAGCAGAAGTCTGTCTTCATCTGCTGACCAACCAATCCAGCCGTAGAATAGCCATCCCCCAGGACGTCCCTGCGTATCAAGAATGGCTTTAGATCCAGTCCCATCGGGATGAATTATCACGCAAGTCCGACCCCAATTGGCCAAATATGCAATCCAGTCACCTTTAGGCGACCATGAAGGACTTTCACCAACCGCAATGTTCTTCTTGGCCCACGTGCCTATTTGGATCAGGACAATCGTACCGGGGCTCTTTTCTGCGCTGCTCGTTTGGCTTATAGCGAGATATTGCCCGTCGGGGGACCAACTGAGCAGCCTGTTCCCCATCACACTTGCAGTGTCGGGCACGACCTTAAACTGGCCTGTTCTGAGATCGAGGATTAATAACTCGTCTGGATACGGGAGGGAGGGAAATCTTGGATCACCGGACCTGATTGTCGCCTTGAATGCCACATTGTTCCCGTCTGGAGAAAATGCAGCTGATCCAACAAAACAGAAATCGCCGTATAGCTTCCATCTCTTCTCGCGTAGCGAATATATGCCTAAGACAGATTTGTAGATAACCGGTTTGTTGGGCCCGCTGACCGGCCAGGAAGGATGGCATACCGTACTTCCCTGATCGTCCGGCAGTCGGTAGCTAACCGCAACTTGATCGCCAGCAGGAGCTAAAGCAGGAAGCGGAGAAGAACTTTCTATAATCGCGCCTGGAGGGTGTGGCACGGCGAGATTACTGTTTGGTGCGGCGATGAGAAAGTTGCCGAAATCGCCGCTAAATAGGAGCAGAGATTGTGGCTCAGAAAACGTATCTCTGCGCCGATCAAGAGAGGCGGCAGAAATGGCCGCTACTATTGCCAACAGCGGTACAATTAAGAGCAAATTTCGCATCACCGCTCCCTTCATAGTTAATTTGGCGGATATGGGTAGTTCGTGTATGAGGGGACCGGGTTTTCTGTACCAAGCTTGGAGTTAGCCTTCGGCAGGTTTAAGTTGCAGCCAGTGCTTGGCTAGCCGCGTATTCACTGGCGAATTCGCTTGGTGTCCTCTCGTTGAGA
>Ga0070741_10007092_pt1 | contig 23524 bp, 23 predicted proteins | sample Coa_R1_4_FD_66440 | JGI IMG/M metagenome (GOLD analysis project Ga0070741, IMG submission 66440) | Surface soil microbial communities from Centralia Pennsylvania, which are recovering from an underground coalmine fire - Coalmine... | ecosystem: Environmental > Terrestrial > Soil > Unclassified ...
GTGGAACGCGACAGACAGCTCCGCAAAAAATGAAGCCGCCGAAACAAAGCCGCTCGACGTCGCTGCCGCCGGATTGACCGGCATTGAAAATCAGGAGCTGTACGCGCAACAACTTCCTTCTCAAGCGGAGAAGGTGGCGCTGCCGAAACCCCGGCCCGTCCGGCTCGCATCGTCGAAGTTCAATCGCACAAAAAAGCAGATAGCGGCGACGCATGGACGCAAGGAGCGTGCACCACCGCATGATCCATCCGCCGGTGCAGATCGACGCTGGGCATCAAATAAATTACCGACCCACAGCTCCCTTGCAGAGCCCGATCTCTCGCGGGAACGCTGGCAGGTCGTCGACGGCATTTTCCGGACCATCATCGGCGACGGACGAACTGTCAACGAATGTGGAGCCGCAACACTGAAGCGGGGCCCGCAGAGAAGACTGAAAGACGATTGCCAATGGAACTGATGATCCGCAGGCATGGTATTGCGTAGGAGGCAACTATGAGCAATCCGGGCAGCGACGAGGCTTTTTCGCAGCGCGACGACGACTTTGAACACAGGCGCTACGCACCAAAACGGCTCCGCGAGCAAACGACGACGACGGATGACCAGCCGCCATATGTCGATTCTGCGTCAATGATTCCGACTCCGACCCGTCCGCATCGAGACTGGCCGCCGGTATCCGACTTTAATTCCTCCCCGCAACGTGTTCCGGAGCCACCTGTGCGACTTGAAGAAGAAACGAGCGGACTGATCGGCCGGATCGCGCTCTTTGTTGCGTTTGCCGCCGTCGTGGCGCTGCTAATCATCTTCGCAAGGCCGTTGCAGCAGCTGGCCACCGGATTTTTTGACACCTATTCGGAGAAGGCGCCAGGACCAAAGGCCGATCGGGTTGCGGCGCGAAGTGTCGTTCCCGAGCAATTGCCGGCAGCGGACCGGGCGCCGGTTCCTGCCAAAACGGTCGCGGTTGCAACCGCGGGCAGTCCTGCCCCCGTAAGCGCGCAGCCTCAGCTGGGCGCCGTGCAGCCGCAACAGCTTGCCGTTCAGCCCCAGCAGCCCGCCGCGCAGCCGCCGGCCCCACAGACACAACAGGCGACATTGCCAACTCCTGCACAGCCCTTCGACTCTGGAACGCCGAAAAACCTGTTTCGCGGCGTGACAGAGAACGAAATCCGTTTTGGGATTTCCGCGCCGTTCACCGGCCCGGCCAAGGAACTCGGACAGCATATGAAGCTCGGCATCGAGACCGCGTTCAATGTTGCGAACGCTGCCGGCGGGGTCTTTGGGCGACGGCTGAAGCTTATCGCGGCTGACGACGGCTACGAGCCGTCGAGGACCGCCGTGACGATGCGGAATCTTTTCGAGAAAGACCAGGTTTTCGGAATTGTCGGGAATGTCGGCACGCCGACGGCCGTCGTCGCGGTGCCGTACGCCCTCGAGCGAAAAATGCTTTTCTTCGGTGCCTTTACGGGTGCCGGCTTGCTGAGAAACGATCCGCCCGACCGGTATGTCTTCAACTATCGCGCAAGCTATGCTGAAGAAACGGCTGCCGTGGTCCACTATCTGGTGAAGGTCAGGCACCTGAGACTGAACCAGATTGCGGTGTTTGCGCAGCAGGATGCATACGGCGATTCCGGCTTCCTCGGCGTCGCCAAGGCCGTCCGCATGCTCGGCGGCGATGAGAGCGCAATCCTGCGGCTCAACTACCAACGGAATACGGTGGATGTCGACGACGCGGTAGAGCAGCTCAAGAAGAGCCGTATCCCGATCAGAGCGGTGATCATGGTGCCGACCTATCGCGCGGCGGCCAAATTCATCGAAAAGACGCGCGACCTCTATCCGAACATGATCTACACCAGCGTGTCCTTCGTCGGCAGCACCGCTCTGGCAAACGAGTTGATGCTGCTGGGCAAGCGATTTGCAACAGGTGTCATCGTGACCCAGGTCGTGCCTGCGGTCGATGGCCACTCCTCTCTCGTGCTCGAATACAAAGCCGCTCTCAACAAGTACTTCCCGGGCGAGGCGCCGGACTATGTCTCTCTCGAGGGATATATCGCCGCCAAGGTCCTGATCACGGCTTTGAAACGCAACGGACCTCAGCTTGATACCGAAAGATTGGTCGCCACGATCGAGAACATCCGCGACCTTGATATCGGACTTGGAACGCCGGTCAGTTTCGGGCAATCTAGGCACCAGGGCGTGAACAAAGTGTGGGGAACGCAACTCGACGAGAACGGACACTATCAACCCATTGATCTGCAATAATACGGGACCAGCGCGCCCCGGCAGGTTGCCGTGTCGACGCCGTGTTCGTCACAATGCGGAATGCAAAACGAGCCGACAGCCTCGACTGCTATGTTGTCGAGATCTTTGTGCCGAAAGGAACGCGGCTCGAGCAGACGCGCGAGTTTCACACGCGCAACGGCATCGCAGAGCGATATCTGCGCTATCGAACCGATGACGGTGACATTTTGTACTGGCGCTTTTCGGAGCCCGCATATGCCGAGTTTTTTATTGCCGCATTTGGCGGGGAACTCGTCGTCCTGCCGACGCAGCACGGTGAAACCGCAAAGCCGCTGGCAATCGATTCGGACATCCTTCGAGACGTCCTTGCGCTGGAGCGCATGCCAGGCGCGGCCCGCAGATACCTTTGAAGCACCGGGCAATATCGCTCACGTTGCGATCGTCTGGATCATGATCCAAAGCAAACATCTGCTTTTTCAGGCTGCCGCTCTGGACTTAAGAACGTGACCAACGCCTTGGTTGGTGTTGGTGCGGTCGAGAGGACTCGAACCTCCACGGGTTGCCCCGCTAGCACCTCAAGCTAGTGCGTCTACCAATTCCGCCACGACCGCATTTTGTCGAGCACGATCTTGTCCGTAAGCCGGTTCCCGCCTTTCGGCATCATGCTCATGGGGAAAGGACGAAAGGGCTCGAAAAACCCCGCGTCCTGCTGGCGGCGGTGCATGTAACAAATAGGATGTAGAGGGACAAGGCCCGCGCCGGGGCCGCCACAGCCCGGATTTTGCAGGGGCCCGGGCCTTTGCCCTGCCCTTCAGCGCATATCCGGCGGCCGCGGCAGCAGCTCCGCCACGTTGACGGCGATCCGGTTGCCGTTGACGACCACCGTGCCCTTGGCCACGGGCAGATTATTGGCAAGGATGCTCACCGCATCCTCCTCGGACGCATCGAGCTCGATGATGGCCCCGCGGCCGAGTCGCAAAACCTGGTGAATGGGCATAGATGTGGTGCCGAGCACCACGGTGATATCGACGGCGACCTTGTCGAGTGTGGCCACGTTTGTTTCCTTCCTGGCGTTCCGGGACATCCGGCGAGGCAGGTGTCAGGTCACCATGGTATGGTGAATGAGTGGTTAACGACAGAAACGCCTTGATTGCCGGGCTTCCCGCGCCTGCCGGATCGGTACCGGCGGAGTGGCGCGTGAGCGATTCCTGCGTTGCCTACGAAGAGGCCGTCGCCGCGATGGAGACGCGGGTGGCCGCACTCGCCGCGGGACAGGCGCCGGAACTTGTCTGGCTGCTCGAGCATCCGCCTCTCTATACGGCCGGCACAAGCGCCAATGCCGCCGACGTCATCGATGCGCGGTTTCCCGTCCATACAAGCGGCCGCGGCGGGCAGATGACCTATCATGGGCCGGGCCAGCGCGTTGCCTATGTGATGGTGGATCTCAAGCGCCGCGGTCCCGACGTACGCCGCTTCGTTGCCACCCTCGAAGAATGGATCATTCGCACGCTTGCGGTCTTCGAAGTGGTCGGCGAGCGCCGTGATGATCGCATCGGCGTGTGGGTGCGCCGGCCCGACAAGGGCGAGGGTTGCGAGGACAAGATTGCCGCCATCGGTATCCGCGTGAAGCAGTGGGTGACGCTGCACGGAATGGCGCTCAATGTTGCGCCGGAGCTGTCGCATTTCTCCGGCATCGTGCCCTGCGGTGTCAGCGAGAAACGCTACGGCGTGACCAGTCTTGCCGATCTCGGAATCCGGGTCTCCATGGCGGATGTCGACAAAATCCTGCGGCGCGAGTTCGAGACACTTTTCGGGCGGACGGCCGATCAGACGGTCGGCAATACCGAAAACGTCCCGTCGCGCGCGGCTGCTGCCTCGAGGTCGGCCTCATTACCCTCGCGTTGATCGAGCGCGATGACTTCTGCGGCGAACGGCCCGCGGCGGCAGGCGGCGATCATTGATTTGACGTCGGCCGCAGGCCCCGCGAAGACGGCTTCGACCGAACCGTCGCGACGGTTGCGGACCCATCCGTGGAGACCGCGCGCGTGCGCCTCGTCCTCGACAAAAGCGCGGTAACCGACGCCCTGAACCCGGCCGCGCACGATGACATGGCGGATAATGCGGTCGCTCACGCTATGTCTCCTGCGTCGATGAGGCGCGAGCCCGTCCAGCGGGAGGCGGACAGGCGTTCGAGCGAGCGGATATAGCAATCCGGCAGGTTCCATCCGCGTGCAGCCGCCGCAATCGTCTCCATATAGCCGGGCCGCGGCTTTCCCGGCCCACGGCGGCGGAGCAAGTAGATCATCGCCCGCACGCGCCGGCTTCCGGCCCGCACCGTCAAAAAGCGGACTTCGTAGAGACCCCGGTGCACGAGCTCGTAAGCGTGCAGGGCCGCAATATCGCGCGGTGTCAGCCGCCAAAGGACGCCGTGAACGATGCCGCCGGCGCTCGGGGCCACCGAGCCCCAGCCTTCGAGACCGATAAAGAAGCGATGGCCCTCGAGCACCGCCGGACCGAGCGCCCGCGCATCGGGGCAGCGGCGTCTCATCGCCCGCCGGTTCATGTTCGAGCCATAGGCGAAGTACAGGGTCATCGCCCCCGCTTAGCAGACCCTGCCCCGTTCGTCAGCGCGGCTGCGACCGCACCGCCGACGCCGCGCCGTATGTGGAGCTCCTGTCGGACGGTGCCGGACTCAGGCAAATTCGAGTATCACGGCATCGACCGCGACACTGTCACCGGGTTTGACGTTGATCTTCTTGACCGTGCCGTCGATTTCGGCCCGCAACACGTTTTCCATTTTCATGGCTTCGACGACAGCAACGGTTTCCCCGGCCTTGACCTCCTGCCCTTCCTTGACCGCAATCGAGACAACGAGGCCCGGCATCGGGCATACGACCTGCTTGCCCGTATCGTCAGCCTTCTTCGCCGGCATCAGACGGGCATAGCCGGCCTCCCGCCCGGTGTAGACATAGGCGCGCGTCTCCACGCCACGATAGGAAAGCGCAAAGCCGTTCGGAATGGCACGTACCTGGACGGACACCGGGCGATCGTCGACCTTTCCGCTCCAGACCGGCACGCCGGGTTTCCAGTCAGATTCGACGAGGCACGGAGTTTTCTTGCCTTCGTCAAAGCGAACCACGATCACGCCATTCTCGCGGTTCACGGCCAGGCGGATTTCCGTCTCGCCCAGCCAGACAGCGCGCTCGCTCTCGCGGGTGACGGCCTTGCCGCGCAACTGTCCGGAAATGCGGCGTTTGCGCTCGCCGAGCACATGGTCGATCGCAGCCGCGACCGCAGCGAGCACGCGCGCTGTTTCGCCCTCCGGTCGTCGCGCATGAAAGCCGTGCGGGAACTCCTCAGGGATGAATCCTGTGGAGAGCTTGCCTGCCTGCCAGCGCGGATGAGCCATCAGTGCGGCAAGAAACGGGATGTTGTGACGGATGCCGTCCACGACGAACGCGTCAAGCGCATCGCTTTGCGCTGCCACCGCCTTTGCCCGCGTCGGCGCATGCGTGATGAGCTTTGCAATCATCGGATCGTAGTACAGCGAAATCTCGCCGCCTTCGTAGACCCCCGTATCACTGCGCACCGTCACGTCGTCGAACCGACCCTCCTGCGGCGGCCTGTAACGCGTGAGCCGGCCAGTCGAAGGCAGAAAATTGCGGTACGGGTCCTCGGCATAGACGCGGCTTTCCACCGCCCATCCGTTTAATTTCACATCATTTTGCCTGATCGAGAGTTTTTCGCCGGCAGCAATGCGGATCATCTGCTCGACAAGATCGATCCCGGTCACCAGTTCGGTCACCGGGTGCTCGACCTGCAGCCGCGTATTCATCTCCAGGAAGTAGAAGCTCCTGTCCTGCCCGGCCACGAACTCCACCGTGCCGGCGCTGTCATAACCGACCGCTTTTGCGAGCGCGACCGCCTGCTCTCCCATCTTCTTGCGGGTTGCTGCGTCAAGCAGCGGCGACGGCGCCTCCTCGACGACCTTCTGGTTGCGGCGCTGGATCGAGCACTCGCGCTCGGCAAGGTGGATAACATTGCCGTGCTTGTCGCCGAGCACCTGGATTTCAACGTGCCGGGGATCGGTGATGTACTTTTCGATGAACACGCGCTCATCGCCGAAAGACGATTTCGCCTCCGACCGGGCCCGCGCGAAGCCCTCGGCGACTTCGCCCTTGCTGCGCGCGATGCGCATGCCCTTGCCGCCGCCGCCGGCGCTCGCCTTGATCATGACGGGGTAACCGATCTCCTCGGCAACCCGGATTGCCTCCACCTCGTTCTCGATCACGCCGAGATTCCCGGGCACGGTCGACACGTGCGCCGCCGCAGCCGCCTTCTTTGAGGCAATCTTGTCGCCCATCGCGGCGATGGCCTTCGGATTTGGCCCGATGAATACGATCCCTGCGGTGGCGAGAGCTTGTGCGAATGCCTCGCGCTCCGAGAGAAAGCCATAGCCGGGATGGACCGCCTCGGCGCCGCTCTGCCTGCAGGCGGCGATGATTTTCTCGATCACCAGATAGCTTTCGGCGGCGGGCGGCGGCCCGATCGCGACGGCACTGTCCGCCATCTGCACGTGCAGGGCATCCTTGTCGGCCTCCGAATAGACGGCGACCGTCCCAATTCCCATCTTTCGCGCGGTCTTTATGATCCGGCAGGCGATTTCGCCGCGATTGGCGATCAGGATACGCTTGAACATGCCGTGTCGGTGACCCCAGATGCCGGACACTTCGCTTGCGGTGTCACGATGAAAAAGTCAATTGCCCGGCGGCGTCCGTGGTGACCCGGGTGACTGTTACACTAGTGTCTTGGAGTGAGCGTATCCAGCGCGAAAGCACAATAACAAGATTGGGAGAAGCAACATGTCTTTCCGATCAGCCGCGCTCGTTTCCACGCTGGCCGTGACCCTGCTGCAGGCCGGGCCCTCCGCGGCGCAAAGCCCGCGCAATCTCGTTCTGTTCATACCGGACGGACTACGCGCCCTTTCCGTGACACCGGAAATGGCGCCAGCGATGGCGGCTGTGCGCGACAAGGGGGTTAATTTCGCCAATCCGCACTCGCTGTTTCCGACTTTCACGATGGCGAACGCGGCCGGGTTGTCGACCGGCCATTTTCCCGGCGACACCGGCGTTTTCAGCAACACGATCCATGTCGGCTTTCCTGTCGCGCACGCACGGAACAGCGTGACGCCGTTCATTGAAAGCAATCCGGTACTGGGAGATATCGACGACCATTTCTCCGGAAATTTCGTCAACGAGGATGCAATCCTCGCCGCGGCGCGAAACCAGAACTTCAGCACCGCCGCGATCGGAAAGGTCGGCCCGACAATGATGTTCGACCACACCGATCGCAAGGGCGAGAATACCATCATCGTCGACGATGCAACCGGCAGGCCGGCAGGCGTTCCGTTGTCGGCCTCCGTCCAGGAAGCTCTCAAGGCCGCCGGACTTCCGCTTGTCGCGCCCGCCCGCGGCGCCAACGGCAAGATCGGAAACGCCGTTACGCCCGGCACGACCGAGGCCAATATCGAACAGCAGAAATATTTCGCGGACGTTGCAGCCAGGGTGGTGCTGCCGATGTTCAAGGCGCGAAACAAGCCGTTTGTGTTGGTGTTCTGGTCACGCGATCCGGATGGCACGCAGCATAATCAGGGCGACAGCCTGCTGAAGGTCGAGCCCGGCATCAACGGGCCGACGTCGTTTGCGGCAATCAGGAATGCCGACGACAATCTTGCGCAATTGCGCGCCGCGCTCGACGAACTTGGCCTTTCAGCCAGCACGGATATCGTGATTGCCGCCGATCACGGCTTCTCCACGATTTCCAAGGAAAGCAATACCAGTCCTGCCGCGCAGGCGAGTTACCAGGACGTGCCTCAGGGGCTTCTGCCGCCCGGCTTTCTCGCCATCGACATTGCCGGAGCGATGGCGCTGCCGCTTCACGATCCGGACGCTGAAAACGCGCCCGTTGTCGCCGGCCGCTACCCCAAGCGCGGCAACGGCGTGATCGGCGCTGACCCGTCAAAGCCGGATGTCGTCGTTGCCGCCAACGGCGGCTCGAACCTTGTCTACATTCCGGCCAAAGACAGGACGATCACGGCAAAGGTTGTCGAGACGCTGCTTGCCCAGGATTACGTCAGTGGCCTGTTTGTTGACGATGATCTCGGTACCTATCCCGGCACGTTGCCGCTCTCGGCGATCGCCATGAAGGGCTCTTCTTTAACCCCGCAGCCGTCGATCGTCGTCAATTTCCGGTCATACGCGACCGGTTGCGAAAAGCCGGTGCTGTGCGCGGTCAATGTCGCCGATACGGGCTTGCAGCAGGGCCAGGGCATGCACGGCAGCTTCAGCCGCGCCGATACCATGAATTTCATGGCGGCGATTGGACCCGATTTTAAACGCGGGTATGTCAGTGAGGTGCCGGTGAGCAACGCCGATATCGGCAAAACCATTGCCCACGTGCTGGGCCTGAAGATTCCCACCCGCGGCACCCTGATCGGCAGGGTGATTACGGAGGCGCTGCCCGGAGGGTCAGCCCCGCCAATTGAGCACTTCGTCGAGCGTGCCCACCCGAGCAGTGCAGGCATCACAACGGTATTGGTAGGCCAGCGTGTTGGCCGAACGCGTTACTTTGACGCGGCCGGCTTTCCCGGTCGCACGGTCGGACTGGACGAGCACAAGGCCGCCAGCCAATAACACTCACGAGCACCGGACCCGGAAAATGCTTTTCCACCCGGTGCTTTACCTTCAGAGCATTTGTTCTATCCGGTGAAGGCCCGGGCAGCCATTGATCCTCTTTGCCGGCCGCCCTATTACACGTCGGCACGGTCGACTATATTAGGGAATGAGTTCGTAACGATTTGCGTGGAGGTTAACAGTCATGGCGTTAGCGATCGGCGATACTGCACCTGATTTCGAGGCAGAAACAACGGAAGGCAAAATCCGGTTTCACGATTGGCTGGGCAACTCCTGGGGTATCCTGTTCTCGCACCCGAAGGATTTCACGCCCGTCTGCACCACCGAGCTTGGCACAATGGCGCGGCTCAAGCCGGAATTCGACAAGCGTAACGCAAAAATCATCGGGCTGTCCGTCGATCCGGTTGAAAACCACAAAAAATGGTCGGTCGACATCAAGGACGTCGTCGGTTTTGCGCCGAACTATCCGATGATCGGCGACACGGATCTCAAAATCTCCAAAGCCTACGGCATGCTCCCGGCGAGCACGACCGGCACGTCGGAAGGGCGCACGCCGGCCGACAACCAGACGGTGCGCAACGTGTTCATCATCGGCCCCGACAAGAAGATCAAGCTCATCCTTGTCTACCCGATGACCACGGGCCGCAATTTCGATGAGGTCCTGCGCGTGCTTGATTCCCTGCAGATGACGGCCAAGCACCGCGTCGCCACGCCGGCAAACTGGAAACAGGGTGAAGACGTGATCCTTACCGGTGCGGTCACGGACGAGGAAGCCAAGAAGCTCTATCCGCAAGGGTGGAAGGCGCCGCGGCCGTATATCCGTATCGTGCCGCAGCCGCGCGGCTGACGGCCCCGCATTGCCTACAAAGGGCGCGGACGATAACGTCCGCGCCCTTACTGTTTCTGTGCCGGCTGGAGCCAGCGAATGAACGAAGCTGCCAATACGCAACCGCCATTTGCCGAATTTCTCGGGCTCAAGATCACGCACGTTTCGCCTGAACGGGTCACCGCCGAGCTCGTGGCGCGCGACGAACTCAACAACCGGTTCGGAATATTGCATGGCGGCGCCCTCATGGCGCTCGCCGACAATCTCGGCGGCACGGCGGCCACTGCCAATCTCAAGCCAGGCCAGTCCACCACGACGATCGAAAGCAAGACCAATTTTTTCGCCGCCGTGCCGATCGGCGACGTGGCAAAGGCCGAATGCACGCCGCTGCACCGCGGGCGCACCACCATGGTCTGGCAGACGCGAATTACGCGCGGCGACGGCAAGCTGTGCGCGCTGGTGACGCAGACCCAGCTCGTCCTCGAGCGCGGAAAGTAGCGGTCACCGACTGCCCGGCGTCGCTGCGCCGCGATTGGCCATCACGACGCCGACCGCGCACATCAGCATGCCGAAGATCGACAATGCGTCGAGCCTTTCGCCGAACAGGAAATAGGCGAACAGCGCCGTAACCGCAGGCACGAGGTAGAAGAGACTGGCAAAGCCCGTCGCCGCCGAGCGCCGGATAAGCCAGTACATCAGCCCGATCGCCGCAATCGAAAGCACGAGCACCAGCCAGGCGAGTGCAAAAATGAGCTCCGCGCTCCAGCGAATTTCGCGCGTCTCGAATACGAAGGCACCGGCCGCGAACAGAATTCCGGCGCCGGTGTACTGCACCAGATTGCCGGTGCGCCAGTCGATTCCGCCGCAATAGCGCTTCTGATAAAGCGTGCCGAGCGTGATGCCGACCAGCGACATAAAACTCGCGGCCCAGCCGAGGAGCGAACCGGCCAGGACGATCTCCCGGTCGTGCAGCACAAAAACCACGCCGGCAAGCCCAAGCACCAGTCCGAACCATTGCACACGTGTAACCGCCTCACCCATGAAACGGTTGGCGATCGTGGACGTAAGGATCGGCTGCAGGCCGGGGATCAGGGCCGAAATGCCGGCGGGCACGCCCTGGCTGATCGCGATAAAGACTCCCCCGAGATAGAGCCCATGCACCATCGCACCGGAGGCGAGACTGTGAGCGATTTCAGGCCGGCTTGGAAATCGCGCCCGCCCGAGGGCCGCAATCGTTCCCATCAGCACGACAACAAACCCCATGCGCACGGCCAAGAACGTCAGAGGTTCGATGTAAGGCAGACCGTAACGCGCGCCGATGAAGCCGGTGCTCCATAACAACACGAAGACGACCGGTGCGGCCGTGATCGCCATTTGCGCGAGGCGTGGTGATTGGGATGACACGGGCGGGCTTTGTTGACGGCAGGAAGGCGGCACGCCTATACCATTTTTTACGCCACGTTTCCTTGTCTCCCGGCCTGCGATGAGCCCCTATGCGCGGGTCGCAGGGGCGGCAACCAGGGGCTTCACAGTCATGAGACTGCTTGTTTTTTACATCGCGTTTGTCGCCATCGGCGAGGCACTTGCCTACGTCATCGGCCGGACTGTCGAGATTTGGTCCCAGGCAGCAAGCCTGCCGATTTTCCTTACCTGTTTTTTCTTCGTGCTTTGGGGCGCATGGAGACTGGCCGTCAAGGTAGCCTGACGGCGCAGTTCCGGTTCACGCGCGAGTTGGTGGAACCGCCGGTGTGTCCCGCGGGTTTCCTTCATTCAAGACGAAGATACTGCGTCTTGGATGCAAGGAGGATGTGTCATGACAGATCCGCGTTTTACCGATCCGCGGTACAGCGATCCTCACCTGAGCGATCCGGTGTTGCGCCGTGACACCGGCAACGGAGGTATGTGGGGCTGGATCGCGGGCGTCGCCGTTCTGGTGTTGATCGCCTTTCTGATCATCGCCGGGTGGAACAACAATTCCGATACCGCAAGCAGCGGCTCGTCAGCGCCGGCGACGAGCAGTGCACCGAAGAGCACGACGGGATCCGGCGCGACTTCTCCGCGCCCGGCAGCGCCGGCTCCAGCAGTCCCGGCGCCGTCGCAAAGTGGCGCGAAATAGGACCGCATTGACCGGGGAATAACCGCTCCGGCGCAGCATCTGCGCCGGAGCGCCCGCATTTACCGCAGGGCGTCCGGCAAACGCCTGGCAGGATCGCATCGACGGCAACGGCAAATCGGCCGCGCGTCGGCCAAAACGAGCTAGCCCAGTATCGAGGAGAGGCCGAAGCCGATCGTTGCGCTGAGAACGGCTTCGATCGCCTGAAACTGAATGCCCGTCAGTTCGTGGCTGACATAGGGAAACAGCATCCGGCCGAGCGGCAGCATGATCGCCGCCACCAGCGCAACGCACAGCAATCTGGTGATTGTCGTCCTGTCGAGCATTCTTGTCCTCCCCCTGCTCTTTTTTCTTATTGTGTCACGCCGGAGGAACCGCAGGCAACCTCAGACCTTCAAAGCGTCGTCGATCGGAACCCGGTAGCCGTTGGCGAGCCGGTTGGTTTCGTTGGCCATCCCGACGACCGCCATCAGCTCGCCGAACATCGCCTCGCTCATCCCCGCCCTGCGGGCGGCCGCGGTATGGGTGGCGATACAGTAACCGCAGCCATTGGTCACCGACACCGCCACATAAACCATTTCCTTGACGAGCGGATCGAGCGCACCGGGCGCCATCACTTCCTTCACGCTCTCCCAGGTGCGCTTGAGCGTCTTGGGATCGCGTGCGAGGTATTTCCAGAAATTGTTAACGTCGGGAACGTTGCGGGTCTTCTTGATGTCGTCGAAGACCGCCCGCACCTGCGGTGAAGCATCGGCGTACTCGATCGGCGGGGGTGTAGACATGAGCCACTCCGGGTTTAATCGTCATACCCGGCCTCGGGCCGGGCATCCACGTCTTACGATATCGGCTATTGTTCAAGACGTGGATGGCATACGCAACTCGGGCCTGCCCGAATTGCGGAAATGCAATTGTTGCCGCAAGCCGGATATGGCCGACTTGCGTTGACAAGCCCGGCCATGACGAACAAGTGGGAATTTTCATGCCAAAGACTCCCGATTATTTTGCCGGAAAGACGATCATCATCACCGGCGCCGCAAGCGGCATCGGTCGCGCCACGGCGCTCATTTTCGCGCGCGAGAAAGCCAACGTCGTATGCGCCGATATCGACGAGAAAGGCGTCAAGGAGACCGCCGAAAAGGTCAACGACATTGGCAGCCAGGCGCTTGCGCTCAACATCGATGTGACCAGACGCGCGGCCGTCAAGGACATGGTCCGGCTGGCCATCGACGGCTTCGGCAGCGTGCAATTCCTGTTCAACTCGGCAGGCGCAGCGATCAGACGCGCCAAATTTCTCGAGATCGACGACGACCTGTTCGACCGGACTTTCGATCTCAATGTCAAAGGCACGCTCTATCCCATGCAGGAGCTGCTGCCGCACATGCTGGCCAACAAGTTCGGCGTCATCGTCAACATGGGCAGCATGTCGCACCGGCGCGGCGGCCCCGGCTCGTCAGTGCACTATGCGGCGGCAAAAGGCGCCGTCGTGACAATGACGATGGGGGTCGCGCGCGAATTCGCGACCCAGGGCATACGCGCCCTGTCGATCTCGCCGGGGCCGGTACGAACGCCGTTCCAGGCCGCGGCCAGCAGCTCTCCGGAGCTCGTCCAGCGTTTTCTCGATGACGTGCCGATGAAGCGCTTCGCCGAGCCGGAGGAGATCGGCGAACTGGTTCTGTTCATGTGCTCGGATGCGTGCGAGTTCATGACCGCCGACACGGTCTACGTGAATGGCGGCGGCGGCTGGCGCTGAAAAGCCGATGCGCGGGTACTTCCCGGCGCATCGGCAAGCCTTTCATGCCTTTTGCATGCGGCTCAGGCGGCTTGAGGAAGGAGCCGCGCGTTCTCGAGCTCCAGCATTGCCGCCTTTTTCGCGTTTGCCATCAGTTCCGCCCCCGGTATCATCGCGGCCTCGTTCTCGCGCACGAGCGGCAGCCGCAGATGCGGCGGCTCGCGGAACCAGACATACTCGTAAACGTGGCCGGTCTCTGCGTGCTCGATCGTGATCGTGCGGCCGTGAATCTTGACGCCGAAATCGCGGACGCAGCCCTCGGTCGCAAGCTTCGGTGACCGCAGGCCGAAGATCCGGTGAAGCACGGCGTCGATTTCTGTCGGAAAAAACGGCTTGTGCATGACCGCGGTTGCGCCGAGCTTGAAAGCCTCCCGTTCGCGGATCGCGTTGTATTCAGCCGATATCATCACGACCTTGGCCTGCGGGTTGGCGTGCATCAGTCTCGCGAGCGCCGCAAAACCGTTCAACCCCGGCATATTCACGTCGAGAAAGACAACATCGAAACGTTCGGCGTTGCAGCGCCTGACGGCCTCGGCACCCGAATGCGCCTCATCGATATTCAGATGGAATATCGAACTGGCTAGGACCTTGCGCATCACTTTCAGCGATACGGCGGAATCGTCGACAAGCAGCACCCGCATCGGAGACGATACGCGCTGATAGGTCGAAAGAATTGTCGCAATATCCCGGCTCTCGAACGGTTTCGTCAGGAACTCATAGGCGTCAAGCTGCCGCGCCAGATCGATGCAGCGGCGATTGGGCCGGCCGGAGATAAGTGTCACGAACGTCTTGTTTCCCGCAATTCGTGCGGCCCAGAGCGCGTCCATGCCGCCCATGGTCGGCATGTGAACGTCGATGAATGCCAGGTCGACGCCGTGGTCGAGCGCCTGCAGGCATTCCACACCGTCGAATGCGTGAATGAGGTTGGCTGAATATTCGGCGGGAAGTGCGTCGCGGATGAGCTGGTGCACCGTGCCGGCGTCGTCAGCAATGAGCACTTTTGGCTGTCGTTGTTGCATCGAAGCACCCTCGATCTGCCCCACTGAAAATGCGGTGCGGCCCGATATGTTCAAGGTTGCCGGGAGATCGAAGAGGTTCCTGGCTAATTTGTGCTTTGATAAGTGCGGCAATTTTGACTCAATTGTCTCTCGCCGTGCGCCCGGCCTTTTCCGCCCGCGCAAGCCTGTGCACTACGAGCGTACCTCCGGCGGCCGCGGTAAAGCGGAGACCGAACTGCGCGAGGACGCCTGCGTCACCAAGCCGTGACATGACGGAATAACCGTCCTCGAATACCGTTAGTACGGTCGAGGCTGCATCGGGCCTGGCGCTCGCCAGGCCAGCGTCTCGGGGGGAGATACCATGAAGAAAACCACGCTTGCCGTACTTGTCACGGGCGTATGCCTTGCGGCCCCCACCCTTGCGCAGCAACCGGCGGGCCCGCCCGTCGGACCTGACTGGTCGAAGATCGAGGTCAAGACCACCGATCTCGGCAACCGCACCTACATGCTCGAAGGCTTCGGCGGCAATGTCACCATCGCGGCCGGTGACGACGGTGTCATCATGGTCGACGGCCAGTTCCCGCAGATGTACGAGAAGCTCAAGGCTGCGATTGCCGCCGTTACACAGCAGCCGGTGCGCTTTCTCGTCAACACGCACTACCACCGTGACCACGTCGGCGGAAATGCCTCGTTCAGCAAGACCGGCACTGTTGTCGTCGCGCACGAGAACGTGCGCAAACGTCTCGGCGAAGGCACGACGATGGCGGTGCCGGAGGTCAAATATACGCCCGCGCCTGAGGAAGCCCTGCCGTCGATGACGCACAAGGACGGCATGATGCTGCAGGTCAAGGGCCGCGCGGCGCAACTCAAACACCCGGTCAACGCCCACACCGACGGCGATACGTATGTGTATTTCGCCGATGCCAATGTGCTTTCCACAGGCGACACTGTCGCCATGAACCGCTATCCGAACATCGATTTCGCCAATGGCGGCAGCCTCAAGGGCATGATTGCCGCCTCGGACGCCTATCTTGCGCTCGCGAACGATGGAACGAAAATCGTGCCCGGCCACGGACCGCTTGCGACCAAGGCGCAGCTTGCCGAATACCGGGCGATGCTTTCGACCGTGCGCGACCGCATGCTGGCGCTGATCAAGGAAGGCAAGAGCCAGGCCGATGTCATCGCCGCCAGGCCCTTCGCCGACTTCGATGCCAGGTTCAAGGCGAGCGAACAGGCCAGCACAAACTGGATGCGCGTGGTCTATGCCAGCGTGAAGAGCGAGTAGCGCAGCCGGCTAAAGCGGCAGATTGTCGTGCTTGCGCCGCGGCATCTCGACGTGCTTGTTGCGCAGCATCGCGAGCGCGCGGGCGATGCGGCGGCGCGTCGAATGCGGCATGATCACGTCGTCGATATAGCCACGCTCGGCGGCCACGAACGGTGACAGGAAGCGTTCCTCGTATTCCTTCGTGCGCGCGGCGATCTTCTTCGGATCGTCCATGTCGGCGCGGAAGATAATCTCGACCGCGCCCTTCGCCCCCATGACCGCGATCTGCGCCGTCGGCCAGGCGTAGTTGAGATCGCCCCCGACATGCTTGCTCGCCATCACGTCATAGGCGCCGCCGAAGGCCTTGCGCGTGATGACGGTCACCAGCGGCACCGTGCACTGGCTGTAGGCGAACAGGAGCTTGGCGCCGTGCTTGATCAGTCCGCCATATTCCTGGTCGGTACCCGGCAGGAATCCGGGCACGTCCACGAACGTGACGATGGGAATTCCGAAGGCGTCGCAGAAACGGACGAAGCGCGCCGCCTTGCGCGAGGCATCGCTGTCGAGAACGCCGGCGAGCACCATCGGCTGGTTGGCGACGAAACCGACCGTGCGTCCGGCGATGCGGCCGAAGCCGGTGACGATGTTCCTGGCATAGGCCGATGACAGTTCGAAAAAATCGCCTTCGTCCGCAACCTTAAGGATCAGTTCCTTGATGTCGTAGGGTTTGTTCGGATTGTCCGGCACCAGCGTATCGAGCGATTCATCGACGCGGTCGGCGTCATCCTGCGTCGGCCATTCCGGCACGCCGCTTTCGTTGTTGGACGGCAGGAAGTCGATCAGCCGGCGCATCTGCAGCAGGCATTCGACGTCGTTCTCGAAAGCGCCGTCGGACACTCCCGACTTCGTCGTGTGGACCGACGCCCCTCCGAGCTGCTCGGCCGTCACGATTTCATTGGTCACGGTTTTCACCACGTCCGGACCGGTGACAAACATGTAGCTCGTATCCTTCACCATGAAGATGAAGTCGGTCATAGCGGGCGAATACACGTCTCCGCCGGCGCAGGGGCCCATGATGACGCTGATCTGCGGGATGACGCCGGATGCGATCACGTTGCGCTTGAAGACCTCGCCGTAACCGCCAAGGGCCGCCACGCCTTCCTGGATCCGTGCCCCGCCCGCGTCGAACAGGCCGATGATCGGACAACGCGCCCGCATCGCCATATCCTGGACCTTGATGATCTTCTGCGCATGCGTCTCGGACAGCGAGCCGCCGAAGACGGTGAAGTCCTTGGAAAAGAGATAAACCGCACGGCCGTTCACCGTGCCCCAGCCGGTGACGACGCCGTCGCCGGGAATCTTCGACTTCTCCATGCCGAATTCGTTGGAGCGGTGCTCGACGAACATGTCGAACTCCTCGAAAGAGCCCTTGTCGAGAATGAGTTCAATGCGCTCGCGGGCGGTCAGCTTGCCGCGTTTGTGCTGGGCCTCGATCCGCGCCTTGCCGCCGCCAAGGCGGGCTTCCTCACGGCGTATCTCAAGTCTGTCGAGGATATCCTTCATTTAGCTCCTACCCCTCGGGCCGGATTCCGGCTTGCCAGAGGAATACCATGAGGGCCCTTCATCGTCATTGGACGGGCTTGGCATCGCCTCAAAACCCTGCTTACAAGCCGGCATGAGCGAGCATCCGACGGCCGCCGAACTGATCCAGCAGGGCCTCGTACATCACCGGGCCGGGCAGATTTCGCTCGCCATGGACCGTTATACGCAGGTGCTGCGCAACGATCCGCGGAACGCCGATGCTCTCTATTACATCGCCGTAATTGCCTGCCACGAGGGGCAGTTTCAGCAGGGTATCGACCTTGCCCGCCGTTCATTGTCTTTCAGGCCGGGCCAGGCACGCGCCTACAACCTGATCGGTCAGGCCCTGCATCGGATGGGACAACCCAGGGATGCCCTCGAAAGTTTCGACAAGGCCCTCGAATGCGACACCAACTTCGCCGAAGCCTACGGCAACCGTGCCAATATGCTGACGGAGCTCGGCCGCCATGCCGAAGCAGTATCGAGCTTCGACCGCGCCGTCGCTCTCAACCCGAAGTCGGCGACCGACTGGCTCAACCGCGGCGCCACGTTGCATGGCATCGGCCGTGTCGAGGAGGCAATCGCAAGTTACGACAGGGCGATTGCGCTCGATCCGGAATTCTGCGTGACGCACCACAATCGGGCACATGCCTTGCTTGACGCCGGCCGCGGCGACGAGGCGCTTGCGGCCTACGACCGTGCGATCGCACTCGAGCCGAAGATGGCCGAGGCCTACCTCGGCCGGGCGCTCGCACTCAAGAAGCTTTCCCGGCTGGAAGAGGCCCTCGGCAGCGTCGACAAGGCAATCGAAATCAAGCCTGACGTGGCCAAGATGCACGAGGCACGCGCCTCGCTCCTGCGCGACCTCGGGCGTGCCGACGAAGCGCGTGCCGCCGAGGCGCGGTCGGCGGAAATTGCGGCAAAAACCGGCACGGCCGAGGCAGGCGCGGCGCCAAAAGATACAAATTAAATCGGCATGGCCCGGAACCTTCTGCCGCCTTGACCGTTTGGGGGTAGTCAGAAGGAACTCTCCCCATGAATCATGCTGTCACCCGCGGCGCGGCCCCGCGCATTGCGACCCCCACCGATCTCGGCGCCAATGCCGCGAAAGATATCGCCGGCGCTCTCAACGGCCTCCTCGCCGACAGTTTCGCGCTGTACCTGAAAACCAAGAATTTTCACTGGCACGTCAGCGGACCGCATTTCCGCGACTACCACCTGCTGCTCGACGAGCAGGCCGAACAGATTTTTGCCACGACCGACGTTATTGCGGAGCGCGTGCGCAAGATCGGCGAGCCGACACTTCGCTCGATCGGCGACATTTCGCGCCGTCAACGACTGTCCGACAACGACGCACCTTATGTCGAACCGCAGGACATGCTCGCTGAACTGCGCGACGATAACCAACGGGTCATCGCGGCGATGCGCGAGGCACACGATGTCTGCGACGAGCACAATGATATTGCGACCGCAAGCCTGCTGGAAACCTTCATCGACGACGCCGAAAAGCGCGTGTGGTTCCTCTACGAGGCAAGCCGCAAGGGTGACCCGACGGGACACTAGCCGCTGCTAGCCTGTCAGAGCGAGCACCGTCACGGCCGCGTGGAATTCCGCCTCGCGGAACGCCCGGCGCTGGAGCGCGAGCTCATCGCGGCCCCATTGCGACATCTGCCAGTCCTCGTCGACATGCGCAGCCGCCCAGACATCGCCGGGATCGAGCCCCCGATGTGCAAGTGCAAGCGCGAGCAGGCCGGACCCGGTCAGTGTCGTGATCGATGACACGGCGCCGAGCCGCCACGGTTCGGCGGGGATGGCGCTGCGGATCACCTCGACCGCCTCACGCGGTTGCGAGACATGCATGACGCCCTGCGCCAGCACGAAGCGCGCACCGAAGCGATCGCGTGCCCACGCAAGGACCGGATCCCAGGCACGCTCCTGCATCAGGACCAGGCCGGCCGGCCCCTCGGCACGGTAGAACACCAGGTCCGAGCGCAGGTACTTCTCGACTTCGTCGGCGACCGGCCGCGGTGCTTGGCTTACGGCATCAATGATCGAGTTGGCGAGCCGGGTAATCGGCATCCGCGCGGGATCGATGACTTCGATTTGCTGGCCCCATTCCGCGGCAATCGCGTCCGCAAGCGCAGGTGTCGGCGCGATCAGCGCACGGCGCCCGGGCGTTCTGACGGGCTTCCCGTCGAGGAGGACGGCGCCACCCTCGCCCACGTCGGCTGATTTGTAGAAGCGTTTGCGCAAAGCCGGGCGCATGGCGCGCCGCGCCGCCTCGATCGGGTCGGGAGGCTGCATCTCGAAGATTTCGGTAAAAATATCGCGCATCAGACCATCCGATTGTGCGCCGCAACAACGGCGGAACCAAGCCGATCAAATCCCATTGTCTCCATGGCCATAACCGCCGCTGCGCATATCGAAATTGGCCCACCGCGGTCGTCAGGGAGTCGCTTTCAGGGAGCGAAAAACCTATCTGAGACTTGCAGTTGATAGGCCGCAACCATGACGGAAGGATAGGTAGCCTTGCGGGTTGGTACCCAATATTATCCGCCCTCGGATTCGCGCCGGGAAACAAGGCCGACTGAGGACAAGCAAGCCGCCGGGGCTGTGACGCGACGCCGTTTATGGAGTGCGGAGTAACGGGGCGCGTTTCGAGGAGTCAATGAAGAATACCGACATTTCTGCCCCGGATTACTTCCACAAGGTCGTGGACTGCCAATGGGCTTGCCCCGCGCATACGCCGGTACCGGAATATATCCGGTTGATCGCGCACGGCCGCTACTCCGACGCCTACATGATCAACTGGCGCTCGAATGTGTTTCCGGGGATCCTCGGCCGCACATGCGACCGCCCCTGCGAGCCGGCCTGCCGGCGCACGCGCGTTGAAAAGGAGCCGGTGGCGATCTGCCGCCTGAAAAGGGTGGCCGCGGACTACAAGGACGATATCCGCGCGCGGCTGCCGAAACCGGCGGCAAAAAAGAACGGCAAACGCATCGCGCTGGTCGGCGGCGGCCCGGCCTCCCTTACTGTCGCCCGTGACCTTGCTCCGCTCGGCTACCACTGCGTGGTCTTCGATCAGGATCCAAAAGCCGGGGGCATGATCCGCACGCAGATTCCGAAATTCCGCCTGCCGGACTCCGTCATCGACGAGGAGTGCGGCTATATCCTCGACCTCGGTGTCGAATTCCGCGGCGGCAAGCGCATCGACAGCATGAAGGCGCTGCTCGCCGAGAACTGGGATGCGGTCTTCGTCGGCTCGGGCGCGCCACGCGGGCGCGACCTCGACATCCCCGGCCGCAAGGAAGCTGCGGCGAACATCCACATCGGAATCGACTGGCTCTCGTCCATCTCGTTCGGCCACATCGACAAAATCGGCAAGCGCGTTGTCGTCCTCGGCGGCGGGAACACCGCGATGGACTGCTGCCGCTCTGCCCGGCGGCTCGGCGGCGAGCAGGTCGACGTCGTGGTCCGGTCCGGCTTTGAAGAAATGAAGGCGTCGCCCTGGGAAAAGGAAGACGCCATGCACGAGGGCATTCCGATCCACAATTATCTCGTCCCGAAGGAATTCACGCACGATAACGGGAAGCTCACCGGCATCACGTTCGAGAAGGTGAAGGCCGAGTACGATGCAAAGGGGCGACGCAAGCTGGTCCCGGCGGGCGAGCCCGACCAGCATTTCCCCTGCGACGACGTGCTGGTCGCTGTTGGGCAGGAAAATGCGTTCCCCTGGATCGAACGTGACATCGGCATCGAGTTTGACCAATGGCACATGCCGAAAGTCGACCCGAGGACGATGGCATCGACGCATCCGAAAGTTTTCTTCGGCGGCGATGCGGCATTCGGTCCGAAGAACATCATCTGGGCCGTCGCGCACGGCCACGAGGCTGCCGTTTCCATCGACAAAATGCTCAACGGCGAGGACATCACCGACCGCCCCGCTCCGGCCGTCGAGATCATGAGCCAGAAGATGGGCATCCACGAGTGGAGCTACGACAACGAAATCGCACTCGACAAGCGCTACAAGGTGCCGCATCGCGACAAGGTGATCGCACTCAAGGACATCAAGGCCGAAGTGGAGCTTGGCTTCGATGAGAAACTTGCCGTTGCCGAAGCCCGCCGCTGCCTGAACTGCGACGTGCAGACCGTTTTCACGGCGCAGCTCTGCATCGAATGCGATGCCTGCGTCGACATCTGTCCGATGGACTGCATCACTTTTACGACGAACGGCGAGGAAGCCGACTTGCGCAAGCGGTTGAACGCGCCGTCATACAACCTGACGCAGGACCTCTATGTCCAGGACGGGCTCAAGACCGGCCGCGTCATGGTCAAGGATGAGGATGTCTGCCTGCATTGTGGCCTGTGCGCCGAGCGCTGCCCGACCGGTGCATGGGACATGCAGAAGTTCTTGCTCGATATGACTCACGCAGGGAATTCATGCCGACCGCCACGCCGATCAGCCGCGTAAACGATTTCGTTATCCGCTTCGCCAACGTCAACGGCTCCGGCTCGGCAAGCGCGAACGAGATGTTTGCGCGCGCGGTGATGCGCATGGGTATTCCGGTCGCGCCGCGCAACATTTTCCCGTCAAATATTCAGGGCCTGCCGACGTGGTACGAGGTCCGAGTCTCCGAAGCCGGGCATCTTGGCGCGCGCGGCGGCACCGATCTGATGGTGGCGATGAACCCGCAGACCTTTGACAAGGACATCGCGGGCATCGAGCCGGGCGGCTACCTTTTCTACGATTCCACCAAGCCATTGCCGCCCTCGAAATTCCGCGACGACATCACGGTCATCGGCGTGCCGCTCACCGCCATCTGCAATCGCGAATACACCGACCCGCGGCAGCGCCAGCTCTTCAAGAACATCATTTATATCGGCGTGCTCACCGCCCTCCTCGACATGGATGTGAAGGTCGTCGAGCAACTCATCGGCGAGCAATACAAAGGCAAGGACAAGCTTATCGAGCCGAACCTGAAGGCACTGCACATCGGACGCGATTACGCCGTGCTCAACCTGCAGTGCCCGCTCGGCATCAAGCTCAGGCGCGTCGATGCCGTCGGCGACCGCATTTTCATCGAAGGCAATTCGGCGGCCGCGCTCGGCGCGGTCTACGGCGGCGCGACCGTGTGCGCCTGGTACCCGATCACGCCGTCCTCTTCGCTGGCGGATGCCTTCACCAGGCATTGCGCCAAGTTCCGGGTCGATCCGGAGTCAAAGCAGGCGAAATACGCGATCATCCAGGCCGAGGACGAGCTTGCCTCGATCGGCATCGTGATTGGGGCCGGCTGGAATGGCGCGCGTGCCTTTACCGCCACCTCCGGCCCCGGAATTTCGCTCATGCAGGAGTTCATAGGGCTCGCCTACTTCGCTGAAATTCCTGCGGTAATCTTCGACGTCCAGCGGGCCGGCCCCTCCACCGGCATGCCCACCCGCACGCAGCAATGCGACGTCATCTCCTGCGCCTATGCCTCGCACGGCGACACCAAGCACGTGCTCCTGTTCCCCGAGAGCCCCACGGAGAGCTTCGAATTTGGCGCGCAGGCCTTCGACCTCGCCGATCGGCTGCAGACGCCGATCTTCGTCATGCTCGATCTCGACATCGGCATGAACCATCACCTGTCGAAGCCGCTCACCTGGGACGACAGCCGCAAATATGACCGCGGCAAGGTCATGACGGCGGCCGAACTCGAGGCCGGCAAGGAATTCGGCCGGTATCTCGACGTTGACGGCGACGGAATCCCCTACCGGACCTATCCCGGCACGCACCCGACCAAGGGCTCGTTCTTCACCCGCGGCACGTCGCGCGACCGCTATGCGCGTTACACCGAAGAGGGCGCCCCGTATGTCGACAACATGCAGCGGCTCATTCGCAAGTTCGAGACCGCCAAGGATCTCGTGCCCCGGCCGTTGATCGCGACCGCCGGCAAGCCGACCAAATATGGCGTGATCTACTACGGCTCGACCTCGCCGGCGATGGACGAAGCGATCCACATGATCGAGGCGCGGGGCCACGCGCTCGA
>Ga0070741_10007093_pt1 | contig 23523 bp, 17 predicted proteins | sample Coa_R1_4_FD_66440 | JGI IMG/M metagenome (GOLD analysis project Ga0070741, IMG submission 66440) | Surface soil microbial communities from Centralia Pennsylvania, which are recovering from an underground coalmine fire - Coalmine... | ecosystem: Environmental > Terrestrial > Soil > Unclassified ...
CGTCTATAAGTCTGGCGTCGAGGGACACCCAGTGCGCCTGCCGCTCTCCGCCGATGATCCATGGTACACCAACCCCCCAAAGACCCCACGCGGCTGACGTGCCCTGTGAACGCGCCCAGTAGAAAGGAGCAGCAATGGTGCGAATGACGGGCGGACAGGCGGTGGTCCGCTGTCTCGAAGGAGCTGGCATCGAGTACGTGTTTGGCATGTGCGGCCACGCCAACCTCGCCCTTCTGGATGCGTTGCACGAGAGCTCGCTCAAATTCATCAGTGTCCATCATGAGCAGGTGGCCACTCACGCTGCAGACGCATACTTTCGCGTGACGCACCGGCCAGCTGCTGTTGTGACGACGGTGGGTCCGGGAGCGACCAACGCGATCACCGGTGTCGCGGATGCCGCGCTGGATGCGTCGGCGATGATCGTCCTGTGCGGCGGTATTCCCAGCAGCTACGTGGGACGCGGCGCGCTCCAGGAACTCAGCTTCCATAGCGAGGACGAGCAGGCTGACATTTATAAACCCATCACGAAGCGCGTGATCAAGGTCATGCAGGTCGACCAACTCCCCGGCGCCATTGCTCGTGCGCTCAACCATGCACTCAGTGGCTGTCCAGGGCCCGTGATGGTGCACGTGCCGATGGATCTTTACTCCGCCACGGCTGAAATAGCGCTCCCAGAGATGCCCAAACGCCGGCCCAATGCGGCGCGGGGGACAGGTGACCGGGAAGCGCTGGCGAGGACGATTGCGCTGCTCCGCACAGCCGAACGGCCGCTGATCTATGCAGGCGGCGGGGTCATCCTTTCCGAGGCGTGGGACGAGCTGCGCAGGCTCGCGGAGTATCTCGGTGTCCCCGTGGTCACAACGATGATTGCCCAGGGAGCGATTCCGGAGGACCATCCCTTAGCAGCCGGATTTAGCGGATCAGTTGGCACTCCGGTAGCCAACAGCTTGGCCAGGGAGGCGGACGTGATCCTAGCCGTGGGCACACGCTTCCCTGAGCTGGACAGTAGCTCCTGGCGCCCCGAGTACTTCATCCAGGTGCCGCCCGCCAGGCTGGTGCATGTGGACATCAGCCCGCATGAGATTGGAAAGGTCTATCCTACGGAAGTTGGTATCGTGGGGGATGCGAAAGCCGTTCTAGGGGACTTGCTCGAGGTCGCCCGGCTGCAGGCGCCGGCTGTGGATTGGCGGAATGCACCATGTACCCGTGAGTTGGCGGAGCGACGCAAAGCGTGGCTGAGGGAGTCCAGCGATAACCGCCGGTCTGATGCAATACCGATCCTTCCCGAGCGCTTGCTCCACGAAGTGCGTCAGGTGCTGCCACGCGACGGGATTCTGGTAGCGGGGGTCGGCATTCGCCACGCCGTCGGCCAGCACTTTCCAGTATACGAGCCGATGACCATGCTGGTCGCCAGCGGGTTCACGACTATGGGCTTCGAGGTACCGGCGGCGTTAGGGGCGAAGCTCGGCCAGCCCGACCGGCCGGTAGTGGCTTTATGTGGGGATGGGGCCTTCAATTCCGTCATCTCGGCCGTGCCCACGGCAGTGCAGTATGGCATTGCCGTGGTGTGGGTAGTCTTGAATAACGGCGGATACGCGTCGATTGAGCTGTATCAGCAGCGCCACTTCCAGCGTACGCTAGGCACCATCTTTGCCATTGAGCCAGAGGGAAAGCCGTATTCGCCCGATTACGTGGCCCTGGCGCGCGCCTATGGCGCTGCGGCGGAGCGGATCGAGCATCCGGATCAGCTCGCCGTGGTGCTCACGCAGGCAATCCAGGCCGGCGTGCCATACGTGCTGGAGGTCCCTGTGACGAGGCATCCACGAATCCGTGCTAGCGGCCACTGGGACGTCAACGACATTCTGGCTCGCAAATGAGCCCAGGTGCAGGCGGTAGCCAGCGTGAGCCAGTGCATGATCACCTCTCAATGCCGTCGTCTGCCTGTCGAATACCACTGGACAAGGTTAGTATTCTCACCCCAGTGTCGGTCACAGCGGCGGGCGACCTTGCTCAACCGTTTCCATCGTGTGGGTTCACAGGACTGATGCCAGGTGCCACACCAGCTGGAGCGTGCCGGCCGTAGATCAGGGTGGCTCCGACACCGAGCAGGCAGAGCGCGGCGCAGAGCACGAGCGCATTGGCCACACCCAAGGCATGCGCCGCGCCTCCCACTAGGAGGCCGCCCACCGGCGTGCTGCCCATGAAGAGCAACGTATAGACGCTCATCACCCGGCCGCGCAGCGCGTCCGGTACCTCCAGCTGCAGCAGCGTGTTGGCGGTGGTGGAGAACAGCACTCCGGCAAAGCCCAGGGCGATCAGCACAACCAGCGCGAGCTCATAGGTGGTCGTGAGCGCCATCGCCCCCAGCAGCACGCTGAAGGCTCCGGCCGCCGCCAGCAGGCGATGTACCGAGACCCGCCGCGCGAAGGCGGTGGCCAGCGAGCCGGCGAGCGACCCGATGCCCAGCGCCGTACCCAGGCCGCCGTACTCCGTGGCGTCGGTATGCAGAATGAACCCGCCGACCAGCGGCAGCACGACGCTGAAGTTGTAGCCAAACGTGCCAATGGCCGCGATCAGCAGCATCACGCGGAGTACCTCCGGCGTGCCGGTGATGTAGCGTAGCCCTTCGCGCAGCCGCTCCAGGACGGAGCCGCCGCCCCGCGGGCCAAGCGTGTAGAAGCGGCGGGGGTCCATCAGCAGTAGGCCGGCGATCACCGCCAAGTAGCTGGCGCCGTTGAGGTACATGATCGTGGCGATGCCCAGCCGGCCGATCAGCATGCCAGCCAGCGCCGGCCCAATGATGCGGGCACCGTTGAAGAGCATCGAGTTGAGCGCCACGGCATTGGCGCGGTCCTCAGGCCCGACAAGCTCCACGGCAAAGGCCTGGCGGACCGGTGCGTCGATCGCTGTCACGATTCCGCTCAGCAGCGCAATGATGTACACCTGCCAGAGCTGAATGAGGCCAGTACCCACCAGCGCACCGAAGGCGAGCGCCAGCACCAGCGCCAGCGATTGCGTCACGACCAGCAGCCGGTGGCGCGGCACGCGGTCGGCCACCACGCCGCCGACGAGTGCCAGCACCATCACTGGCAGGAACTGAAAGGCGGTTACCAGCCCAATGGCAAACGGCGAGCGGGTGAGCTGCAGCACCAGCCAGGCCTGGGCTGTACTCTGCATCCAGGTCCCAACGTTCGAGATGAGCTGGCCCAGCCAGTACAGCCGGTAGTTGCGAACCCGCAGGGCGACGAAGCCGCGGGTAAAACGGGCCCGAGCGAGAGCGAGGTTGCGGAAGGGCTGTGGCGCGGTCACCCCTTTATTCTGCCTGGCTATGGGCTTTCCGGCGACGGGTCGTGGGGTAGACGAGGCGCCGTTCGCGCCAGCTCGTCGGCCAGCTCCATGAGCTCGCGACGCAGGGCACGAATCTCGGTGATCAGCCGCTCGCGCTGCGCTCCGGCCGGCGGCACGCCACCGCGCCCTTCGAGCTCATCGACCAGCGCGCGGAGCTCGGCGGTGATCTGGCTCAGGCGAGCGAGGATGCGTTCCCAGCCGGCCTCCGCTGGGCCGGCTCCCTCATCGGGATCTCCGCGTTCCGTTGGCGCTCTCCTCTCCCCCCTTGCCCCTTCTGCAGCGACCAGGAGGCCGGGGCCGATCGATCGCGGCACTGGCCCCGCCCGAAGAGCGTGCCAGCAGCCGGTCGGCCCGATCACATTCCTCCAGCGCAGCAGCCAGCGTCTGGACGACGTGCTCCAGCGCCAAAGCCGGGTACGCCGTCCACCGCTTGAGCGTGGCATCCCAGATTCGCCAGCCACGTGGCGGGCCTTCGTCCCACCTGACGGCATAGCGCACCACCTTGCCGGGTGGGCCCTCCTTGATGCCCCGGCGTTCCGCGTTACGAGCCTTTGACGTACGTATCGAAAAATGCCACTGAGCGTGCGAGCGCCGTGTAAAGGTTACGGGAGATATTGTGATCGTCGCCGGGATACGTGTAGAGCTCCGCCGAGCCGCCGGCTTCGCGGACCTGCTCCAGCAGGGTCTCCGACATCCAGAGCGGTACCTCGTGGTCGCCCGTGCCGTGATGGAGCTGGAGCGGGCCGGGCAGATCGGCAAGGTAGCTGTTGGCCGAGAGCGTCGCCCAGAACGTCGAATTCTGATCGGGCGTGCCATACTCGGTGACGAGCTGGCTCCGCCAGCTCGGTGGGCGGCCGGGAGGTGGCTGCGCCGCCCCGGGGCCGGCCGCGGCGCTGGTGGAGCCCCAGCGCGCGATAAGGTCGGGATACGAGGCGACGACTCCGGCCCAGATAACCCCGGCTTTGATGCCACGGTCGACCACCATCGCCCGCAGCGTCACGAACCCGCCCATCGAATGGCCCCACATGCCGACGCGGTTCGGATCGACCTCCGGCCAGCGACGCAGGGAGGCCAGGGCGTTGAGGACGTCGATTACGTAATCGGGCGAGCCATAGCCACCGCGGGCCTCTCCCTCGGAGCTGCCGTGCCCCCGATAGTCGGGCTTGATGACCACGTAGCCATTCCGGGCGAAGGCGTCGACGTAGGCCACGTAGCGTTCAGTGGTGCGGTACTGCGGCGGCGGAATATAGCCGTGATTGAAGACGATCGCCGGCCAGCCCGTGGCCGGCCGCTGGCCACGCGGCACGGTGAGCAGCGCATAGATCTTGAGGCCATCCGATCGGTAGGAGACGATGTACTGGTTGTAGTTCACGCCCGGCGCGAGCGTCTGCTCGACTACCAGGTCGCTGCCCGGATACTCGCGTCCGCGGAGCGCGTCGATCGAAAGCGGATGCGGGGTGGCCGTTGGTGTGGGGATGGCCGTCGGCTCAGGGGTGGCGGTCGCGGCCGGCTGCACCGCCGGCACTGCGCCCTGGGCCGGCGGCGCGGGCTGGGCCTGGGCCGAGAAGCCTGGCCCCACCCGGCCGATGGGCGTCGCACAGGCAGCGAGCACGGCCAGGGCCGCCCCAAGCAGCATCAGCAGCGGGATACCGTGCCCGCGACGGCGCGGCAGTGCTTCTCGCTCGTTCCCCATACGCGGCTCTCCGGTGCTTCTTCACTCAGCCTACTGTACCGGACACATTACGTCCAGCCCCTCGCCGAGAGCAGCACAGGCGTTTGACACGCGTGGCTGCAGCAGTACTATCGAACGGGGCCACAGGAGGCTCTTATGGGCCCGCTACTACGGCCACTACGGCCACTACGGCGCCGGTGGGGCAGTGGCGCAGCAGCCCTAGGATCGGAAGAGCGAAGTGGCCACCGTGAAGGAGGACGGGTATGGCAAGAGCATGTGCACGGCACACACGCCGCCACTACCTGCAGCGTGCGGGCACAGCGGCGGCGGGGCTGGTGTCGCTCGCGCTCGGCGCCTGCGCGCCAGGAGCAGCGGGCGGTCCGACGAAGGAAGGGGCGGCAGGGCCACCGATTACCCTGCGCTTCATGACCCGTGGGTCCGATGGCTATAAGGCCTGGTTCATGCAGATGGCCAGCCTCTTCCACCAGCGTAATCCACGCATCACGGTTGAGGTCGAGCATGTCACCGGCTCGCCCAACTACCATGAGAAGCTCATCACCCAGCAGGCCGCCGGGGATCCACCAGATACGGTGTTCACCACCAACGACTATATGTTCGAAGAGGCGGCCAAGGGGATGCTGCTCGATCTCACGCCCTACTTCAACAAGAGCAAGATCAAGAAGAGCGACTATTACGCCGCCGCGCTCGAGCCCCAGTTTCTACGCGGCAAGCTCTTCGCCATGCCGGTCGACTATGGCGTCTGGGCGCTGTGGTACAACACCGCCATGCTCAAGAAGGCGGGGGTACCCACGCCAAGCGAGAAGTGGACGTGGGATGACTACCGCAAGTCTGCCCAGAAGCTGACCATCGACCAGAGCGGCCGCACGGCTGATCAAGGCAGCTTCGATCCCCGGCAGGTGGTGCAGTTCGGCGCCGAGCGCAACTTCGAGTATGCGTGGAAGATCATCACCGAGAGCAACGGCGCACCCTGGGTCACGAAGGAGCTGGACCGTTGCCTGCTCGATAGCCCCGGGTGCATCGATTCATTTCAGCAGATCGTCGACCTCGATGCGAAGTATCATTGCGAGGTGAGCCGCCTCAATCCCATGCCGGGCACGTGGGATTTCCCGAGCGGCAACGTGGCGATGAAGGTAGGAGGGAGCTGGGTAATCTCGCGCCTGCTCCAGGTGGACTTCGAGTGGGATGTGGCACCCGTTCCCACCGGCAAAGCCAAGTGGTGGACGATTGGCGAGGCCTCGGGCATCAGTACGCCCAAGGGCGCCAGGCATCCCGACGAATCGTGGGACCTGAATCTGCTTATGACCGGCCCCGAAGGGCAGGCTTCGGGCTTCGCGGCCGGAGTGGCGACGGTGCCGGCTCTACCGAAGGTAGCTGAGGAGCAGTTCGCTAAGGTCACCAGGCCGGCCGGCATGAAGACGCTGCTTGCCGTGCTCCCCAAGGCGGGCTATCCCTTCTACCAGGAGGTGATCTCCGGCCAGACCATTGCCGACGACATCTTTGGCAAGGAGTTCCCACCGATGTGGCGCGTGGAGAAGACGCCTTCGGAGGTGCTGCCGCACGTGGCCGAGCTGGTGACCGAGGTGCTCAAGAAAGACAAGGAGCTCAAGGTCTAGGGCGCAGCCGGCCATGGTGGGCTTCCCGCTCGGGAACCGGATGCTTTCGGAACCGGTGGCCCATGCGCCTCTCGCTCTGACTCATCATAGATACACATGTACACCCATCTTGGAAACGTCCGGCTCAAGACAGGCGAGCCGATGGAGATCGGGGTCGTGGAGTGTCCCGATCCCGAGTGGGCCGGCCAGGTGCTGCCACTGCTGGGGCACAAGGGGTATCCGTGGCAGGTCCATATCGAGGCCGCGCTTCGTGAGCCGCTCGATGAGCTCCAGACGCTCTTCTACCTGGGCCTGATCGAGGGCGTAGCCATCACCAACGTGATGATCGTCGGTGCGCGTGGGGCCGGCATTCTCGGCCATGTCTTCACCCGGCCGGAGCACCGCCGGAAAGGGGCGTATACGCGGCTGATGGCGGCGCAGATGGAGCACACACGCTCGCTTGGCTATCGGCTGCTCACGCTCGGTACCGGCTTCGAGACCCCGCCGTACTGGATCTATCACTCCTTTGGCTTCCGGAGCATCGACGGCGTCAGCGGGCGCATGAAGTGGCTGGCCGACCCGGAGGCCGAGACACGTTGGTTCCGCCCCGGCGGAACCAACGTGCGGCCCATGCGCTGGGATGACTGGGCCTCGCTCAATCTGCTGGCGTATCAGCCAGCAGAGCCAAACGAGGAGCTGCCTCGGTCGTGGACCTTCCGGCTCGAAGAGCACGGGAGTCTTGAGGGAAGCTTTCTCGATCTGCGGGCCCGAATGCCCCGCAACTCGCCGCGCACGCTCGAAGAAGTACGCCAGCGCGTGGCCCAGGCTGAAGAGCCGGCAGCGCTCGTCCTCGAGACGGAGCACGGCGCGGCCGTTGGCTGGGCGGTGCTCCAGCGTGACCTGCTCGCCTTGCGCCGGGCGTGGTGCCTCGATTGCTACGTCCACCCAGACTTCTACGCCGCGATCGATCAGCTCCTCGGGGCAGTGCCGTGGCCCGGGCCGGCGCGAGTGGCGGCGTACTCCAGCGCGCCTGAGGGCTACCGTGGCGCAGCGCTGCGTCGTGCCGGCTTTGCGCCCATCGCCGCCCTGCCGAACTGGCTGCAGCGCGGCCAGCACCCGCTGGCGCTGCAGGTTTACGCCCGGCGCCCGACACTGCCGTGAGCCGCCTGCTGAGGCCAGACGATCTGGCCTTTCTCGATGCGCAACGCGTGGCCCACCTGGCCACTGCCGACGCAGCCGGCCATCCGCATGTCGTCCCCGTCTGCTTTGCGCGTATCGGTACCTGCCTCTATACGCCGATCGATGCCAAGCCCAAGCGCGGCGATCCATGGCGGCTGGCGAGGCTGCGCAACCTCCAGGCGCGCCCCGAGGCCGTGCTGCTGCTCGACCACTACGAGGAGGACTGGACAAGGCTGCGCTGGCTGATGATCCGCGCAGCCACCGCTATTCTGGAGGAGGGGCCAGATCGGAAAGCAGCGCTCGAGGTGCTGGAGCAGCGCTATCCGCCGTATGCTGCGATGCGTCTGGCCTCACTCGGGCTACCCGTGATCAAGCTGGTGCCGGTACGCGTGACGCGCTGGGTGGCCGCCGCCGATCAAGCAGCGCCGGCATGAGCTTCAGGAGGATCACGCAGGAGGATCAGGCGCTGGCCTCCCACGCGCTATCGGCCGGCTCTGGCCCGGCCGCCAGGCGCAGCGCACTCAGTAGCTCGGCCACGCTAAACGGCTTGGGCAGGATCACGGCCGCCAGCGGGACGCGATCCGGCGGTAGGAGATCGACGAGTCCTGAGATGACCACGACCGGGATGGCGGCGGTGTGCGGGTCTGCCTTGAGCTCAGTAAGCAGCGAAACGCCGGAACGGTAGGGGAGCCCGAGATCGAGGAGCACGACGCTGGGGCGAAGCCGCCGCACCTCGCCCAGCAAGCCGAGACCCGAATCGACCACGGTGACCGCGTACCCGGCGCCGGCAAGCACGTCTGAGAGCAGCGCCGCTGTATCGGCATCGTCTTCGGCTACCAGCACACGCCGCGCGTGCTGCTCGTGGCGAGCCGCTCGTCTGGGCTGATACGCTGCGGCTGCCATGGCTTGATCACCTGCCTGGCGCAGCACCAAGGCAGTGCTGCGGTCGTTACTGCGTTCCTCGTTAGGGCAGAGGGAAAAGGACCCTAGGGAATCGAGATCCGTCGTCAAGGGTGTGAGCGCGAAGGCCAGCAGGGCAGCGCTGATCCGTCGCATCGCTGTGCGGGGTAAGGCGCCGGTGGCTATGAAGAAGCCCTGCTGTAACGACCTTGTGCGCCGGATGCGTCTGGCCTGAAGACTGCTCATGCACTCATAGGCCATTGTAGGCCGAGCGCATCGCAATCCACGGCCAGGCCGTAGAGAAGGGGTGGAGAAGTGGTTGCGGTTGCCGAATCGACCCGGCCAGCGCTGCCGAGACGCGTCTCCGCGGGGGCGGGTCTGTGGCGACTCGACCCACCGGCAGGATGAGGAGGTAACGCCGGCCGTCCGGCCGGGTGGCGCGGCTCCCCTGGCCTGAGCGGTGACCCGCCCTACCGGCCGGAAGGATGTAACAGGTTCGTACGTTGCCGTGTAACGGACTTGTTCAGAAGCTCGGCCTAGACTGATGCCATGACTACTTTGCTTGTGTTTGCGTATCACCCCGCCACCGGCGTTCAGCGCATTCCATCGGCTTGGATGGATGCTTACGAGGCGAGCGGCTTCAGGCTCGCCACGGTTGCCGAAGTACTGCAGTGGCACGCCGAGCGCGGGCTCCCGCGCCCACAGCGCCTGCCAGTTGCGGTCAGGGAGCCGGCGGCTGCGTCCGAGCCCCAGGTAGCGCACGAGAGCGCGCTCCAGGTTCCAGCGCTCGCTAGCTAATGCCAGTCAAGGCTACTGCCAGTCGAGGTCGACGTAGTCGCCACCACGGCAGCGCCAGGCCGAGCGCATCATGGTCTCCAGATCACCCTTCGGCGTATAACCGATCCATCCTTTGGCCTTGCCAATGGCGTGGTCGTAGCGCCAGCGGACCGGGAGCTTGATCTCCAGCGGTGGCCGGCCGGTGAGCTCAGCGAGGAGCCGCGCGCCTTGGGGGAAGAGGAACGGCTCCGGCGCGCCGAGGTTGAACGATTCGCCCAGCGCTTCGGCGCGCTCGAGCGCGCACACTAGGCCGTGGGCAACGTCGCGAGCGTCGTTCGGCTGGTAGTACCACGGCCGGCCGTCGAGATCGGTGACGCTGCACGGCTGGAGCGGATCCTCGGCGGCCGCCTCTACCTGGGGCCAGAGCTCGGTGCCATCCGGCAGGTAGAGCTCGCTGCCCTTGTTCTGCTGGCCCGACCTGAGTACGCCCACCACGCGCTGGACGGTGAACTGCTGCAGAATGCGTTCGCCGGAGAGCACGTGGCTGGGCCGGACGATCACCGTCCGCAGGCCGGTACGCCGCGCGGCCAGCTCGGTGAGCTGCTCGCCCACCAGCTTGGAGAGGTTGTACTCGCTGGTGGCGCGCTTGGGATGATCCTCATCGACGGGATGGTAGACGGGGGCCAGCACGTGGCTATCGTTGGGGAAGACCCCCGACGAGCTCACGTAGATGAATCGGTCGAGCCGGTCCGCCGCCTCGCCGCAGGCGCGGGTGAGCTGCAGCGTGGTCTGGACGTTGTTCTCGAAATACGGCCCCACCAGGTTCGCGGTGTGGATGACGGCATCGACGCCGGCCACCGCGCGGCGCACGAACGCGAGATCGGTGAGATCGCCTTCGAGGAGGTCGAGGCCGAGCCCGGCCACACGCTCCTTGGCCGGGTCGTCCGGCAGGAGCGTGCCCCGCACCTCGTAGTTGCGCGCCAGCAGCTGGCGCACCAGCCGGCTCCCTACCTGTCCCGCTGCACCCGTAACCAGAACCTTCATCTGCTCTCCTTCCTCCCCTAGTTCCTACACGACCTGCACGCGCCCACCCCATTGCAGAATGGGCACGATCCCTCTCGGAGGGATAGCTCCACCACTCTGGCCGCTTCTGGCTGCCCCATCTATGGCTGCCAGGCGAAGTCACGGTCGATCGGCCACATCGGCCGGCGCAGATAACGAAACGGCAACGTAAGATAGTCCACCGTGCTCACTCCCGGCGTGGCCAGGTTGATCGTCCCGGCGGCAATGGAGTCGAACGAGGCGCGATGTGCCTGGTTCGACTTGACGACCACCAGCCGCTTCTCTTCCATCAGCACGCCGGCACTCTTGAAGAAGTCGCGGTCCTTGCCGGTCGTCTCGCGGCTGACAATCACGTCGATCTTCTCTGCGCCGGTGGCCGGGTCGCTCACCCGTAGCACTGCCCGCGGCCCAACGCGCGCCTCGTGCCACGCGGCGCGGTTGACCTCGCGTCCCCAGCCGCCATGCGTCGGGCCGCAGACCATATACACGCCGTCGTCGAGCAGCTTCACCGTGCCGCGGACGCGCACCGGCCGGTAAAAGCGGCGATCGACCGAGGCGCCAATCTCCAGCTCGAGCACTGCTCCCACTCCGGCCCGATGGCAGGCCTCGACTGCGGGCGCGTCGCGAATGGTGAGCGCGCAGTCGCGCGCACCGAGCCGCAGCAGCGCCTCCAGCACCACGGGGCTATCGGCCGGGCAGGCACTGCCGGGATCGTCGCCGAGATCGACCAGTACCACCGGGCCATCCGGCCGGTCCAGCGGCGCGGTGCGCTCGATCCCCAGGCGCACGCCCTCATCCACCGGCAGGATCGGCCGCACCTCGAGAATCTCGTGCCGCCGCTCCCAGACCAGCCAGGCCAGCTCCTTGGCGATCCGCTCGGCGAGTGCCGGATCGCCGTCGGTCGTGGCCACCACGGCCATGCTGGTATCGGGCGTATCGGCATAGCCATAGCCGCCCAGAATCGTCGCGTTGAGCAGGCCCGGGGTCGTGTGCTCCAGCTCAGCCCGCACCAGGTTGAGCTGGTAGAGCGGCAGGCGTTCCTCCTCCTCGCGCACCGGCGACCACGTGCTCTGGCCGATGTTCGGGCCGATGATCGGCACCGAGACCCGCCGCGTGACCGGCCGGATCTCGCCGCGCACGGTGCGAATCAGGCATTCCGCCGCCTCCTGTCCGCGCTCGTACCCATCGATGTGAGGGTTGGTGTCATTGGGAAATGCGGCCGCGAGCAGCGCGCACTCCCGTTCGCTCAGCACTGCGTGGAAGTCGTAGGTCGCGACCACCGGCACGCTGCCGATCGCCTCGCGGATGGCCTGCAGCAGCGCGCCCTCGCCATCGGTATACGGCTCCTCGGCGGTCATTGCCCCATGGAGCTGCAGATAGATGCCATCGAGCCCGCCGCTGCGCTGCGCCTCCTGGAGCGCCGCGATGATCCGGTCGCGATAGTGCTCGAAATAGCGCGCCGAGAGCCGGCCGCCATGGATCGGGTGCACAAGCAACGTGGGAACCAGCTGCACGTCCGCGGCGCGCGACGCGACCTCCAGAAAGCCGCCGACGAAGCTCTTGGGGTGCACGCCGGCAGTGATCTCCTCTCCGGCCAGCACGCGTGCGTCGAGGGCGTCGTTTTGCTCGACGGCAAACGAGTTGGTCTCATGTGAAAATCCGGCGATGGCAAGGCGCATCGTTCGTGCTCCTGTGCTCCTCAAAAGGTGGCCCGCGCATCAATAGGCTTGAGTGCCGCCAGCAGGTCGAGCGCTGCATCGACGAGACGCTCCCCCTCGCCCGGCTGCAGGCGGCTCGACGTTGGCTCATAGCCTCCCTCTTCGAACGCTCGGCGCGTCGGCACATAGCCGATCGCCTCGTTGGCCAGGCCAAGGACGAGCGTGTGCCGAAATGGCGAGCGCTGGCGCAGGTCCAGACCAAGCTCGGCGAAGATCTCGCCCGGCAGGCCAACGATGGCCAGCTCATCGCCGATGGCCAGCGCCTGCACCTCGGTGGCATGCGTCTCGCCCGTCCATTCGTGGGCGAGCGCCAGGATCCGGTGGGCCTCCACGACTTCCAGGCCGGCGCCGGGCATCATGGTCATGCGCCCCCTGGCCGCCTGGCGCGCCCATTCGATCTGCTCCGGCGCCGGTCGCCGCAGCGCCAGCTCGACCCGGCGCCGCGCCCCGCGGATGAAGGCTGCCTCGCGCTCGGAGGTGTGCCTGCCTGCTGCTCCACGAGATGGGGAAAGGCCAATCTCGAGATCCGGCACCAGCCGGCAAGCGGCCTTGGCTACCTCGGCCGCCAGGATCGTGCCCACGCGGGCCGCCTCAGCAAAGCCGCTCTGGCGCTGCGCATGCGACACGTCGATGTGGTTGATATCGCCGCACGGCGCATTGGCCAAGACTACTACCGGCTCGGCCGCCGGGTCGCGCTCGGCCTGTGCCGGTGCCAGCCGCACATGATCGCCGTTGCCACCCGGCCCGAGGAGCCGCTGCACGCCGCGCTCCAGGTAGGCGGGAAAGTCGCCGCCGATGACCGTGCCGGCAACGATGGCCGGGTGGAGCCCGAAGTTGACCAGCAGCCCGAGCGGCACCACATTGGGTGGAACCGAGTCCGACCCCTCTGTCGGGAGTCCCTCGGCGACCGGGAGCGCGGTGAGCGTCCACACCCGGTCATCGACCGGCCCTGCCGGCCGCAGTAGGTCCGGGTTCTGCTTGCCCGGATTGGTGCGCACTGCCTGCAGTGGAGTGCCATCCGGTACGGGCGAGTGGCTGCCCGCTCGCATCCAGAAACGGCGATTGAAGGCAATCCCCGATTCACGGCCCAGCGCCAGGCGCAGCCGCGCTGGCGCCAGGCGCGCCACCGCCAGCTCGACGGCCGACGCAATCTGCCGCTCGAGCTGTGCCAGATATGGCTCATCGGGCTCGCCGGCCAGCCCGCCGGCACGCAGCTCACGAGTGAGCGGGCCGGAGTGGTTGTGCGTGGCGGCGATCAGCACGTGGCTGGCAGGAATGCCACAGCGCTGCTCGACCAGCCGGCGCGCGCCGGCAACGGTGGCGGCACGCAGGCCGATCAGGTCGCAGCTCACGATCGCCAGCCGGCTCACGCCATCGTCGACGACGAAGGCGCGAGCGTAGAGGTCATCGTGCAGGCCGACGGCCCGCCGGTCGGTGTACGATCCGGCGAGCGATACCCCGAGCGGGGGTGTGATGACCATGCGGGCAGCGCCCGCACGCAGCCCCATCTCGCCGTTCCTCCTCTCTGCCACGGCTCCTCTGCTCCCAACTATTCCTCTTCTCTCCCGGCTACTCGCAGGGACTCCGCCCATCACTATACATGGGGAACGGCGCGAGCAGAGCCCGGCTCGGGAGGGCACAGCTCGGCTATCATCAAGGTGGAGCAGGGCAGCAAAGCACCCAGGAGAGCGACGATGGCAGTGATGCAGCAGCAGCTGACGCTCGAAGAGTTCCTGAAGCTTCCCGAGGAAAAGCCGGCGCTTGAGTTCGAGGAGGGGAGGATCACTCAGAAGGTGTCGCCAAAGGCTCGGCACAGCAGCATTCAGGGTGACTTAGTCCAGCTATTTAATCGCTCGTTGCGCTCAAGGAGGCTCGCTCGCGCTTTCCCCGAGCTGCGCGCCACGTTCGGCGGCCGCTCCTACGTCCCGGACGTGAGCGTGATCCGCTGGGACCGCCTGCCCCGCGCTCCCGACGGCACAATTGCCGACGATTTCGTCGCCCCGCCCGACATCGCCGTGGAGATCGTCTCGCCGGAGCAAGGTGTGAACACCCTGGTGCGCCGCTGCATCTGGTATGTCGAGAATGGGGTGCGGGCAGCCCTCCTCGTCGATCCGCAGGACCGGTCGATCGTCGTCTTCCGGCCGGGCGCTCCGCCGCTCCCATTCAGCGAGGCCGGAGAGATCGATCTCTCCGATGTTCTTCCTGATCTCCGGCTAAGCGTCGAGGAGGTCTTCAGCGCGCTCAGGGTGGATTGAGCCTGCCGGGTAGGCCCGCGCACCGTGCTGCCGGCCACCAGTGAGGCGGCCGCTTGGGCACGTTACGCCCGTCGGATTCGTTGCGCACGTCCGCGCACCGGGCTGCTGGCAACCGGCGAGGTAGCCGGCGAGATCGGGCCCACGCGCCCCGAGGCATCGACTTGGATTTCAGAAGGCAAAGCCGAGCTGCTGGAGCTTGGCGTTCGTCTGGCGCGTGTAGTCGTCGAGCGCCGCCTGGGGCGAGGCTCTACCAGCGATGGCATCCTGAGCGGCCTTGTCCTGTGCGTCCCAGACCTCGAGGCCGGCGGGCATGATCGGCCGTGAGCGCGAATGCTGCAATGCCTGCTGGCTGAACTGGCGCAGCTTCTGCCCCCGCTCCGGCATCTGCCCCCTGGCCACATCGAAGATGGCGTCGCCGCCGCGGCGATTGGTGGCCACGGCCGGATACCAGTAGCCGACGCCGCCGCTCCTCGCGCGGAAGTCGGCCAGCGCCCCCTCAGCCCAGGCGCGCATCCCGTCGGCCGAGGTGACAAACGCGATGAACTCGGTTGCCTGGTCGGGCAGCTTGGTGTCTTTCATCACCACCATGTTCCAGATACCCGACCAGGTGAGCGGCTGCTTGCCCTTCGGCGCCGGCGGCAGTGAGTAGCCGTAGTCGAGATCGGGCGCATAGGCGCCGAGCGTGCCGCCGAACGTATCGGTGGTGATCTCCATGGCCAGCTTGCCCTGGAGCAGCACCTGCTGGGCACCCGAGCCATTCGTCTCCTTGAGCCATGCGTCGGTGGCGTCCTTCCCGCCGATGACCTTATAGAGATCGACCAGATACTCGAGCGCCTGTACCCACTTGGCATCATTGAGGATGCAGCGTACCTTCTGGCCATCGGAGCTGAACTGCACCGGCTCGGCGCCATTGAGCCAGCCGAAAAGGTAGAGCCACGAGTTGCCAAAGAGGGGAATGAAGCCCACCCGTTCGTAGCTACTGCTGGCGCGCCGCGTCAGCCGCAGCGTGTACTGCTTGAGCTCGTCCCAGTCGGCCGGGCCCTTCTCCGGGTCGAGCCCTTCGGCCTTGAACACCTCCTTGTGCCAGAAGAGCGGCCGCGTATCGGTAAGGAAAGGGAGGGCATAGAACCTGCCCGCCCACCGGCCGGATTCGAGCAGGCGCGGATAGAAGTCGTCGCTCTTGAAGAAGGCCGACTTCTTGAGTCGATCGTCCAGCACCAGCAAAGCACCCTGCACTGCCCAATCGCCAAGCCCGGCATCGGCAAACCGCGTGGCGTCGGGCCCGGTGCCGGCCAGTACAGCGGCGACCAGGTCCTGCGGGTTCAGGTGGTTCGCCTCTTTGGCGTACTCGATGGTGATATTCGGGAAGCGCTTGGTAAAGGCGTCTTTGATGGCGATGAACCCAGGATCCTGCCCGTTGCCGGCCCACCAGGTGAGGGTGATCGGCTGCGCCGTCTTGAGCGGGCTGTCCGCCGGCTTGGCGCCGGTACTGCTGCCGGCGCACGCCGCCGCGAGCAAGCTCCCGGCGCCGGACAGCCCTCCCAGCACCGGCCCGCTCCCTTGAACCAGGCGGCGGCGCGTTAGAGGTCGCCTCTCCCATGCTGACATGGCAGTCCCCCCTCTCGCGAAGTGGTGCCGCCGCCATGCTCTGGCTCCTGAATCACACTGGTCGCACGTGGCACGGAGCTGCCGGAGGCACCACTTCGCGTTGCTCAAGCGGCCACGCTACCACGGCCACCGTTGGGCGTCAACTCACCGCGCCGCCCGACCCAGCAGGCTTGAATGTCGACCGGTAGGGGAGTATTATCGGCCCCGGGTGGCGGAATGATCGCGGCTGCATGGCTGGGAGCATGAGTCCCGTGGGGGTGACGACCATCATTGGCTCAAGGGGAGGGATGGTGGCCGGAGCAGCCGTGCCCGGTATGGCAGCGGTGCCGGTCCTGATCTGCCTGCTCGGGAACTTCCGCGTCCTGAAGGCCGGGCTCCCAGTACCTGTCCGACCTGGAGGCAAGGTCGAAGCGCTGCTGTGCGTGCTCTCGCTCGCGCATGATCGTGGCGTGCCCCGCGATGCGCTGCTCTCGGCACTGTGGCCCAATAGCGATGGCACCTTGGCCGGGCAGTCGCTCAATAGCCTGGTGTATAGCGTGCATCGCCTGCTCGGTGAGGCGATCGGCGGTGCCCCGCCGGTCGTGCGCCGCGATGGCAGCTACTGTCTGAACTTCGAAGCGGGGATTATGGTCGACTTCCTGTGCTTCGATCGGCTGGTGGCGGTGAGCGATGAGTGCTTGCGTGCCGGCCTCGTTGAGCGGGCGATGGCTGGCTATGCCGAGGCGGTGGCGCTCTATCAGGGAGGGCTCTGGAGCGGTGCCGACCTGCATACCGACACCCTCGCCCTGATGGAGCGCGAGCGGCTCCGGGCGCAGTACCTCTCCCTGCTCGCTCGTCTGGCCCAGGACGCGTTCGATCACGGGCGCTACGACGAATGCTTGGAGTGCGCGTCGCGCATCCTGGCCGATGACCCATGCCGCGAAGATGCGCACCGGCTCGCCATGCGCTGCTACGTGCGCCGCGGCGAGCGCGCCCAGGCGCTCCGGCAGTACCGGCTCTGCCAGGCCGTGCTCCGGCGCGAGTTCGAGATGAGCCCCGAGCCGGCGACGCAGCTGCTCTTCGAGCAGATCCGGCTCAGCCCCGAAAGCGCATAGCGGTGCTGGCCGAGGAGCCTCTCGTTGTCCCAACGGAGAGCCTGCAGTCCGCTCACTACCTCAACATGAGCGCATGAGCCAAAGCTACCGGACCTGCGCCGCCCCGGGGGAAAGCGCTGCTGACGCCAGGAGGAGCCACGTTGCTTCTGCGCGCTTAGCCGGCAATGTGGCTGCGGCGGTAGAGCCACCGCGTGAAGTGCAGGCGTGCACGCGCGATGCTCCCGGCGCCGCGAGCGCTGGCCGCCGGCTCATCCGGCCCTTGCTGCTCCGGCTTGGGGCTGGTGGAGGGCCCGGCCACGTGGAGCGCCTGGCGTCGCTGCCACTGGCGCCAGGCACAATACGCTGCTTCCGCTGCTGCCTCGGCCGCGTAGTACTCGGCCAGCAGGGCCTTGCCTGCCGGCCGTGCTGCCCCATCGGCCCGGGGCCAGAACACCGGCTCCACCGACCCTTCCGCCTGCTGCAGCGCTCCGATGGCACGCGCCAGGCGTGCCTCGGCCTCCCTCATGCGCGCTGCCAGCTGCTCGCCATCCATGCGCACCCTATCTCGTATGGTGATCCGCCCCGCGCGACTTCCACAGTACGCCAACGCGCCGCGAGCCGTCAATGCTCTAGCCCGAAATGATGTGGACTTCATTGCTCGCTCAGCCAGGCATCAGTCCATCTTCAGGAAGGGCTGGGACGATGAGCCAGACGATGAGCCTGTTTGACGAGCGAGCCTTCATCGAGCGTCTTGAGGCCGCCGGTGTAGAGGAGCTAGCGCACCTGCTCAGCCACCCGCGGCTGGAGGAGGAGCGCGCCTTGCGCACCTATCTTGGCGACGAGCGCTACCAGCGACTGCACGCCCGCGCGCTGCGCCAGCGCCTCAGCCGTGGCACCGCTCGCCCGCGCGGCAATGTGGTGGTCATCCACGGCATGATGGGCAGCGAGCTCACGGCCGTCGATCGCGCCGGCTCGTCCGATCCCATCTGGCTGCACGTGCTGCGCATCGTTGCCGGGCGGCTGGAGATCCTCCGCCTCAGCGACGATGGCCGCTCCGAATACGATCCCGGCTTCGACGTGCGCGCGAGCGGCATCCTCAAGCGCGCCTACGGCGAGCTGCTCCTGGCGCTGGCCCTCAACTGGAACGTCCGCGCCTTCTGGTTCGATTGGCGCAAGGACCTCAAGCTGGCCGCCGCCGAGCTGGATGCGCAGATCAGCGGCTGGTTCGACGACGATGCGCCCGTGCATCTGGTAGCCCATTCGATGGGCGGGCTGGTGGCCCGCACTTTCATCCAGAGCTATCCACGCCACTGGGCCGCCATGTGGGACACGCGCTCGCCGCGCCCGGGCGCGCTTGGCGGCCGGCTGATCATGCTTGGCACGCCGAACCATGGCTCGTTCTCCATTCCCCAGGCGATTACCGGCGTGCTCGATACCGTACAGAAGCTGGCCTGGCTCGACCTGCGCCACTCGCTCTCCGATCTGCTCACCGTGCTCAACTCGTTCGTGGGCACCTACCAGATGCTGCCGTCTCCGCTGGTGCTTCCGGCGATGGAGCCGCTCTACCGATCTGAGACGTACGGCGATCTCAACGTGCCGCAGCGGCTGCTCGATACCGCCCGGCGGCACCATGAGCTGCTGGCCGGCGTCGTCGATCCGGAATGCATGATCTCCATTGCCGGCGACAATCAGCCAACCTACAGCGGCATTACCGACTTCGCTCGACTGCGCTCGAAGGATGCCTATGAGGTGACCTTCCGTGGCGATGGGAGCGTGCCGCATCACCTGAGCATGCTCAAGACCTCGAGCGGTGCCCTGGTGCCGGCCTATTACGTCACCGAAAGCCACGGCAATCTGCCCTCGAACGATCGCCTGCTCGGCGCGCTCGACGAGCTGCTCCTTTCCGGCACTACCTCCAGTCTCAGCACGTCGCCGGCGTCGGCGCGCGGCGCCGGGCGAGACGGCGAGGCGGCAGCGGCCGCTCGGCTGCTGGCCGAGCGTGAGCGTGCCGACACCGCACGCGTGCAAAGCTTCGTCGAGCGCATGCGCACGCGCGAGTCTCCAGGCATTGAGCTCTCAGGTGGAGCGATTACCGCCGAGGAGCGGGCGGTGGAGGAGATCGTCACCCGCCACTTCCTGGGGAGCGCCGCCGATCTCGCCCGGCCGGCGGAGCGCCCCGCGGAAGCGGTGCCGCCGCCGCGGATCGAGGTCGGGCTCGTGCTCGGTGACATCGAGGCGGTGGACTACGATGGACTTGCCCCTCTTCCGGTGGATGCCATCGCCGTCGGGCATTACCAGGGAGTGAAGCCCCAGGCGGCAGAGCTGGCGCTCGATCGTGCGCTGAGCCAGGCGTTGCTGCGTGGCCGGCCGGGACCGGCCCGGCGGCTGCGCGAGAGCGATCTGCTCCTCACCCAGTATTCCGAGCGCGGCACGATCCGCGGCGAGCTGGGACAACCCTTCTTCCTCTCCGATCCGCGCGCCGCTGGGAAGACGAAGAACGGTGTGGATCGCGTGATCGCCGTGTGTGGCATGGGGGTAGCAGGGCGCTTCGGCATGCCGGAGCTGACCGTCCTCGCGCGCGAGCTATGCTGGGCGCTGGGGCTGCTCGGCAAGCGCCACCTGGCCACCGTCTTGATCGGCGCAGGCAATGGCAACATTGCGGTGCGTGATGCCGTTTCGGCATGGCTCCGCGGTATCGCCGCTGCTCTCACTGGATCAGCGCCGGAAGACCGAGAAGAACACCGGCTGGCGCGCGTCACCTTCGTCGAGCGCGACCCGAGCAGGATCGAGCGCATGCACGACACCATCCGCTACGAGCAGCGCCGCCTGGCGGAGGAGCGCCGGCTCGAGATCGCCTACGACGGCGAGATGGACGAGGCCCGCCGCAAAGCCTTGCGCGAGGCGGCGCGCGAGCTCGAGCGGCGGGCAGCGGCCCACAACGGCCGCCGCCGTGGCGATCTGCTGGAGGATTACGAGCCCATGCCGACACGGATCACGCTGGGCCTCGAGGGCGGTGTCTACCGCTTCGGCGCGATCACGGCGTCGGCCGCCGTGCCGGAGCGTACCATCCCGCTTGACCCATCGCTGGTCGAGGCAGCGAGCGGCGAGCTGGCCGCTGAAGGAGACCGGTACCTCCAGGTCGAGCGCGGCCAGTTTCTGGGCCGCCTGCTCCTGCCGAGCGACCTGCGTGACGTGCTGGCTACCGATGCGCCGATCGTCATGACTCTCGACGCGACGACCGCACGCATCCCCTGGGAGCTCGTGGCGCAGACCGATCCTATCCCCGTCGCTGGCGAAGTGGAGGGCCCCGACAGTGCCTCGGCGCTTGCCAGGCAATCGCCGGATGGCGAGACCGCTGGCGCCGTGACCGGCACCGGCAGCACCGTGAGCGACTACATGCCGTACTTCCTGGGCACCAGCCGCGGCTTCACGCGGCAGCTCAGAACCACGTTCGCTCCGCCGCCCGAGCCGCCTCCGCCACCCCGCCGGGTGCTGCGCGTGCTGGTGGTCGCCGACCCGGCGGAGGACGCACACCTCCCCGGCGCCGAGGAGGAAGGCGCTGAGGTGGCCGACCTGTTCGAAGCATTCAACCGTGTCTACGAGCATGCGAGCGACAACCGCGTGGAGGTCGTGCGCCTCCTCGGTCCCCGCCAGGCCACGCGCACGAATGTGCTGCGCCACCTGATGCTCTCGCACTATGACGTGCTCCACTTCGCCGGCCATGCAATCTACGATGCCGCCGATCCCTCGGCCTCGGGCTGGGTGTTCACCGGCGGCCGGCGTATCTCGGCCAACGAGCTGGATCGCATCGATCGCGTGCCGCCGTTCGTCTTCTCCAATGCGTGCGAGTCTGGCGTCACCCCAGATCGCTCCGAGCTGCACTCGCCGGGGCTCGCGCCGAGCTTCGCCGAGGCCTTCTTCAAGCGCGGCGTCTCCAACTTCCTCTGTACCGCCTGGCCGGTGGAGGACGTGGCCGCACGACTCTTCGCCGTGCGGCTCTATGGCGGGCTGCTGGGGCTCACGCTGGAGACCATCGATGGCATCTCGCGCTACACCGCCGGCGAGATCGAGCTCATGCACGTGGCGATGCGCGAGGCTCGACGCTTGGTGGCCCAGCTCTCGTCCGGCATCCGCACCTGGGGCGCCTATCAGCACTATGGCAATCCGTATTTCCGGTTCTTCGACCCCTGGCGGCTGCGCCGCCCCGCGCCGGCCGCGGACGGCGCAGCCGGTGCGACAGTCCCCGCTGTGCCGGCCGGCCAGCCGGCAGCGCCGTCCGGAAGCCAGTGAGCAAGGGAGCGCTTCATGAGACACACTTGGCACGCGTGGCCCACCGCACCCCGGCGGAGCACGACGCTGCCTCGTCGGCGGAGCTGGCTCTCGGCCTGGCTGCTGCTGGCGTGGCTGATCCAGCTTGCCGCACCGGCAACCGCGCTTGCCGCCAGACCCAACGGGCCGGCGGCACAGATCCAGCCGGTCTGCTTCCAGGAAACTGGCTTCTGCATCGAGAGTACGCTCTTTCAGGACTACTTCCGGCAGCGCGGCGGCACGCGCATCCTCGGCTTCCCGGTCTCGCGGGAATTCACTCTGGAAGGATTCCGGGTGCAGTTCTTCCAGCGCGTGGTGCTCCAGCTCCAGGGGAACCGTGTGGAGCGGCTCAATCTGCTCGATCCAGCCATCATGCCGGTAACGCGCGCCAACCAGTCGACCTTTCCGGCCGTCGATCCGGCCACGATTGCCGGCGCGCCCGACCCGGCGAGCCCGGACTATGGCCAGCGGGTCATCGACTTCGTCCGGCGGACCGCCCCCGATACGTGGAACGGGCTGCCGGTGCGCTTCTTCAACCTCTTCAACACGACGGTGCCGGTCGATATTGCCTTCGGTGGCGCTCCACCCAATCCGGGATTGGTCACGCTGCTCAACCTTGAGATCTGGGGCCTACCCACCGGGCCGCCGGCTTTCGACCCCAGCAATCGGAACTTCGTCTATCAGCGCTTCCAGCGGGGGATCATGCACTTCCGCGCCGACTGCGTCTGCACCGATGGCATCCTGGTGGGCGATTACTTCAAGGCAGTGATCACCGGGCGCGGCCTGCCGCCGGATCTCGCGGCCGACATGGGTGGCAGCCGGTATTACCGGCAATACAACTCTAGCGTTCCCAACTGGGTGGCACGGCCCGAGCTGCTCCCCACTACGAACCTCACCGGCGCATTCGAGCCGGGGCTGGGGCCGGTCTTTACCCGTCCGAAGCTCACCATTCCTTCGAGCGATCTGCAGCGACTGAGCAGTGTACTCGCCGCGCACGGCCTGGCCCCCAAGGACGTGAACGTGGCCCGGACGGTGACGGCCGCGGTGCCGGCCGGGATCGCCTCGAGCCAGGGGAGTGCCACCCTGATGATGGCCGCCCCACTGGTGCTCCCGCCCACCGCTGATACTCGTGACCTGACGGCGAAGGCAGCCGGAGTTCCTATCGGCGTGCTCGAGGTTGGGCGCAGCCTTTCGCTGGCCGATCAGACCATCTCCTCCCTGCCGCCAGACATCTACCTCGTCATAGTGCGTGGCGGCCAGATGATCTTTACCGGCAGTACCGGCAAGGAGCTGGCCCCGCCATCGATGAAGATGGATCTGCGCACGCTCACCCGCCAGGTGGATCTGCCGGAAGCGATCCTCACCGCACAGGACATGTGCTATAGCTGGAACCACGTCCAGGTCTGCTCCGGGCCGGCCCCCAGCCGGGCTTTCACCGCGGAGGAGTCGAGCAAGATGGCGGCCCAGATGGAGACGGCCGTTAGGCAGCTGGCCAATCAGCTCGGCGGGGTGGAGATCAACACCGATGAGGTGCTTCCCGACGTTGAGGGCAGGACGGCAGTTGACCGCCGGCAAGCGAGTATCCTGGCGGCGGCGGCCGCATCGTTTCCGGCAGCCGGGCAGGAGGTGGCCAATGGCGCCATCCTGGGCGTCGTCAACGCCGTGCTCGATGTCGACGTGCCCGGCTATCCCACCATTCCACGTGGAGTGTATGCCGTGCGCGCCGTCCAGACCGCGCCTTCGGCATGGAAAGCGCAGTTCGTTGCCGCAGACGGTAAGGTCATCGAGGTGCCGGCAGCGCTCATCGAGATGCGTGGCCAGATCGAGCGCCCGATGGTCATGATCGTCAATCTGCGCATCGGCCTCTGCTTCTTCGAGTGCTGAGCCGGCCGTTGCTCAGGCGAGCAAGACACGATGAGCAGACCAGGCTGGAGCAGACCAGGCTGGAGCAGACCAGGCTGGAGCAGACCAGGCTGGAGCAGACCAGGCTGGAGCAGACCAGGCTGGAGC
>Ga0070741_10007094_pt1 | contig 23521 bp, 30 predicted proteins | sample Coa_R1_4_FD_66440 | JGI IMG/M metagenome (GOLD analysis project Ga0070741, IMG submission 66440) | Surface soil microbial communities from Centralia Pennsylvania, which are recovering from an underground coalmine fire - Coalmine... | ecosystem: Environmental > Terrestrial > Soil > Unclassified ...
GCGACTTCGCGCGACAGCGGCTGAAGTCCATGCAAAGAAGGCCCAAGCTGATTCGTGCCTTCTGGCAACAGGCAGAGCTGGCCTTTTGAGGTGTCATTCATTTACCGGATTCTCAATAATGGCGGAGCCTCTGATATAGAGATTCAGAAGTGCCGCCCTAAGCTCGCTTATGTGAGGACCGGCAGTGGCGTTGTCGTTAAATGCAAAATCAGACGTTAACAGCTATGCAACCCAACCATTGCTTCCAGCCGACCGGCCACTCGCTTCGCTCGCGACCGTCGGCTGAAGCGCAGCGTTAGACGCCAAGAAGACTCATGACAGTCAAGCGTATGGACAACGTAGGCATCGTGGTGGAAGACATCGATGCCGCCATTGAGTTCTTCACCGAACTCGGCCTTACCCTCGAAGGCCGGATGCCCATCGAAGGCGAATGGGCCGGCCGCGTCACCGGAGTGCGCGGCCAGCGCGTCGAGATCGCCATGATGCGCACCCCCGACGGCCATAGCCGCCTCGAGCTCTCGCGCTTCGACGCTCCCGCCATCGCGTCCGATCACCGCACAGCCCCCGTGAACTCGTTGGGATACCTGCGCGTCATGTTCACCGTCGAGGACATCGACGACACCCTCGCCCGGCTCAGCAAGCTCGGTGCGACGGTGGTCGATGAAGTCGTCAATTACGAAGACATCTACCGGCTCTGCTACATCCGGGGTCCAGAAGGAATTCTCATCGGGCTCGCCCAACAGCTCGGGCAGCAGACCTCCCGTAGGCGTGAGGGGTCGGTAGGCGTGAGGGGTCGCGGTAGGCGTGAGGGGTCGGGTCTTGAAATATAAGAAAGTGATATTTCAAGACCCGACCCTGTAACACTCTCCTATGACACTCTGCAAGACCCGACCCTATGACACTCTGTCCCAAGGCGTATGCGACAAGCGCCACAGCACCGAGGCCGACAAACTCGCCGACGCTGTTCGCCGCCACCCATTGCCACCAAAGCGTCGAGCGTGAGGTGAAGTGCACCCGCGGCCTCGTTATTTCAGGAATGTCATTATCTCCCGCATGACCTCGTCCTGATGCCCGACCCAGACGTGCCCGCCGGTTGGATAGCCGATAAACCTGGCGCGCGGAATGTGCTCGGCGCTGTAGCGGGCTGCATCGAACGTCCCGAACAAGTCGTTCTCCATGCTGATGGCGAGCGTAGGGGTCACTACGCGCTCCAAGGCATACCGCGGAATCAATGACGTCACCGCGGCATCGTTTAGCAGCCCGAGCCTGCGCCGGCTGACCGGCAGAATCCGCTTCATCATTTCGTCGACCCGCACCTTCTCGTCGGCGCTCGCGTTTTCCACCACGTCTGGCGGCGTCGCCAGAATCGCCCGAATGACCGTGCTGCGCGCGAATCGGATGGCTGCCCAGAAAAGAAAGTCGGACCTGAGTGCGGTGTCGAACAGGAACTGGGTGCCTGGGGGCGTCTTTACGGGCGCGGCACCCTCCGGTCGCGGCACATAGAGGGCGGGAACCAAAAGCACCAGCGCCGCGGCCCGGTCGGGGTGGCGCAAAGAAAATTGCAGGGCGGAAGGCGCCCCGGCCGAAGCCCCGATGACGGCTGCGCGCCGGATCCCGAGCGCATCGAGGAGGCATGCATGCGCATCGGCCTGTGCGGCGACAGACGCATCGGATGGCAGGGGCGTTCGCAGATATCCGAACCGTGACATTGCAATGACATGGAAACCCTTCGCCGCGAGCGCCCCGCCGACGTGCAGCCCCTGGTCGAAGCCCCCGCCTGCTCCATGCGCCACGAGCACCGGCGGTCCGTCGCCCGCCAGTGCGTACTCAATCGGCCCGCAGGCTGTTTCCGCGATATGACTTCCAGCAGTGACGCGTTCGCGTGCCCGACGAATATCGCGTTCATAGCTGACGCAGGCAAGCGCGATGAAACCTGCGAGAACCAGCAGAACAAGGATCGAAATGTTACGGGTGGCACGCATTTGAGTTCGGCATGAATAATGGCTGCACGGACATTGAGGCGCTTGATTAAAGTGCGGGATATCCTTTGGCTTGACAGAAGCTTCCGGTCATAATATTATGACCATCATATGAAGCAAGCCAAGCCGGGATCCAAGAAGGAGCAGACGCGCGAGCGCATCCTGCGCGCCGCCGCGAGCGCCATCCGCAAGCACGGCTACGAGGGCGTCGGCGTCGCCGACGTGATGAGGGAGGCGGGCCTCACGCACGGGGGCTTCTACGCGCACTTCGCGTCGCGCGACGCGCTGCTTGCGCAGGCCGCCGAGCGGGCGGGCGTCGAGTCGGTCGAGAACCTGTCGCGCGCTGTCGCCCGCGCCAAGCCGGGGGAGGAGCTGATGGCCCTGGTGGACTCGTATCTCGCTGACCGGCATGTCGAGGCGCCCGAGCAGGGACTGGGCTGCGCGCTCGCTGCTGCGGGCAGCGAAGTGCCGCGCCAGAATGACGAAGTGCGGCGCGCCGTAAGCCGCCGCATCCAGGAGCTCATCGGGCTTGTCGAGCGCCAGTTCCCCGACTGGGGAAAGAACGCCGCGCACGAGAAGGCCATGGCGATCGTCGCGAGCATGGTCGGCGCGCTACTGCTCGCGCGCGCGGCGGGCGATCCGCAGCTTTCCAAAAGCATTCGCAAGGCCGCGCGCGAGCTTATCCGTAGCGCGGCAGGCTGATTGTTTTTGGACGAAAATATGATAATTGTCATAAATGCGGAGAGTGGCGACATGAAGACTGGAACTTCCATCAGCATCGTGCCGGCTGTCATGTTCACCATCCCGATGCTGTCGGCGCCGGCCCAAGGAGGGCGCCAATGAGCCGCCGACAGCTCTGGATTATCGCCGCAGCGGGCCTCGTGTTCGCGCTCATTTTCGGGGTACGCCAGTCGGTGGCGCTGTTCATCGGCCCGATCAACTCAGCGACCGGCCTCGGCGTCGCCGCGATCAGCCTCGCGTTCGCCTGTGCGCAGCTTATGTGGGGCATCACGCAGCCGATCGCCGGCGCCGTGGCGGACAAGTTCGGCACGGCGCGCGTGGTGGCCGCGGGCGCCGTGCTCGTCATGCTCGGCACGGTGCTCACGCCGCACGCCACGAGCGCGTGGATGCTCGTCTTTCTCGTCGGCGTCGTCGCTGCGGGCGGGGGCGGCATGGCCGGGCTCGGGGTGCTGATGTCCGCGGTCGCGCGAGCGCTACCCGCTGAGAAGCGCGGCCTCGCGAGCGGCATGGTCAACGCCGGAGGGTCGTTTGGACAGTTCGTCGTCGCGCCGTTAGCGGCGCTCCTCACCGGCGCGATCGGCTGGGTCGGCGCGCTCACCGCACTCGGCCTGCTCTCGATGGCCATCGTGCCGCTCGCCTGGGTGCTGCGTGGCAAGCATCCGCATCCGGCGATGGGCGCTGCCGCCGACAAGTCGATGCGCCACGCCGTGCGCGACGCGTGGCATGACCAGAGCTTTTTGCTGCTCACCGCGGGGTTCTTCGTCTGCGGCTTCCACGTCGCCTTCATCGCCACCCACCTGCCCGGCGTGGTGGCGCTGTGCGGCCTGCCGCCCGCGGTCGGCGCGTGGTCGCTATCGCTCATCGGCCTCTTCAACATCGCCGGCAGCTTCGCCTCCGGCTGGGCGATCGGCCGCTGGCGGATGAAGAGCGTGCTCTCGCTGCTTTATGCCGTGCGCGCGCTCGCTGTGCTCGCGTTCGTATTTGCGCCGAAGACCGTGACGACGGTCATGGTCTTCGCCATCGTGCTCGGCTTCACCTATCTCTCGACCGTGCCGCCGACCGTGGGCCTCGTCGGCAAGCTGCACGGCATCCGCTACGTCGCGACGCTCTTCGGCATCGTGATGTTCTCGCACCAGGTCGGCGGCTTCCTCGGCGCGTGGCTCGGCGGCTACGTCTTCGAGCGCACCGGCAGCTACGACTGGCTCTGGTACATCGACATCATGCTCGCAGTTGGCGCCGCGCTCATCCACATGCCGATCAAGGAAACGCCGAAGCTGCGCCCGGCATTCGCAACCTGAGGAAGACCGCTATGGGAAAGCTTGAAGGAAAGATCGCGCTCGTCACGGGCGCGAACAGCGGCATCGGCCTCGCGACGGCGAAGAGCTTCGTGACAGAAGGCGCCTATGTCTACATCACCGGGCGGCGTGACTCCGAGCTCGCCCGTGCGGCGGCGGCGATCGCAAGAAACGTCACCGCCGTGCCGGGCGACGTATCGAAGCCCGCCGATCTCGATCGTCTCTTTGCGCAGATCCAGCGCGAAAAAGGCCGGCTGGACATCGTCTTCGCGAATGCCGGCGTCGCGAAGTTCGCGCCGCTGGGCACGATCACCGAAGAGTTCTACGACTCGATCTTCGACGTCAACGTCAAGGGCCTGCTCTTCACCGTGCAGAAGGCGCTGCCGCTCATGCCGGAGGGCGGGTCGATCATCGTGAATGCCTCAGTGGTCGCCAGCAAAGGACTGCCCGCGAACAGCGTCTATTCCGCGACGAAAGCCGCCGTGCGGTCCTTCGCGCGCACCTGGACCACCGATCTGAAGAGCCGACGGATCCGCGTGAACGCGGTGAGCCCGGGCTCGATCGACACGCCCGGCCTGAACGATCTCCTTGCTTCGTCGGAGGTGGGCGAACAACGGCGCAAAGCCATCACTAGCGCCGTTCCGCTCGGCAGGTTCGGCACGCCGGACGAGATCGCCAAAGCGGTGGTGTTTCTCGCCTCCGACGATGCGAGCTACGTCACCGGCGCCGAGCTCTTTGTCGACGGCGGCTTCGCACAAGTATGAACATGGACCCGCGCACCCGCGCGTTGCTCGAGGCGCCGATCGCGTCGACGCTCTTGCGGCTTGCAGCGCCGAATATGCTCGTGCTGGCGGCACGGGCGGTTCCGGGTGGCGCCCGGTTCGGGCCGCTGACGTGGCCGTGGAGCACGGCAGCCGTGCTGCAAAGGAGATCGCCGATATGAGCGAGAAGTATCTCGAAGACTTCGCCGTCGGACAGATCTACGGCTCCGGGCGCATCACCGTCGAAAAGGAGCGCATCAAGACATTCGCGGCGGAATTCGATCCGCAGCCTTTCCACCAGGACGAAGAGGCGGCGCGCCGCTCGATATTCGGCGGCTTGGCGGCAAGCGGCTGGCATACCGCCGCGCTCACGATGCGACTGCTGGTCGAGAGCGACTTCAAACCCGCCGGCGGCATCATCGGTGCGGGCTTCGACGAGTTCCGCTGGCCACTTCCCGTGCGACCGGGTGACCAGCTGCACGTCGAGAGCGAAGTCTTCGACGTGCGACCGTCGAAATCGCGCCCGCATCAAGGATTGGTCAAGGTGAGAACGACGACGAAGAATCAGAAAGGCGATGCGGTGCAGGTTTCGGTCGGCAATCTAGTCGTGCCGCGGCGCCCGGCGTAGTCGCGGGCGATGCTTCGGTCAGCCTAGGAACTGCAATGAAAGGAAGGGCATTATGACGATGAAGAGCAAGACAGCGCTCGTTACGGGCGCCTCGTCAGGCATCGGCGAAGCCACGGCGCAGCGGCTCGCGATGGCCGGCTACAAGGTGTACGGCACCAGCAGACGGGGAGCGCAAGCGGGCCAGCGATCGTTCGAGATGCTGCCCCTCGACGTGACCAGCGACGAATCAGTCGACGCCGCCGTCAGGGAAGTCATGCGATTGGACGGCCGCATCGACGTGCTCGTGAACAACGCCGGCTTCGGTGTCGCGCCCGCCGGAGCGGAGGAGAGTTCGATCGAGCAGGCCCGCTCGATCTTCGATACGAACTTCTTCGGGATCGTCCGGATGACGCGCGCCGTCGTGCCCCACATGCGACACCAAGGGGGTGGTCGCATCATCAACATCGGCTCCGTGCTGGGTTTCCTGCCGATGCCGTACGGGGCGCTCTATGCCGCCACCAAGCACGCGATCGAAGGTTATTCGGAGTCACTTGACCATGAGCTGCGTACGAGGGGCATCCGGGTCTCGGTCATCGAGCCTGCGTACACGAAGACGCAGTTCGACGCGAACTTTGTGGAACCCGACTCGAAGCTCGATGAGTATCGCGAAGCTCGTGCGGCCTTGGGCGAGAGGGTGAAGGAGGTGATGGCAGTTGCCGACGAGCCGGGGGTCGTGGCCGACGTTGTGCTGGAAGCGGCCAGCGCGGCTCGCCCGAAACTCCGATACACAGCCGGGGGGCTCGCGAACCGCCTGCGATTGCTTCGCAGATTTGCGCCCGCCGGCTTGGTGGACGCCGGGATTCGAAAGGACCTGCGGCTCGACGCGTCGACGGCGTCGCTGCCCCGACCCTCGGTCTCGGCCAACTAGTCGATCCAGGAGAATCCAATGACATTCAAGGCACTGCTTGCAGCAAAGGCAGATAAAACGATTTCCACCAGCGTGGTCGACATGAACGAGCAAGATCTCATGCCCGGCGACGTCACCATTGCGGTCGACTACTCGACTGTGAACTACAAGGACGCGATGGCCATTACGGGGCGCGTGGACGTCATTCGTCAATTCCCCTTGGTTCCGGGCATTGATTTCGCCGGCACCGTTGAGGCGTCCTCGTATCCCGGCATCGCTGTCGGGGACCGCGTAGTTGCCAATAGCTGGGGGCTGAGCCAGACGCACCACGGCGGATACGCGCAGAAGGCGCGGGTGAAAGGCGAGTGGCTGGTCAAGATTCCGGCGCCCTTTTCAACAAAAGACGCGATGGCCATCGGCACGGCTGGGTACACGGCGATGCTGTCGGTGCTGGCGCTCGAACATGGCGGCCTCACACCGCAGCGTGGTGACATCCTCGTCACCGGCGCCAATGGCGGCGTGGGCTCCATCGCGATCGCGATCCTGTCCAATCTCGGCTATCGCGTCGTCGCGTCGACCGGACGTCTCGAGGAAAGCGATTATCTGCGCAGCCTCGGCGCGGCGGAGATCATCGACCGCGGGACGCTATCGGAGCCGGGAGCGCCGATCGCGAGCGAAAGATGGGCTGGCGCAGTAGACTCCGTTGGCAGTCATACGCTGGCGAACGTGTTGGCGCAGACACAGTATCGCGGCGTGGTCACGGCCTGCGGTCTGGCTCAGGGCCTGGATCTTCCTGGATCGGTGCTGCCCTTCATCCTGCGCAACGTCACTCTCGCCGGTATCGACTCGGTGAACGCTCCGCAGGCGTTCCGTATCGAGGCCTGGTCGCGTCTGGCGCGTGATCTGGACCTGAGCAAGCTCGCCCGCACGACGCAAGTGGTCGGCCTCGCGGACGTACCCGCTGTCGTAGGCCGGATGCTCGACGGGAAAGTCCGGGGCCGCACAGTCGTCGACGTCAATGCGTAGCTCCGTTGCGATCATTCCTCTCAATGACACCAAACCGCGGCGCTAGCTTCCTCGCACGGCCCAATCCGATGGCGGCCCATCATGACCTCAATCAACGACGAAGGAGAGACCATGAGTAACGCGACAAATGTCGAGACCAAGCACTTGAAGGTGGGTGACGTGAGCTACGCGTACCGCGAGCTACGACCAACCAATTTGGTGGATCCCACGCCAGTGGTGTTTCTGCACCGCTTCCGTGGCACGTTGGACGATTGGGATCCTGCATTTGTCGACGAACTCGCCAAGACGCGCCACGTCATCCTGTTCAGCAACGCGGCTGTTGGCTCCTCTACTGGCACTCCGGCCAAGGACGTCGACGAGAAGGCACGCAATGTCGCTTCGTTCGCTCGAAAACTAGGCTACGAGCAGATAGATGTCCTGGGGTTCTCGATGGGCGGCTTCGACTGCCAGGTTATTGCAATTCAGGAGCCCAATCTCGTCCGCAAGGTGATTGTGATCGGCAGTGGGCCTGCGGGCAACGCTGAGACCGCGCCTCCGACCGATATCGTGTTTGGCATTGCCTTGAAGGAAACTTACGCCTTCGAAGACATTCGCTACCTGTTCTTTGCTGAGGGACGTGAACAGGAAACGCGGGCCTACATAGACCGCATGGCCATCCGCAAGGATCGCGAACCCGTCGTTGGGTCACCCGTCATCGCCGCGATGGTGGAGTCGGTCTCAGGGTTCATGGGAGGCCAAACTGACCACTATTCGCGCCTGCCGCAGCTGAAGCAGCCGGTTCTCATAATTTCGGGCGACAGGGACCCCTTCTTTCCACTGAAGAACACTTGGTTGCTCTATCGAGAGCTTGCGAATGCGCAGGTAGCCGTGTATCCGCTCGCCGGCCACGCGCCTCACCAACAGCACCCCACCGAGGTCGCGGCGGAGGTCGAGCGCTTCCTTTCCAGGAAGTGATCAGGTCGGCAGAGCGCACGCGTCACTCCTAAGTCCACCAGTATTTTCAAGGCAGTTTATATGAGGAGAACAACTGGGATCACCATCAGCACCCGGTTGAGGTTGCAGTTCAGATTGAATATTTTTTAGCGACGTCTTGACGTTCGCCAAGGAGATTTCGTGCCACTCATCATCTGCAATACCCGTGCAGGCATGGACTGCGCGCTGAAAGCCAAGGTGGCTTCAGCCATCACCGAGGTCGTACACGAGACGATCAAGTCAGACTATTACCACATCAGTGTGCTGTTCAACGACCTCGCTTCTGAAAGCAGCTATGTAGCCGGCAAACCCGGAAATGACACGATCATCGTGTGCAATATCCGCGTAGGGCGATCTGACAATGCAGTCAAGACACTTTCGCAGCGCATCAGCGATACGTGGCACGAACTGACGGGTCAGAGCGAGAAAGAGATCGAGGTGGCGGTCCAGGAATTTCAGGGAAAGTTTGTCGTCCGTGGGGGAAAGCCGATGCCCGAACCGCCGTATGCCTGATCCCGGGCATGGCTCGCATTTTCAGTTTCCCGAGGAGTTTGCCGAAGCGACCGCCCGCTTCCTCGCCACTGACTGACATCCAAGCCGTTGCCCGTGAGGCAGGAGATTGGAGAATAGATCATCATGAAAGCCTTCATCCTCGACAAATTCAAGAATAGCGCACTGCGCTTCGGCGAAATGCCGGAACCGGAAGTTCGCGACCAGGATGTCCTGGTCGCCATCCACGCGGCCAGTTTGAACCAACTGGATGCGAAGATCCGGGATGGTGAGTTCAAGCTCATCCTGCCCTATCGCTTGCCGCTGATCCTGGGCAACGACCTGGCCGGGGTAGTGGTCCGTGTCGGGTCCAAGGTGCGAGGCTTCAAGTCTGGCGACGAGGTGTATGCACGGCCAAACCAGGACCGGATCGGGACGTTCGCGGAACTCATCGCAATGAACGAAGCCGACGTGGCGTTGAAGCCCAAGAATCTCACCATGGAAGAGGCCGCCTCCATCCCCCTGGTGGGCCTGACCGCGTGGCAGGTATTGATCGAACGCGCCAAGCTGAAGAAGGGGCAGAAGGTCCTGATCCACGCCGGTTCCGGCGGGGTCGGCACGTTTGCCATCCAATTGGCAAAGCACATCGGCGCAACGGTGGCGACGACGACCAGCACGGCGAATGTCGATCTGGTCAGAAGTCTCGGCGCGGATGTCGTCATCGACTACAAGAAAGAGGATTTCGCGAAGGTCCTGAATGGCTACGACGTGGTCCTGAACAGCCTGGGCAAGGACACGCTCGAAAAGTCCCTCAAGGTGCTGAAGCCCGGAGGGAAACTCATTTCTATCTCCGGCCCGCCGGATATAGCGTTCGCCAAAGAGAGCGGGTTGAACCGGTTCTTCCAGCAAGTCATGCGCTTCTTGAGCTTCGGCATCCGGAGGAAAGCCAAGCGGCACGGCATCAGCTACTCTTTTGTTTTCATGCGGGCCAATGGCGAGCAGTTAAGCAAGATCACGTCGCTCATCGAATCTGGCGTCGTCCGGCAGGTCGTGGATCGGATCTTCCCGTTCCAAGCCACCAACGAAGCGATGGACTACTTGGCGACGGGGCGTGCAAAAGGCAAGGTCGTCATCAACGTGAGATGAAACAGGGTTTGCCCGGACGGCGTTATCAGCATCCTCCGCTTGCCTTGCGCGGGGATTTCGGACCATTGGCGGTTCAGTGCTGCGCACTGCCAACTAATTCTGCCGCGGTACTTATGGAGAGCAGTATGAGCACGCCCAAACAGTCGCAAACTGGCGCGAGCATCGTGTGGAGGGATGCGCCCACCACCAGCGTCAATGTCGGCGGGACAAAATTCGTCTACCGGCAACTCGGGCCAGACACCGGAGTGCCGGTTATCTTCCTCAATCATCTGGCTGCGGAACTTGACAGGTGGGATCCCCGGGTCGTCGACGGCATCGCCACGAGGCGCCGCGTCATTGTCTTCGACAACCGGGGCATCGGCGCATCCGAGGGTAAGACTCCCACTTCAGTGGAGGCGATGGCGCGGGACGCTGTAGCCTTCATCCAGGCCGTCGGTTTTACTCAGGTCGACCTGCTTGGCTTCTCGCTTGGTGGTTTTATCTCGCAAGTGATCGCGCAAGAAGAACCGCAATTGGTCCGGAAGATCATCCTCGCGGGCACCGGGCCGGCCGGGGGGACGGGCATTGACAAGGTAACGTCAATCACCATCCGCGACATGATTAAGGGTGCGCTGACCTTCAGGCACCCGGAATACTATCTGTTCTTCACCGAGACCCGTAACGGCCGTCTGGCGGCGCGCGAATTCCTGGCACGGCTGAAAGAGCGCACCGAAAACCGCGATAAGCCGGTTTCGATCGCCGCTTTCATCGCACAATTGAAGGCCATACATGCTTGGGGGCATCAGCCTCCTGTCGATCTGTCGCGCACTCATCACCCGGTTCTGGTGGCGAATGGCGATCACGACAAGATGGTCCCCAGCAGCAACTCGGTCGACCTGGCGCGTCGCCTTCCGAACGCAGAACTCGTCCTCTATGAGGACGCCGGACATGGCGGCATTTTCCAGTTCCACGAGGCATTCGTGAAAAAGGCTTTGGAGTTCCTGGAGGTTTGAGACACCTATCGGTCGCCTGCATGTCCGCTATGGGTCGGACAGTGACCGTCCCGCGATGGCACAGACTTCCGCTCCCTTTCTCACGAGGAGCGAGTCATGGATCAATTCATTGTCACCAAGCCACACCGCAAGCCGTGGAACAAAGGCAAGCTCGTCGGCCAGAAGGCACCCCTCAAGCTCAGGGACATCTGGGCGATCCGGGTTCGATTGCAGCTTTCCAACCGCACCCGTGACTTGGCGTTGTTCGATCTAGCAATCGACAGCAAGTTGCGAGCGTGCGACCTGGTCAAGATTCGGGTTCGCGACGTCTCGCACGGCGAGCGTGTAGCAGCGCGGGCGAATGTCATGCAGCAGAAGACCCGGCGGCCCGTGCAATTTGAGATCACGGAGCCCACGCGAGATGCTATTGCTGTCTGGATTGGACGTGCGCACCTGAAAGCTGAGGACTTTCTGTTTCCCAGCCGAGTGCAGGCGTCGTCGTACCTGTCCACGCGACAATACGCGCGAATCGTGGAGTCGTGGGTGCGCGAGATTGGCCTCGACCCGGTAGCCTATGGCACCCACACCATGCGGCGCACGAAGGCGTCGCTGATCTATCGGCGCACGAAGAATCTGAGGGCTGTTCAATTACTGCTCGGGTACACGAAGGTGGAGAGCACCGTTCGCTACCTCGGCATTGAGGTAGACGATGCCCTGGAGATGGCTGAGCAGACCGAGGTCTAAAGATCAATATCAAGGCGACCGCAGCTCTGCGGTCGCTGACCGGCCAAAAGCGGAACCGGCAGCAGCGAAATTCGACGCAACAATGCCGCCATCAAGGCGGCGAGTATGCAAATTAACCTCGATTCGTGCGCGCGTTGGCGATCGTTGACCAGTGCTTGACATGCAAGGGATTGCTTGCCTATCATTCATGCAACAGATTACTTGCATGTAGTCGTCCATGGCCGAGCGCCACGACACTGACTCGCTGTTCAAGGCCCTCGCCGATCCCAGCCGGCGGAAGCTCCTGGACCTGCTGCACGCACACGACGGCCGCACCCTCAACGACTTGTGCGAGCACCTGGACATGACGCGGCAGGGCGTGACGCAGCACCTGGGCGTGCTGGAAGCGGCGAACCTGGTGGTCACCATGTGGCGCGGCCGCGAGAAGTTGCACTTCCTCAATCCGGTGCCGCTGCAGGAGATCTACGAGCGCTGGATTCAGAAGTTCGAGAGGTCGCGGCTCAAGGCCCTGCGCGATCTGAAGCGGCGCCTCGAAGAAGAAGACGGCACGATTGACTCACAACGACGGAGAAAATCATGAACGCAAACAACCGCAGCAGCTTCGTCTACGTCACCTTCATTCGCACCACGTCCCAGAAATTGTGGACCGCGCTGACCGACCCTCAATTCATTCGCCAATACTGGTTCGGTATGACCACCGACTGTGCGTGGAAGAAGGGTTCCCCGTGGAAGATGGCGCTCCCCGACGGCCGCACTAGCGACACGGGCGAGATTCTCGAGATCGAGCCGCCGAGGCGCATGGTTATCAAGTGGCAAAACGAGGGAAGGCCGGAGCTCAAGGCCGAGGGCTCGTCTCGCTGCACCATCGAGCTCGAATCCACGGGCCAGGCGGTCAAGCTCACCATCACGCATGAAATCGACCGGCCCGAAGCGAAGCTCATCACCGCCGTGTCTGGCGGCTGGCCGAAAGTCATCTCCAACCTGAAGTCGCTGCTCGAGGTGAGTGAGCCGATCTTTAAAGAGATTCATGCATAGCAAGAGATCACGAGCGCAAGCTCGGCAGCGAGTTCGACTGACCCGAACAACGGGAACACCTGGAACGACGACTGGAGAAGGCCAATGGCTAGATCGACCTTTGTCTACGTCACCTACATCCGCACCACGCCGGAGAAGCTGTGGTCGGCACTGACCGACGCGGAGTTCATGAAGCAGTACTGGTTCGGCGTTCAATGCAAAAGCCAGTGGACGGCGGGATCCTCGTGGAAGTTGGTGTACCCGGACGGGCTCATCTCCGACGTCGGCGAGATCGTCGAGGCCGAGCCGCCAAGGCGGTTGGTGATCCGCTGGCAGCATCAGGACAAGCCCGAGCTGAAAGCCGAAGGCGAGTCGCTCTGCACGATGGAACTGGAACCCAGTGGGACAGCGGTCAAACTCTCCATCACTCACACCATCGAACGCGACCCGTCGAAATTCATCACGGCGGTGTCCGGCGGCTGGCCGAAGGTCATCTCCAATCTCAAGTCCCTGCTGGAGACCGGCTCGATCGCCCTGCAGGAACCCTATCCCGCCGGGAGCGCCGCGCCTGAAGCCGCGGCGCGGGCCTGAGGGGACACCAAAGGGCGGGCGATGAGCAAATCGACCTTCGTCTACGTGACCTACATTCGGACGACACCCGAGAAGGTGTTCCAAGCCATCACCGACGGCGAGATCACGCGGCTCTATTGGGCTCATGAGAACGTCTCCGACTGGAAGACCGGCTCGAGCTGGAGGCATCGGAGCACCGCCAACGGGCAGGTGCGGATACTGGGCGAGGTCCTGGAAGCAAGGCCGCCGCACCGCCTCGTCATCAGCTGGGCGTTCGCGGCGGACGTCGACAACAAATCAAAGCGGACGCGTGTCGCGTTCGACATCGACCAGATCGGCGACATGGTGAAGCTCACGGTGACGCACGACGAGCTCGAACCAGGCTCCGGGATGGATCGCGCGATTCGGGAAGGCTGGCCACGCGTGCTTTCCAGCATGAAGAGCTTGCTCGAGACCGGATTGGCGCTCGACACCTGGGCAGGAAAGAAGTAGCCGCCGGTCCGTCCCGGCAATTCAATAGAGGAGGAACATGACTCCGAAAAGCAAGGTTGTATCGCACGAAGAGTGGGTGAAGGCGCGCAAGCACTTGCTCGCGAGGGAGAAGGCGCTTACACGGGAGCGCGACAAACTTGCAGCCGCGCGCCGCAAGCTGCCCTGAGAGCCGGTCACGAAGGACTACGTCTTCGACGGACCAAAGGGAAGGGAAAGTCTCTCCGGTCTGTTCGAGGGCCAAAGCCAACTCGCGGTGTATCACTTCATGTTCCATCCGGATTGGAATGCCGGCTGCCCGTACTGCTCGCGCTGGGCCGACAGCTTCGACAAGCCGATCATCCACCTCAACCAGCGCGATGTCACGATGATCGCCGTCTCCCGCGCGCCCTACGAGAAGCTCGAGGCCTACAGGAAGCGCATGGGCTGGACCTTCAAGTGGGTGTCGTCGTCCGGGAACGACTTCAACTTCGACTTCAACGTCTCGTTTTCTCCCGACGAGATAAAAAAAGAAGAAGGGGTTCTACAACTTCAAGCACCAGAATCCGCAGGCGCCGGAGCGGGAGGGGCTAAGCATGTTCCACAAGGATGCCGAGGCAAGGGTGTTCCACACGTATTCGACGTATGCGCGGGGCATCGAGCCGGTGAACGTGGACTATCAGATCCTCGATCTCGTGCCCAAGGGCGGGGACGAGCGCGGCCGCGGGCCTTTCTGGGTTCGCCGGCACGACGAATACACGGGCTGAGCGCCGCCATGGACGGCACGATCGCAATGGCGCTCAAGCTGCGTCCTTTTTTCTCGATCAGGAATTTCCTGCTTGTTGCGCTACTGGCGCTCACCGCCCCGGTCCTTGCCGGGGAATACGCGTCGGTGAACGGCTTGAAGATGTACTACGAGGTCGAGGGGCATGGACGGCCGCTCGTGCTGTTGCACAGTGGCCTCTGCACCATCGAGGTCTGCTTCGGCAAGCTGCGACCGGCCTTCACCAAGAGCTGGCGCACCATCGCCCCGGAGTTGCAGGGACACGGGCGCACGGCGGACATCGACCGCCCGCTGAGCATGGATCAAATGACTGAGGATGTCGCAGCTTTGCTACGGCAGCTGAAGGTGCAAAACGCCGACTTTTTCGGTGCCAGCATCGGCGGCGGCATCGCACTGCGCCTCGCGCTGAAATATCCTGAGCTGGTGCACAAGGCCGTCATCTTCGGTGTCCAATACAACAACGACGGCCTCATCCCCGGGCTGATCGAGAAGCTGAAAGCGCTCAAGGCGGAGGACGTCCCGCCACAGTTTCGCGAGGGCTACGCAAAGGTCGCGCCCGATCCAACGAAATTTCCGGCGCTCGTGGCTAAGCTCGACGCCATGGTGCTGGGGGAGAAAGGCTTTTCGCCCGAGGAGATCAAGTCCATCAAGGCACCGATCCTCGTGATGATCGGGGATACCGACTTCGTGCGGCCGGAGCACGCGGTAGAAATGTACCGGCTGCTGCCCCACGGCCAGCTCGCGGTGCTGCCGCTGTCCACTCATTTCGCGCCCATGGACCGGCCGCAATGGGTGGCCTCCATGACGCGCGCGTTTCTCACCGCGCCGATGCCGAACCCGAAGGACAGCAAGCCGTGAGTCCCGCACCTGCCCGGCTTCCCGGAGATCTGAAGGAGTAACCATGGCAAAGGTAAAAGCGGCACTCAGAAGAATGTCTCCCTGATCTCCGCCGAACGAAGCCGACGGAGTTACGCCTTATGAAAATCCATGTGTTCCCGCCGTCGGGGTGCGTTGTCGGCATGGACCACAGGACTGGGTTGGACCACGCCAACTTCAAATGTCTATAGGGTTTCCTGCTCAGAAGACCGTGAATTCGGCCCTTAGCGCGTCATATTCGAGGCCGAAAACACGCCTCTAAGATCTCACCGCACCCGCGCCTTTCGTTGTGGTCGATCCCTAGAGCGTCGGTTTCGCATGGCACATTGGCCTGCGGCGAAACTTACCAAAAGGGCTAGGCTCAGTTTCTGAACGTCCGCTTCGGGAAGAAGCGGTCGTTCCACGTGCACTTGTGGGGTACTCCGGTTACTTCCAGGATCCGGACGGCCACCTGTGGGAGGTGGCCTGGAATCCTGCGTGGGAGATAAAGGACTGAAGCGCCGGCTGCGCTTACCGCAGGCGCGAACCGCATTGCCCTGTTATTCCGTCAGCTACATCCCCGGCAACGAAATTTCACCGGCCCTGTCGATTCGGCGCAGCTTGGTTCGACTACGTAATGCGGTCGAACCGTTCTGATGACCCTGAGGAGACACGATGAAATTCGTATGTCTTGGCTACATCGCACCGGGCAAGTTCGAGAATATGACCGAAAACGAGCGCAACGCTTTGGTGGACGCTTGCTTCACCTACGACGACGCGCTGCGCAAGAACGGCCACTTCGCCGGCGGCGAGGGGCTGCAGCCGGCCAGCAACGCGGTAACGCTGCGCTTCCAAGGCGGCAAGGTGATGGTCACCGACGGCCCGTACGCCGAAACCAAGGAACAGATCGGCGGGATCCTGATCCTCGAGGCGAACGACCTCGACCACGCCATCCGGTTGATGTCGAAACACCCCGGCGTGACAGCAGGCCCGTTCGAGATTCGCCCGGCCGCGGACCTCACCGAAATGATCCGCGAGAGCGAGCGACGCCGCGCGGCTCAGAGGTAACTGCGTCCAGCGGGGCCGGCGGCGGCAGCCCGGACATCTTGCCAGCGTGAGGGGTCGGGTCTTGAAATATAAGAAACTGATATTTCAAGACCCGACCCTATGACGCTCCCTACGACCCTATGACGCTCCCTATGACGCTCCTCAGCGACCCGAACGCCTTCGACGAGATTCTTGGACACAACGGGGTGAAGACTACTTCTGTTCTCGAACGAGGGGCGACGGACAGCTTAGAGCGGTTGCCACCGAAAGTGGCTCATCGGGTACGCGCTAATGCCGTGCGTTCATTGGTGCCGGCCTGCGGCTCCCCGCAACCCGCCGAGGGGCATGGCATTTTGTAGAAAAGCTCGTTCAGATAGGCCGCGACGTCATTGATCTCTGTGGAGCTCCAGTCCTGCCCTGCGTTCTTCTGCATCCGGGTCACTTGGTAGAGCAGGTCCGCCCACGACGCGACGATATGCTTGTCGCGCCAGTGTGCCTGCGTTGTATGACAGGCGATGCAGTAAGTCTCGTAAAGAAGCCGCCCGCGTTGCACATCCGCAGCCGCGACGGCGGCCCTGGGCTTTTCAGGTTTTTCAGGGGCCACGTAGGACCTTAGGCTAAGGCCCATGAGCGGCGCTAACGCGATTGCGACCAGAAGCATCCGCCAAGAGAACCGGACGAATTTGCCGAGACGGGCGAACATCATCAATGGAGAAAGAGAATTGTCGTCTGCTGCCGCACAATCGTACTGTGCACTACAGCACATAAAGCCATCATACTCGGGAGCGCACACTGCGTCCAAGGCTGGTCCGGCGGCTTGGGGGCGAGCGCAAGCCGGGTCACGCCGCCATCGTTGGGGTGTTCGAGATTGCGGCCGGTGTTCGAACACCTGCTCTTGAGAACGAGCTTCAGTGGCAGGTTCTGTCCGTACGGCGAAGCGGGCGAACGTCCACTTCTCTTGCGCACGACAGTCGGTCGGACACAGCCCGTTCCACAGCGGTGCAGACTGTGGCTCCCTTCTCACAGAAACAGAACAGGAGCCGATCATGGACCAACTTGTTCCCATTGCGTCACCGCGCGAACCGTGGAACAAAAGCAAGCTCGTGGGTCAGAAGACACCCCTCAAACTCAAGAACATTTGGGCGATTCGGATTCGACTGGAGCTGTCCCACCGTACCCGTGATTTGGCGTTGTTCGATCTGGCCATCGACAGCAAATTGCGAGCGTGCGACCTGGTCAAGCTGCGGGTTCGCGACGTCTCGCACGGCGAGCGCATTGCCGCACGGACGATCGTCATGCAGCAGAAGACCCAACGCCCCGTGCAGTTCGAGATCACCGAGCAGACGCAAGATGCACTAGCCGCGTGGATTCGACGTGCAAGCCTGAGATCCGACGATTTTCTTTTCCCCAGCCGGATGCACGAGTCGCCGCACCTGTCTACGAGACAATACGCGCGCATTGTCAACGGCTGGGTGCGTGAGATCGGATTAGATCCTGCTGCCTATGGCACGCACACGATGCGCCGAACGAAGGCATCCCTGATCTATCGGCGCACCAAGAACCTCAGGGCTGTCCAACTGCTTCTGGGTCACACGAAACTTGAGAGTACAGTGCGTTACCTCGGTATCGAAGTTGATGATGCGCTCGAGATAGCCGAGCAGACGGAGGTCTGAAACACGCCGCTTCGCGACTGCGTCAAAGCGGTCGCGAACCGGCCAGAAACCTGCCGGTCAGGTGAGCGGCAAACTTCTCCTAATGAGCGGACATTGCCAAAGCGGGCGTGATTGGCAAAAGGAACAGCCTGCGTTTACTGCTTTTTCTTTAAGTCCGCCGGCGGCGGTGCATCTTTTTTGTAGTCGCCGATGATCCCCTTGACGGGGCAGATGTTGAATACGGGGCACTTGCTGCAACCCACTGCCAACGCAACCGGGCAAAGCGTCATGATTAAGTCTCCCAAGCAAATCCGCGGCGGGCTTGCACGCGACCGTCAGTCGCACGGTACTCCCCGCGCAACAGACGGAGTCACATTTCACGACACCGCCGGGCCCCTCGCTTCATACCCGGCTGCCTGAGCCGTTCGCGTGACAGCTGAGTAACCGCAAATCGTGGGCTTCTCGAACTCGTCGTTTGCGGCCAAAGCAGACATTGCCAATCCGGCACGTCTTTGCCGAAACGGCAAATACAAAGGGCGCGACTCGCGTCACGCCCTTTGCGGTTTGCTTCGGCGCTCCGGGCAAGATAACCCTCAAACGTCGGGTTTAAAGGTGGTCGCCGCCCGTCCGCATCAGGCACACCCGTACGAAATGGCGCGCGCAACAGCGAATGTCTTGGGCAACAACCGGATCGTCATGCCTTGGGCTTGGGAATCTACCCCGGTCCGGCGTGCGGAAGCAAATTCAGTGGGCGCCCTTCGCCCGTCAAAGTCAAGGGATTTCTGCGCTATTCCCAGAATTGAAGCCGCTCGCTTTTGACCGAGTGCACTCGGCGCACGACACCCCGACTCCCGATTGTCGCGAACTGCCATCGCGTTGAGGTGACCGGTCTGCCGTATGACCGGGTCGGACCACGGTAGCGCTTTGATCTGGTGGCATGAGTGGGAAGTGTTGCCCGGTTGTAGACGCTTGGAGGCGCGTTTTTTCGGTCAAAAGCAGCGCTCAAAGGGAGGACAGGGATACTGCTGGAGCAAACGGCGCGGATACGCTTAGCGAACCTGATCAGCCTTACGACGCCCAATTTGCTCCGCGAAAATGAGGCTCCAGGGGCAAATAACACTGTCCCCCGCGAAACAGATGTTGAGATTCCACTGACATAGCGTGGTCCGACCTAAGATTGCGGGCGAACTCTACCGCCTCTGCACCTGCGAGGAACGCACCGTCGACGTCCGCCCCCGCGCAGCATTGCGAACATGCGTCGCAGAAACGACGGGGCTTAGCTGGTATGCTTCCGAAGCGGAAATTTCAATTCCGTTCGCTTTCCAACGTATCCAAACCGGGGGGAAACATGAAGCAAATCATTGCAGTGCTCGGGATCGCGCTGCTGGTCACGCCCGTTCTGGCTGCCACCGACCAGCAGGAAAAAACAAAAGCTTGCAATGCCGCCGCGGCAAAAAAAGGATTGAAGGGCGAGAAGCGCAAGGCGTTCGTCAAGGACTGCCTCGCGGCCCAAGCCAAGAAAAAGCCTGAAGCCAAGGCGAAGCCGAAAACGAAGACGGCGCGCCCCGCAACTCCCGCTGCTCGTCCGCCCGCTGCCACCGCTCCTGCCCAGCCATCTGCGGCTGCCGCTGCGCCTCCGCCGGCAAATCCGCCGGCTCCAAGTCCAGGTTCTGCCACCGACAAGAAGCGGCTCAAGTGCGAGGAACTGGCAAGACAATCCAACGTTTCGCCGTCGAGGAAAAACGCTTTCATGACCCAATGTATGTCGGGTTGATTGCCAATCCCGCACTTGAAGAACCCCGAAGAATAGTGAAGAAATAGCAGAGTCGGGGCCACCCATTAACCGCCGCTGTGCAATAGGGCGCAGCAGTTCGTGGCGCGTGAGCGCGCCCTGGAAGCCACTACAGCGGCAGTCGAGGTTCTGCGTTTCTCGCCGTTCGCTTGCCGCAAGGCGCTCGGCGACAATCCGTTCCTGCGCGAGCTGCTCATTCCATTCGGTTCCGCGGGCACTGTAGCGTTGTTCGAAATCGAGCCCGGCAACAAGGTAAACATCGTCGCAGTACGGCACCAGCGGGAAGAGGACTATCTGTGAAGATTGCCCCGCTTGTTCCGGCTGACTCAAAACACCCGCGCCTTCCGCGACGGTAATTTCGATTCCGGGTTCCCGATCTGATTTTGCCTTCTTCGTGTTCCTTGGCGTCGTTCGTGGTGAACGCGTTTCGCCTCACGCCTTGATCCACGTTTCGCTGAAGGCGAGAAAGGCGGTGCTGGAATCCTTTTTCCCTGCGAACTCGCGCGGGAAGGGTTTGCCCGCCACCGCCTTGCCGTTGATCGTCGCGTGCGTACGCCGCGCGTCGAAGAACAGCGAGATCATCTCGTGCCTCCCGGTGGCGGAGCGCTCCTGGTCGAACTCGACCAGGAAGGGCTCGGAGAGGCTGCTCCAGGTCAGGTTCACCTGGCCGATCGCGGAGCGGAACCATTCGGTATGGATCGAGTGGCCGTCGCCGCCCGGCATGAAATCCCAGCCCGGCCGGTACTGGACGTAGTCCAGGCCCTTCGCGCCCCGGAACGCCCCGAAGTGGGAGACGAATCCCCGGCACAGATATTCGGCCAGCGGCTCGTTGTCGGTCAGGCAGACGTTGGGCAGCAACGGATCCTCGCCCTTCCCGCTCGGTTCGAGCAGCAGGAACGCGGCGTGGCCTTTGCCGTGCGGGGAGGTCACGACGCGGAAGAAACTGATGAGCGTCACGAAGGAGCCGTCCTGCGATTCCTTGAGATACATGCCGGGATTCTCTCCCGACCAGTCCACCCTGCCCGGGTTGATCGGAACTCTGGTCATGTTCGTTCCCCTCTCGTTGGCCGTAACTTAAAGATTGAACCACCAAGGCACCAAGACACCAAGAAAATCAAGAAAACTCTGGACTATCCAAATTTGGTCTTGGGTGCCATTTTCCGCAGGCATACAGGGGCGCATCGCAACGACCGCTGAACATTGGTCGCAATGAGTTAAACCGCCATGCGCCCCAAGCAAATTCTCGATGTCTTTCAGTCTTTCTTGGTGCCTTGGTGTCTTGGTGGTTACATCGACTTTGCCCTTTGCCTGCATCCTGCGCGCCGGGCACCTCAGCGCCGCACCGCCTTCAGGTATTCGGCGGCGGTGCGCGCCAGCATGATGTAGTCGGTGCAAAGACCGATCACGCGGTAGCCCTGCGCGAGATAATTCTGCGCGTGCGCCGGCGTATGCGCGTAGATGCAGCGCGCGATATCGCGCTTCTCGCAGGCACGGATGACCGTCCCGATCGCCTCCCGCACCTGCGGATGGTCGATCTGCCCCGGCAGATCCATGCTGCCAGACAGGTCGAACGGCCCGACGAACACGCCGTCGATGCCGGGGACGTCGAGGATCGCGTCGATGTTCTTCACCGCCTCGACGTGCTCGATCTGGACGATGACCGCGATCTCGTCGTTGGCGCGCTTCATGTACGGGCCGAAGTCCAGATCGAAGCGCTGGGCGCGGGTGATGCCGACGCTGCGGAAACCCTGCGGCGGGTACTTGCAGCGGCCTACCGCGACCCTCGCGTCTTCGGCGTTGTTCACCAGCGGCACGATGACGCCGGTGGCGCCGATGTCGAGCGCCTTCTTGATGTGGGCCTCGTCGTTCCACGGCACTCGGACCACGCACGGCAGGCGCGTGTCCACCGCGGTCAGCACGTCGAGCGCGGCGCGCGGGTCCATCGGCGAATGCTCCAGATCGACGAACAGCCAGTCGTATCCGGCTTCGGCGAAGATCTCCGCCACCTCGGGAAGCGGCATCTGCTGGAGCGCGCCGATGAGGACGTCGCCTTTTTTCAGTCTCGCGCGGAAACTCTGGGTCATTGTTCTTGGTGAATAGTGAACAGGAACGGTTACCGAATTATAGCCAGAGGAATCCGCCGTCATGCGGCGGCTAGCGAAAGCGGTTACAGTTCGCGGACGTGCGGAGAGAAGCGTTGCGCTGGGCGAAATTGGCGGCGTGGACATTGGCATGTCTGCTGGTGTCGAATGCAGCCGCCGCCGAAGATCAGAGCGAATCGCAGGCCGAAGGGCCCGCGGCGACGCCGATCGATGCGATCGAAGGCGGCGGACTGCTGCTTCAACTGCGGCCGCGCTACGCCCACGTGGACCAGGCGGACAAGCCCAAGGACGCCGACGCCTATACCATGCGCACGCTGTTGGGATGGCAAAGCCGCCCGTGGGAGGGCCTGTCAGGCACCGCGCAGTTGCTCAACGTGGGTCATCTCGGCGCCCAGCATTACACCGTCAGCACATCCGTGCCGTCGCCCTACCCGGCGGTGAAAGAGCCGGACAATACGGACTTCAATCACCTGTTCCTGGATTACTCGGGACTGCGCGACACGCTGTTCCGGGTCGGACGCCAGGACCTCATCCTCGACAACGAGCGCATGGTGGGGATCAAGAATTTCAGCCAGACGCCCCAGGTGTTCGACGCGGCGATCCTCACCAACCGGTCGCTGTCCGGAACGGATCTTTTCCTCGGCTACATGTGGCGCGAGCGGACGACTTCGGCGACGCTGCTCGGCAGCGCCACCTGGCTATTCAACGTGCGCCGCACCTTCGCCCCCGGCAGCTTCCTGACCGGTTATGCCTACCTGCAGGACCAGCCGAACACCGGCCAGAACACGGGCTTCAACGACAATTCCAACAAGATCCTCGGGCTTCGGCTCGACGGCGCCCAACCCATTCGAGAGCCGTGGCAGGCCCTCTACACGGTGGAACTCGCGCGCCAGAATTCCTACGCCGACGGCGACAGCCGCATCGACGCCTCCTACTCGCGTGTCGGCGCCGGCATCCAGTGGAAACAGGTGTACCTGCGCGCCGACCAGGAGCGGCTCGGCAGCAACGGCGGCGCATACGCGTTCCAGACGCCGATCGGCAGCACGCACTCGTTCCAGGGCTGGGCGGATCTTTTCACCACCACGCCCAGGCAGGGCGTGCGGGACCGCTTCGCGACGCTGGGCGCCAAGATGCAGTCGCTGACGCTGTATTCCGAATACCACTCGTTCCGTTCCGACTTCGACGATCTCGACCTGGGCAACGAGCTGGACGTGCGGCTGTCTTACCTCGCGATGAAGTCCCTCGTCGCGCAACTGGAGCTGGCCGACTACCGCGCCGGCGATCCCGCGGCCGGGCAGCCGGATACGCGCAAGATCTGGCTCACCTTGATCTACAACTACTGACGCCGCGAAATTTCGCTTGCCGCGTCCGGAGGCGCGTGACAGCGACGAGCGGCTCGGCCAAGTCAGTCGTCCACGGTCTGGAAGTCCGCCGGCATGACGATCTCGATGAGCTCCAAGTCGTCGCAGTGCGCGCCGGACTCGTTACGCGCAGCGCCGTTTGCGGGCAGGCGCGTCGCAGCGACGAGCGGCTCGGCCAAGTCAGTCGTCCACGGTCTGGAAGTCCGCCGGCATGACGATCTCGATGAGCTCCAAGTCG
>Ga0070741_10007095_pt1 | contig 23518 bp, 22 predicted proteins | sample Coa_R1_4_FD_66440 | JGI IMG/M metagenome (GOLD analysis project Ga0070741, IMG submission 66440) | Surface soil microbial communities from Centralia Pennsylvania, which are recovering from an underground coalmine fire - Coalmine... | ecosystem: Environmental > Terrestrial > Soil > Unclassified ...
TTGTGCTTCGACAACACCTTGGTGATCGCCGCCGTCAGCGTGGTCTTGCCATGGTCGATGTGACCGATCGTCCCTACGTTCACGTGCGGCTTATTGCGTTCAAATTTCTCTTTTGCCATTTCTCGTTCCCTCAGCTCTTAACTCAAATCCGGGTTACCTATTCGGCCCACCTTGCGCCTTGCCGATAATCTCATCTGCCACCGAGCGCGGCACTTCTTCGTAGCGCCCGAAGTGCATCGAGTACTCGGCGCGGCCCTGGGTCGAAGACCGCATGTGCGTCGCGTAGCCGAACATTTCGGCCAGCGGCACAATTGCCTTGATCACCTGCGAACCGGCGCGGTGCTCCATGCCTTCAATGCGCCCACGGCGCGAACTCAGGTCGCCCATGATGGTTCCGGCGAAGTCTTCCGGCGTGACAACTTCCACCGCCATCACCGGCTCCAGCAACACCGGCGAGGCCTTGCGCGCCGCCTCTTTGAATGCCATCGAACCAGCGATCTTGAACGCCATTTCGTTCGAGTCAACTTCGTGATAGCTGCCGTCGTAAAGCGTGACCTTCACATCAACCACCGGGTATCCAGCCATCACTCCGCCTTCGAGCGCTTCCTGAATGCCCTGATCGACCGGCTTGATGTACTCCTTCGGAACAACGCCGCCGACGATGTCATTAATGAACTCATATCCCTTGCCCGGCTCCTGCGGATCGAGCTTGATCTTCACGTGGCCGTACTGACCGCGACCACCGGTCTGGCGAATGTATTTGCCTTCGGCTTCGGCGTGTTTGCGAATCGTCTCGCGGTACGCGACCTGCGGCTTGCCAACGTTCGCCTCCACCTTGTACTCGCGCATCATGCGGTCAATGATGATCTCAAGGTGCAGCTCACCCATTCCACTGATGATCGTCTGTCCACTGTCGGGATCAGTGTGAACTTTAAAGGTCGGGTCTTCCTGCGCTAGCTTATTCAGCGCGATGCCCATCTTTTCCTGATCGGCCTTCGTCTTTGGCTCGACCGCGACCGAAATAACGGGCACGGCAAACTCAATCGATTCGAGAGTAATCGGGTGCTTCGTATCGCAGATCGTGTCGCCGGTGGCAACGTTTTTCAAGCCCACAACAGCGCAAATGTCGCCCGCCAGGATGTCCTGAATGTCTTCGCGTTTGTTGGCATGCATTTTCAGCAGCCGCCCAATTCGCTCATTCTTTGCCGTGCGCGAATTCAAAACCGACTCGCCGGATTTCAACTGGCCGGAGTAAACGCGGATGAATGTCAACTGCCCGACGAACGGGTCCGCCATGATCTTGAATGCCAAGGCAGAAAATGGCTCGCTATCCGAGGCTTTACGTGTTATCTGCTTGCCGCTATCAGGATCAATGCCGTGCGTCTCTGGCACATCGAGCGGCGAAGGCAGGTAATCGACGACCGCATCGAGCAGCGGCTGAATGCCTTTATTCTTGAAGGCGGTTCCCACCACAACCGGGAACACCTTCAAAGCAATGGTCGATTTGCGCAGCGAAGCTTTCAACTCCGCGGCAGAGATTTCTTCGCCTTCGAGAAACTTGTGCAGCATCTCGTCGTCGTTTTCGGCAACCGTCTCAACCAGCGCGGCGTGGAACGCTTCGGCTTTCTTTTTCAGGTCAGTGGGAATTTCTTCGGTGATGTACTCCGCACCCAGCGTCTCATCCTTCCAGAGGATCGCCTTCATCGTCATCAGGTCGACGACGCCCTTGAACTTGTCTTCTTGTCCGATTGGAATTTGTATCGCGACCGGCTTGGCATTTAAACGCTTGCGGAGGGTATCGACGGCGTGCTCGAAATCGGCGCCCATCTTGTCAATCTTATTGATGAAACAAATTCGCGGGACACCGTATTTGTCGGCTTGACGCCAGACTTTTTCCGATTGTGGCTGCACACCGTGAACAGCATCGAAAACAGCCACCGCGCCATCAAGCACGCGCAACGAACGCTCCACTTCAGCCGTGAAGTCAACGTGTCCAGGGGTATCAATAATATTGATACGAATGTCGCGCCAGGTGCAGGTCGTTGCAGCAGAGGTAATCGTGATGCCGCGCTCCTGCTCCTGCTCCATCCAATCCATAGTGGCGGTGCCTTCGTGGACTTCGCCCAAACGGTGCGTGCGGCCCGTATAGAAGAGGATGCGCTCGGTTGTGGTGGTCTTGCCGGCATCTATGTGCGCCATGATTCCGATATTCCGGCAGCGCTCGAGGGGAACCGTCCGAGACGAGGATTTCCTCTTATCGTCCTTACGGACTTCCTGCTCTCCGACTGTATTCGCTGGACTACTCATTTGAATTCAGCTTCTAGCCTTTAGCTCTTAGCTTTTTATCTTCGACCTCGGCTTCTATCTTCGCGACCGCTGCTACCACCGATAGTGCGCGAATGCCTTGTTGGCCTCCGCCATGCGGTGTACGTCTTCCTTCTTCTTGATTGCCGCGCCGCGACCGTTCGCGGCATCCAGCAATTCGTTCGACAACTTGTCGATCATGCCCTTCTCGCCGCGCCCGCGTGAGTATGTCACCAGCCAGCGGATCGCGAGCGAAGTGCGCCGATCGGGGTTCACTTCGACAGGCACCTGATAGTTCGCGCCACCAACACGGCGGGTCTTAACTTCGAGCAGCGGCTTGGCATTTTCGACGGCCTTCTTGAACAACTTCAAGGCTTCGTCCCCGCCCTTCTGCTGCAGGCGGTTCATCGACTCGTAAACGATCTTCTCCGCCGTGCTCTTCTTCCCGGCCCACATCATCGAGTTGACGAACTTCGTCACCAGGTCCGATCCGTAAACCGGATCCGGCTCGACCGTGCGTTTTGGAACATGTCCTTTGCGTGGCATAAAACCAGCTGTTAGCTCCTAGCTTGAACCTGAAATCTCGCCGGTTTGGCCAAGGACCGACGATCAACGACTATTTCGGCCGCTTCGCCCCGTACTTCGATCTTCCTTGCTTGCGGTTCGCGACGCCCACCGCATCCAGCGTCCCGCGAATCACGTGATACCGCACGCCTGGCAGATCCTTCACGCGACCGCCGCGGATCAGCACAATCGAGTGCTCCTGCAAGTTGTGGCCGACGCCCGGAATGTACGTGGTCACTTCAATTCCATTCGTCAGGCGGACCCGAGCCACTTTCCGCAGCGCCGAATTCGGCTTCTTCGGCGTCTGTGTGTAAACGCGGGTACAAACGCCGCGCTTTTGCGGACACGACTGCAGCGCCGGACTCGCCGTCTTATATCGCGGATGCTTTCTTCCTGCGCGAACCAGTTGATTAAAAGTAGGCACTCTGCTGCTCCTCGACGCTGCTGGGACTCTCGCGCGTGCAAACGCACGAACTGTGGCCAAACTCTCCCGAATCGGCTTTTCCGGATTAACTCCGGCGGGCTGGGTGACTTCATCACCCATACTTCCGGACACGTTCGCCGGAAAATCTGATTTCCCTTTGACAGGTCTGACGACGGTGGCGACAGGCCCGCTTTAAATGAATAAAGCCAGGAGGCGCTCCGTTTCGCCAGCTTCGCTCCGCATAATCTCCCCTGCGGGAGTTGTTCGCGGAACGTTTCAGCGAGGGGTCTTCGTTATTCCGAAGACTTTTTCTAAAGCTTACTGCGCTTTACTGTGTCCCTTTCGCGCACAGCGACCGACGGACACAATACAGGCAAGCCAATTTGAGCTCGCGGAACTTCTCAAATATATCAATCACGAAAGCAGATCGTCAACATCGCAGTTCGTGCATCTCACAATTCAGCTATCAGGCGCCAGTTCCCAGCTCAACACAGAATGTCCAGATTTGCGCGCTTTTTTGCGAATTCTGGTTCTCGTTTCGCGGCGTTCTCTGCGGTAAAGAGCTTTTTGAAAAGACTTGACCGTAGAAAGCCGCAGAAGTAAGGCGGATCGCCGAGCGAGGCTAAGAGCTAAAGGTTAACCGCTAAAAGCTTCAGTTCCGGTTGCTGAAATAATGATCACCCTCTACACTGAGTGTTTTCCGAAACTGCCGCGTCGCTCTTTCGCGAAGGATTTAATGGGAAAGTTCTCCTCCTTTATTTCTCTGCTTGCTTTGATCGTAAGCTGCTCACTGCTGCCTTCCTGCGGTAGCGGCAGCCCCACAACGATCGCCAACGAGATTCCGCCCACGGGCATTACTATCAGCCCCAGCCCCGTAATTTCCCTCGAAGTCGGGAAGACTCAGACGTTTACCGCTGGCCCGGCGGGACATAGCTTCGACTATCAGTCCAGCAACCCGGCAATTCTCACCATTGCGAGCAACGGCCAGGCCTGCGCCGGAACGTGGAATTCCCTAACCAGCCCGCAAGTCTGCACTCCGGGTCAGCCCGGAACCGCAGTCGTGACGGCCAGCGCGCAAGGCGTCAGCAGCCCGCAAGTGACCGTTTACGTCCATGAACCGGTCACTAACGTGATTATCAGCAAAGTTCCGGGACAACAAACAGTCTCCAATAGTTGCCTCTCCCGAGGCGCCGTTCATGGGCCTGAAAGCTGGCTCTTCCAGGCCAGCGCGCTCAGCGGCAGCACCGACGTCACCGCTACCGTCGGTCCATTTTCCTGGCAGCAGATTAACCCGCCATCGGCCTCGAACATCGTGACTTTAGGCGCGGTCGCAAATGGCGCCCAAGGGTGCTTGCTCGGGCAAGGTCAATGTCTAAACCAGGAGAACGTGACTGCCAACACGCCCGGCATTGGACAGATTTATGCCACGGTAGGCGGCTTCAGCAGCCAGCCGGTTTCAGTTGAAACCTGCCGGGTAAAAAGTATTTCGATCGCGGCCGAAGGTGACACGCCAACAGATACGTCTTTCTTGATGACAAGCGGAACTTCCACCACTCTGAACGCCACTGTGACTGACGTTGCTGGCCAGACGATCACGAACGTCCCACTTACGTGGAGTGCATCCAACTCCGCTTCTGTGAGTGTGGCTGGCGCTAGCACTGCGGGGGTTTACGGCAGCGTTGGCACGGTGGCCACACCCGCTGCGGGCGCAGGTACCATCATCGCCTCCTGCACTCCGCCCACTTGCAATGCGGGCTTCAGTCCCTCGCTCCCGATCTATCCGCAAGCAGCTTTCAGCTTCAACGTCCAGGCGGCAAGCACTTCCACGCCGGCAACCCCAACCGTCTATGCGACCACTACCGCATGCACCGATCCGCTCGCGAACCCGGCACTTGCAACTTGCACGCCGACTGTCGTTCCTATCACCAAATCGTCCTCCACCGCGCAGTTCACTGCAGGCAGTCCCGTTGTCCTGCCTACAACGCCCAACAGTTTTGAGTTCGATCACAACGCGGCAGGGAACGGCTATCTGGGGGTCAACTCGAACCAGTTCGGCCAGCAAGGGCTGATGGTTTTCTCCGGCACAGCTGTAACTCAAGCGACTACCGTACCCGGTAGAGTTCTCGCGATTTCTCCTGACAGCAATTCAGTAATTACCGCCGATACGTCTGACTCGCCGAATGATATTTCCATCTGCTCAAGTTGTGCCGCTACAAGCCGCACACTCACAACATTGCAAATTCCGAATGGCGCAAATGCTACCGCAGCGTTCTCACCCGACAGCCTGAAGGCGTATATTTTGGCCGGAAGTACTCTTTATATTTATTCCAAGACGGACCCGCTTCAGACCATTCCGCTCAGCGGGACTGCAAACGATGTGGTCTTCCATCCTGAAGGTGGATTCGCATATGTCGCCGGCCCAGCTTCCTTGACAAGTCCATATCGGGTGTGCGACGACTCACAAATTTCCAGTGCCAACCTGAGCACCGCGAACCCGCCGCTGATGTTGCGCGCACTTCCCGATGGTTCAACTTTACTTGCGCTCGACCCACCGAACATTGATGTGATCGCAACCAGCCTGTCCGCCCCTCCGCTGGTTCTCTGCACCGCAACCCTGGCCGACACCACGACTTCGTTCAACCTAGGGCATGGCAGTTTTATTCCCACTCAGTTTTTTCTTTCGCCAAGCGGCACGACAGTCTATATTCTGGCGGAAACTTCTGCCGGTCCTCCTCCGTCGCGGCTGCCGTTCGTCCTCACGTTTAATGTGAGCACGCGTACCAGTTCCACAATTTCTCTCGCCAATGGCGCTACGCCGTTGAGCGCCTCGCTTTCCTCGGACGGGAGTACCCTCTTTGTTGGCGCGAACGATGGTACGGTGCACGTGGTCGATACAGGCACCGGAACTGACACGCAGCAGGTGACCTTCCCTTTCCCAACCAGCACATTGTGCTTTGGGCCGGGAAATCCTGCTACGCAGGTGCCGCTCACGCAAATCAGGATTTCAGGAGTCGCAGCGAGTAGTGGAAACGCAACATACAGCTACGCGCTGATCTCGGGGCCGGCGTTGAAAGTTGGGCAGAACATCACCATCTCCGGCATGTCGGACGGCGGCAATAACGGCGGCCCATACACGATTACGGCACTCGGCACCGACAGCTCCGGGAGCCCAACATTTACGGTGAGCAATTCGAATGGGGTGAACGCTAGCGGCCAGAGCGGCTTGGGCACCGTGCCGATCTCCTGCAACCCGGATCTGGTTGCTGTGAAACCCTAAGAAGGAAACCTCAGCGCTGCACCCGCGCCTCTTCCAATTCTTTCCCAATGCTATCCAGCACGCCATTGATGAACTGCGCCGATTCCGGCGCCGAAAACTTTCGCGCAATTTCGATGGCTTCGTTGATCACCACCGCTCGCGGCGTCTGCGGAAACCCGATCAGTTCGGCAACAGCGGCACGCAGCACATTTCGATCAACCGCCGCCATCCGGTCCATTCGCCAGTTTTCCGCATGATCCTGAATGAGCTTGTCGATTTCAGCACTGCGGTCCTGCGCTACGCGAAAAATATCTTCTGCGAAGCCTTGTGTTTCGTGATCGACCTCGCCTCGCCCTTCCCAAAAAGTTTTGCGCACGTCGTCGGGCGCCTGCTCCCCCAAATCAGATTGGTAAAGCATTTGCAGCGCGAGCTCTCGAGATTTGCGGCGGGTACCCATGGCAAAACGTCGTGTGTCGTTGGTCGTGCGTCATGCGCAAAGACCTGGAGCACATCTCTAGTCTACAAGAAGAGAAATATTGATCAGCGCTTGCGGTTTTTGTTGTTGCGTGCGACTTGCGACGTGCGACGCGCGACGTTCTTGCTGACTGCCGAATGCTGAGTGCTGATTGCTTTCTTCAGATTCGCCATTTCCACCGCGGCGAGAGCAGCTTCAAATCCTTTGTTGCCCATCTTCAATCCGGCGCGATCGATTGCCTGCTCGAGCGTATCGCAGGTGAGAACGCCGAAGGCATGCGGCACTCCTGTTTCCTGCGCGGACTGACCGATTCCGCGTGTGACTTCGTTGACGATGACATCGTAATGCGCCGTATCTCCCCGCAGCAGGCAGCCGAGGCAGATGATAGCGTCGTATTTTTTCGTTTCAGCAAGCGTGCGAGCGGCAGAGGGGATTTCGAATGAACCAGGCACACGCACGATTTCGATCTCGTCTTCTTTCGCGCCCGAGCGAATCAGCCCGTCGTAGGCGCTTCGCAGCAAACGGTCGGTAATGAACTCATTGAATCGCGAAACCACGACACCGAAGCGAAGCCCCGACGCGTCCAGCTTTCCGGCATGCGTCTTCCGCCGAATTGTTTCTTCGGTCGCGTCCTCCGTGTCTCTTTGTCTCCGTAGTGAGATAGAACTATCCGTGAAATCCGCGTGATCTGCGGAATTGAAGTTACTTGCCCTTAAACTGTGCCTGACGCTTCTCCAGAAACGCCGCCGTCCCTTCCTGCTTATCGTCCGTCGCACTGGCCAGACCAAACAATGTGGCCTCAAGATACAACCCCTCAGCTAACGGCATCTCCATGCCTTTATTCACCGCCTCCATCGTGTACTGCACGGCGAGCGGCCCGTTGGCGATGACCTTCTGCGCAATTGCTTCCGCGCGCGGAATTAAATCTGCGGGCGTTGTTACTTCATTCACCAACCCAACCCGGTGCGCCTCCTGCGCGCTGATCATTTCACCCGTCAGCAAAAGTTGCATCGCGATCCCTTTGCCGACGAGACGCGGCAACCGTTGCGTGCCGCCGTACCCAGGAATGATTCCCAGCTTCACCTCCGGCTGGCCTAGTTTTGCAGTTTCGCTGGCCAGGCGCATGGTACAGGCCATCGCAATCTCGCATCCGCCACCAAGCGCGAAGCCATTGATGCAGGCAATCACCGGCTTGCCCAGGTTCTCGATCAGGTTGAGCACACTCTGCCCACGGTGTGTGTACTCTTTCGCTGTTACCGCATCATTCTGCGCCAATTCGCCAATATCTGCGCCAGCGATGAATGCCTTCTCGCCCGCCCCGGTCAGGATGACCACGCGCACGGCAGCATCATTCTTAATCTCGTGAAAGGCCGCGCGTAGCTCGTCCATTGTGGCCATATTCAGCGCATTCAGCACCTTCGGCCGGTTCACGGTGATGTAGGCGATCGCGCTTTTCTTTTCGAAGAGAACACTAGAGAAGTTCATGTGGGACTCATTTTCGATTACGGTCGTAGCACATCGAGTCTATGATCTTGTCGAAATACCCGGCACTCTCGGTTGATACAGAATCATAGTATGCGTATTCGTTCTCAAACCCCGTGCTCCTGGATTGCATGACGTCCCTATTGGTAGAAGAGCTACAACGTGCATCGACTCCCTTCGTCCCGTCCGGAAGTTCCAAAGCTTGATGGTGAGCAGCAGAACACGTCGAATATGGTGATCCGTTGCCGGAGAACAGTGTGAGCGCTTCCCACTTCCCTTGATGATTTAAAAGCACTCGGTACTCTCTATAGTCAATGTCTTTGACCTGCTTCACCATCGCGTTCTTGGGAACTAAATAACGTAATTTGCCGCTGCGTATGCGTCTTGCTTGGCCGACACCCGGCAAACAAGTTGGAACGATTCGTTGGCTCTGGGAATCGTCAGCGAAGGTAGACGCTGCTAGCAATGCAAAGATCAAAGTAACTGCCGCGCGAAGCACAGTGTCACCTCCGTATCGCTGTCATTCTGCGCGAAGTTCTTACTCCGCTCAGGATGACAGATGAAACAAAATCCGCGGCGAAGAAGTTATAAACGGTTCACCTTCGGGTTATTTGGATCCGAATAATCGTAGAAACCCTTCCCCGACTTCCGCCCGTACCAGCCCGCCATCACCAACCGCTTCAGCAGCGGAGGCGAGGCAAATCGACGCTCCCTGAATTCGTCGTACATCACGTGCGTGATGTAGTAGGTCGTGTCGAGACCGACGAAATCGAGCAGCGTAAACGGCCCCATAGGATAGCCACAGCCAAGCTTCATCGCCTGGTCGATGTCCTCGATTGAGCCGGCGCCTTCTTCATAGGCGCGAATCGCATCTAGAAGATACGGCACCAGTAGCCGATTTACGATAAATCCTGTTTTGTCGCTCGTGCGCACGGGAACTTTGCCCAGCTTTTTCGAAAACTCGTAAGCCGCGTCATAAGCGTCGGGCGCGGTGGCAATCGTGCGCACCACTTCGACCAGCTTCATCAACGGCACAGGATTAAAAAAGTGCAGCCCGATGAAGCGCTCGGGACGCTTGGTCGCGGTCATCAGCTCAGTAATTGAAATCGAAGAAGTGTTTGAGGCGAAGATGGCGTCTTTCTTCAGGATGCTGTCGAGCGCAGCATACATTTCTTTCTTCTGCGGAACACTCTCGATGATAGCTTCGATGACAATGTCGCAATCGCGCAGGTCTTCTCGGCGGGTAGTGCCTTTCAGCCGCGCGAGGGTTTGCTCTTTCTGCTGCTGAGTGATCCCGCCCTTCTCCGGAGGACGCTCGGCAAATTTGCTCAGCGACTTCTCCATTCCGGCAAAGCCTTTGTCGAGAAACTTCTGCTCAACCTCGAGAACAGTGGTTTCGAATCCCGCGATCGCCGCAACCTGCGCAATGCCCGAACCCATTAGCCCACAACCTAGAACGCCAACTTTCTTGATTTCCATTGCGACTTCCCGTCCTGACTTTGCTCACGCCTGTTTGGGTTTCGTAAAGAAAAAACAACCTACAGTCCAAATAACGCCCCATGTTAATGCCGTATTCAGAAGCCAGCCAACAACCAGTGATCCAGCACGCTCGTACTTTGCATTGCATCCGGGATCAAGCCAATTACAGACCCGGACAGCCGGATAAACTCCCGGTGCCAACAACCATGCGGTGAAATAACTAAAGTAGCCGAAATAACGAGGGCTTTGTGTTGCCACTTCATTGTGCTCCAAACACGAAATTAAAAAGGATGGATAAAGCTAGTTCAAACTCTCCACCACCATCGCAATCCCTTGCCCACCACCGATGCACGCCGTCGCAAGGCCATATTTTTTCTTTCGCCGCCGGAGTTCGTATAGCAAGGTAATCACCAGCCGCGTCCCCGTCGCGCCCAGCGGATGGCCTAGCGCAATCGCGCCGCCGTTCACATTTACCTTCTCGCGATCGAGCCCCAATTCTTTTTCGACGGCAAGATACTGCGCCGCGAACGCTTCATTCACTTCGATCAGATCGATGTGCTCGAGCGTCATCCCTGCTTTTTGCAGCGCAAGCTTCGTTGCTGGAACCGGACCGCTGCCCATGATCTTCGGATCGACTCCGGCGATTCCCCAGCTCACAATGCGTCCGAGCGGCCACGCGCCACGCTTCCCGGCTTCTTCCAAAGACATCAGCACGACCGCTGCCCCGCCATCGACAATCCCGCTCGCGTTTCCCGCGGTCACAGTTCCAGTCTTTCCAAAGGCAGGTTTCAACTTTGCCAGACCTTCCAAGGTCGTCTGCGGACGTCTGTGATCATCTTCCGTCAGCGACTCGCCTGTAGCCTCGCCTTTTGAATTCTTCAGCGGCACCGATACCAGCTCTTCCTGAGTTCGCCCCGCTTTGTATGCCTCATCAGCGCACTTCTGCGAGCGTAGAGCAAATTCGTCCTGCATCTGGCGGGTGATCCCATGCTCGGAACCGTACAGCTCCGCCGTGTTCGCCATATACATACCGCAGTAGCTGTCGAGCAGCGCTACCATCAGGGAGTCTTCCAGCTTCCCTCCAGGCGCCAGTGAGAACCCATCGCGTCCGCGAATCACAAATGGCGCTTGCGACATCGCTTCCATTCCTCCCGCGAGCACCACATTCGCCTCGCGCAACTGGATCATCTGCGCGCCATTTACAATCGCCTGCATCCCGCTTCCGCAAAGGCGATTTACAGTCAAAGCAGGGGTTTCGACCTTCAGTCCCGCGCGCAATCCAACATGCCGCGCACCATACAACGCGTCACCTGAAGTCTGCTGCGCATTGCCAAAAACCGCGTGATCGATCTCCTCGGAATTGACCTTCGACCGCTCGATCGCGCCCTTAGCGGCAATTGCGCCGAGTTCTTGCGCAGTGAAATCTTTCAATTTGCCGCAATAGCGCCCGAACGGCGTGCGCGCGCCACTAACAATTGCGATGTCACCTGGTTTAAGCATGAGAGTACGATCCAGAAAACTCCAAACTGCTCGCTAAAAACAAATTAGTGTAACAGGACGAAATTGCTCCCGTTCTTTGTATAATCGCGTGTTTTCATTCTGACAGTCAGGTTTTCACATGACCCCTCGAAGAATCTTCCGCTGGCAAGCAATCCTCGCTCTATTCCTTCTCGTCTCCACCGCTTGGCCGCAGGAAAAAGAAAAGGTCGATCTCGCAACCATTACACGCATTCGCTACGAGGGCTTTCGCAACTCAAAAATCATGGATCTCGCGAGCGGTCTGATGGACGGCATCGGCGAACGCCTGACCGGATCGCCCAACATGCATCGCGCCAACGAGTGGACACGCGATCAGCTTGCCTCCTTTGGCTTATCGAACGCTCATCTTGAAGCTTGGGGACCATTCGGCCGCGGGTGGGCCAATCAATACGTGAACGTGCGAATGACATCTCCCGACACCGCAACGCTGCTCGCCTACGCCAAAGCATGGACTCCCGGGACAAATGGCACTATCAACGGAAAGTGCGTGCGCGCGAAGATCGACGACAAGAAAGACTTCGATAAATACCGCGGCAAGCTCCGGGGCATGATCGTTATCTTCGGGCCGGATGCTGACGTGAAACCCGTTACAGATGCTCCCTTTAAACGCCTGAGCGACGACGATCTTTTGAAAATCGGCGATTATCAGGTTCCCAGTGAACATCCGCCTTTCAATTTCGAAACCTACATGAAGCGTCGCCAATTCATCAACGACCTGAACCAATTCTTTGCCGAAGAAAAGCCGCTCGCGGTGATCGACCACAGCCGTGGCAGCGAAGGAGGCGGTACAGTTTTTGTTCAGTCCGGCGGTTCATACAAGACCGGCGAAACCGCAGCCGTGCCCCAGCTCACAATGGCAGTCGAGCACTGGACGCGCATCGAACGCCTGCTTAAAGAAAAGAAAGATGTCACGCTCGAGCTCAACGTGCAGAACACTTTTTATGACAACGATCCCATGCAGTACAACACCGTCGCGGAGATTCCCGGCACTGACAAGAAAGATGAAGTCGTCATGGTCGGAGCGCATCTCGACTCATGGCACACCGGAACCGGCGCCACCGACAATGGCGCGGGCACAATCGTAATGATGGAAGCAGTTCGCATCCTGAAGGCGATTGACGCGAAGCCGCGCCGTACCATCCGCATTGCGCTCTGGAGCGGCGAAGAGCAGGGCCTGCTCGGCTCACAGTTTTACGTGCAGCAGCATTTCGGTTCGCGCCCGCCGATGGAAGAGCCAATCATGAAAGGTATGCCGACACTGCTTCGCCGCGAAGCCGGGCCGGTTACGCTCAAACCCGAGCAATCAAAGATTTCTGCATACTTCAACGTTGATAACGGCACCGGAAGAATTCGCGGCGTCTACATGCAGGAAAACGCAGCCGTCGCGCCAATCTTCGAAGAATGGATGCGCCCGTTCAAGGATCTAGGCATGACCACTCTGACCATGCGCAATACTGGCGGCACCGACCACCAGTCATTCGATGCGGTCGGAATTCCCGGTTTCCAGTTCATTCAGGACCCAATTGAGTACGAGACGCGCACACACCATTCCAACATGGATCTGTACGATCGTCTTCAGCCTGACGACTTGAAAGAAGATGCGGTGATCGTAGCCAGTTTTGTTTATGACGCCGCCATGCGCGACCAAATGCTTTCGCGCAAACCCATTGAGAAGCCCTTGCCGAAGGAGCAGGAGAAAAAAGACGGCGAGTAGTTTTACAGGTTTTCTCTGCGAGCTCTGAAGAATCTTGGCGAACTTTGCGGTTATCTTGTGAAGTTGTTCGCGAATCGACGGAAACTTATGCCACCGCCGCTGCGGTAAGTGCAGCCTGGAGCGCCATGCTCTTGCCGGCGCCTTCGCCGACAGATTTTTCTAGCGCACGCTCGGCGCGATTGATCACTTCCGTGACGATGTCGACCGCATCGAATTGCTGCCGCACCATTGCTTCAGCCACGCCGGCATTGAATGAAGCTGCAATCTGCTTTTCGCCGATTGCAGTCGTAATCAGGCGGCGCATTTTTTCGACAACTCGCAAAGCTTCGTTCTCGGCGGTCTCGCCAAGCACGATGGCGATCGCGTTCGCCGCATACCGGAAGGCGAGATCGTTTTGCCGAACATTCGCGGCGACTAATTGACCCAACCTTTGCATCATGGCGTCGGCTGCCGCTTCGCCCTGTTCTTTTGCAATTGTGGCCCGCTCGCCAAAGCGCATGATCAACACGGTCACTGGGCTCGCCTGCTGGCTTGCACGTCGGACCTCGCCCATCAACAGATCAAGGTAAGACGCACGCTTCAGCAAACCAGAATTCTCATCCGTTACCGAAAGGTTCTTAACCAGCCGCCGTAACCCTGCGTTATTCAGCGCAATCGTCACCTGGTCGGCGATCATCTTGAAGATCAGCACGTCATTCTGCGCCCAGTTGCGCACATTCTTTTCGGTGATCAGTAACAACCCCAAATGATCGTTACCGTCCATCAATGGCAATGCGAGTAGCGAACGCGCGCCCAGAAGTCCTAGTTGCTGTTTTAACGACTGCAGTTCCGTGACGGTCGAGATATCTGGATACACCAGCGTTCCGCGATTGATAGCTAATTCGTGCAGCGCAGAAACCACCTGCTCCACATTTTCAGGGTCAGCAGGCTGCAGGCCCGAAGCCGCGAACTGCTTGGCCGTGCTGGTCACTAACCCAGGCCTGCGCAAGGCAACAATGCAACGCGAGAGCTTCCATTGTGTGCCGATTTCGGTGGCCGCGGTATTCAGCACCGTGTCGGCAGTAGATTGCCGATTCAGCTTGCGCGTTATGTCAGGCACTCGCGCGAAGCTGGCCATATCCAGGTTCTCAGATCCCGCCGGCACAGCTACCGGCGCCGTGGGGGCTGACGCTGCCGTCGCAGCAGGTGTTGGCGCAGGCGTCGCGGGGCCATTCGGATATTGTGGCGTCATCCCCGCAGTTGCATAAAGCTGCTGCAGATCAGCATTGCGGTCTTCTTCATGAGGGAATAGCTGCTGAATTCGTTGCAGCCGCTCAAGCGCCTTGTTGCGCATTCCGTACTGCACAAGGATTTCTGCCTGCAACATCAGATCTTGCAGTGTGCTCGACCCAAGGGTTTTCTCTTCGGTGTTGCTTCGTTGCGCCTGGGTAGCGGATGTCCCCGTGAAGCGCGAGGCGATTACGTCATAACGGTTCTGCTCAATTCGACCTCGCAGCATCTCCAGCCTCTTCTGATGTCCAGTTTCATATGGATCGATTTCAGCCGCGCGGTCGAGTGCGTCCGCAGCTTTCGAATAATTTTTTTGCTCGACATACAGGTCGAATAATCGCAGCAAGGTCGCTGAATAATCGCTCTCCCGATTCGCCGTATTGAACTGCTCGGCAAGGAACTCCAGCATCTCTGCCGACGGCTTGTGCCCGTTGGCAATGTCCTGCATCATCGCAAGAAACGCTCGCCGCTCGCCCTTTCGTCTCTGGAAGTGCTCGAGTTTTTCGGCGAGTACCACTGCCTCCCGATCCAGACCTGAATCGAGGAATGCCCCGATCAGGTCTCGCACTTGCTCAATTCGCGAAGGATTCTGCTCAAAAATTTGCCACACCAGCGGCGATGCTTCCGTCAATCGATTTGCGCTCAGCAGAGCGCGTGCATACACGTCGCGAAATTCCGGGCTGTTCTGGCCGATATTCGAAAGCGGCTCCAATACAAAAATTGCCGCGCCAATCTGTTGCTGGTGCATCAGGCACTTTGCGTAACCGAGTGCGATCGTCTCATTCGTCGATTCTTCCGAATACGCGCGCTCGTACCACTGGCTCGGATCAGCCCCAGTTCCTTCCACCTGTTGTGCAAGCTTAAGAAATGCAGCCGCTGCGTCTTTGCGCTCGCCGGTTTCAGAAGAAAGCTCGCCGAAGCGCACCATATTTTTCTCGGAAGAATCAAGCGCGACCATGCGCTTCAGCACTGCCAGCGCATCCGGCTTGCGCCCTTGTTTCGTCAGTTCTTCCAGCGCGCCTTCGTAGGTCTCAAGCGCCAGCTTGCGGTTCGAACTTTCGAGCAACTGCGCGAATCGAATTCGTTGATCGCAGTTGGGGCTGGTGAAGCGCGCGAGTTTTTTATAAGTCAGGCTCGCGCGAATCGCATCTCCGGCCGCCATTTGTCGTTCGAAGAGCTCTCCCAACAGGCGTACCGCGTCCGGCATGTGCTGCAGCGAAAGGCACAGGTCGGCTGCCATCTGCCGCACTGTGTCGTTTGCGGAATCGAGGGCTAAGATCTGGAGGAACTCGTCCAGCGCCTCCGCTGGCTTTCCCTTTTGCAGAAGCTTTTCGCCACGCTCAACTCGCCTGGCTATGTCTTGCCGGTCGACCCGTTTTGCAGTCTCAGCCATAGGAAAGGATTTCTACGCCGCTGGAGCTACTTGGGCGGTTGGGAGCTCCGCAAGCGGAGTCACCCACCTCTCGATTTTAGGCGCGCTCCGCTCAAGGGAAAACGCGGTAACGGGAGGCCGCAATTACGAAGGTCACAGGCTTGCTGGCTCCCAACGAATCCAATTACCGCGGTAAGGCCCGCCGCAACATTTTCGTAACAAAGTCATGCCTTTCGGCTAAACTGCCGGGGCGCATGTAGTGTGCGCTCGGGCGTCCGTAAATGATGGTTATAACCGCGGCATTGCTGGCGTCATCATCTGGGAAGTTGCCTGCGTGGTGTGCCGTGGGCGCGGGCGCCGGGGTGTACCTTTTTTATCGCGGGTTCCGTCTAATGCAACGCCGCCGTTTGATTCTCAACACTCCCGCTTCAAAAATTCGTAGCGCCTCGATGGGACTGGTCGAGATCAGCGGCCTGGCTACCGGCCCGTACGTGATAACGTCACCGCTCAAGCAGGCGGATTGTTTTTACTATCGCAGCATTGCGTGGGAGCTCAGGCAAGAAGGGAAGAACAGGGATTGGGTAAAGCTCGGCGAAGAAAGCCTGCACGTTCCGTTCTACCTTGACGATGGCACCGGAACGTTGTTGGTAGACCCGACCAACGCCGAAATGGACCTGCACTGCGATTTCAAAGAACAGTATGGCGGGATGGTGTCCTTCAGCCACTCGGAAATGTCTACCGGGGTAAGCGACTTCCTTTCGCGTCATGGTGCAAATTTCAACCGGCCGCTCAAGGTGGAAGAGTACTGCATCAAGCCGAAAAACTTCTTGTTTGTTCTGGGAACGCTCGCCCAGAACCCGCATCGCCAAGCCGACCCGACGTTATTACCCACAAACAATCTGGTTGTTGAGCAGGCCGCGGTTGCAACCGCCGCTGGGTCCGCAAGCTCCAACTGCAGTGTCCCGCCCCACGGCCCGCCATTCGTCGGCAAAAACTATCAACAGATTCCACGGCTGCCAGATGGATCGCCCGCGCCCGTGCAAACCGCCAGCATGTCGCAGCAGCAAATCGTCGCCGCCGCAATGATGAAGGCCGGCATTGTGAATCCCGCCGCGTGGGCTATTGCCGGAGTTAGTCCTGAAGCCGCAGCGCGGCTTAAACTTTATTCGGCAACCAGCGCCTCACCGGTCTCGGATGGGCCCAAGGAAAATTCTTTCGCAACTGAAGCTGCGCTAGACCCGCATCCGCCTGTCGTCTTGATGAAAGGAACGCATGATCCGGCATTTTTCATTTCCTGGAGAAGTCAACGGGATGTCGTCAGTTCGCTCGCGTGGAAGTCGTTCGCAATGATTTGGGGAGGGCCAGCCCTGACACTTGTTTGCGTTTACATTCTGCTTGCAAACTTCAAGCTGCTGTAGCGGGTGGCCAAGGCTCCGAGGAGACACTATGAACATGATTATTTTGATTGCTGTACTGTTTGTGATCGTCGGATTCGTCGTCTATCTGGTCACGATCTACAACGGCCTGGTCGCCATCAAGAATGACATCGATAAGTCCTGGGCCAACATCGACGTGCTTCTGAAGCAACGCCACGATGAATTGACCAAACTGCTCGATGTCACCAAAGGCTACGCTGACTTCGAGCGCGATACGCTGACCAAGATCACACAGGCGCGCAGCCAATATCAACAGGCCGTCACGGTCGATCAGAAAGCTCAGGCCGACCAAAGCATGACTCAGGCGCTGCGCGGCTTTTTTGCGGTTGCAGAGAATTATCCCGACTTGAAGGCGAACAACAACTTCCAGCAACTACAGCAACGCATAACGGCGCTTGAGAACCAGATCGCCGACCGTCGCGAGTTCTACAACGACTCGGTCAATACATTCAACATACGCATCCAGCAGGTGCCGGATACGCTCGTTGCATCCTTCATGCACCTCACCCCGCGGACCATGCTTAAAGTGGATGAAGCCGACAAGGCCGACGTGGCCATGTCATTCGCGCAGGGCAAGTAACCTCACCACTACCGGAGGTGGCCCATTCAAGCCAGGTTTTAGGCTTGAATGGGATAACCGAAACACAACCTTATAGAATAGCGCCGTGTCTGAACCCATCCTCATCGGCATCTTCGGCGACTACAATCCCGCCTCGCGCACGCATCCTGCTGTTGAACAATCAATTCAGCACGCCGCTGAGAAGCTGAAAATCTCTGCCGAAGCGCAATGGCTCCCGACCGATTCTCTGCTCGGCGAAGATCTCGACAAGAAGCTCGGATCATTCGATGGCCTGTGGGCCGGCTCAGGCAGTCCCTACAAAAGCTTCGATGGTATGCTTCGCGGCATCGAGTTCGCCCGCCGCCGCGATTGGCCATTTGTCGCTACCTGAGGGGGCTTTCAATACACTCTGGTAGAGTGTGCGCGCAATGTGCTGGGAATCAAAGACGCGGATTCAGCCGAGAACAACTCCGGATCGAAAAACATAATCATTTCTCCGGTCTCTTGTGCGGTTCCCAATCGCAAAGAGAATGCGCCCAAGCTTTCAGGCGAAATTCCGGAGATTCGCATCCGCCCCGGATCGTACTTGCATTCGTTTTACAAAAAAGACGTTGTGACCGAGGAATTCTTCTGTAACTACGAAGTGAGCCCCGACTTCGAAGGATCGCTTATCGAAGCCGGCTTCTCCATCGCAGCTCGCGGCGCAAACAACGAGATTCGCGCCATCGAGTTCCCGGGCCTCAGATTCTTTATCGCAAGCTTGTTCCAGCCACAACTCTCGTCCAAGCCCGGCAAACCTCATTCCATCATCGTCGAATTCCTGCGCGCTGCGTCAAATTGGAAAATCCAAAAGCTCGAAGACAGCGTCCTCGAGTCGTAACGCCTCAGGAACAACGCCCTCCGTTTATTATCATTTTCAGTACTGCTGATGAGAATACGAATCGTTTTTGTCTTCTTGTTCGTCCTTCTGTGTATCCAAACTATCTTCGCCGCGACGCGCCACTACTACGTCGCGGCTGAGGACGTCGTCTGGGACTATGCTCCCAGCCTAATGGATCTGACCATGGGACGTCCCATTCCCGATCCTTGGGCTCAGAAGATCAAATGGAACAAGACCCGCTACATCGAGTACACCGACTCAACTTTTTCCGTCCGAAAGCCACAACCTGCCTGGCTGGGAATTCTCGGGCCGATCATTCGCGCCAAGGTCGGCGACTCCATTGTGATTGATTTCCTCAACCGCAGCTCAAGACCGCACAGCATGCACCCGCATGGCCTGCGCTACGACAAAGACAATGAGGGCGCGCTCTACCTGCCCGGGGGCGCCGGTTCAGCCGTGCGCCCGGGCGGGCGGTTCACCTATCACTGGCTTGCGGATGAGTCGAGCGGCCCCGGGAAAGCCGATCCAAGTTCGCTCGTCTGGTGGTATCACGGCGGCACCGACGAGCCCGTCGAAGCCAACACCGGCCTTCTCGGCCCGATCATCGTCACTGCCAAAGGCAAAGCGAGGCCCGACGGCTCGCCCAAAGATGTCGATCGCGAATTCGTGGCCTTGTTTATGGTCTTCGACCAGCTCGGCGGCAAGCCCAACGGTCTGTATTACGCGATTAACGGATATATCTTCGGCAACCTCCCCGGACTTGTGATGAAGCAAGCTGAGCGTGTTCGCTGGTATTTGCTCGGCATGGGTAATGAGATTGACCTGCACACGCCTCACTGGCACGGCAGGGTCGTGACTTACGGCAATCGTCACACGGACGTGATCGAGCTCATGCCGGGCAGCATGGCCGTCGCCGACATGAAGGCCGACAACCCGGGAACTTGGCTGTTCCACTGCCACGTCGCCGAGCACATGGAAGGCGGCATGATGGCAACTTACACCATCTACCAGCCGCAAGAGTGCTCCAGTCCGATTCAACTCCAGTCCGCAGATTTCTGGCAAACACCGGGAAAATTCCATGTAAGGGTAAAGAACGTCGGAACAAAACCAATCAGCAGCATGAGTGTCATGTACGACCACCTGATGGCTCCGCTCTACCGCCGCCGCCCATTCGACAATCTCTGGAATTGGAATACACCACTCCGGCCCGGGCAGGAGCAGACATTTGAGGTGCCCGGCTATCCCCACGGCGCTGAGAACATCCAGGCGTGGATCTTGTTCCCGCACTTGGTCGTTTTCGCCGATGGAACTATCTGGCAGGGCAAAGAAGGGAACGGATGCTTCAACGTCTTCTGGCGCGACAAGCAGCATCCCGACATGCCTGTGCTACCGCCATTGTTCATACAAACCGGCGACGACTAGCCGTTATTGGGACCTCACCGGTATGTCATCCGAAGTGAAAGCATGAGGCTTCGCTGACGAAGAAGCATTCGGGTCGAGGGATCTGCAGTTCCACTCTCGTTTGACACCAAATTTTCCAGAATGCTACCGTCAGCCATCCCTTGCGCTACCGACTCGAATACGCGCTGGCCTGGGTTCTGCTCAAGCTCGTTGGAGCCTTGCCGCGTCCGCTCGCTCGTGCCGCAGGAATCTCCATCGCCTGGGCCGTTTATTTCCTGCACCGAAAGTTGCGCCGCGTCGGCATGCGGAATCTCGAACTCGCATTTCCTGAAAAGACGCGCCTTGAGCGAAAGAAAATCCTGCGCGGTGTTTTCACTTCATTAGGCCGCCAAGTCGCCGAAGTCTGCTTGTTTCCCAAATACACTCGCGAGAACGTCAGCAAAGTTGTCGTTTACGAAGGATTCGAAAATTTCGAGCGCGCACTCGCCCGCGGCAAAGGCGTTCTGTTTTTGACCGGGCATCTCGGCGCCTGGGAACTTTCGGCATTTGCACATTCGCTTTACGGATACCCACTCAACATCGTCATGCGTCCGCTTGATAATCCCTACCTCAACCGGCTCGCACGTGAGTACCGCACCATGCACGGAAACAAAACTGTCGATAAGGATTTCGCCCGCGGCCTGATCGCCGCCATGCGCAAGGGCGAAACGGTCGGCGTCCTCATGGACACCAACATGATTGCAACGCAAGGCGTCTTCGTTGATTTCTTCGGCATCTCCGCCTGCACCGCCAGCGGAGTCGCCCGAGTTGCTCTCAAGACCGATGCAGCCGTCGTTCCCGGATTTACAATCTGGGACCCGGTGCTACAAAAATATCGCCTCCGCTTCGATCCTGCTGTCGAGCTGATTCGCACCGGCAACACCGAATTCGATGTCATTGCGAACACTGCCAAATTCACCAACGTTATAGAAGACTACATCCGCCACTATCCCAATCAATGGCTCTGGGTACACCGCAGATGGAAGACAAGACCAGCCAGACAAGAGAGCCTGTACTGACAAGCTGATGCAGAAACTCACCTGGCCACAATCGCCCCGTGGCGCCATCATCTGGGTCAATGTGCGCCAACTGTAAGCATGCTCTCCATTACTGGCGAACTCTGTGAATTGCACGCGCAAGTGCTCTCCTCGGCCGTGCTGACGCTGTGGGCCAGCGTTGAGAATTTGCATCGCCAGGCAGTTCATCAGGCTCTTTGGAAAGACCGTACTCTGGTCTAAGCTGGGAAGGCGGAGCCAAATGAGGATATGATGGTTGGTCCTCTCCAGACCCTGTCGATGAAGAAATCTAAGAAAGCCAGAAATGTTTGGCGCAAGAACTCAGAAATTAGGACCCGACCCATCAGAAAGCCATCCCGCGAAACTCGACTTCAGTTCAGCGTCTCGATGCTCTGTACCCTCGTGATTGCGTTCTTTGTCCTCACCTTTAACGTTGAGGCATTTGAGATACCCTCTGGCTCGATGGAACACACCTTGTTAGTGGGTGACCACATTTTCGTAAACCGCTTCGACGTCGGTCCCAAAGCCAGCTTCCTTCCTCAGCAAGTCATTCGCGACGGCAACATACTTGTATTTTTCTCTCCAGCTCGGCCAGATATGCATCTCGTCAAGCGAATTATCGGCGTTCCTGGCGATCGTATTCGTCTCGACCGTGGCGTTCTGATTCGAAATGGAACACGCCTGCAAGAACCCTATGTAATTCGCGACGGCAGCTATGTGCCCTACAGAGATGATTTTCCTGGTGTCTCCCCAACCTATGCCGATGGCCTTACGCCGTACTGGCAAGATGAGCTTAGTGCGCATATTCAGCGTGGGGAGCTCATAGTACCCGCGGGAAAATATTTTGCGATGGGCGACAACCGCGATAACAGTTACGACAGCCGCTACTGGGGTTTCGTTCCACAGGAGAACATCATCGGCCGTCCGCTCATTATTTATTGGTCCTTCGAAGAATCGCCCGATGAATATTTAGGGACCAGCCCCGGCGACCGTATCGCGCATGCAACTCACGTTGCGCTTCACTTCTTTGACCAGACCAGGTGGAAGCGGACGCTGACGTTCGTACGATAAAGCAGGAGTCGAAATAGCACTCTCAGAACCACTCACTCCGATATGCTACCCACCAACTCACTACCGCGATCGGAATGGTCGAGGCCAGAGCCCACCAGATCGAAAGCGTGAAATCGGCAAGCAGCCCCAAAGCCGTAAAGGTAATCCAGAAGACTTTGCGTTCCACATCCCTAGTTTAGGTTAGCCGCGCGCACGGCACACAAATCCAAAGTTCATGCGGCTTTCGGTAACAATTCTGATCGGTCTAACGGGTCGCGATTTTTGAAGTCCTGCAAACCCCGCGCCCTTCTTCGTCATCAGACAACCTGCTGCGGAGAGCCTATGCCAGCCTTAAATAGAATTGCTCGGTACGCGGTCATGCCGTTTCCGCGAAAAATTACCCCCACGGCCCACGCCGTTCTTGATTATGTCACCGTGGGCATTCTCCTGACGGGTGCAGCCAGCTTCTGGAGACGCAATAAACGAGCAGCGGTCGGCGCGCTTGCCGTTGGCGGAGCAGCGCTCGCCGTCAATTTGCTTACCGACTATCCGGGGGGAGTGAAAAAAGCCATCAAGTTCCGCACCCATCGTCATGTCGACTTCGGCTTGGCTGCTTTGGCCGGTGCCATGCCAGAGTTTCTCGCCTTCGATGATGAACACGAACGCAAGCTTTTTCTCGCCGAAGGTGCGCTGATCTCCGCCATCAATGAATTAACGGTGTTCCCGCGCCCATCCCGGCACGCCGAAAGGTCGGCCGCGTAAGAGGTCCGTTCAGGGCACGTCTTCAAAGGTTGCCGTCATCTTCGCAAATGGCCCTCGCGACGTAAGGAGCGGCAACGCCATCGCAACCTTCGCCCCCCCTGTCCTCCCGAGCGGAGCATGATTTTTCCATCGCGACAGATCTACGCAGCCGGGCATATGGAGTTGCCGTTGCTGTTTGACGCCCCTTCGCGCGGGCCCGTAGAATCGAGTTTCGCTGGCAGAAACGCGAAGGCATTCCTGGAATCATTCGCGTGGGGCGACCTCGCCCGCGAATCCCTTACAATCTTTATCGTGGCGGTGTAGCTCAGGTGGCTAGAGCGAGGGTCTCATAATCCCTAGGTCGTTGGTTCGAGTCCAACCGCCGCCACCACATTTATAAGGTCCAGCCCGGAGACATGGGTTACAGAATGTACCGGTCACATGGGTAACACTTTTGGGCCGAATGGATTTTCGAGCGGTTCCAAGACTCTGGTCTCCAAATCGAAGTAACCCAGATC
>Ga0070741_10007096_pt1 | contig 23518 bp, 20 predicted proteins | sample Coa_R1_4_FD_66440 | JGI IMG/M metagenome (GOLD analysis project Ga0070741, IMG submission 66440) | Surface soil microbial communities from Centralia Pennsylvania, which are recovering from an underground coalmine fire - Coalmine... | ecosystem: Environmental > Terrestrial > Soil > Unclassified ...
AACATCTGGCTCGTTGTCCCCGGCCGTCGGCACGGACATCAACTCACGCGCGTCGGACCCACCGGTCAGCACGGTGCCATATAACGTCTTGATTCGCTCGGCATCTGCAATGGTCGCGGAGAGTCCGCGGGCCAAATCCATGGTGATGTGCTGGCCGCCGACCGCAAAACCGGAGGCATGGATGAAGCGGCCGGCCGAATAGATCGCGATCGTGGTGGTGCCCGCCCCCATCTCGACCACAGCGGCACCAAGATCGGCCTCGTCATCGGTCAGGACCGACAGGCCCGCCACATAGGGGCTCGCCGCCATGGCCTCGACATTGAGGTGGCAGCGCTCGACCACCAGCATCAGGTTCCGCGCCACCATCGCATCGGCGGTCACGACGTTCATGTCGACGCCGAACTGGCGCGCCACCATGCCCTTGGGGTCGCGCACGCCTTTCACGCCGTCCAGCGAGTAGCTGACCGGCAGCGCATGCAGCACGGTGCGACCGATGCCGGTCGCATGATGCATGCCGGTCGAGGTCAGCCGGGCGACGTCGGCGGCGGTCACCGCCCCGCCGCGAATATCGGTGGTGGCCTCGATCATGTGGCCCTGCAGCCGGCCGCCGGAGACCGACAGCAGCACGGACTCGACCCGGACCTTGGCCATGCGCTCGGCAAGCGACACCGCCTGGCGCACCGCCTGCTCGCATTCGTTGAGATCGACCACCGCGCCGGCCTTGACGCCGCGCGACTGGATCTGGCTGTAACCGATCAATTCGGCCGCATGGCTGCGGCCGCGGAAGGCGTCGCTCGGCGCACACGGCTTGAGCCGCGCGATCATGCAGGCGATCTTGCTGGTGCCGATATCGAGCGAGGCGACCAGCGCCGTGCGCTTGTGCGGCATCGGGCGGGTCTTCGGGGTCTGGGCGCGATCGAGGCCGGTCATGCGTCACCAGCCTTCTTCTTGGACTTCTTGTCGTCGTAAAGCTTGTCGCGCGCCTTTGCGGCATCGTCCGAGAGCTGCACGACCAGCCGGTCAGGCAGCCGCATGTCGACCGCGACGATGTCGCGGGAAAACAGCTTTTCCTCCTTGTCGAGCCGGCTCAGCTCGGCGAGCGCATCGCCGACGTCGTGCTCGGGCAGGCGGATGTCGAGGCCGTCCTTGGTGCGCAGATTCCAGCGCCGCTCGCCGACAAAGATGACGGCCCTGGTGACGTCATGCACCTGCGGATAGTGCGCAAGCAGCGCCAGGAAATCCCGCGCATGGGTTTCGGCGCCCTTGCCGACCACGAGCGGCAGAGACAGGAAGCGGCGCGACAGATACGGCTCGAGCACGGCGCCGTCATCGGCGATGACGGAGACCCGCCCCTCCTCCTGCCACAGCGCAAACGCCGTGCGCTCGACCAGGTCGATCTCGAGCTGGCCGGGATAGAATTTCAGCACCGTCGCATCCGCGATCCACGGATTGGCCTTCAGCCGGTCGCGCACGGCAGCCGCGTCAAGAAACAGCAGCGACGAGCGGCCACTGACGCCACCGATGCCAAGCACCTCGTCCTGGGTCAGTTGCTTGCGGCCGTTGATGACGACCGAGGTGATGCGGAAGCCGGCCGAGTTCGCCAGCGCATTGCGCGTGTCGCTGAGCGCGGTGGTGAAATCCTCGAGATGGCCGCCCTTGACGATGCCGAGCCAGGCCGTGCCGGCGAGCAGCGCAAGCGTGGCGGCGAGCCCGGCGCGGCGCGGCACGTGGCGCTCGATCCAGCCGACAATGCGCGGCGGCGGCTCGCGCTCGATCACGGGCCTTGCCGTCCTGGCGCGCGACTTTGCGTGGGTCCTGGTCGCTCTCTTCGATGCGGCAAGGCGCGCAGACACGTGCTCGCGCAGCAAGATCAGCGCGCCGTAAGCGGCCGCGCCCAAATCCACCTGGGGCCTTAGCGATCGATCCGACCGGGCAAGGCGTCCTGCGCCATCCATTGCACGAGCTCTTCAAACATTACGCGACCATGCGCAGGCGGAGCTCAGTCATGCCGGGCTAACGTGTTGCAGAAGAGGCCTTTTTCCCCTTTTGCGGAGCTGGACGCGAAACAAACTTCCCGCGACAGCCCACGCCCGGCAGCCAAGCGCCACATGCGCCGCCAGCGTTAACCTTCGGACTTCCTGGTAAACAAAAGGTAAAACTGGGGGAGGCGGGACGCTTTTTCCCCTGATCTGCGAGATGTTTGCCGCAAATCCTTAACGATTTTACCTATTCCCTTCAGAAAACCGGTACAGCCCCCGCACGGGCGGCCGGCTTGCCATCAAGACGCGCGCGCCTTCGCGAGTTCAATTTGCTGGTGCAGGAAATCGACGAATTCGATCCCCTGCGCCTTGAGTGCCTTGGGCAGCAGCGAGGCCCTGGTCAGGCCTGGCAGGGTGTTGGTCTCGAGATAGACCGGACCGTTCGCCGAGATGATGAAGTCGGATCGCGAGTAGCCACGGCAGGACAGCCCGCGATGGGCACGCAACGCCTGCTCCATGATCGCAGCCGTGATCTCGGGCGCAAAGCGGCCCGGGCAGATTTCCTGGGTGGCCTTGGCCAGATATTTCGCGCGGTAATCGAAGCCGAAGCCGCCCTCGGCCGGAATGATCTCGATGGGAGGCAAGGCGATCACCTCGCCACTCGCCTGCTCCAGCACGCCACAGGTGGCTTCCGTGCCCGAGATGAAGGGCTCGATCACATACTCCTCATGCCGCGCCGCATTGCGGACAGCGACGATGTCCTGGGCGGAATTGACGAAGATCAGCCCGTAGCTCGAACCGTCGCGCTGGGGCTTTGCGATCAGCTTGCCGTACTCGGCGAAGGCGGATTCGATATCGGCAAGTGCAACGCCCGCAGGCGAATTCACTCCGGCAATCGCCGCAAAGCGCTTGGCTGCGACCTTGTCGAAGGCCAGATGCGAGGCGGCCGAGCCCGAACCGGTGAAGGGGATGGCGCGGTTCTCGCACATCGCCTGCAATTCGCCGTTCTCGGCACGGCCGCCGTGCAGGCCGAGCACCAGCAGCCGCGCGTCGAGCTTGGCCTGGTCGAGCGCCTGTTCGATCGAATGACCGACGCAGCGCCCATCGGGCTTGAACGGATCCTCGAATGGCCGCGTATGCGCGAGCAGCGCCTTCCCGCTCGTCTCATGCACGCTGTCATCGGCATCCCAGAACCAAAGGTCGGCCTCGGGCAGCGCTTCATGCAGCGCCTGCGCCGAAGCAACCGAGACCAGGCGCTCCTTGTTGGTGCCGCCGAACAGAATGGTGATGCGCGTCATTTGTTTTGTGTCCGCTCTCTCCACGTCATTCCGGGGCGGTCCGACAGGACCGAAGCCGGAATCTCGAGATTCTCAGGTGCGCAATTGCGCACCATAGTTCGATGCTTCGCATCGCCCCGGAATGACGTCACGTGGGAATTCCGATCCGCTTGATTTCCCACTGTAGCTCGATTCCGCTCGTTGCCTTCACGCGCTGCCGCACGGTCTCGCCCAGCATCTCGATATCATGCGCGGTGGCATCGCCCGTGTTGATCAGGAAGTTGCAATGCATCTCCGACACCTGCGCGCCACCCAGCCGCAAGCCCCGGCAGCCGGCGGCGTCCACCAGCTTCCAGGCGCTGTATCCGGGCGGATTCTTGAAGGTCGAGCCGCCCGTCTTTTCGCGGATCGGCTGCGCGGTCTCGCGGTGATTTTGCACCTCCGCCATCCGCGCGCGGATGTCTTCGGGCGCGGCTTTGGTGCCGCGGAATCTCGCCGAGGTGAAGATGATCGATGGATCGACGCAGCTCGCGCGATAGACGAATTTCATATCCGCATTGGAGAAGACATGCCGCTTGCCCTCGCGATCGATACCGATCGCCTCGATCAGCACATCCTTGGTCTCGCCGCCATTGGCGCCGGCGTTCATGCGCAGCGCGCCGCCGATGGTGCCGGGAATGCCGAAATAGAATTCCAGGCCGCTGATATCAGCGGCTGCCGCAGTCTCCGCCACACGCTTGTCGAGCGCGGCCGCGCCCGCGGTGACAACATCGCCTTCCGCGCTGACGTCGCCGAAGGCGCGCGGCGACAAGCGAATGACCACGCCTTCGACGCCGCCGTCGCGCACGATCAAATTGGAGCCGACGCCGACGACATAGAGCGGCACGTCGCGCGGAAGGTTCTTCAGAAAATAGGCGAGATCGTCTTCATCGGCGGGCGTGAACAAGACCTGCGCCGGGCCGCCGACCCGAAACCAGGTGAGCGGCGCGAGGCTTTCATTGGCGAGCAGCCGCCCGCGCAAATCCGGCATCGCGGCCGTCAGTTGCGGCGTGATGTCGGGAAAACTCATCCCAGCGCCTTCAATTCGCCGGGCAGCGCGTAAGCCCATTGCGTGATATTGCCGGCGCCGAGGCAGACCACGAGATCGCCCGGCCTGGCGAGGCCTCTGACAATGCCGGCAAGGTCGGCGGCCTTCGGCAGCGGGATCACCTCGCGATGGCCATGCGCGCGCAGGCCTTGCGCGAAATGGTCGCGATCAATGCCTGCGATCGGCGTCTCGCCGGCCGGATAGACGTCGGCGACGACGACCGCATCGGCATCGTTGAAGCAGGTGCAGAACTCCTCGAACAGCGACTGCAGGCGCGTATAGCGATGCGGCTGCACCACGGCGATGACCTTGCCGTCATAGGAATCGCGTGCGGCCTTGAGCACGGCGGCGATCTCCACGGGGTGATGGCCGTAATCGTCGATGATGGTGACGCCGTTCCATTCGCCGGTCTTGGTGAAGCGCCGCTTGACGCCGCCGAAGCCGGCAATTGCCTTGCGGATCGCATCGTCGGAAATGCCGAGCTCATGCGCGACGGCGATCGCGGCGGTGGCGTTGGATGCGTTGTGCCGTCCCGGCATCGGCAGCACGAGGTCCCGGATCTCATGGGTTGCGCCGGTCTTGCGGCTCTTGATCGCGACCGCAAATTGCGAGCTGCCGCCGCCGGAGGTCAGCCCGACCAGACGCGCATCGGCTTGCGGGTTCTCGCCATAGGTGATGATGCGGCGGTCCTCGATCTTGCCGACCAGGCTCTGCACGACGGGATGATCGATGCACATCACGGCAAAGCCGTAGAACGGCACGTTCTCGACGAACTTGCGGAAGGCGTCCTGCACCGCATCGAAGGTCTTGAAATGATCGAGATGCTCGGGGTCGACATTGGTGACGATGGCGATATCGGCCGGCAGCTTCAAAAACGTGCCGTCGCTTTCGTCGGCTTCCACCACCATCCAGTCGCCGCCGCCCAGCCGCGCATTGGTGCCGTAAGCATTGATGATGCCGCCATTGACGACGGTCGGATCAAGGCCGCCGGCATCGAGCAAGGTCGCGACCATCGAAGTGGTGGTGGTCTTACCATGGGTGCCGGAGATCGCGACGCAGCTCTTCAGCCGCATCAGCTCGGCCAGCATCTCGGCGCGGCGCACGACGGGGATGCGCTGCGCGCGCGCCGCCATCAGTTCGGGATTGTCGCGCTTGATCGCGGTCGACACCACGACCACCTCGGCACCGTCCACATTGTCGGCCTTGTGCCCGACGGAGACCTTCACGCCGTGCTCGCGCAGCCGCGCGACATTGGCGTTCTCCGAAGCATCCGAGCCCTGCACGGTGTAACCGAGATTGACCAGCACTTCGGCGATGCCGCTCATACCGATGCCGCCAATGCCCACGAAGTGAATAGGTCCGATCTCGCGCGGCAATCTCATCAATGGTCCTCGAGCTCATCGTCCGCGACTGCGGGCGATCCGATAAACCGCGCTGCCGATGGCCAAATCAGCTGCCGGTGATGACTGGATGCCTCGCTTTCGCAGGTCATGACAAGACAAATCTGTCGTCAAGACCGGTCCTGCTGGCGATCAACCGCTAGCCCGCAGGTCGGGCAAAAGTTGTCGTTCCAGCCGATTTCGTGGCCGTTCGGACAGCGCCGCTGCAGGTTCGACAGGCCGCGCCGGTAGGCCGTGGTGAGAACGGCAAGGCCCGCGGAATAGAAGGCCATCCAATGTCCGGAAAAGCCGTGCACGATTTCGGCCGGAACGGCCGCGCCAATCTGATTGGCGGGAGGATGGGAGGCAACCAGCAGCATGAAGTAGGCGAAATTGATGAAAGCATAGATGAAAAAGCCGTACGTCATATACCGCATCCAGGGCGGACATCCTGAGAGGGCGATCTTCCAGAAATCCTTTCGACTAGCCCTATTCATCATCTTCTGGCTGATAAACACGACCGGAATCCACAAGGGGAAAATGCCGATATGGAGCGCAAAAAACAGACTGCTCCCACCCAATTGAATTCCGAAAAACGAAAGTATGTGAGCCGTGAGGCTCAGGACCAGGCCGCATGCGGCATACACCATCAGTGGCGGTAAGAGCACTTGGGTCATGCCCGCTAGATCCCGGCCACTTTCACCACGAGATCGGCGAGCCGCTCGGCGGCATCGAGCCGGCCGGCGCTGCGGGCTGCCCTGGCCATGCTGGCGAGCCGCGCGGGTTCGGCGGCGAGCGCGGATATTTCGGCTGCGAGGCGGTCGGGCGTGAAGTCGGCCTGTGCGATGCGCAGCGCGCCGCCTGCGTCCGCCAGCACGCCGGCATTGGCGAATTGATCCTGGTCAATCGAGCCGGGCAGCGGCACCAGGATCGAAGGCCGGCCGATCGCCGCGAGCTCGGCAACCGTGCCGGCGCCGGAGCGCGACACCACCAGATGATTGGCCGCGAGCCGCGCCGGCAAATCGGTGAAGAACGGCGCGAGCTCGGCATGGATCTTGATCCGGTCATAGACGGCGCGGACCCGCGTCATGTCCTCCTCGCGCACCTGCTGGGTCAGGATCAGCCGGTTCCACAAGGAGGGTTCCAGCCGCTCGATGGCGCCGGGCACGATGTCGCTCATCACCCGCGCGCCCTGGCTGCCGCCGACCACCAGCAGCCGAAAAGGCCCGTTCGGCTCGGGCGCCGCGTAAGGCATGGATGCGGCCGCGAGGACCATAGGCCGCATCGGCGTGCCGACGGTGATGGTCTTGGCACCGAGCGTGGGATCGCGGTCGAGCACGCCCGGCAGCGACGTGGCGATCGCGCTGGCATGGCGCGAGAGAAAGCGGTTGGCGCGGCCGAGCACCGCGTTCGAATCATGAATGATGCTGGGAATCCGCGACAGCCGCGCCGCCAGCAGCGGCGGCACAGTCGGATAGCCGCCGAAGCCGACCACGGCGGCGGGTTGCAGCCGGCGCATCAGGTTCAGCGCCATCGCCGTTCCCGCCGCAAGCATGAGCGTGGTGCGAGCCAGTTGCAGCGGCGAGCGGCCGCGCACGGTCTCGCTCGCCACCACATCGATCATGTCCTTGGAAAACAGCCCGCTATAGCGCAGCGCGCGGGAGTCGGTGACGAGACGAACGCGCAAGCCGCGCTTCATCAGTTCCACGCCGAGCGCTTCGGCGGGAAACAGATGCCCGCCGGTGCCGCCCGCGGCGAGCAAAATCAAGGGTGCGGTGTCGGTCATGGGCGCGTCTTTTACAGGCAGTCTGCCGCCATTGCGAGCCACACGCTGCCGTCATTCCGGGGCGGTCCGAAGGACCGAACCCGGAATCTCGAGATTGTGGCGCGAGCTGCCGAATATGCGGCTCGAGATTCCGGGTTCGCTCGCTGGCGCGACCGCCTCGGAATGACGGAGACCTGCGCTACGCGTAGCTCGGAACGCGTCCGGCCTCGAACGCGACCTCGGTCTGCGGCCGCATCCGCGTCAGCGCCAGCATCATGCCGACCCCATAGGCCAGCGAGACGATGGAGGAGCCGCCGTAGGAGATGAACGGCAGGGTCATGCCCTTGGCCGGGATGAGCTGCAGATTGACCGACATGTTGATGGCGGCCTGCACGCCGAACAGGATTGCGAGGCCGGACGCCGCAAAGCGCGAGAACATGTCCTCATTGCGATAGGCGCGCGCAAGCGTGCGGATCACGATGAAGGCAAACAACGCGAGCAGCGCCAGGCAGAGCACGATGCCGAACTCCTCCGCCGCCACCGCGAACACGAAATCCGTGTGGCTGTCAGGCAGATTGCGCTTGGCGATGCCCTCGCCCGGACCGAGCCCGAACCATCCGCCGTTGGAGAACGCCTCCATCGCGGTGTCGACCTGGAAGGTGTCGCCCGAGGCCGGATTCATGAAGCGCTTGATGCGGCCAGCGACATGCGGGACCAGAAGATACGCGCCGAACAGGCCGGCGCTGGCGACGCCCGCTAATCCGAACACCCAGATCATCCGCATGCCCGCGATGAAGAACAGCGCGCCCCACACCATCGAGATCAGCATGGTCTGGCCGAAATCGGGCTCCATCACCAGGAGCGAGACCAGCAGCATCAACAGCACCAGCGCCATCGAGGTCGCCGGCATTTCCGGCCGCTTGGCCGATTCCGAGAACAACCAGGCCGCGACCACCACAAAGGCGGGCTTGGCGGATTCGGAGGCCTGGATGTTGACCCCGAGCAGCGTGATCCAGCGCCGCGAGCCCTTCACTTCGGGGCCGATCAGGAGCGTCACCACGATCAGCGTAACCGAGATCGCGAATATGATCAGCGCGCTGCGCCGGATCTGCCGCGGCGACAGGAACGACACGCCGATCATCACGATGAAGGACGGCAGCAGGAACAGGACGTGATGGTTGAAGAAGTGGAAGGGATCGAGCCCGATCCTGACCGCAACCGGCGGGCTCGCCGCCAGCGACAGGATCACCCCGCTTAGCATCAGCGCGATGATCGCGCCCATGAGCGGCCGGTCGACCGTCCACCACCAGTCGGAAAGCGGATTGCGTTCTTCGCGCGAGAGCATGTGGCGGTCCCAAGACAGAGCACGACCGAGGGTAAGCCCCATTGGTCGCCGATGTTGGTTTCCGAAGGGTTAAGGGAATGATTAAGTTTTGGTGAGCGGCCGCCGCACCCGTCATTCCGGAGCGGTCCGAAAGGACCGAACCCGGAATGGCGGAGCAACAAACTCACACCAATTGAATGCACTGGGCACCGCAATTGCGGATAGCGCTTGACGGTTTGTAGCCTATGGACTACATAGCGCCTTCATGGCCGAGGTGCGTCAGACGGAGGAATTTTCAGGCTGGTTGCGCCGCCTCAGAGACGCCAATGCGGTCGCGCGCATTGTCGGCCGCATTCGCCGCATGGAGATGGGGAATCCCGGCGATACCAAAAGTGTCGGTCAAGGTATCCTGGAAATGCGCGTCGACTATGGTCCGGGTTACCGCATCTACTACATGCATCGCGGGGCACAGATTGTGATTCTGCTGTGTGGCGGCGACAAGCGCACGCAACAGCAGGACATCAAGCGGGCTCAGAAACTGGCGGAGACATTGTGATGCCCAAGGTGATGTCTAAGACAACGCGATTTGATGCCGCCGACTATCTCGATACCGAGGAGCGTCAGGTTGCCTATATTGCGGCGGCGCTCGAATCCGGCGACGCGGATTTCGTGCGTGACGCACTTGGTCTCGTTGCACGTGCGCGCGGCATGGGTCAGATTGCGAAGAAGGCCGGCTTGAACCGCGAGAGTCTGTACAAGGCGCTCGGGGAGGCAGGCAATCCCGAATTCGGCACTGTCATGCGCATTGTCCGAGCCTTGGGTCTAACCCTATCAGCACGCACCGCGGCGAGCAGACCGACGCCAAAGCGGCGCCGGGTTGCATGAACTTGGGTGGGGCATGCGCCGGCGCCGCGCAAAGTCGTAGTGCAAGATCGCAGGCCGGCCCGATTTGCCGATTGGAGCGCGCAGCGGGCTGCGGCATCATAGCGGAATCGCGAGGGAATAGTGCCCATCTTCATCGGCCGTGGCGCGCCACTTCGGAATACGCTATCGCGGCCAAATCGGCCGCATCTTGGATGAACCCGTCAAGTCGTTGAATTGGGTGCACTGGCACCGTAATCCCGACCCCAATGGCAGTCGCCCCCCCAACAGCAGTCGTCATGCCCCGCGAAGGCGGGGCATCCAGTAACCCGCAGCGGGAGTCGTTTCCCTCGATACATCTCTGGAATACTGGGTCACCCGCCTTCGCGGGTGACGACAGCGAAGAACAAACGGTCGATCACACCGCCGGCTTCACACCCGGCAGCGCCTGCACCAGGTCGCGAAACTTCGCGCCGCGGATTTCGAAATTGCGGTACTGGTCGAACGAGGCGCAGGCTGGCGACAGCAGCACCACGGCGTCCTTCAGCCCGGCCGCTTCCGCATCGCGCGCGGCGCTAGCGACGGCGACATCGAGCGTCTCGCTGATCTCGTGCGGCACGTGCTCGCCAAGCGTCGCCGCAAACTCCTGTGCCGCTTCGCCGATCAGATAGGCTTTGCGGATGCGCGGGAAATAGCCGGTCAGGCTGGTGATGCCGCCCGCCTTTGCCTTTCCGCCCGCGATCCAGAAGATGTCGGAAAACGACGACAGCGCATGCGCAGACGCGTCCGCATTGGTGCCCTTGGAGTCATTGACGAACAGCACGTCGCCACGGCGCCCGACCTGCTCCATGCGGTGCGCAAGCCCGGGGAAGCTGCGCAGGCCCTGCTGCAGCGTATCGGGCGCGAGGCCCAGCGCCAGCGCGCAGGCCGCGGCACAGGCCGCGTTCTGCGCATTGTGCAGCCCGCGCAGCGAGCCGATGCCGCCGATGCGTGCGATCTCGCTGCGCGCGGCGCCCGCGGCACGCAGGATGGTTTCATGCTCGACGTAGATGCCGTCGGGCAGCGGATTCCTGACGGAGATGCGCACCACGCGCTTGCCTGCCCGCTCCAGCCGATCGGCAATGTCGCGCGAGTAGCCGTCGTCGACGCCGACAATGGCGGTGCCCTGCGGCTGCACGCCGGCGACCAGCCGCTCCTTGACCTCGGCATAGTGCGCCATGGTGCCGTGGCGGTCGATATGGTCCTCGCTCAGATTGAGCAAGATGCCGACGGAGGGATCGAGCGAGGGCGTGAGATCGATCTGGTAGGACGACATCTCGATCACATGCACCCGGCCCTTGCGCGGCGGCTCCAGCGACAGGATCGCGGTGCCGATATTGCCGCCCATCTGGGTGTCGTAGCCGGCCACCCGCATCAGATGCGCGATCAGTGCCGTCGTGGTCGACTTGCCGTTGGTGCCGGTGATCGCAACAAAGGGCGCATCGGGCGCGTGACGCTGCCGCTCGCGGCAGAACAGCTCGATATCGCCGATCACCTCAACGCCGGCCTCGCGGGCGAGGCCCACGGTCCAATGCGGCGCGGGATGAGTCAGCGGCGCGCCGGGAGTGAGGACCAGGGCAGAAATGCCGACCCAGGAGATGGTGCGCAGGTCCGCGGTCGCAATGCCGGCGCTTGCGGCTTCCGCGAGCTTGTCGGCGCCATCATCGCCGGCGATGACGTCAGCGCCGCCGGCCTGCAGCGCACGGGCGCTGGCAAGGCCCGACCCGCCGAGGCCGAACACGGCGACTTTCTTTCCGGCGAAGGAGGTGACAGGGGTCATGTCACCGCAGCTTCAGCGTGGAGAGGCCGGCGAGCGCGAGCATCACCGAGATGATCCAGAAGCGGATCACGATCTGCGGCTCGGTCCAGCCCAGCTGTTCGAAATGATGATGGATCGGCGCCATCTTGAAGATGCGCTTGCCCGTGAGCTTGAACGAGGCCACCTGCACGATCACCGAGACCGCCTCCAAGACGAACAGGCCGCCGATCACGGCGAGCACGATCTCGTGCTTCACCGCGACCGCAATCGAGCCGAGCATGCCGCCGAGCGCGAGCGAGCCGGTGTCGCCCATGAAGATCGAGGCCGGCGGCGCGTTGAACCAGAGGAAGCCGAGGCCGGCGCCGAGCACCGCACCTGTGAGCACCGCGAGCTCGCCCGTGCCGGCGACATAATTGATCTGCAGATAGTCGGCGAACACCGCGTTGCCGGCGAGATAGGCGATCAACCCGAAGCTTGCCGAGGCGATCATGACCGGCACGATGGCGAGGCCATCGAGGCCGTCGGTGAGGTTCACCGCGTTGCCGGCGCCGACGATGACGAAGGCGCCGAAGATGACGAAGAACCAGCCGAAATTGAGCACCACGTCCTTGAAGAAGGGAATCGCGAGCGAGGTCGAGGCGGCATCGCGCCCGAGCTTCACCAGCGCATAGCAGGCGGCGAGCGCGATCAATCCCTCAAGCAGCAGGCGCAGCCGGCCACCAAAGCCGCTGGAGGTCTGCTTGGTGACCTTCAGATAGTCGTCATAGAAGCCGACAAAGCCGAAGCCGAGCGTCACCGCCAGCACGATCCAGACATAGGGGTTGAGCGGGTTGGCCCACAGGATGGTCGAGACCACGAGGCCGGAGAGGATCATCAGCCCGCCCATGGTGGGCGTGCCCTTCTTCATCAGATGCGATTGCGGGCCGTCGGTGCGGATCGGCTGGCCCTTGCCCTGGCGGATGCGCAAATGATCAATGATCCAGGGGCCGAACAGGAACACGAACAGCGCGCCGGTCGCAACGGCCCCGCCGGTACGGAAGGTGATGTAGCGAAACACGTTCAGGAGCGTGCGCAGCCAGCCGAACCCGGGCGGAAACGAATTGGACAGCTCAATCAACCAGTAGAACATTCATTCCGCCTATCTTGCCGCCTATCTTGCCGCCTATCCTGCGGCTTCATCGGCTGCCGACCCGCCTGGAAAACGCCTTTCCAGCGCATTCACGATTATTTTCATCTTCGAGCCGAGCGATCCCTTCACCATGATCGCGTCGCCTGCGCGGATGCCGGCGATCACTTGTGCTTCCAGGCCCGCCGAATTGTCCGCGTAGCCGCCCCGTTTACCCGGGGACAGCGCGTCCCACAAGTTGCGCATCAAGGGCCCGCAGCAATAAACGAGGTCGATATTGGCCGCCTGCACCGCATCGGCGAGCCCGCGATGCAGATCGGGGCCGGCGGGCCCGAGCTCCAGCATGTCGCCGAGGATGGCGATGCGCCGGCCACGCGGGCCGATTTCGGCCTGGCCGAGCACGTTGAGCGCAGCAGTCATCGACGCCGGGTTGGCGTTGTAGCTTTCGTCGATCAGGGTGGCTTCGCCATTGCGCAAATCCAGCGCACGGCGCACGCCGCGGCCGGCGGCCGGCTTGAGGCTCGACAGCGACAGCGCGGCGAGCGCGAGATCGGCGCCGGCGAGCGAGCTAGCTGCGAGCACCGCAAGCGAGTTCATCGCCATATGACGGCCGGGCATGCCGAGCTTGTAGGTGACGTCGGAGCCGAGAATGTTCGCATGCACCGCCGAGCAGGTCGCATGCAGCGCCAGATCGATCAGCCGCGCATCGGCGTTGGCGTCGCTGCCGAACGAGACGATGCGTTGGATGCCGCATTCCTTCGCACGCTGCGTCAGCCGCGAAAATTGCGCATTGTCGCGGTTGAGCACCGCGGCGCCACCTCGCTCGACGCCGGTGAAGATCTCAGCCTTGGCATCCGCGATCGCCTCGATGCCGGAGAAGAACTCCAGATGCACCGGCTCGACGGTGGTAATGATGGCGACATGCGGCCGCACCATCTTGACCAGCGGCTCGATCTCGCCGGCATGGTTCATGCCGATCTCGGCAATGGCAAAGCGGGCATCGGCCGGGCAGCGCGCCAGCGACAGCGGCACGCCCCAGTGATTGTTGAACGAGGCGACGGAGGCATGGGTCGGGCCTTGCGCCGAGAGCACATGAAGCAGGGCCTCCTTGGTCGAGGTCTTGCCGACCGAGCCGGTGACCGCGATCACCTGGCCCTGCAGCCGCGCCCGTGCGGCGCGGGCGAGATCGCGCAAGGCTTCGAGCACGTCGTCGACCACCAGCAGCGGCGCATCGGCGGCGAATTTTGCGCGCTGCGCGGTTTCCACCACCGCCAGCGCCGCGCCCGCCTCGAGCGCGGCATCGACAAAATCATGGCCGTCATGCACGTCGCCCTTGATGGCGAAATACGCCTCGCCATGCCTGATGCTGCGGCTGTCGATCGACAATCCCGTGACAACATCAGGCAACGCGCCGTTGCGCGCGGCGCGCATGGCCTCTGCCATCGCTTGTGAGGTCCAGAGCGGGGCGGTGCTCATGCAACCCTCGGAGCAAGGGCCGCCGCCACCGCCTCATGATCGCTGAAGGGCAGCACGCGGTCGCCGATGATCTGTCCGGTCTCATGGCCCTTGCCGGCAATCAATAGCGCATCGCCCGGCGCGAGATCATCGATCGCGCTGCGGATGGCTAACGCGCGGTCGCCGATCTCGATTGCGCCCTTGGCTGCGGCCAAAATCGCGGCACGAATGGCCTCCGGCTTTTCGCTGCGCGGATTGTCATCGGTGACGATGACGCGATCGGCATGCTCGGCCGCGATCGCGCCCATCAGCGGCCGCTTGCCCGCGTCGCGGTCGCCGCCGGCGCCGAACACGACGATCAGCCGGCGTTTTGCATAGGGCCGCAGCGCCTGCAGCGCCTTGGCGAGCGCGTCGGGCTTGTGGGCATAGTCGACAAAGATCTGCGCGCCGTTGCGCTCGCCGACCCGCTCCAGCCGGCCCTTGGCGCCCTCGAGCTTGTCGAGGCTGGCAAACACTTGATCCGCATCGCTGCCGGTTGCGATCGCAAGCCCGGCCGCGACCAGCGCGTTCTCGATCTGGAAATGGCCGACCAGCGGCAGCCGCAGCGCAAACCTGCGGCCGCGATGCTCGAGCACGAGCTTCTGCGCAAAGCCGTCGATCTCGGCGTCAACCAGACGAATCCCCTCGCCCGCGCCATCGCCGTTGCTGCCGACCGCGAGAATCCGCAAGCCCCGCGACCGCGCCGCATCCTGCACCTCGGCCGAGCAATCATGGTCGGCCGAGATCACCGCCGCGCCGCCGGGCGGAATCAGTTCGCGGAACAGCCGCAGCTTGGCGGCGAGATAATGCGCGACGTCCGGATGGTAATCCATGTGGTCGCGCGACAGGTTGGTGAAGCCGCCAGCCGCAATGCGCACGCCGTCGAGCCGGTACTGGTCGAGCCCATGGGACGAGGCCTCGAACGCCAGATGCGTGACGCCGTCGCGCGCGATCTCGTCGAGCTGGCGATGCAGCGCGATCGGATCGGGCGTGGTCAACGAGCCATAGACGGTGCGCTTGTCCGAGACCAGTCCGATGGTGCCGATAGAGGCCGAGACATGCCCAAGGCTCGCCCAGATCTCGCGGGTGAAGGCGGCGACCGAGGTCTTGCCGCTGGTGCCGGTCACCGCCGCGATCGTCGCCGGCTGCCGCGGGAAAAACCTCGCCGCCGCAAGCGAAAGCGCAAGCCGCGCATTCGGCGTCACCACGAATGGAACAGCGCAAGCGGGCGAAGGCGCCTGCTCACCGGCCACCGCCACGGCGCCGGCCGCGATCGCGGATGCGATGAAGCGCGCGCCGTCGGCCTTGTGGCCGGCCAGGGCGAAGAACACGTCGCCCGGGTGCACGGCCCTGGAGTCCACGGCTAGTCCACTGACATGAAGGTCCTTCGCCTGCTCCTCGATGCAGGCATCAGCGCCAAAAAGCTCGCCAAGCTTCATAATCTTCCAGATCCGGCCCCAAAGCCTTGCGGGAACGCACGGCGACGGCCGCGGGACTCAAATGCGAGGATCGCGGCAGTGTCAGTGCTTACTGCGTTGTCTTCGATGCCGCAAGAATAAGGCGGTCGGGCGGCGGCAGATTGAAGCGCGGTTCGACACCCAGGAGCGGCGCAATCCGGGCGATCACGTTCCCGGCGGTGGGAACGGCGTTCCACCCCGAGGTGATGAAGCCGTAGGTTTCCTTCAGCGCCTGCGGCTCGTCCAGCATGATCAGGACCTGGTAGCGGGGATTGTCCGCCGGCAGAATGCCGGTGAAGGCGGTGAGCACGCGCTTCTTGGCATAGCGGCCGTTGATGACCTTTTCCGCAGTGCCGGTCTTGCCGCCGATATAATAGCCGTTGACGTCGGCCTTGCGGGCGGTGCCGACCTCGGCATTGAGCCGCATCAGGAACCGCATCTTCTCCGAGGTCTCAGGCCTGATCACCCGCTTGGCGAGCTGCATCGCCTCGTCCTCGCTGCGCTTTAAGAAGGTCGGCGGAATCAGATAGCCGCCATTGACCAGCGCGCTCACCCCCATCACCGCCTGCAGCGGCGCCACCGCGATGCCATGGCCGAAGGCGATGGTGATGGTGTTCAGATCGCCCCAGTGTCGCGGCACGATCGGCGAGGCGCTCTCCGGCAGTTCGGTGCGCAGCCGGTCGAGCTGCCCCATCTTGCGCAGGAACGCCTTGTGCGCATCGACGCCTTGCGCCAGCGCGATGCGCGCCGCGCCGATGTTGGAGGAGAAGGTGAAGACCTCCTTCATGCTGATGAAGCGGCCCTTCGGCTCGTCGTCGTGAATGGCGAACTTGCCGTAATGCAGCGGCGCGCGCGCATCCCACATCGAGTCGAGGCCGTATTTGCCGGAGTCCAGCGCCATCGCCAGCGTAAAGGCCTTGAAGGTCGAGCCCATTTCGTACACGCCGGTGGTCAGGCGGTTGATGCGATCGGGATCGTGCGCCTCCTTCGGATTGTTGGGATCGAAGTCCGGCAGCGAGACCATGGCGACCACCTCGCCGGTCCTGACATTGGTGACCAGGCCCGAGGCCGCCTTGGCGTGGAACTTGTCCTTCGCCTTCTGCAGCTCGTCGCGCAGCGCATGCTCGACGCGCAGGTCGACCGACAATTCGATCGGCTGCTGCAACCGGTCGGTGGCAAAGCCCGCGCGGTGCAGATCGGCGAGACCGTTATTGTCCAGCCATTTCTCCATCCCGGCGATGCCCTGGTTGTCGATGTTGACGAGGCCAATCAAATGGGCGACCTCGTTGCCGGTGGGATAGACGCGCTTGTTCTCGCGCAGGAAGCCGACGCCGGGAATGCCGAGGCGGTGGATGTCGAGCTGCTGCTGCGGCGTGATATCGCGCTTGAGCCAGACAAAGCCCTTGCGCGAGGACAGGCGTTCGCGCACTTCCGCAGCGTCAAGGTCGGGCAGCGTCGCGGTCAGGAGCTCGGTCGCCTCGTCCGAATCGATCAGTCGGCGCGGTTCGGCGAACAGGCTCGGCGCCTTGATGTCGGTGGCGAGGATTTCGCCGTTGCGGTCGATGATATCAGGCCTGGCGGTCGCGATCGCATCGCGCACCGCGGCCTGGCGCGCGCCATGCGAATCGGCGCCGATCGCAAACATCACCAGCCGTCCGCCGATCACGGCATAGATCGCCGCAAAGGCGAGGATGGCAAGGCCGACGCGCGCGCGGGCCTTGGCCACGCGATCGACATTGCGCCCGTACAGCAGGCTGCGGATCAGCCGCTGCTGCCAGGGTTCTGCTTTTATCTTTGGCTGTGCCGCTTCCGTCATTGCTTGTTCTCAGGCTGCGGCACCGATCCGGTGACATTGGTCCCATCCGCTGTGGCGTCGATGGCCGAGATCATCGAGCCGATCGGATCGGGATCGCCGGGCTTGACCAGGACCGGCGGCCGCTCCGGCAGGTTTTTCAGGTCGTCATATTGCCGCGCATTGATCGGCTTGAGCGGCAGATGGCGCTCGGCGAGGCCCTGCAGGCGCTGCGGCGAGTCGAGCTTGGACCACTCGGAGCGCAGCACCGCGATGGCGTCGCGCTGTTCGCGGATTTCCGCATGCAGCTTGAGCACGCGCTCGGTGCGCGCGGTCGATTCCATCTTGATGCGGTAGACATAGGCGGCCGCGAACACCAGCGCGCCGATCACGAGGAGATGGAGGATGCGCATCGCCCTCACCCTCCCCGCATCACGTCGGCCAGGCGCGGCCCGATGGCTGAAGGCTCGGCGGAATGCGCGGCCGCTTCGGTGCGCACCGCAGCGCGCAGCTTGGCGCTCCGCGCGCGCGGATTGGCCGCGGTCTCCGCGTCCTCGGCAATGAGCGGCCGGCGCGTCAGCAGCTTGAAGCTTGGTGGGACCAGCGCGACCTCGGGCAGATGCCGCGAGCCGCCGCCGGTCTTGCTGCGCGCGTTGAGGAAATTCTTGACAATGCGGTCTTCCAGCGAATGGAACGACACCACCACGAGCCGGCCGCCGGGTTCAAGCACGCGCTCGGCCGCTTGCAGCGCCTCCTGCAATTCGTCGAGCTCTTCATTGACGAAGATGCGCAGGGCCTGGAACGTCCGCGTGGCCGGGTGGATGTCGCCCGGCTTGGACCGCACGGTGCGCGCGACGATGTCGGCGAGCGCGCGGGTGGTGGTGATCGGTCCTTCCTTGCGCGCGGCGACGATGGCCCGCGCGACGCCGCGCGAGTGCCGCTCCTCGCCGAACAGATAGATGATGTCGGCGAGCTCGGCCTCACTGGCCCGCGCGACGACATCCGCCGCGCTCGCACCCGTCGCGCCCATGCGCATGTCGAGCGGCCCGTCGAGGCGGAACGAGAAGCCACGGCCGGCCTGGTCGAGCTGCATGGAGGAGACGCCGACATCCATCACGACGCCGTCGACGTGGTCCAGCCCCTGCGCGGCACAGACCTCGGCCAGATGGGAGAAACGGTCCTCGACCAGCGTGAGCCGCCCCGCCGCCTGAGCGACCAGCTCGCGCCCGCCGGCAATGGCCGCGGGATCGCGGTCGATGCCGATCACCCGGGTACCGCTGGTCTGAAGAATCGCGCGGCTGTAGCCGCCGGCACCGAAGGTGGCATCGACATAGACGCCCCCCTCGCGCGGCTGCAATTGCTCCAGCACCTCGCGCAGCAGCACGGGGACATGGCGTGGAGCCTCGGCGCTCATGCGCGAGTGCCTCGCGCAAGCGAATAACGAACGCCAAAAGTGTGCGGTCGCCGACCCATGGCGCCTCGAACTCCAACTCAAGCGCCTGCGCTTGGCCCACGCCTGTCGCACGCGCAGCCGCTCCGCGCCACTTGATCCGCGCGCTTGTCCCTGCAAACCCTGGTTCCCGGATGGAATTTGCTGGGCTGGCATCAGAATGTCGAGCGTGTGAGAGGCTTGCCGTTCCCCAACCGGTTCGGCTCTTCACCACTTAGTAAGGGCAGATAGGCTTAAGAAAGCGTTGATGGGACCGTGACAATCGTTAAAGAGCGTCGCACAGGCGGGTTCGCCATACCTGCCCCGTCATCCTGAGGTGCCGCCGCAAAGCGGCGGCCTCGAAGGACGAACGGCCCGACTGCAGCAGCGGGGCCGTGCATCCTTCGAGGCTCGCTGCGCTCGCACCTCAGGATGACAGGCATGGAGATCGCGCGCCGGGTTCCATGCAAATGCGACTGCCCCGCGAAACGACGGCCACGTGGTGCATTCACCACACGCCCGATCAAAATGCGCCGCCGCCTTGACGGCATCTTGGAATGCGCCGACGCTTACGTAAATAAATTGTTAAGATTCATTGTCCGCGGCTCATGCGCCGCTTTCCTGCTGGTTTGAATTGCGCAAATGTCGTCCGGTTCGCTTCCCTCCAACGGATCTGATTCGAAGCGTCAGCGTTCGCTTCCGATTCCAAAGACGGCTGCGAACATGACAATCTTCACCCCCGACACCTCGATCGCCTCCGACGTCATCCCCTCGCCCAATTTCGGCGAGCGCAACCAGGGCCGCGGCATCGACATGATCGTGCTGCACTACACCGGCATGCCGGATGTGGAAGGCGCGATCGCGCGGCTGTGCACCGCTGGCACCGACGTCTCCGCCCATTACATCGTGCTGGAGGACGGCCGCATCGTGCAATGCGTGCCCGAGGAGAAGCGCGCCTGGCATGCCGGCGTGTCGGCCTGGGCCGGCGAGGAGGACGTCAACTCCTGCTCCATCGGCATCGAGATCGTCAATCGCGGCCATGACTGGGGCTATCCCGACTTCCCCTTGCGCCAGATCGCCGCCGTGATCGCGCTGTGCCGCGGCATCATGCTCCGCCGCGGCGTGCCCTCGCACCGCGTGCTCGCCCATTCCGACGTTGCGCCTGCCCGCAAGAAGGACCCCGGCGAAAAATTCCCCTGGCACTCCCTCGCCAATTCCGGCGTTGGCCACTGGGTGCAACCGGCCCCGATCGCGCGCGGCGAAGCCTTGATGCTCGGCACCATCAGCGACGACGTGAAGAATTTGCAGATGGCGCTCGCGAAGTACGGCTACGCCGTGCCGGTGTCAGGCAAGTATGACGGACCGACCATGGAGGTGGTGACGGCCTTCCAGCGGCATTTCAGGCCGGAGCGGGTGGATGGCGTTGCGGATCATTCGACGCTGATGACGCTGCATGCGTTGTTGTCGAGCTTGCCGGCTGAGGTGGGCAAGGCGGGGAAGTAGGGCTGTCCTGAGCTGCGGGATAGTCTATGCGCGCTCACTATCGGGATGCAGGATAATAAAGACGTTATCGCGCGAGCGGCTCAGTTCTAGCAGGCTCTTCGCCCGGAAAAACGGTCACGATAGACTGACACACTCGGTTCGGGACGACTGCTCGGTTTTCGAGGATCTCTATAAGCGGCTGCCTCACTACTCGTCCTCGAGCTCCTTTTTCAAAGCATCTAGAGCGGAAATCATCGCTATCATATGGTAGGGCTCAATTTCGACGCTGGAGTCACCGTGAACTAACGCATTTCGTGTGCGGACCATACTCCGCAACATTCGCTCCGTTGGAGCGTCGATGTTGCCAGACTGCGACAGCCAACCGATCATCTCACTTGGCATCATCGGTCGCTCAGAGTTTGCCTCCCTAGCATGTAGAGCGCGAGTGAACGCTTCTAGCGCACTCCAAGCCATGAGGAATGCGGGGCGCATGAAGCCTGCTTTTTGGAGTTCCTTAACCTCTGCCACCAATCCCAAAACGCCGGCTTTTGAGGGAGCCTTGTACGCGGGTTGCGAAAAGTTTGGTGCATAGTAGACGCGAAACGTCCAACCTGGCTGCTGTTCAACCAGGCGAGCAATCTGAGCTAACTGCCGATCTCCACTTCCAGCTCGCCGGGCTTTAATTTCAATAACGACAGAGCCTTTATCCTTGGAGAGCGCCAATGCGTCTGGCCGATAATCTCCCAGGAAGGGAGGCACGATGTCGCGCGAAGGATGCGGCCAAAAAGTGAAGCCTTCCTTTTCGTACCGACTTCGCAAAGCGCGAAGAATATCTGCTTCTGCCTTTTCGACCAGATCGACCATTACGCTAACCATCTAAGCTGCTGTCATTGTCAACGCGAATATAGACCACAGGTGGCTCCGTGTCGGCCGCTTCGCTCAGCGCCGGCGTCGGGTTATCGAATGCAAATACCCCCGCCTCGCTTTCGAATTTTTGGACTAGTACTCGTTGCACCTGCCGATCGTCTAAGTAGACGCACGTTTTCATTCCATCGAGGATATTCTTCACTATGTTATCAACATCGCCCTGCATACGGCCATCAGGAAAATAATAGATTGTAACGAAAACAGGCGAAGAAGTGGCCCAAGTGGACTGCCCCACAGCCACTTTTGAGGCTTCTCGGACTTGCTGCTTCCATTGCTCCTTACTTCGGCTCTTTGCCTGGAGCGAAAGCGGCGTTGCTTCGATCTTAAACTCTACGGGAAATTTGATCTCAACATCTTCTTGAACTACTGATCGTGCTCGGATGAGCCGCACCAGCCGCGCTCGAAAATGATCCAAGACACTCATTTAACTCGCCCCGCGCGAGGTAAGAGTAGCCAATCACTCGATACGGTGAAGGTTGCGTCGCTCTACTTCTTGTCGCCCCAACTTCGTCAACAAGAATCTTCCTTCGTCTTGCTCGTGCAAAAAGGCGTCATCATCGACCATCTTTCGGAGCGTACGGCGTAAGTTGGACCGCATTGTTGGTCGAACCCATCGTTCTAGCTCAGAAAAGGTCGCACCGTCTGCGCCGCGCTCGTAAAGCAAGACGAGGACATAGGCGGAGGCAGACAGATTTGGATTGAGCACTTTGAGGAAGCCATCGAAATCTTCGGCGACCGGCACCTTGCGCGTGACTAGACCCTCGATGATTTTCGTTGCCTCGTCCGCGCTTACCCGGTGATAAAGGCGGATGAATTCCGCAAGTATCCAATCCAAATTGGACACGACAAGTGTCGCATCTTGCAAATTCGGATCGATATCATCAGCGAGATGTGCAGCATCGCGTTTATTCCGAATGTCATAGACGACACGAATGGCTCGCGGAATATGTACGCGAATGCTCTCAGGAAACTGAGTCTTCGGGTAATTTGACAAAGTCTCGAATAACTTGTCGCTACCAATCATCCGTCCCAGGTCTGTGAATTTCTTAGTCGTTGCGTATTCAAGCATCCGCATAGCCGCCTCGCAGAAGCGCCCTCCCTCGACTGCGCTCAGTCGCAATCCGCCAAGAAAGAAGTTATGTTTCGCTTCCTGATAGGCCGACACCAGTTCGTCGACGAGCCTGTCTGGAAAGTGCGCCTTTAGACCTGATACAATTTGGTCAAGCATAAGACGTCATTCACTTCTTCCTTTTCGTCGTGCGCTTTCGACTTGTGGCTGGCTTATGGCTGGCAATCGCCGCCGCGACCGCCTCGCGATTTGGCAGGGCCTCAACGACCGCCTCCCCAAGCGCGGTGATTTGCTTGGCCCCCTTCCCCGCACTGGAAAGGTATTTGTAAGTCTTGGTCGTATCGCCGACAACTTGTGAGGGATTGGACAACTTTGGTTGGGCGGCGGAAGTGTTGGCTGCGGTTATGTCCCGCGTCTTAAACCTTGGTGTATTGCTGACATGGGTCAGATAGTAAGCAAGACAAGCAACCCGCTCATACTGGGTTTCCGGTCTCTTAGCCGTCACAAATTGCTTTATGGTTTGTCCTGCTGCTGATCTTGCTTCGCCTGAGGGCATTCCGGAAATGCTACCAAGCGCGCTTGGAACAGAACCATTGCTGGCCCCGCTGGCTAGCAGCACGCCACTCGTAACAAGGTTCAGAATACTAATCGCGGTAGCTTCGTCGATAGAGCGCTTGAACTTATGATCTGGGCCATCGACAGAGACAGTATAGCCTTCTTGCTTACCTGCCATTTCATCACCCGGTAGTTGTGTACAAAGAACAAACCACGAAAATGACAACATGGGCAATAATCGAGTCCGTGTATCCCCCGCGAAATGGCTCGAAGCACCGTGCAGAATCTCGAGATTCGGAAGGCGATACTGCTAAATCCCTTGCGCTTCAGGGACCGAGACATCTTCAAACACTCTCTCGCGCCCCTCTTGACCCGCTCCCAATCTTCCCTTATGTTCCCGTTTTGTTCAAGCCCAGAATCGAGGGGCGTATCGCGATCGTCACTTACGCGGGCTGGAATGCGGTGGACGCTGAGATGCCGTTCGACGAGCGGCACGCTCCGCGTACGGCGAAATCGTGTGGTCCTGGCGCCCCAACGCTCTGGCGTCAAGCTGCCGACGATGCTTGCGCATCGCGGCGGTGACGGTGGCAAACGAGATGGTTCACCGAGGAGCAACTGTGTTGAAGTAGACCGCCGAGCGGCCGGCCTCAAGGCTGGCGCTGGACGCGCCACCGCCTTCGGCGGCTGACGGCCTTGACCCCGTCCGCTCGCCGGTCT
>Ga0070741_10007098_pt1 | contig 23512 bp, 24 predicted proteins | sample Coa_R1_4_FD_66440 | JGI IMG/M metagenome (GOLD analysis project Ga0070741, IMG submission 66440) | Surface soil microbial communities from Centralia Pennsylvania, which are recovering from an underground coalmine fire - Coalmine... | ecosystem: Environmental > Terrestrial > Soil > Unclassified ...
GGGTGGGCTGGCGCATCATTACGAATAATCTCGTCGTCATTGCAATAAAACTCACACTGCGCAAACGACGGGTCAAACCCAAAACCTAGACCAATGAGGTTTTCGGATGGAAACTATCTACTCGCAATAAAAATTAGAGTGGAAAATTCCGGCGGCGCATCTGTGACAAACAAAAAGAAGCAATCCACTGCATCAAGCGACACCGCGATTGCTCCTTTTTTTGAAATTCTTTACAGCCGATAACACATCATGCAAACCGTCACAACCCGTTCCCGGAATTCATTGCTTCGACGAGGTTTTTATCGTTTTAGCAGGCGCCGGCGGCAGCATTGAACTCGCGGGAAGCGGAGCCGCTGCCTTGAGTTCATTTTCCCGCGCCATCGTTTGAATCTGGCGGTACAAGGAAAAACCCGCCGTTGCCAGCGTCACCAAATCACCAAACGTATAACCTAAAATCCGAAACTGCGGCGGCGCGGGCAAATAGACCACATTCATCGGATTCCCATCGGCATCGTACGCTGCCGGCAATTTTGCTTTGGGTTTGCTCAAGCGGCTGAACAAAAACATCAACGTCAGACCGCCGAGGGCGCCTGCAAGCCCGCCGACAATTGCCGGAAACGCGGGGCTGGTGCGTAAATCATCCCATGCCATTGCGCTTTCGGTCTGATTCTTGATGCGTTCCTGAACCATGTTAGCCCTTTTGCAAATGATTCGCGCGCCACAACGTTTGCGCCGTCACTTGAACTTGCGTGACGAATGCATGAATGCTAATCGGTACGGCAGCCACCTTGTCACTCACCTTTAACGTGCCCTGCTGCGCACGGAGCGCATACACCTGCGCCAACAACAAAGGCGTCACCAATTTCTTGCGCCCCTTGCGCAGATACCACCACCCCATGCCCAAACCAATCGCCGTGACAAAGGTGAACACAAACAGCTGCGCCACAATAAAGATGGCGGCAACATCCGCCCAAAAGCTGATAGAATCCGCGTTCATGTTCGTTCGCTTTCGCTTGACCATTATATCACAAGCCACGACCTGCCGAAAAAGTGTAATTCGTTTGATACGCGGAACGCGCCAATTCGCCGAGATGGGTAAGGTCGTCAAACGTGAGCACTTGCGCGCCGTTGCCGTCCACGCGCAAACGCGTAATCGAACAATTGCCGACCGGCGCGCGCCACCAACGCTGCCGTTCGCGCGGCATGTACCATGCCATCACCCCGACAATCACGCCGCCGTGCGCGACCAGACCGACGCGTCCTTGCGGATGCGCGCGCAGAATCTCGACGACCGCGCGCGAGATGCGCCCCAACATCGGATGGCGCAGCACTTGCCCCGCGTGCGTTTCAAAATAGCGATTCAATAACCCCGTGCGCGCAAACAATTCCAGCGCGATGGTCGCGGGCAGTTCGCGATATTCCATTTCTTGGAGTCCGTCGCGCACGACCGGCGTTTGTCCGATATGCGCGCCGATGATGTTCGCTGTTTCCAACGCGCGCTTGAGCGGACTCGAATAAAAACCGTCGAACTGAATGCCGCTTTGTTTCAAAAACTCGCCCGTTAGCTCTGCCTGCCTGCGTCCGAGTTCCGTCAGCGGCGCCGTCACATACGACACACCGTTCAACTTTTTCGCGTTCCCGTGTCGAATCAAATATAGTTCCGTCATTTCGCGTATCGCCAATCGCCTCTTGCTAATCGCGTATCGCGTGTCGCGTATCGCATCTCGCTTCACGGCTTACCGCTTACCGCTTACGGCTTACTGCTTGCTGCTTACTGCTTACCGCCATCCGCCATCCGCAATCCCAAAGCATCGAATCACCCAATCACCCAATCGCTCCCTCTGTCCCTCACTCCCTCTCTCGTTCTCCCTCTCCCATCTCTCGCGCGTGCGCGTAATCTTCCGGCGTATCCAAATCGATCGCCGCGCGCGCGTCGTCTATCGGAATAGTTTCCATCCGCGCGCGATATTTTTCAAACATCGCTTTGCCGCCGACATCGCCGGTCAGCGCCGCGAGTTCGTCAAACAATTCACGCGCAAACAGGACCGGACTGCCGGTCTGCCCCTCAAACGTCGGCGCCACAATCGCCGCGCGCGTCGTCGCGTAACGCGCAATCAACGCATCAATCACTTGCGGCGTGAGAAAGGGTTGGTCGGCATTGATAAAAAGCGCCGCCGCCGTTTTTGCGCTCAGCGCCTGAATGCCCGCGCGCACACTCGACGCGCGTCCGCTCGCCCAATCGGGATTCAAGACAATGCGCGCGGGCGCCCCTGCCAACGCGCGTGTCACCTCCTCGGCGCGATTGCCGGTTACGACAATGATTTCTGACACGCGCGCACGCGCGGCAATTTGCGCCGCGTTTTGCACCAATGTGCCGTCGCCCCAGCGCAGCAGCTGTTTGGCGTCGCCGCGCATGCGCGTTGAGCCGCCTGCGGCGAGAATGACCGCAGCCACGCGCGACTCGAGACGGGAGATCGGAGCTTGCGCGTTCTTGACCGCGCCAATCGCGACCGCATCGATCGCGTCATTCTCCAGCAAGCGCCGCGCGATGTCCAACGCCTGCGCGCGCTGCGCATCCTCCTCGACTTGATTGACGAGCGGAATCACGCGCGCATTCGGCGGACGATTTTTCAAGCCGCCTTGCGCGTGACCCAGCACGCGCGCGATATGCGTTGGCTCCAACACCGTATGCAATGGAATCCCGGCAAGCTGCGCGACCAATTCTGCGCGATGTACATGTTCGTCGTTCAACGCTTTGCCCACAACCGAAATGCCGACGACGGGCACCAGCAGCGTCGTCGTCGTGGAAAGCACTGGTTCGTGTTGTGCCGGCGCTTTGAACGGGCGCATCCGCGAACCATCCGCTTCCACCAACACCACATCCACCTCATCCAATGCGACCAACGCGTCAATCAACGCGGGTTCGATACCAAACGCTTTGCCGCCCTCACTCGCTGCGCCGACGACGAGGACGCATGGATGCATTGGCAGTGCCGCTTGCGCATCGCGCAGCGCCTGTGCCTCGTCCGCCGCAAAAATGTGATATGGCGCGAGGCGAATTTGCGCGGCAAAAATGCGCGTCGTCGTCGTCACCACCACGCGTTTTCCTTGTGTAACCAATTCGTCGGCAAGGCGAAACATCGTCGTCGTTTTGCCGCCGCCGCCGACCAACGCAACGACCTCTTTAGCGCGTATCCCAAACGCTTGCGTTAATTTCATCGTCTCTGTTTTCACGTTGAAACGTTCTACCGTTTCAACGCGCCATTGATTTTCAACCACTCCAGCGCCGCCTCCAAAGCCCCCCCCCCTATCGCCAGCGCCTTGTCGCTGAGGGTGAAACAATGTTCGCGGCGCGCGCGTGGATCCACATCGCCGATTTTCAAATGCGCGGGCACTTGCAGCCCATCATGCACCACACCGCGCAAAACGCCATCGAACGGCGCGCGCACCACACTGCCGTTCACCGTCGCAATGACATCGCCCGCTTTGACGATATCGCCAATTTTGGCAACGCCCGTGACGCGTCCTGCCGTCGGCGCGCGCAGGACGCGTTCCGCGCTCTTGCCGCCGATTTCGCCGGGAATGCCCGTGTTGGCTTCGGCGGGATTGCTCCACAACACGCGTCCGAGATTGTGACCGCGCTGCGTTTCGATGACGCAGTGACAATCCACGTTCGGCGTGAAACCGGGACCGAGCGCGATGACGAGTGGCGCATCCGTTTTGCGCGTGCCCGTGTTGCGTTTCGCCATGATGGCGTCAATCAAAATCGTCGGCGGCAATTCGTGACGCGCGCGGCATTCGGGATCAATCAACACCGGAATCATTTCGTCGTCCAGCAAATGCTGCGCTTCGGCGATGGATTCCGCGCGCCACGCCGTAATGCCTTCGACAGCGATTTCGCCGTCATAAATCGCGCTCGCGAACGCGACCGTACGCCGCACCACAAGCGGCTGCGCGAGTTCCGTCACCGCGACCGGAAAACCCGCTTTGTGTAAACGCCACGCAACGCCGGTGCCCAAATCGCCGCCGCCTTTGATTAAAACCAATACATCAGGAAATAAATACACGGTTGTCACTCGGCTCGATTCTGCTTAGAATGTTTTATCGAGTATAGCATATTTGACACGCTCGTATTTTCACGCCACCTTTTTGATCAAGGAGAGGATGCATGGCACACATTGCATTTTTGGGTTTGGGCATTATGGGCAACGGTATGGCGCACCAACTGCTGGCGCATGGGAACACGCTCGCGGTGTACAATCGCACGCGCGCGCGTACGGAAGCGATTGCGGCGCGCGGCGCGCGTGTGGCAGACACGCCATTCGACGCGGCGCACAACGCGGATGCCATTATCAGCATGGTCGCGGACGACGCGGCTTCGCGCGCGGTGTGGTTGGGTGAGCACGGCGCGCTGACGAACGCGCGTCCCGGCGCACTGTGCATTGAATCGGGAACGCTGACGCCCGGTTGGATTCGGGAATTGGCGCAAGCCGCAGCCGCGCGGCAGTGCGAATTACTCGACGCGCCGGTGACGGGCAGCAAAGCCCAAGCCGAAAACGGCGAACTTGTTTTTCTCGTCGGCGGGCGCGCGGAAATCTTGACGCGCGCGCGTCCGCTGCTTTTGCAGATGGGCAAAACGATTCATCATTTTGGTCCCAACGGCAGCGGCGCCATGGTGAAACTTATCAACAATATGACGGCGGGCATTCAAATCGTCGCGATGGCGGAAGGACTCGCGCTCGCGGAGCAAAGTGGTCTGGATATGAATCAGGTCGCGGAATTTTTGATGCAAGGACCGCCCGGCAGTCCGTTGGTGAAACGCAAGATGCCGGAGCTGCTCGCGCATGATTACGCGCCGCGCTTTGCGCTGCGTTGGATGCACAAGGATTTTTCGTACGGCTTGAACGAAGCGGCGCAAAAAAATGTGCCGATGCCCAGCATTGCGGCGGCGCGCGAAGTGTTTCGTCTGGCGCTTGCGCGCGGTTGGGCGGAACGCGATTTTGCGTCGGTGTTTGAACTGTTTCGTCCGCTCACAGAATGAGTTTGTGAGTTGAATAGAAATACTTTTGGTCTTGGCGGCAGAATGATTCACCATTGAAATCTTCTGCTTTTGCATATCGCCTGAAAAAAAAAAGCGCCGCGAAAAATTTCGCGGCGCACATTTTTTTCAAACGCAACCATTACGGATCCACGAACGGCAGCGCATACACCGTGAAGGACGCGGCGCCGCTGTATTTGCGGTCGGGCGTGCCGCACGAAATGTGCCACGTTCCCGGCTGCTCACCTTGATACCCAACGTCCGAGGTCCACGTCGAGGCGAGACCGGAGAACTGACCGCCGGCGCCGACTTGGAAGGCGGCATAATTCGAGTACGAACTCGCACCCGGAGTCAACGCGTCATATACCACGCCGTCGGGACGCGTGAACCAACAATTCACGACCGAATTGGCGGGGAACCCACTGCCATGCACATGCACCGCAACGCCGCATTGGTCCTGCCCCCCCCAACACGCAGAGCGTTGTCCGATGGAGGGCACGCTCGATTCATCTGTCCACACCGAAGCGTTTCCGGAAATGGATTTGCCTTTCATCGTAAACTGCGCTTCGGCGCCCAAGCCGCTGCCCAACGCGCGCGCCGTCACGCTCCACTGTCCAAGACATGGGTACGAACCTGCGTAGTCGGTTGCGGAATAGGTCGCCACAAAATTTCCGTTTTCGTCGGCTTTGACGCTGTCCGGACCGAGAATGCCCGCGCCGCTCCATCCGCTGGGCGAGAACGCGCTCACGCCGGTATAGTACCACCAACCGAGTCCGGAACAATCGGCAGGACGCGTGAACCATACGTTCACATATTCATTCGGTGCGAACCCAGAACCCGACAACGTAAAGACATCGCCGGAATACACTGCATTCGCAATGTCCAACATCGCGCCGGTGTGTGTTTCGGTATTGCCGGTCAAGGTAACATTCACTTTGCCGGCATATTTGATGCCGCCCTTGCCGTCCAACTCCTGAACGACGACCGTATATGTCCCAAGTTGATTGGCATAACCCTCATAGTTGCAGGGATTCATACGACTGCCGTCTTGTGTGTACCAATTATAGACGGCAGTTCCACTCTCATCCACCTTGCTTGTGGAATCGTAGAAACTATTGGTGCGCGTACCCACCAAACAGACGGCATAATTGGAACGCCCGACTTCACTGAACCCGGTGGGTTCGACAACATACGCGTTCACCAACACGTCGCGATCAAATCCAGTGCACGAAATATGAATGACCGTCCCCACCTGTGCGACACTGGGGCTGGCATCGCATTGCGCACCACCGGCGGCATGCGTTGTGCCTGCCACTCCAAACAGCGAAATGAAAATGGCAATGAGGAATAATCCTAGTAGTGCAACAAAATGAAACTGCGGGGTTGCGCCTTTTTTCTTGCCTGTATAATTCGGCGCGCTTTCGCATCCGTATCTCGCAGTCTCATCATGTTGTTGCACTAGAATTCTCTTGAACATGGCTGCTCCTTTTTCGAGAGATTCAACTTTTGTCATTTTACAGCAGACGCGCGCACATCGCAACCCTCTTTTTCCACTGCGCGTGAGCCCAGTGACGCGCGCAGTGGGATGGATTATAATTGGCGCAAGGATTTCCGATTGCAGGAGGGCGCAATGACGCGAGATGGAATGTCCCGATTCCTTCACGAGGAAAATGTTTTCCTCTTTATGCTTGGCTATCGCTGGCTGAGTCTTGTCCCACCCGCGCTCGCGCTCGTCCTGACTCGTTCGGATTTGCTCGTCTTATTCGCGCTTGCATTTGCCATCTTTGATACGTTCATCCTCACCCTCTTTCACGCGCGCTTGAATCGGCTCGTGCAAAATTATCCGCTCTCCTTGGCGATAGATTTGGTGGTCGCGGCGGGATTGATTGCGCTGACGGGCGGAACAAATTCGCCGTATTATCTGTTCGCGCTCAGCCCCATTTTGGCGGCGGCGTTCTTTTTCCAACTGCGCGGCGGTTTGATTGCCGCGAGCGCGTTTTCGGTTTTGTACGTTGCCGCGTTGAGCATTGCCAATGCGGGCTGGTACATGCCGCCGTCCGTGCTTGGCGCCGTCAGCCAAATCGCGGGATTCTTTCTCATTGCCGCGCTGTTCGGCTATCTCTCGATCTTGCTCAAGCGCGTTCACGCGACGACCACCGCGCTGGAACACGTCCACGATGAATTGACGCGCAAGAACGCGATTCTCGAACGCAGTAACCGCGATTGGCAATCCATCCACGCCCTCGCGCAAGCCATTCAATCTTCGGCGATTGATGTTTTGGATGTCGAAGAAAAAATTTTGGTGACTATCACGGGCGACCTCGAATTTGAACGCGTCATGTTGGGTTTGGTGAATCAAGAAAATCAGACACTGCTCGGCTGGCTCACGCATCAACGCCGCACGTGGTACGAATCGCCCGAAGGACTTTTTGCGGCGAATGAAATTCCCCTGCGCGCCGAGAGCGGTTTGATTGCGCAATGCATCCTCACCGGACAGCCGCGCAACATCACCGATGGCGCGCCGCCGACGAACGACGCGGCGCTCAACGCGCGGCTCGGGCTGACGCGTTATGCGATTCTGCCGCTCATCATGCGCGATCATCCGGTCGGCGTGCTGCTCGTGGACAATCCGGACAGCGGCGCGGCAATTTCGCCCGAAAGTTTTCGTTCGCTGGCAACTGTGGCACAGCAAGCCGCGCTCGCGCTCGGTTCGACCAAATTGTGCGTCGAACGCGCGCAGCGTCTCGCCGTCGAAGAGGAACGCAATCGCATCGCGATGGAGATTCATGACACCGCGTCGCAGGCGCTCTTTGGCATCGTCTATGCGCTCGACGCGTGCATCAAGATGCTGCCGCCCGAGGCGAACAACGTCCAGGCGCGCTTGCAAGATACGCGCGCGGTGGCGGAACATACGATGTACGATTTGCGGCGCTCGGTGTACGATATTTGGTCGCGCGAATTGACGGCGAATGAATTCAGCGCCGAATTGCGCGCACATCTGGCGAAACTCGACGCGCCCAAAACGCTGGATGTGGCGATTCAGGTGCAGGGCGACTTGGAGACACTTGATCCGACGGCGCAAAAAAATTTACTGCGCATTGCCGAAGAAGGGTTGTCCAACGTGGTCAAACATTCGCGCGCCACACGAGCCACAGTCTGTTTGAGCGTGACGCCGCAACAAACGCGTCTCGTCGTCGAAGACAACGGGCGCGGTGTTACACCGCGCGCGAATGGCTATTCGGGATTTGGTCTCAAGAGTGTGCGCGAGCGCGCGCGAGTGATTGGCGCGGAGGTGTGGCTGAACAATCGCGCCGAAGGCGGCGCCAAACTCGAAGTTGTCTTGAACGCGTCCGCCGCCGTTTGCGATGACACTTTCCCGCGTGATAACGGGTCAGAGGGAACGGCACTGGATGCGAATTCTGCTGGCGGATGACCACGCCGTCGTGCGGCGGGGTTTGGAAATGGTGCTGCGCCTCGAACCGGATTTCGAGGTCGTCGGCGACGCGGCGAATGGCGAAGAAGCCGTTGCGGAAGCGCGGCGTTTATCACCCGACCTTGTGTTGCTCGATTTGAAAATGCCGCGCATGGATGGAGTCGCCGCCGCGCGCGCCATCAAACAGCACGCGCCGCAGACGCGCATTCTGATGCTCACAGGCATTGATGTCGGTGAGGAAATCATCAAAGCCTTGGAAGCCGGCGCAGACGGTTATGTGTTAAAAGAAATCAGCCCCGCCGAATTGATTCACGCGATTCGCGTGCTCGGCGCGGGCGAGGCGTACTTGCAGCCGGCGGTGACGAAAAGCGTTTTGGCGCACCTGCGCGCGCCTGCATCTTTCCGTACGCCGCCGCGTCCGCCCGCTCCCGAACCCCTCCCCTCCGCCGACCCGCTCACACCGCGCGAGCGCGAAATTTTGCAGCTGATGGCGACGAGCGCAACGAACAAAGACATCGCGGACAAGTTGAGCATCAGCGAGGAAACCGTCAAGAGTCACACGAAAAATATTTTGGCGAAACTGGGACAGCCGAATCGGACGCAAGCCGTGCTCGCCGCCGTGCGCGCGGGATGGGTCAAGTTGGAGTGAACTTGCACTTGGCGCAGCACAGCAATTAATATCCCCCGCAAACTGCAGATCAAGGGAAATGGTATGGTGTCGTTTCATCAATTGTAGGCAGCCGACTCCACGGTGCTCGATAGACATGAGGCTCAAATCCTTTTTCTTTAGCCTGCGCTTTCGTCTCATTCTGCTCGTCCTGCTGGCAATCATTCCCGCCGCCGGACTGATCCTCTACACATCTGCGCAGCAACGCGAGGTGGTGGTGGAAGCCGCGCGCGCAGAAATGCTGCATCTTGCAGAGAGTGTCTCGGCACAGCAGAACTTGCTCGCCGAGAGCACCCATCAACTGCTCGTCGGACTGGCGCGCCTACCAGAGGTAAATGGCGAGGACACGGCAGCTTGTTCTGCCAGCCTAGCAAGCCTGATTAGCGAAAACTCTCTTTACGCTAATATCATTATCGTCAAGCCAAACGGTGATTTGTGGTGCAGCGCCTTGCCGCCAAGAAACACGATCAACTATGCCGACCGCGCCTGGCTGCCGATGGCGCTGCGCACGCGCGGCTTTGTCGCTGGCGGATACGTGATAGGCAAGATAACGCGCCGCTCAATGGCTACTTTCGCCTACCCGCTTCTGGACGCGACCGGGCAGGCAAAAGCCGTCATCGCTGTCGGACTGGATCTAGCATGGCTGAATCGCTACCTCGAACAGACACCGCTGCCGCAAGACACGGTCCTAACCGTGCTCGATGAACAAGGCACGGTGCTAGCGCGCACTCTGGAAAGCGACAAGTGGGTCGGACAATCCGCACCCGAGGTCGAGGTTGTACGAACCGTACTGGCACAAAACAATCAGGGAACTGTAGAGGCTATGGGGTTGGATGGCGTGCATCGCCTGTATGGTTTCGCGCCGTTGACCGGGGGCGGTTACGTGCTCGTGGGTACTCCCACCACGTTGGTCTATGCTAAAGCGAACCAGGTACTGTTCAATGATCTAGTCGCCTTTGGGGCGGTGACCTTGCTGGCGCTGGCTCTAGCCTGGCTGGGCAGCGATGTCTTTTTGTTGCGGCAGATAAACGTTCTGATGGATGCTACGCGGCGTATGGCGGTGGGCGATTTTTCAGTCCGCACCGGGGTTAAAAGCGGCGTAGGAGAACTCGATCGGCTTGCTCACGCCTTTGACGAAATGGCAGAGAATTTGGAAACCCGCGAGCGCCAGCGCCAACAGTTCGAAGATGCGCTGCAAGCCAGTGAAGCGCGCCTCAAAGAAGCCCAATCGCTTGCCCATCTGGGCAGTTGGGAACTCGATCTCGTTCACAATGTCCTCTCCTGGTCCGACCAAGTCTTTCGCATTTTTGAAATAGACCCGCAGCAATTCGACACCTCCTACCAAGCTTTTCTGAACATTGTACACCCCGAAGACCGCGCAAAGGTAGATGAAGCCTACCGCCGTTCGGTGGAGGAACATACTCCCTATACTATCGAGCACCGTCTGCTCTTTTCCGATGGACGGGTGAAATACGTTTCCGAGCGCGGGCAGACCTTTTACGATGACACGGGTCATCCCTTGCGCTCCATTGGCACCGTACAGGACATCACCGAGCAAAAGCGGGGCGAGGAGCAACTGCGCCTACAATCCACGGCGCTAGAGAGCGCCGCCGACGCCATCGCCATCACTGACCGCGACGGCGTTATTCAGTGGGTTAACCATGCCTTTACCACATCGAGCGGATATACCCCCGCAGAGTGCATCGGCAAGACGATGCGCTTGGTGAAATCCGGACTGCATGACCAGAAAGTTTATTCGCAGTTATGGGAGACGATTCTCGCTGGACAAATCTGGCGCAACAAGATGGTCAATCGGCGCAAAGACGGAACGCTCTATACAGTGGAGCAAGTCATTACGCCGGTACGCGGCGCGGGCGGCGAAATCACCCGCTTTGTGACCGTTCAGCGCGACATCAGCGAGCGTCAACGCCACGAGCGCAAAGTCGAGGCGGAAGCCCTAGTCGCTCAGGCGCTGCAGGCGGGGCTCGCATTGCAACCCTTGCTCGAGCGTCTCGTAGCTGCAGCCGTTCACGCCGTTCCGGTCGCCGAGAAAGGTTCTATTCTGTTGGTCGGGACGGATGGTCGCCTACGCATCCGCGCGCTTTATGGATATAGTGATCCGCGCGTGTGGGAGGTCGCTTTTCCCTCCGATTCAGGGTATGCTGCCCGCTGTGCGCGCGAGGGACTGCCGCTCCTCCTCGATGACGTGCGTGTTGATTCCGAAATCCGTTATGACGGCGACATCGAAGAGATGGTCATGGTAAAGAGCGCTATCGCCGCGCCGCTGCTGGTTGGTGCCCAAGTCATCGGCGTCATTACCCTAGACAACACCACGCGCACATCCGCCTTTGCAAAGGACGATTTGCACACCCTGAGCACGATTGCCTCTACCGCCGCATTGGTGATTGAAAATGCGCGCCTGTTCGAGGAAACGCATCGCCGTCTGAAGCAGGTTCAGGCGCTGCGCCACATTGATATGGCTATCACCGCCAGCCTAGACCCACGCGTGACGCTGAACGTGCTCTTGGACGAAGTCACGATGCAACTGAGCGTGGATGCTGCCGCCGTGTTGCTGCTCGATTCCCACACCCTGGATCTGACATACAGCGCTGGGCGGGGCTTTCGCACGAGGCTCATCGAGCATACCCACCTACACGTCGGCGAATGCTATGCCGGGCGCACGGTGCTAGAACGTCGTATCTTGGCTCTCGATGATCTGCCTCAGGTAGAGGACCCTCTACGTCAACGATTATTCCGAGAAGAAGGCTTCCAAGCCTATTACGCCGCGCCAATGATTTCCAAAGGCAATGTATTGGGAGTGTTGGAGACTTTTCACCGACAACCCATGAACAACAACCGCGAATGGGTGGAAATGCTGGAGGCATTGGCTGGACAAGCGGCTATCGCCGTGGACAACGCGCGCCTTTTTGACGAACTAGAACGTTCCAACTTGAACCTCCGTCAGGCATACGACGCGACCATCGAGGGCTGGTCGCGGGCGCTGGATTTGCGTGACCACGAGACAGAGGGACATACCCAACGCGTGACCGAAATGACTCTCCAGCTGGCGCGCGCGGCAGGCATGAGCGAAAAAGAACTGGTCCATGTGCGACGCGGCGCACTCTTGCATGATATTGGCAAGATGGGCATCCCTGACGCGATCTTGCTCAAACCCGATAAACTCACAGAAGAAGAATGGGCAATCATGCGTAAACACCCAACGCTCGCCTATGAAATGCTTTCGCCGATTCCATACCTACACCCCGCATTGGACATTCCGTATTGTCACCACGAGAAATGGGATGGGAGCGGCTACCCGCGCGGACTCAAAGGCGAACAAATCCCCTTAGCGGCGCGGCTCTTTGCAGTGGTGGACGTATGGGATGCACTCCGCTCAAATCGTCACTATCGTCCAGGTTGGACAGAAGAACAGGCGCGCGAATATATACGCGCCCAGTCCGGCAGCCATTTTGACCCACAGGTCGTAGAACTATTTTTTCAGGTACTTGACGTATCGTAAGCCGACACACGACCATACTGCGAATGGGCGTACGTTTGAGACGCCGAAGGCGACATCGTTCGTCGCACCATTCGATGGAACGAAAACGCTGATTGATAGCAAGTGCGTACGGTGAGTTATGGAAAAGATTATCCTCTCATGGAGTGGCGGCAAAGACAGCGCCCTTGCCTTGTACGAAATTCTCAAAAAGCGAACTTACCACGTCTCCGCTTTGCTTACCACAGTCACCCAAGACTATGACCGCATTAGCATGCACGGTGTACGGCGAGTTTTACTCGAACAGCAGGCTGCCGCCTTGGGCTTTCCACTGGAAATCGTGTTCCTTTCCAAAAACGCGTCGAATCAAGAATACGAAACCAAGATGGGACAGCGGTTGGCAAAATACAAAAGTGCCGGCGTGACCTCGGTTGTGTTTGGCGATATTTTTCTAGAAGATCTACGCCAGTATCGCCAAGACAAACTCGCTGCCCTAAAGATGCAAGGCATTTTCCCACTTTGGCAAAGAGACACGCGCGCGTTAGCCCGTTCTCTCACAACCTTGGGCTTCAAGGCGATTACCACTTGCGTTGACACCCACACGCTGGACCAGCAATTTGTTGGCAGAATCATTGATGAGCAATTTCTCTCGGAGCTGCCTTCCACCGTTGACCCGTGTGGCGAGAATGGCGAATATCATTCTTTTGTTTTTGATGGTCCTATTTTTCGAGAACCGATTGCGTACACGCGGGGCGAAACCGTTTTACGAGAGAATCGTTTTTGCTATTGTGATTTGATGCCCTCCTCCACCCCAATGCACCCTTGATTGCCAAGCGTTGGCGCCTCCCTCGAAAAGCGCCCCTCACCCCCGCCGCATCATCGCCAACACGTCATCACACCGCGTGCGCGCAAGTGGCATTGTGCCGCTTGCCTCACAAAATCCCCCTACAGGGCGAAACAATTCCCCCTCGCAGGGGATTTTTTTTCTCGCGGTTTCGTTAAAATAGAGAGACAACATCGCGCGCGAAATTCTCTCCGCGCACGGGTCAACGACGACCAGAGGAGGCGACTATGGATGGAACGGTCCTTCAGCCCGATCGCGAATTGGATTGTAAAGGCATGTTGTGTCCAATGCCGGTCATCAAAGTCAGCAAAGAAGTCAAGACAATGGAGATTGGGCAGGTCCTCCGCATGGAAGCGACCGACCCGGGCGCGATGCCTGACATGGAAGCGTGGGCAAAACAGACCGGCAACGAATTGCTCGACGCGCGGCAGGACGGCAAAGTCTATACCTTTTACATCCGGCGGAAACGCTAACGACCCATCGGTTGAAATCATCGCGTACGACTCGTGATGTGACTCGCCGATGGGTTTTGTTTTGTGTGGGAGGTGCGCCATGACCGACGAACAACTTGAGCAGCGAATCAATGAACTCGTTGCCAAGAAACTCCAAGAAATCGAAGAAGAAAAAAAATATCAGCCCAAGAAATTGGCGCTCATTGCCAGCAAGGGTTCCCTCGATTGGGCGTATCCGCCGTTCATCCTCGCCAGCGCCGCCGCCTCGATGGGCTGGGAAGTCGGCGTCTTTTTCACGTTTTATGGGTTGACTCTTTTGCTCAAAGATTATCAGCCCGGCGTCACACCGCTCGGCAATCCCGCCATGCCGATGAAAATGCCGTTTGGTCCGGAGGGCTTTCAAAAAATCAATTGGCCCATCCCGACGATGCTTCAAGGGCTGCCCGGTTTTAGCGCCATGGCAACCAATCTCATGAAGCAGACATTCGCCAACAAAGGCGTCGCCACCATTCAAGAATTGCGCAAGACCTGCAACGAATGCGGCGTCAATCTCATCGCCTGCCAAATGACGATGGACGTGTTCGGATTCCAAAAAGAAGATTTTATTCCCGAAGCAACCGTCGCCGGCGCGGCGTCGTTCTTGGCGTACGCGTCGGACGCGAATGTGCAGCTGTTTATTTAGGAAAGGAAGGAAACAAGTAAACAGGGATACAGGACATTACGCGATTGGTTCACCTGTCTACCTGTTCACCTGTCTACTTGGGAACTTTTGATATGAGTGGTGACGGCGAGCAACCGAAAAAAATTTTGTACGTGCAGACGCACGGCGTGAGCGACCCCGGACGCGCGGCGACGCCTTTTTATCTCGCGTCAACCGCCGCCGCGATGGATGTGGAGGTCGGCATCTATTTCACAATGTACGGTCCGACGCTGCTAAAAAAGGGCGTGCCCGAGACGCTGCAAATTCCGCGCGCGGCAGGGGGGGGGGCGTACTTGCGCCACTTTATCAATCAAGCGCTCGAGCTCGGCGTGAAACTGTACGTCTGCCAACCCAGTCTGGATTTGAACGGCATGACGCAGGACGAAGTGATTGACGGCGTGACGATGATTGGCGGCGCGGCATTCAACGATATGGCAATGGACGCGGACGCGGTGGTGGCGTTTTGAGAAAACATGCCAAAATGCCAAACGCGCCAAACGCGCCAAATGATTCACTGGTTTGGCATTTTTGGCGGATTTGGCACATTTGGCACATTTGATTTTCATGGGCTATCGGGATAACGACAAATACGCGGACGTACCGCAAGAGTTGAAATTGAAACTCTTTGCAGAGGTCAAAGCCGACGAGCGGTATGAAGATTATTTGTACGGCTGTTACGAGTGCGGCATCTGCGTTTCGGCGTGTCCGAGCGCGCGCTTTTACGATTACTCGCCGCGCGTGATTGCGCAGGCGTTGGCGCGCGAAGACCTCGACCGCTTTTACGAAATTCTCGCCGACGATATTTGGAATTGCGCGCAGTGTTTTTCGTGTGTGCGCTGTCCGCGTCAAAACAATCCCGGCGGTCTCGTCACACTCATACGCGAAGTCGCAGTCCGCAACGGTTTGAAAGAAACGCGCGAAGTCCTGCAAGGCTACAGCCGCGTCATTTATAAAGTGATGCTCAAAGGCAATCAGGTTTCGCCCGACATGCTGCGCCCCGACTTTTTTCCCGACTGGGGTCCGTGGGTCGCGGAATTTTCCAGCCACATGCGTGAATGGCGGCTCGCCATTCCGACCGAAACGATGCGCGGCGTCTTGGACGCGTCATGGAAAACCGACCCGAAAACGCTGCGCGAACTGTATTACATCTGGTACTCGACCGGCAATCTCGAACTCATCAAAGAAATTGACCCCGGCTTGCACGGACTCATCGCCGAAGTCATCGAAGAAGAATTGGCAGAGACAGAGTGGATGGATTAGAGACGAGCGCCTAGAGATGCGAGATTCAGTTTCCAGCCTCTAGTCTCCAGTCTCTCTTTTCTGAAATGAAAACAGCAACGGTTGACCTCGACCAAATTCAAGTACGCAAGGCGCAAATTTTTCCGCGCGGTCCCAACGCGGCGGTCGCTCACGATTTGCGCGAAGAATTGTTTGAACTCGAAGCCAAAGGCGAACTCATCGTTCAACGCGTTCCGGAACCGTACGTCGAGGTCAAAACAAAATTCGGGCGCACAAAAAAAATTCCCATCGAACATACATGGCATCACAAATCGTGCGGGCAGTGCGGACATATCCCCGGTTACTCAACCTCCATCTTTTGGCTGCATCGCCAACTCGGACTCGATTACAACGACCCCACCGACCAAACGTCCTGCACGGGTTGGAATTATTACGCGTCCGCCACATCTAACGCGGTGGCGCAAGCCGCCGTCATGATGCGCAATTTCGCGGCGGCGTACGAGACCGGCTATTTCCCGATGATTCACTGCGGCACGTCGTTTGGACATTACAAAGAAGCGCGCGAGCAGTTGGTCAAACATCAAGATTTGCGCGACGGCGTCCGCCGCGTGCTCGACAAACTCGGCAAGCCGCTCGTCATTCCCGAAGAAATTGTGCATTACAGCGAATGGGTGCACGCGATGCGCCACGAGTTTGCCAAGCGCCAGGTGTTTGATTTGCGCAACATCACCGCGTGCGTGCATCCCGCGTGCCACTATCACAAGATTGTGCCCGAAGACGCGATTTACGATTGGGAAGTATTTGGCGGACAGCGCACCGCCACTGTGACCGGGCTGATTCAGGCGCTCGGCGCGACGGCGGCAGATTATTCGACGTGGTTCGACTGCTGTGGCTTTGGTTTTCGCCACGTGTTAGTGCAGCGCGATTTTACGCGTTCGTTCGCGGTGCAGCGCAAAATCGAAGTGATGATGATGGAAGCGAATCCCGACGTTGTGATCACGCATGACACGGGCTGTGTGACCACGCTCGACAAGAGCCAATTCTCCGGCAAGGTGCACAATTTCAAAGTGGGCGTGCCGGTCTTGTCCGACGCGCAGCTCGCGGGTTTGGCAATGGGCGCGCACCCGTTCCGCATTCTGCAGCTGCATTGGCATTCCGCCGATTGGCGTTCACTCCTGGACAAGCTCGACATTGATTACAAATACTATTGGCAGGAATTTCAGGATGACCTCGCCAAAATTCGCAGCGGCGAAAAAGAGGGGCTGACGTGGGAAGATTCGGACAAGCCCATACGAACTAAAAATTAGCCAAACATGCCAAATTAGCCAAACGTGCCAAACGCGCCAAAAAGGATTTGGCATATTTGGCAGCTTTGGCAGTTTTGGCACATTTGACCCGTCATGACCAATCGCATCCTCATCATTGGCGGCGGACCCGCCGGATTGGAAGCGGCGCGCGGCGTTTCGGATTTGGGATTCCACGCGACGCTGATTGAACAACGCGCGTTTCTCGGCGGCACACCCATCGCGGAAAATTATGCCGCGCTCACGCACGGTTTTCGCGATGCCGAAGCAGCAATGAACGAAATCATCGCCGATGTGACCGCGCGCCCGAATGTCGAGGTGCATTTGAACAGCGGCGTGTCGAAACTCGACGGCGCGGTCGGCAATTTTCGCGTGCAGGTGCAAAACAGCGTGGGCACGGAAACGCTCGACGCGGCGGCGATTATTGTCGCAACCGGTTTTCAACATTTCGATCCCGCGCGCGAAACGCAAATCTACAACTATTACGAATACCCCGATGTCATCACGCTCGCGGATATGGAAGCGATGCTCAAAGCGAAACAGGTGGTGCGGCGCTCGAACGGCGCGCTGCCCGAACGCGTTTGCTTTGTCCAATGCGTCGGTTCACGCGACCGCCAAATCGGCAACGAGTTTTGTTCCAAAGTCTGCTGCGGCATCGCGTCCAAACAGGCAATCGAAATCAAGCAAGCCGTACCGTCGTGCAAGGTCTTTATTTTTTACATTGACATGCGCATGTACGGCTATTGGGAAAATGAAATCTATTGGCCCGCGCAGGAAAAATATAAAGTCAATTACATCAAAGGCATCATCACCGAAGTGTTGAGCAAGAACGGCAAACTGCTCGTGCGCGGCGAAGACACCACGATGGGACGCCCGATGGAAGTGACAATGGACCTGGTCGTCTTGTCGGTGGGCATGGAGCCGAGTCAGGGCACGCGCGAAATGGCACAGGTCTTGGGACTGCACCAAAACAAGTACGGCTTTATTCAAGCGCCGCATGAATCGCTGGATCCCACGCTTACGAACGTTCCCGGCATCTTTGTCGCGGGCGCGGCGGCGGGTCCCAAAGATTTGGACGATACGTTCAGCAGCGCGGGGTTGGCGGCAATGCGCGCGGTGAGCGCGGCGCGAAAAGCAAACATGCCAAATTAGCCAAACATGCCAAAGATGCCAAAAAGATTTGGCACATTTGGTAATTTGGCATCTTTGGCACATTTGATATTCCCTTGCCTGCTTCGGATGGAATCCCACTGCGCGATTTTCTGGAGGACGCGTTCGAGACGATTGAGTGGGACGAACTGCGCGCAGTGGTGCACGAATTGGACGCCAAAAGTCACGCGTTTCAAGCGCGCTTGCGTCCGGCATCCCGACTCGAACACCTTGCCCCTGCCGATGTGAACGAATTGCTCGGAAGGATGTTTGCCGTGCGGCGGCAGCGCGATGCCATTTTGCGCGGCGACGGCGCGGAAAAATTTGTGCGTGCGACCCAAACCCTGCTGTACGGACAAGAGCAAGACCTCAGCCTGCGCCTGGATGAATTTCTCGCCGAGTTGGATGTCGTGAATCCCGCGCTCGGCGTCGAAGTGGCGGGCGAACTCTTGCACATGACCTTTCCCGAACGCTATTGGCTGTGGAGCCGCTGGATGTATGACGCGGACGCGCGTACGGGCGTGCTGCCGCTCTTGATGGACGGCGACAAGGAACTGCGCGGCGATTCATGGGGACAAATGTATTTGCGCGTGGGACGCGCGATTGTCGTCGTAACCGAAGTCGAGGATGCGAAATGGCTCTTTCGCGGCGGCTTGGCGGAAACGCCCGCGCTGCGCCCCTTTGCGATTGATACATTTCTTGCCGCGTCGTTCTGCGCGTATTTGTACGGCGTCACCGCCTGGCGGCTCACGCGCGAATTTCATAAAGTGCTGCCTCCGCTGCCGCGTCTCGTTCGGCGCTTGTTTGGACTGAAAACAAACCTGCCAAACGGAGCAAACGCGCCAAACGCGCCAAACATGCCAAATTAGCCAAACGCGCCAAACGCGCCAAAAAGATTTGGCGCTTTGGTCTATTTGGCAGATTTGGCACATTTGAAATCATGACCCAAGTCGTTAAAGCCATTCCCATCGAAAAAGAAATCGCCATTGTGGACGGTGTGGATGTTTCCGGGCATTGGAATCGGATGTTTGAACAGCGCGTGATTTTTAATTACACGCCCGAGAACATTGAAGAGATTGCGGCGCTGCCCGGCGGTGAATCGCTGGCGTGGTGTTATCAATGCGCCAAATGCGTCGGCGTCTGCCCGGTTGACATTGTGGGCGATTACGGTCCGCGCAAAATTTATCGCAAGGTGCAGACCGGCACCAGCCTCGTGGACGCGCCCGATTTGTGGCTGTGCACGACGTGCATGAATTGTTTGCGCGTGTGTCCCAAAGAAGTGGACATGATTCAAATCATGCCCGCCGTGCGCGAAGTGGCAGTGAACCAAGGGAACGTGCCGAGCGAACTGCAAAAAGCATTCGAGAACACCGCGCGCTATGGCAATCCGTTGGGCGAAAATCCGCGCAAGCGCGCCGAGTGGGCAAAAGACGCGGGCGTTCCCGTTCCCATCATGGCGCAAGTCAAACGTCCGGTGGATGTGTTGTGGTACGTCTCGACGTACACCTCGTATCATCCGCGCGGCAAAGACGCGGCGCGCGCCATGGCGCGTGTGTTCACCGCGTTGGGCGTAGATTGGGGCATTCTCGGTCCCGAAGAAAAAGACGACGGCGATTCGCAGCGGCTCGCGGGCGAAAAAGGTTTGTTCGAAATGCTCGCCGAACAAAATATTGCGACGTTCAACAAATATCAATTCAACAAAATGGTCGTCAGCGGTCCGCACGAATACAACGCGTTCAAAAATCTGTACCCCAAATACGGCGGCAGTTATGCCGTCGAACATTACACGCAATTCCTGCGTCCGTTCCTTCCGCGCTTGCAAGAGATGATGCAAAAGCCGTTGAATCTGAAAGTGACGTTTCACGACCCGTGCTATTTGGGACGCCACAACGGCGAGTACGACGCGCCGCGCGATTTGCTGCGCGCGATTCCCGGCGTTGAATTGATGGAAATGGGACGCTGCAAGGCGAACGGCTATTGCTGCGGCGGCGGCGGCGGCGGCATGTGGCTCGATTCGTTCTCGCGCGATTTCACCACGATGCGTTTGAGTGAACGGCGCGTGCGCGAAGCCGTCGAAACCGGCGCGGATGTGTTAGCCGTATGCTGTCCGTTTGAGGTCTCGCGTTTTGAAGACGCGGTGAAATCCACCGGCAACGCGGGCAAGTTGGCGGTGAAGGATATTATCGAGTTGGTGGATGAAAGTATGCGCGGATAACAAGCAAACATGCCAAAGATGCCAAACGTGCTAAAGATGCCAAACGGGATAGGAGCAAAATATGCGGCGATTGCGCTCGACCAAGGGACCTGATTTGGCGGAACGAAGTTTTCAATTTGGCGTGCGAATTATCAAACTGTCACGACGACTCCCAAAGGATGTTGCGGGAAACGCGATTGGAAGACAAGTATTGCGTTCAGGCACTTCGGTCGGCGCAAATATCGAAGAGGCAGATGCGGCAGAATCAACGGAAGATTTCTTGCACAAATTGAGCGTTTCGCTCCAAGAAGCGCAAGAAACGCGGTACGGGTTACGCTCTATCTACGAATCCGGACTGCTGGTAGAGCAAGAGGTTCTTGCGCTGAAACAGGGATGTGAAGAATTGATACGGATTCTCAACACGATTATTGTGAACACAACGCGGCAAAGGAATGGATGAAAAAGTTGCCAAACTTGCCAAACTTGCCAAATGCGCCAAAGAAAGAATTTGGCAGTTTTGGCTGATTTGGCAGATTTGGCACGTTTGCCTTGATGAACATCATCGTCTGTCTGCGCCAAGTGCCTGACCTCGTCGAAGAACTCGAAGTGAACGACGACGGCACGGACTTGAATCGCGATTTTCTCAAATATGTCGTCAACGAGTTTGACGACTGGGCGTTGGAACAAGCGCTCCTGCTCAAAGAAGCGCACGGCGGCACGGTCACGGTCCTCGCGCTCGACCAGCCGGAGGTGGACAATTCGCTCTTTACCGCGCTTGCCAAAGGCGCGGATGCCGCGAAAAAAATTGAGGGCGATTCTGCGAACGGCGTTTCATCGCACACCGCCGCGAAACTTTTGGCGAACGCTATCCAAGCGATGCCGCACGATTTGATTTTGACGGGCGTCCAGTCCGCCGAAGATTTGGATGGACAGGTCAGCGCGCTTTTGGCAACCTATCTCGGCGTGCCGCATGTAGGCGTCGTCACTGGCGTCGAAATCTCTGGCAATACCGCGACGGTCAAAAAAGAATTGGCGGGCGGCGTGATGGCGGAATTTGAAGTGACGCTTCCCGCCGTGTTTGGCATCCAAGCAGCAAAGCAAGCGCCGCGTTACGCGCCCGTCAGCAAAGTGCGCGCGATGATGAAAGAAAAACAAATCGCAAGCGAAAGCGTGAGCGACGGCAACGAGGCGAACGGGCTCAAGGTGCGCCGCATGTTCAAACCCGCAAGCGGGCAGCACGCCGAGATGATTGAAGGCGACACCGACGCGATTGTCGAACGCGTGATGGTCATTTTAAAAGAGCGCGGAATCTTGAAATGAAATCTGCCAAAGGTGCCAAAGTTGCCAAACGCGCGGAAATAATTTGGCATATTTGGTTCGTTTGGCACATTTGGCATATTTAATTATGGACGTTCTCGTTTACATCGAACACCTGAACGGCAAGATTGCCGATGTATCGTTCGAGCTGTTGGGCAAAGGGCGCGAATTGGCGGACGCGCTCGGCGGCAAACTTGACGCGGTGGTATTGGGCGGCGCGTGCCGCGACCTCGCCGCGCAGTTGGGCAAAGCCGACCGCGTCGTATGCGTTGGCGGCTTGGGCGAATTCAATCCGAGCGCGTACAAGAACGCGCTCGCCGACGTGATGGCAAACCGCGCGCCGCGCGTCACGTTGATTCCGTACACTTCGATGGGCATGGAGCTCGCGTCGAGTGTCTCCGCCGCGATGGATTTGGCGCTCGTTTCGTTCGTGAACAATGTCGCGGTGGAGGATGGACAAATCATTGCCACGGCGTCGGTATTTGGCGGAAAAATGTTCGCGGAAGTGGAATGCGACGGCGCGGTGATTCTTGCCGCGCTCGCGGGTTCATTCAGCGCGGACGCGGGCAAAGGCGCAGGCGCGCCCCAAGTCGAAGAATTGCAAGCCGCTGCGGACGGCGCGGGCATCGCGTTCAAACAAATGATTCAGCCCGAAGCCGCTGATGTGGACATTACCAAGCAAGAGATTTTGGTCAGCGTCGGACGCGGCATTCAAAGCGCAGACAATTTGGAATTGGTGGAAGAATTAGCGAACGCGCTCGGCGGCGCGGTATCGTCGTCGCGTCCCATCGTGGACAACGGTTGGCTGCCCAAAGCGCGTCAGGTCGGCAAGTCGGGCGTCACCGTCAAACCGAAACTTTATCTCGCAGTGGGCATCAGCGGCGCGCCCGAACACATCGAAGGGATGAAAGACGCGGGCACCATCATTGCCATCAACACCGACCCGCACGCGCCGATTTTTGATGTGGCAGATTATGGCATCACGGCAGATTTGTTCGACGTAGTGCCGGCGTTGACGGAGCGAATCAAGGCGGGGTCGGCGTAACCGGGGACGTGAGAGCGGACTCGAGTTCCTCCCTGTGGCGTTCGGCGTACAGTTCCAGTTTCTTTTCGAGAAAAAAGCGGACGTCAGGATGGTTTAGGTCGCGGCTGGCAAAGGCGCGCGCAAGTTCATCAAAGAGATTGTTCGACGGCATAATCATTGCCCCAACCACTTTGCCCGAGTCAATATCAAGGCGCAGCTCGACGTGATAGGGTTCATTTGCATCATCGTTGACCGGTACAGAGAGAGCTGGGCGCGGCGCATCGGTGTTAATGACCAAATCCATGATACTCAGGTCAGAGTCATTATTGAACATGACCCTAGTGATTTTCATTTCTTCCATTCCAGCACCAGCCCTTTCTTGGCGTGACTCGCAATGAACATCGTCGAAACATAACCACGCGAAATATCATCGGGTTCGATAACAACTTTTACGATCATTGCTAGTGCAACAACATGATGAGACTGCGAGATACAGATGCGAAAGCGCGCCGAATTATACGGGCAAGAAAAAAGGTGCAACCCCGCAGTTTCATGTTGTTGCACTACTAGTACTCTGTCACACTGATATTGTCGGGTAAAGTTTCTTGAGTTTAATACGCGCATCTGCGGTGGTGAAACGCCAGTTGACTGTCAC
>Ga0070741_10007099_pt1 | contig 23507 bp, 24 predicted proteins | sample Coa_R1_4_FD_66440 | JGI IMG/M metagenome (GOLD analysis project Ga0070741, IMG submission 66440) | Surface soil microbial communities from Centralia Pennsylvania, which are recovering from an underground coalmine fire - Coalmine... | ecosystem: Environmental > Terrestrial > Soil > Unclassified ...
CCCAGAACGACAGCAGGCCCTGCGAGGCCGAGCCGCCGATCACGCAGGGAATGCCGACCTCGATCTGCCCCAGCGCCGCGGCCGAGACGCAACCGAGCGCAATCGCGCCGACGCCGACCTGTCCCCAGAAGTCGAGATTGCGCCGCGCGTCCGACCCCTTGGTCTTGAGCTCCTCCACCGCCGCGAGCGCATCCTTGCGCACGGCGCCGAGTTGCACGGTGTCGGCGGCCTGGATCGCCTCGGCAAGCGGCACCTTGATCGGCTCGGGCTGGTTCGGCAGTTCGCTGCGCAGGAATTCACGCAAGTTGGCGTCGCGCACCGCATAGCTCGCCAGCGTATAGCGCGCCATGCTGCCGACCGTCAGCTTCTCCACGGTGTCGCGGCTCTTCGACCAGGGCAGCATCTGCATGATGCGCAGGATCGGCAAGTGCGAGCCGGTCGCGAAATAATAGCCCCACAGCGTGTCCAGCAGATCCTGGTTGCCGGCATAGGTCAGCGCCGTCTTCAGCTTCTTGTCGTCCTTCTTGCGCGAGAAGACGTTCTTCAGCTTGTCCATCATGCCCGGTTTTTTTTCCTCGAGCGGGATGTCGGTCAGGGTCGGCAAGGTGCCGGCGAGATAGGCGTCGATCATCACCCGCCGCGCCGGCATCTTCGGCGCGACCCGGCGCAACAGGTTGCGCCAGTCGGTAAGCCCGGAATAGGCGATGGCGCGGATGATCACCCACTCGTCTTCCGGCGGCACCGGGAAGAAGCTGTTCACAAGCTGCTCGGCCTTCGCCGGATTCGACCCGATCGCGCCGGCGATGAAGCCGAGATAGATTCCGGCGTTCTCCGGCTCCTTGAAAGTCTGCGAGTGAAACAGCACGCGCACCGCCGCCGGCACGTGGGCGTAATCGGGCTTGGCGCGATAATTGTAGATCCACTGCTGCACCACGCCGAGTGAGGCGCGCGGATCGATCTCCGGAGTAACGGCGCCCAGCACCGGCTGACACAGAACCAACAAGACGGCGGCGAGGCCCACTCTACGCATGTGATGCTCCCACGAGGCGTCAGCGCTGCGAGTACGCACAACGCCGACCTTTCCTGCTGTCTCGGCTAGCGCGCATTTAAAGCGGCTATGCGAACGATTCAGGGAATGGGCGGTTCAGCACGGCGTCGAAATTGTGGCGGTGTTAACGATTGGCCCGCAACTGACCTTGCCCCCGACATTCTTTCGCCCTCGCCGGATATTTCCCTGAACACCTCGTCGGCAATGGGACAGGCGGGACGTGACTATCGAGTATCAGGTGCGTGGTGAACGAAATCGCCGGCCGCCGATCGCGGCTGCGTTGCTTGTCGGCACGCTCTGCCTTCTCGCAACACCGGCGATCGCCGGCGAGACCATCACCGTGGACGGCAATCGCCGTGTCGACGCCGAGACCGTGCGCTCCTATTTCCATCCCTCGGCCGACGGAAGATATGACGCCGCCGCGCGCGACATGGCGCTGAAGGCGTTGATCGGGACCGGCCTGTTCGACAAGGTGACGATCGACCGCGTTGGCAACGGCCTGGTCGTGCACGTCACCGAGGCCAAGGTGCTCGGACGCGTCGCCTTCGAAGGCAACAAGAAGGTCAAGGACGCCGATCTCACCGCGGCCGTGCAATCCAAGGCCCGCGGCCCGCTGCAGCGCGCCACCGTGCAGGGCGACGTCAACCGCATCATCGAGGCCTACCGGCGCGTGGGGCGCGACGACGTCAGCGTGGTGCCGGAGATCATCGATCGCGGCAGCGACCGCGTCGATCTCGTGTTCAGCATCACCGAGGGCAAGAAAACGCCCGTGCAGAAGATCAACTTCGTCGGCAATCATGCTTTCAGCAACCGTCAGCTCAATGCGATCATCAAGACCTCGGCGAGCTCGATGCTGAGCTTCTTCACCGGCGGCGACGTGTACGATCCCGATCGCATCGACGCGGATCGCGAGCAGATCAGACTTTACTATCGCAGCCATGGCTATGCCGACGTCAATGTGCCGGACGCGCACGCCGAATACGATCCGGTGGCGAAAGGATTCGCCGTCACCTTCACCATCGACGAAGGTCGGCCTTACCGCTTCGGCAAGATTGAAATTGCCTGTAACGTGCCCGGCGTCGATCCGCAGAAGCTGCGCAACCTCGTCCTTGTGAAGGATGGCGCGAGTTTCGACGGCGGCGCGCTGGACAAGACCACCGATGCGCTTGCCATCGAGATGGCGAAGCTCGGTTACCCCTTTGCGCACGCGACGCCGCGAATGGCGCGCGACGCGATCGCGCAGCGCGTCGATGTCACCTTCATGGTCGAGGAAGGTCAACGCGCCTATGTCGAGCGCATCGAGATTCACGGCAACTCGCGGACGAAAGACTATGTGATCCGCCGCGAGTTCGATTTCGGCGAAGGCGATCCCTACAACAAGACCCTGATCGACCGCGCCGAACGACGGCTGAAGAACCTGAACTACTTCAAGACCGTCAAGATCTCCACGCGGCCCGGCTCGACGGCGGACCGCGTCATCCTCGATGTCGAGACGGTCGACCAGTCGACCGGCGACTTCTTCATCTCCGGCGGCTACTCGACGACCGACGGCTGGCTGGCCGAGGTCAAGGTCGGCGACCGCAATTTCTACGGGACCGGCAATGCCGTGCAGGCAACCGTCAGCTACGGCCAATACGCCCAGGGCGGCGACCTCTCCCTCGTCGATCCCGCGCTGTTCGGCAATCACGTCTCCGGTGGGATCGATCTGTTCGGCCGGCAGGCCTTTGCGAGCCCCTATCAGTCCTACGGCAGCAACACCTATGGCGGCACCCTCACACTGGGCACACCGATCTCCGAGCAGACCACCGTGCAGTGGCGCTATTCGCTGTACGACCAGAATGTCACGCTCGACCCGAGTGCTACGAGCGCGACCGTGTCGCTGCCGGTGCAGCAAGCCGCCGCTGCCGGACGGCAGCTGGTCTCTGCCGCCGGCGACACCGTCACCTACAATACGCTCGACAACAACAAGCTGCCGACCAACGGCATCAACTCGCAGCTCCGCCAGGATATCGCGGGGCTGGGCGGCGACGTGAGATTCCTGCGCACCACCGAGGACGTGCGCTACTACAAGTCGCTCGGCAGCGATCTCGTCGGCATGGTGCGCGCGCAAGGCGGCTACATCACCGGCTGGGGCGGCTCGGGCGTGCCGCTGATGAACAGCTTCTTCGGCGGCCCCACCATCGTGCGCGGCTTTGCGCCGAACGGTTTTGGCCCGCGCGACCTCACGCCCGGCTCGACCATGGATAATGTCGGCGGCAGCATGTACTGGGCGACGACCGCCGAGCTGCAGAGCGCCATTCCCGGCGTACCGCAAGAGTACGGACTGCGGGCATCGGCCTTCGTCGACGCCGGCACCGTGTTCGGTTACGGCGGGCCGACCACATTCGGATCGCAGACCGTGCAGGTCGCGGACAAGAACGTGATCCGCTCGTCGGTCGGCGTGGGCCTGACCTGGGCTTCGCCGTTCGGCGCGCTGACCGCCAGCTATGCGGTTCCGGTGACGAGGGCTGCCTACGACCAGGTGCAAAATTTCAACTTCAGCGCCAGTCCGTTCTGACCTGCTGCTGGGCCAAGGTTAATCCAAAGTCTAGCGGAAGCTACCCGCGCTGGATGGAACCGCCAGCACACCGGCCTTGTTGTGTTCACGCAGACATCTGCCCCGACACCCAAGGGAGGCTGGTCATGAAGCCATGGCGACGCGAATCCGCACTCGATCTGTACAACCTCGTGCTTGCAGCCATTCTGCTGATTTCGCCCTGGCTCTTCACGCTGACGAACACCACGGCGAGGATTGACCTGTGGGCGAGCAGCCTCGCGGTCATCCTGATTTCGCTGGCCGCGATCGCGGCCTTTGCGAAATGGGAGGAATGGGCAAACCTGATTTTGGGAGTTTGGCTGATCGCCTCGCCCTGGATCCTGGGCTTCGCCCATACCCGCGCGATGCATTTCAGCATCGGCATCGGTCTGGCAATCACCTTCCTCGCCGCGCTCGAACTGTTCTTGCTGTATGACAACGATCAGGCGCATCGGCACAAGGGCGGAGCGCCCGAACCGAACTGAAGCCATCACTTTAGGTCGGTGAAACCATTCAACTGAGTCGCGCCTGCGCGCGACTCAGTTCCTTGTGGCTGACCTGCGCCAATTACCAGGACACGCCGTACTTCGAAGCGATGGCGCGCGCTCGCGCCTCGTCGGACCGCCAATTGCGGCCGCCGCCGCGCGCGGCCTTCTTTTTCGCGGGTTTGGTCGCAGTCTTGGGTCCGGCATCGGGCGCGGCGGCCGTGGCGGGAGCGGCTGGCGCCGCCGCGGCAGGAGCGGCCGCGGTGGCCGGGGCCGCTGGCGCTGCCGCGGCAGGTGCAGGTGCAGGTGCAGCCGGCGCGGGTGCGGCCGCCGGCGGAGGTGGCGGCGGCGGAGCGACGGCATCCTCGGCGTAGGCAGCCTGGCAAAGCAGTGCCGCAGCTGCAACGAACAGGATCTTGCGCATATTCTGAAATCTCCACTCTGAAAGCCGCAACCTTATAGCAATGCGCCGCGGAGGTCACCTGCGCGCGGTCCGCAAACAGGACTGTGACCGGGTCACTTAACCGGTTTGGAGCCGGGACAGGTAGCCCCGCAAACCGCCGTTCAGACCGGCCGCCGGCGCGACGCCGCTTTCTCGGTCGCAAAGCCGTAGACCAGAGCCAGCCGATCGAGACATTCCTGAAGCCGTCGGGCGAGGTAATCCCGCCAGCGCTGGGTGTGCAGCCCTCGCCGCTCCGCGACCTGCGGCATGGTCATGCCCTGGATCAGGACATCATGAACCAGCGCCGATCCGTCGGCGCCGAGTTCACGCTCGGCGCGATTGAGGCGCAGTACGGCGTTGCGCTGACCTTCGGTGATCGGCTCGCGCCGCTGCACACCATCGACATATTCCCGGGTCGGATCGACGGCCTGCGGCCCGCGCTCAGCCCGCTCCCAGTCGTTCTGGAACGCCCGCCCGCCGCGATATTGCGCGTCGTCGATCTGATGATGGGAATGCAGCCACCCCAGGGGGTCACCGCGGACGGAGCGCAAGGCTACGATCTTGTCGCCGGGCTCGAGCGCCATGGGATCGTCGACCTCGACGGCAACGACTTCGGCGTTGGGCGGCAGATCGCGCGAACGGCGATCGTGGATTTTGCCGATACGGGACGATTTTCGCTTGATGCGCGGCATCTTGTCTCCTGTTGCGGATGAACAGCTTGAGTGCGCGGGCCGATCAGGCGGCTCTGACCAGCCGCAAGACGACCGGAACGGCCATGCGCTCGGACACGGTGCCCAGACTATGGGTCAGCGCGTGATGGGGCCGGCAATAGCTGGAGTGCGGGGCGCGCGGATGGCCGCAAAAGGCGTAGGCCTCCCCCTCCCTTTCGCCACCATAGGGGTAACGGCAGTCGCCGGGCTCCAGATCGGCGAAGGCAAGCAGGCGCGGGCTGACGCCGACGCAGCGGAGCTTCACCGGCTTGGCCAGTTCCGGCGCGGGTGCGGGCGGCGCCGATGCGGCCGCGCGGACGACTTTCTGCGGCGCTTTTGGCGCCGATTCGCCCCGCTTGGCGGGGCGCCTTGGCCTCGAAGTGACCTTGCGCACCGCGACGGGATTCAATCGCAGACGCTTGGCGCGGCCGATCGCCGCATTTCGGGTGAATTCCGTGCCGAATCTCGCGTTAATGGCCTTGGCCGCCTGCCCATAGGACATACCCCGCGACAGGCAGTCGCGCAGCGCGTCGGAGTGCTCCGGCGCCCAGATGAACGATTGCATGAAATTTGCCTTCCCTGGCAGGGACCCAGCCGCCCCGACCATCGAGCTACATTCCGATATTCAGAATGAAAAGTCAAGCTTGATTTCTGAAAATCGTCACGCTATATTTGGTTCCGAGAATCGGAAGGGAAAATCAACATGTTGGACGCAAAAATCATCGAACGGGCTTTCGAGCGGACCGGGAAGAGCAAAGGCGGCCTTGCGCGGCTCCTGGACGTGCGACCGGGGGCGATCTCGGAAATCCTGTCGGGAATACGGCTGATCAAGGCCTCGGAAGTCGCCCCGATCATGGAATATCTCGGCCTCAACGCGGTGCCGATCATGGGCCGGGTCGGCGCCGGCGCCGTGATCGAGCCGGACACCGAGCAGGTGCCGCCGGAAGGCCTCGGCGAGATCGACCTGCCGTTTCCCATCGAGGATGAACTGGTCGCGTTCGAGGTGTCGGGTGATTCGATGCTGCCGAAATACGAGAACGGCGATGTCATCGTGTGCTATCGCGAGCAGCGCCACCCGCTCTCGAGCTTCTACGGGGAAGAGGCCGCGGTAAAGCTCAAGACCGGCGAGCGCTATCTGAAGACGATCGAACGCGGCAAGGGCACAGGCCTCGTCAACCTCTCGAGTTTCAACGCCAAGCCGATCAATGGCGTGAAACTGGACTGGATCGGCGAAATCTGCGTCACCTTGCCGCGCGGACAGATCGCCCGGTTGCGGGCCAAGGCCGCGGCCCGCGCCCGCAAGGCCAAATCCCGCTAGGCCGGACGTCGGAAGACAGCGCTTGACTTTATTCCGATTTTCGGAAATACTGCCGGGCATGCAATATTTCGTCGTCATGATCGACTACGGTCGCCGCGGCCGTGAGGCCGTAGTCGATCCCGAGGTCACACGGCGCGAGGTGATCGCGCGGATCGCCTCGGGCGAGTACACCAATATCAGCTTCATTCACGAGATCGTGGATCGCTCGGTCGAGGACGTCACCGAGGAGATTCTGGCGGAAGCGGTCCTCCCCGAAGTCGCAATCGACGATGCCGATCCGGCGGCCGACCGCTTCGATCATGCCCGCGACCTGCGCAAGCACGAGACGGCATGACCGAGTGGTCGCCTGGCGGTTCGAGCTGAGGCCGGTCTACCGAATGGCCGCAAATTTTTGCGCCGCACGCATTTTGCTGAAAATCTTGCGCTGCCGCCCGCAATGCTGCCAGTCTGGGACCAAGCCCGGGAACTCATTGCCCCACGGGCGTGTTTCAACAGCAACGGGCCAGATCGATGAATCTCGAAACCGCAACCCTCGCCAAGGTCACGAAGCGCCTCGTGCCCTTCCTGATCGTCTGTTATTTCGTCGCCTATCTCGATCGCGTCAATGTCGGCTTCGCCGCACTGACCATGAATGCGGATCTGGGATTGTCGCAGACGGCTTACGGCTTCGGCGCAGGCATTTTCTTCATCGCCTATTTCATCTTCGAGGTGCCCTCGAACCTGCTGCTCGAGCGCTTCGGCGCGCGAAAATGGATCGCGCGCATCATGCTGAGCTGGGGCGTCCTTTCGGGCTTGATGGCATTCATTCCCGATATCGCCCGCGCCACCGGGCTCGGCAATGAAAACAGCTTTTACCTGGTGCGCGTCCTGCTCGGCGCGGCCGAGGCCGGCTTCTTTCCCGGAATCATCTTCTACCTGACCCTTTGGTTCCCGGCGGTATACCGGGCCCGCATCGTCGGTTACTTCATGGCGGCGATCCCGCTCTCCACGGTGATCGGCGCGCCGATCTCCGGGTTGTTGTTCTATCTGCATGGCGGCCTTGGGCTCGCCGGCTGGCAATGGCTGTTCATCATCGAGGCCGTGCCGGCGATCGTGCTTGCCGGCGTCGTGTTCTTCTATCTCACCGACCGTCCGGCCGACGCCACATGGCTCGCGCCTGACGAACGCGCATGGCTCGCCGAGCGGCTGGCGGCCGAGCAGCGCCAGCGCGAGGTCGCGCATGAGTTCACGGTCGGGCAGGCCATGGTCAATCCCCATGTCATCGCGCTCAGCCTGGTCTATTTCGGCGCGGTTGCGACCAATTACGGCCTCGGCTTCTTCCTGCCGCAGATCGTCAAGGGATTTGGCCTGTCGACGTTCATGACCACGATCGTCTCCGCCGTGCCTTATGCCGTCGGGACCATCGCCATGGTGTGGTTCGGCCTGCGTTCGGACCGCGTCGCCGAGCGGCGCTTCCACACGGCAATCCCGCTGTTCATTGCCGCGGCCGGGATTGCCGCCTCCACGATCCTGGATGACCCGACGCTGAAGATGATCTCGTTCTGCGTCGCAGGTTTCGGTATCTTCGCCTGCCTGCCGGTGTTCTGGACCCTGCCGACCGCGTTCCTGTCGGGAGCGGCGGCAGCAGCCGGCATCGCCGTCATCAACTCGATCGGCAATCTCGCGGGCTTTGCCGGCCCGTTCGCCATGGGCTGGATCAAGGACCATACCGGCAGCTATACCGGCGGCCTGTTGCTGCTGGCGGGACTCGGCATCATCGCCGGCGGCATCGTGCTGTCGCTCAGGCATGACGATGCGCTGGAGCGCGCGCCGGCGCCGGCATCGAAGTAAATCGGTGGGCGCGTTGCCTTCACAACGCGCCCTGCACTTCTCACACCAGGAAGACGGTCGACCCCGTGGTCTTGCGCGCGGCAAGATCGGCATGCGCCTTGGCCGCGTCCTTCAAGGGATAGGTCTGACGCACCTCGATCTTGACCGCGCCGGACTGCACCACGTCGAACAGCTCCTTGGCCATCGCAGTCAGGTTCTCATGCCTGGCAGCGTAGGTGTTGAGCGTCGGGCGCGTAACATAGAGTGAGCCCTTCGCGGCCAGCAATCCGAGGTTCAGCGGATCGACAGCGCCCGAGGACTGGCCGAACAGCGCAACGACGCCGAGCGGCGCCAGGCAATCCAGCGACTTCAGGAAGGTGTCCTTGCCGACGGAATCGTAAACGACAGGCACCTTCTTGCCGCCGGTGATCTCGTCGACGCGTTTGACGAAATCCTCGCGCGTGTAGACGATGGTATGCGCGCAGCCATGGGCCTTTGCGAGCTTCGCCTTCTCGTCGTTGCCGACGGTGCCGATCACGGTGGCGCCGAGATGCTTCGCCCATTGCGACAGAATCAGGCCGACGCCGCCGGCGGCGGCATGCAACAGGATGGTATCGCCGGATTTGACCCGATAGGTCTGGCGGATCAGATACTGCGTCGTCAGGCCCTTCAGCATCATCGCCGCCGCCGTCTTGTCATCGATGCTATCGGGCAATTTGAGCAGGCGATCGGCAGGAATCAGCCGTGCCTCGGCATAGGCGCCGATCGGCGCCGCGCCATAGGCGACTCGGTCGCCCGGCTTGAGATGGGTCACGCCCGACCCCACTTCCTCGACCACGCCGGCGCCCTCACCGCCGAGCCCGCTCGGCAGCTGCGCCGCCGGATAAAGCCCGGATCGGTTATAGATGTCGACGAAGTTCAGCCCGACCGCGGTGTGGCGAATACGCGCCTCGCCGGGACCGGGCTTGCCGAGCTTGACCTCTTCCCAGACCAGGACGTCGGGTCCGCCGGGTTTGTGAAAGCGGATGGCATGCGTCATGCGTTACTCCCTTTGATCAAACTGTTGTCGGCCCGCTTCTTTGGCGGACCCGCTCAGGCATCGATCGCATCCTTGATGCGTTTGCGCGTCAGCGGCAGGTTTCGTAGCCGTTTCCCGGTGGCATTGGCAATCGCATTTGCGAGCGACGCCGCAGCAGGACCCTGCCCCGTTTCCCCGCTTCCGAGGAAAGGCTTTCCGGGTCGGTTGATGATATGCACGTCGATCCTGTCGGGAACGGCGTCGAAGCGCAGGATCGGATAGGTCTGCCAGTCGATGCTGGTGATCCTCGTGTCATCGAAGGTGACGGCTTCATAGAGCGTCCAACTGGTCGACTGCACGATCGCGCCCTCGATCTGGTTGGTCAGCCCGTCCGGACTGACAATCTGTCCGCTGTCGACGGCTGCCACCGCGCGAACGAGCCGGGCGCGCCCGGTCTCCCGGTTGACCTCGACTTCGCTGGCAATGGCGCAATAGGCCGCAAGGTTCTTGTAGCGCGCGAAGGCAAAGCCGTAGCCGCGGTTCGGCGGCGCCTGCTGGCCTCTCTGCCAACCGAACTCTTTCGCTGCCTTCTCGATCACGTCGCGGCCGCGCGGGTCGTCGAGATGTTTGAGCCTGAACGCGACGGGATCGGTGTTTGCGAGCAGCGCGAGCTCATCCATGAAACTCTCGATCGAGAACACGTTATGATAAGCGCCGAGTGCGCGCATCGCCGAGATGCGCACGGGCATATCGGGGATAAAGTGATGCACGACGCGCGCGTTCGGAAATTTGTAGATGGGAATCGCGTTGCGGTCGCCGCCGCCCTCCGGCAGCGGAAGAGGCTTCGGCTCCGGCGGCTTGATCGATTGGGCCATGTGCTGCGCGGCCAGCATCGCGCCGGCGCCACCGGGCCGCATCGAATGGGTATTGCTCCAGACCTCGAATTGCCAGTCGGCGACCTTGCCACCGTTATCGAGCGAGGCCTTCAACTTGGTCACCATCGCTGGCCCGAACGGCTCCCAGGCGTGCTCCTGCTCACGCATCCATTGCACCCGCACCGGACGGCCTGGGAGCGCATGCGCAATCAGCGCCGCATCGGCCGCGGCGTCGTCGGCGCCATTGTGCCCGTAGCAGCCGGAGCCTTCGACGTGAATCAGCCGAATGCTGGCGGCCGGCATGCGCAGCATCTCGGCAATCGCCGCACGATCGGGATAGACACCTTGGGTGTGCGACCACACCGTCATCGCGCCGTCGACGAATTGCGCCACCGCGCAGGACGGCCCGATCGAACCATGCGACTGATAAGGCCGCGTGTAGGTTGCCTCAATCGTCTTGCTGCCGCTGACCGAGGTGTCATTTTTCTCGAAGATTGTCTTGTCCTGTGATGGAAGCGCCATCAGCGCAGCCGGAAGGTCATCCTGCTTCGGCAGTCGCGCGCTCTCCTGCCATTTCGCGTTCGCAGCGAGCGCCTGCATGGCCCTGATTGCCTGAAATTCCTTCTCGGCGACGACAGCGAGGAAATTGCCGTCGCGAACCACCTTCACGACTCCAGGCATTTGCTCGATGACAACCGCGTCGCAGTCCGTGAGCTGCGCGCCGTAGCTCGGCGGCCGCACCACGCGCGCATGCGCCATGCCGGGCATCCGCAAATCCTGCACATAGGCAGCGCCACCGGTGACCTTGGCCGGGATATCGACCCGCGGGATCGACTGTCCCATCACTTTGAAGGTGGCGGGATCTTTCAGATCCGAAACCGGCTGCGCCTGCACATGCAACATGTTTTCGGCGACAAGTTCGCCATAGCTCAGCCGCCGTCCGTCCTGCGCGATCACGCCGCCATTCTCGGTGCGCAGATCATCCGCGGCGACCGCGAGCCGTTTCGCCGCCTCGGCGATCAGCAGCGCCCGCACTTGCGCAGCCGCGTTCTGGATCGCAACCCCGCTGTTATGCATGGAGTTGCTGCCGGCGGTGTAGCCTTCATTGGCGGTCAGCTTGGTGTCCGCGGTGACCACCTTCAGCGCATCGAATGCGACATCGAGCTCTTCGGCCGCGATCTGCTGGAACGCGGTCTTGAAGCCCTGTCCCAGCTCGGCCTTGCCGGTGAAGATCGTGATGGTGTTGTCGGCATCGATCCGGATCCAGGAATCGAGATAAGGCGCGGTCGCGAGACTTCCCGGCGGCTTCGGCGCGGGAGGAGCCGGCGCGCCTTGATCCTGCGCAAACGCCGACGTGAGCGAAAAGCTGACGATCAGCGCGCCACCGCCGGCAAGCACCTTACGGCGATCGAGAATGACGGAAGCGTTCATCGCGCGATCCCCTGGTTGGTCGGAGCGAGGGCTGCGGTATCCATCAGTTGCGCCGCGCGTTTCACCGCGCGGATGATGCGCATATGCGTGCCGCAGCGGCAGAGATGCGGGCCAAGCTCTGCGCGGATTTGCTCGTCGGTCGGGTGTCGCACACGCTGCAGCAGCGCCTGCGCCCGCATCATCATGCCGGCGATGCAATAGCCGCACTGCGCCGCCTGCTCCTCGATGAAGGCGCGCTGAATCGGCGCGGGCGCCGAGACGTTGCCCAAGCCCTCCAGCGTGGTGACCTGCTTGCCTTCGAGCAGCACCAGCGGCGTCACACACGACAGCACGGCCTTGCCGTCGACGATCACGGTGCAGGATCCGCATTGGCCGAGCCCGCAGCCGAATTTTGCCGCGTTGAGCTTGAGATCGTCGCGCAGCACGTAGAGCAGCGGCGTATCCGGCTCGGCGTCGACCTGGTGATCCCGGCCGTTGACCTTCAATGTCGTCATGGCTTGTCTCGCTGCGCTGGATCGGCCGGTGCATTGGTCGGACCTGCCGAATTCTGGACGTAAGCGGTTTGCGTGCGCCTTGCTTCCGCGATCGTTCTCTCGAGATCGCTCCAGGCCGGCTGACGGCTGAAGCGCAGTCGCAGATATCCCAGCAACGCCGCAAGCTCGCGGTCGTTCATGCTGACGGCAAAACCGGGCATGATCGGGCTGCGTTCCCCCTCGACCGGAGCCACCCCGGAGAGCACGATGTTGGCGAGGTTGCGCGGGTCGCCGGCACTGATCGCGGTGCTGAGACCGAGATGGATGCCGCCGTAGGGCGGCGGGCGGCCGCTGTCATGGCAACCGGCGCAGGCAGCGGCATAGATTTTGCCGCCTTCCGACTCCGGTGGAGGCGCTGCGTTTTGCTTCGCCTGTGCAAGCACGGTTTCACCTTGCAGCTTGCGAACCGGCGAAGGCGCGCCGAACACATCGGCCATATAGGTCGCGATTGCACGGACATCGCCGGCCGGCACCGCCGACAAGTTGCTCACGACTTCCGCCATCGGGCCGCGCGCGGTGCCGTGATCCGGCTGGAAGCCGTCGCGCAGATAGGTGTAGAGCGCGTCCGCGTCCCAAGGCACCGGCGCCGGAGATTCCGCGTTGATCGGATAGGCCCGCCAGTTGTCGACGTCGCCGCCGGCAAAGCTCGCGGTGGTCTGCTCCGCGCCGAGGGCGTTGCGCGGCGTGTGGCAGGCGCCGCAATGCGCGAGCCCCTCGACCAGATAGGCGCCGCGATTCCACTCGGCGCTCTTGCTGGTATCCGGCTTGTAGGCGCCGGCGTGCAGGAACAGGAGCTTCCATCCTGCGATCATCACACGATGATCGAACGGAAAGGACAGCTGGTTTTGCTTTGCCGATACGCGAACCGCCTCGCGCGTCATCAGGAAGGCATAGAGCGCGCGGTCATCGTCGTCGCTGACATTGGTGAAGTGATCGTAGGGAAAGGTCGGATAGAGATGCCTGCCCTCGCGGTCGACACCCGCGCGCATCGCGCGGCGGAACGCTTCCTCCGGCCAGCGGCCGATACCGGTCTCCGGATCGGGTGTGATGTTGGACGAGAACACCGTGCCGAATGGCGTCGGTACCGGCAGGCCGCCCGCAAAATTCTTGCCCCCGCGCACGGTATGACAGCTGTTGCAATTGCCGAGTGCTGCGAGCTCGCGGCCGCGCTTGACCTCTGCGGGATCGAAGCTCCGTTTTGCGGCCGGCTCGATCGCGGCGATCGGCGGCCGCCACGCGATTGCAAAAGCAGCCGCTGCGCCGCCGACAAGCAGCACCGCCACAACGCCCCCGATGATCCCTGACTTCTTCATTCATGCCAGCAGGTTTTGACGGTTCCTAGCACAATGGGAGGCGGCTGCAGAGCCGTCTTGCCCGGCTCACTGCCTGTTGAAGCCACCTCGACTTGCGGCGGCTGATGCTGCGGTGCCCAACGAGGAACCCCGGTAGCCCCTCGGGCGTTCCCAAGGCGCGCCTTGCATAGGCGCGCGAAGGAGGACCGCACATGGTGAGAGAAGGTCCACCGCAACCTGCACCACCGCCGAAACAACCCTACCCGGCCGAGAAAGCGCGCGGCGGCGAGATCATCCTCGATACGCATTTCAAGCGATGGGTGTTCGCCGCAGGGCTGATAGGCGCGGTGATCCTTGCGCTCCTTCTGAGCGTCCGGCGCTGAAAGGTGCGACGACCATGCAACGCAACAAGCCCCGACCGACCGCCTCTTCTCTGGCGCTCGAGTTTGCCAGTCATGCCGCCATGGGCGTGGCGTTGGGACTCGGCTTCTGCTTTGCGCTGCTGCTGATCGAACCGGCGAGCGTGGGCGCCTTGATCAGCCACACCGATCAGCCGAAAACGTGATGCTGGTCAGCTTTTTTGCGCTGTTGTTCGGCGCCGGCGCGACGATGACCGGGATCATCTTCACGATCATGGACCGGGCCGATCGCCCGGACGTCAAGAGCTAGCGGGCCCCGCGCGAGCCACGCTCGACAACTCCATACATTACATTTGTCTGCTTCGATCGGCGGTCAATGCGTCAGTGCAGGCGTTTCCGCGTGATCGAGATTGCACTCTCTGAAGTGATACGCGATTTCGTCGAGCGCGCGCTGCTCCCATTCCTCGGCCTGAGCCAGCCAGAAAATCCTGCGCTCGGAATCAAACGCGGCACGCTCGCGACAAACCTGTTCTTGACTGCGTATCTCGACGAGCCGGTTCATGAAGCCTCCACTCCTGCGGTGTGAAGTCCAATGACACGGCGCCAGTCTAGCAGAAACCGGCCCGGGCTGTCTCATGCTGCAACGCTGAAACGAACAGCATTCCGTGATTGCGAAGTGAGCGGCCATCGCAATGCAGCAAAGCGATCAGGTCTGCGATTTTGACTCAAATTCCACGGATATTCGGAAACTGCGTTGCTTCGTCCCGCTTTTCGTTACATGCCACCGCGAAGTCGCCAAACCCCTGTCACATGCCTGTCGCGCGAACATCGGAAGCAGAGGCACAACGCTTCTCGAATCGACGGGTCATGGAGACGATCACGACGTGAGCGGCTGGGCTGCACTTCTCGCCGCGGGACTGCTTGAAGTCGGCTGGGCGCTCGGGCTGAAATACTCCGACGGACTGACCCGATTCTGGCCGACGGCGGCGACGCTGGCCGCGATCGCGCTCAGCTTCGCGCTCATGGCGGTGGCCTTACGATCGCTGCCCTTCGGCACGGCGTATGCGGTGTGGACCGGAATAGGCGCCGTCGGCAGCATCATTGTCGGCATGCTGCTCTACAGCGAGCCGACCGATCCCGTCCGCGTCGTCTGCCTGACGCTGATCGTTGCGGGCATGATCGGGCTGAAGCTCAACTCGCCGGTCTGACCCGGCGCCGTCAGAGCCCGCCGTTTTCCTGCGCAGATTCCGCCAGGCTTCGACGCCGCCGAACAGCATCAGCGCGATCGACAGCGGCAGCAGATGATAGAGGAAGCGGAACATCAACAGCACCGCGAGCAACTGCTCGCTGTCTCCGCCGCCGAGCCCGATCAGGATCGTCGCATCGAACACGCCGAGTCCGGCGGGCGCATGGCTGGCAAAGCCGAGCAAGGTCGCGGCGATGAACACCGCCAGCATGCGGAACAATCCGATGTCGAGGCCGGAAGGGATCAACACATACATCGCGAGCGCCGCGGCGGTGAGATCGAGCAGACCGACCACGATCTGCAAAAGCACCAGGGGGCCGGAGGGGAGACGGACCAGCCACTTGCTGCGGCCAAGGCTGCGCCGATGCAGCCAGCTCCAGACCAGGAAGGCGGTCACTCCGCATAGAAGCACCGCCGCCAGCACCCGGTTGACGCCCGGCGAGAGGCGATCGATCACGCTGATCGCGGTCGGCTCGTAGAGCAGGCTGAAGCCGAGCGCGGTCATGTTGCCGAGCCAGAAGGTGAGCCCGGTAAGGAAGCAGATATTGGCCACGCCAAGCGCGCCGACATTGTTGCGAGAGTAGATCCTGTAGCGAATCACGGGCGAGATGAGCGCCACGGCGCCGATGCCGTGCGCGATCGGATAACTGGTGAAGCTCGCCAGCGCCGCGATCCGGTACGGCACGTCCTTGCGGCCCATGGTGTGCAACGCGAGCCAGTCATAGAGCGTGATGCTGCCATAGGACGCGGTCACCAGCGCCAGCGCCAGCGCGATGGTCGAGAAGTCGGTGGCGCGGATGACGTCGAAAACCTGGTCGTAGTCGACATTCCTCAGCGCGTGTCAGTCCGAATATCGCGGCGATGCCGATCGTGAGGCTGACAACGACGCCGCCGAGGCCTTTGACGCGGCCGCTCCCGCCGAGTTTTTTCGCCAACGAGGGAATATTCAGGGCGCTGGTCCAGTCAATTTAACGGTGCCAGTCGGTCCGACGACCGATTCGAGGCATTGGTTGAACGATGTGACACGATGTTGTGACAGTTGCGTAACTCACTTCGCTGATTTTGCAAGCGGGATGTTGACGTTAGTGCCGAAACACGTGTCGAAATCCGGACTCAAAATGGTCGTATCCCTTTCACACGGGCTCGGTACGAAGCGCTCGAAATTCCTCCTTGCCATCGAGGCCATATGCAACCCGAGTTCGATTATAATCTGACGCAGGATCAATGGGAAACCCTGAAGGCGCTGCGCGGCGGCGCGCCGCAGTGTCGCGCGCCCGATCGCCTCGTGTTGGATCAGCTCGTCGCACTCGGTCTCGCCGCCATCGATGACGGCCTCCCTCTCATCACCTCCAAGGGACGCAGCGTGTTGTTGCGCGGCTCGCCGCACCTGCTCGACCTCGCGAGCTGATGTCTTGCGGCCATGCGTCGACCACACGGGATCGCAGGACCAAACGGGTTGACGCCGCTGCCAGCACGGAACATAAACAATTTGATCGACTGAGTGGCAACTAGGGTTCCGGACGGCATCGCGCCGTCGCCGGTCCGAGCGTTGCGGAAACCGCGGTAGCACGCGGCTGCACCCGAGGGACAAAAGCCCAGAGGAGGAGATGTCGAGATCTTTTCTGCGCCCCAAGGGCACGGAGGTCTCATGTCGTCTTTTTCTCTCGCGCTTGTCGTTCTTGCCGCGATCATTCACGCGAGCTGGAATCTGCTGTCGAAACGCGCTGCGGAAGGCGGTGTCGCCTTCGTCTTCATCTACAATCTGGTCGCAAGCGTCGCCTACTTCCCATGGGTGCTCTGGGTCTTCATTCACAACGTCCACAACGAAGTGACCTGGAGCCTGCCGGCCGTCATTTGCATCACGCTCAGCGCCGCGATCCATCTCGGCTACAGCCTGTGTCTGCAGCGCGGCTACCAGGTCGCCGACCTCTCGGTCGTCTACCCCATCGCGCGCGGTACCGGCCCGATGCTGTCGTCGATCGGTGCCTTCCTGCTTTTGCAGGAGACACCGTCCACCCATGGCGTGCTCGGCCTGATCGCGGTGGTCGCCGGCATCGGCCTGATTGCGACCCAGGGCGACCTCTCCGCATTCCGGCGGCCGCGCGGCCAGCAAGGCGTTGCATGGGGCGCGGCCACCGGCGGATTGATCGCCAGCTACACCGTGGTGGACGGCTATGCCGTCAAGGTGATCGGCGTGCATCCGGTCGTGCTCGACTGGTTCTCGAACCTGGTGCGCTTCGTCATGCTGGTGCCGCTTGTCATGGCGAGGCGCGCGCGCGTGATGGATGCGATGAAAGGCAAATGGTGGCTTGCGGTCGGCGTCGGCCTGCTTTCCCCGATGTCGTACATCCTGGTGCTGACCGCCGTGCAGCTCGGCGCGCCGCTCTCGCTGGTGGCGCCCGCGCGCGAGATGTCGATGATGGTCGGCGCGCTGTTCGGAATGTTCCTGCTGCGCGAACCCGTCAGCGCGGCGCGGATCATCGGATGCCTGATCCTGTGCACGGGCGTGGTCTTGCTCGGAAGTCACTGAACGATCGGCACCGGTTCACCACAGCGACTGCCGTGCCCGCTCCGGCCAGGCGCGGTCATATTCCTCGCCGCCGACGCGATTGGCGCTCATCTCGGCAAGGATCTGTCCCGGGGTCGGCAGCGTCCTGGGATCGACGCGCTTGTCGGGATTCCACAGATCGGAGCGCACGATGGCACGTGCGCACTGAAAATAGACTTCAGCGACCGTCATCACGATCACCGTGCGCGGCGCCTTGTTGTCCATCTTGAACGAGGCAAGCAGCGCCGGATCGGCAGAGATTTGCGCGCGACCGTTGATCCGCAGCGTGCTGCCGGAACCGGGAATCAGGAACAGCAGCGCCACCCTCGGATCGCGCACGATATTGCGCAGCGAATCGACGCGGTTGTTGCCGCGGCGATCGGGCATCATCAGCGTGCGCTCGTCGTGGATGCGCACGAAGCCCGAAACGTCGCCGCGCGGCGAGCAGTCGAGCCCCTCCGGCCCGGCGGTTGCCAGCGCGGCAAAAGGCGATTTCTCGATCAGCACGCGATAGGACGGCGTGATCCGGTCGGCCACCTTGATGGTCGAGGTTTCGCCGGGTTCCCCGTAGATTGCTTCTAGCTCTTCGATGGTAGTGACGATCGACATGGCCGTTCCTCGATCAATTCCAGCTGCGGACAACGGTGAACGTAACTTTGGAACAATTGTAAAACTCCTTGACGATTTCGCCTTGCTCGTACAAGTCGCCGTGGGTATGGCTGAACCGCTGCTTTTGCAAGCGCCGTAAGCGTTTCACGTGAACCAACGCATCTCCCCGGCTTGCCCGGACAGATGCAATTTTGAGGTTCTCGTGACTGACACTCCAACATTCTCCTCGACCGATGCCGCCAAACAGCCCAGCCATGCCGCGCTGCTGCTTTTCGTGGCGTCGCGAAGCTTTTCTGAATTTTCCTACCAGATCGCAACGGTCGCGATCGGATGGCAAGTCTACCAACTGACCGGCAGCGCATTCTATCTGGGCATGGTAGGATTGGTGCAATTCCTGCCCAACGCGCTCCTGATCTTCGTTGCAGGACACGCCGCCGATCGCTTCGACCGCCGCCGCATCGTGCAGCTGTGCCAATTCGCCCAGGGGCTCGTCTCCATCTATCTCGCCTGGCGCACGCTTACGGGATCGACGGGCATCTTGGATGTCTTCCTGGCGCTCGTTGCATTCGGCATCGCAACTGCCTTCGAGAGCCCGGCCTTGTCGGCGCTGCTGCCCGCCGTCGCGCCGGAAGGCGGACTGCAACGCGCCACCGCAATCTCCGCCGGCGCCTCCCAGTTCGCGGGAGTTGCAGGCCCGGCAGTCGGCGGCCTCGTCTATGCCATCGCGCCAGCTGCTCCCTATGCCACCATGGCAGTGATGTGGATCGTCGCGGGCATCGCGATCGGCGCGATCCGCGTTGAGCGTTCCGTCACATCGGCCGATCCGCCCACGTTTGCCGAGCTGTTTGCCGGCATCAGGTTCGTCCGCGACAACCCTGCCATCCTCGGCACGATCTCGCTCGATCTGTTTGCAGTGCTTCTCGGCGGCGCGACCGCTCTGCTGCCGATCTTCGCGCGCGACATCCTGCATGCCGGCCCATGGGCGCTCGGCGTGATGCGCGCGGCGCCGGCCGTTGGCGCCATGTTGATGACCGCGTTCCTCGCACGACATCCGATCACGCGGCGCGTTGGCTTGCGCATGTTCCAGGCGGTGATCGCCTTTGGTCTTGCGATCGTCGTTTTCGCGCTGTCGCAAACGATCTGGCTTTCTGTCGCAGCTCTGCTGGCGATGGGCGCGGCAGACACGATCAGCGTGGTCATCCGCGTGTCGCTGGTGCAGTTGGCGACGCCGGACGCCATGCGCGGCCGGGTCGGCGCCGTGAATTTCCTGTTCATTCATGCGTCGAACCAGCTCGGCGAATTCGAAAGCGGCGTAGCCGCGGCGTTACTTGGCGCCGTGCCGGCAACGTTGTTTGGAGGCATTGGCACGATCGCGGTGGCACTGCTCTGGATGAAACTGTTCCCGTCATTGCGCAAAGTCGAGCGGCTCGAATGATCTAACCCGATGGTTGCCCGACCTTGATCGGGGCGGTCTCCCGCATCAATCCCATGGCAACCAGCGCGACGGTTGCGGCCAGCAGCAGATACCAGGCCGGCGCCAGCGGATTGCCGGAGATGTGCAAGAGCCAGGTGACCACGAGCTGCGCCGTGCCGCCGAAAGTGGCAATGGCAACCGCATAGATGGTGGCGAACACGCCACCCCTGATGTTTTGCGGCAGGCCCTCCGCAAAGGTAGCGTAGAAGGCGGTGTAAGGGATCGAGCCGATCAGCGACAGCAGCCCGAAGCCCGCGATCAGCGACATCGCGCCGGGCGCGCGAACGATCCAGAGGAACACCGGGTAGGTCAGCAACAACGTCAGGAGTTGCGGCCAGACCATCACGGGCTTGCGGCCATAGCGATCGGCAAGCCAGCCACCTGCGAGCGCACCGATGATCTGCAAGCCGTTGCCGACCATCGATGTGGTGAAGGCGAGCGTCGGCGGCACGTGCAGCGTATTCTGCGCATAGGTCGTCATGTACTGCGTGACATAGGACGAGATCGTGCCGCCGGCGAGCACCATGATCGACAGCAAGATGATACGCGTATGCCCGCGCGCCAGCGTGAGGTGACCTGATATTTCGGCCTTGTCCTCGCGCGCGGCGATGGTCTCGGGCAGGGTCCTGCGCATCCACAACCCGAACGGCAGGCAGGCCGCGCCGATCAGGAAGGCCACGCGCCAACCGGTCGATTCCAGCATTTCAGGCGTCATGGTCTTGCTGAGGATGACCCCGACGAGCGCGCCGGTGGTCGCGGCGGTTTCCTGGCTGGTCGGCTGCCAGGCCACGACAAGGCCGCGGCGCTGCGGCGGCGCGATCTCGATCAGATAGGCCGTGGTCGGCCCGACCTCGCCGCCCAGCGCGAATCCCTGCACCATGCGCGCCGCGATCGCGATGATCGGCGCTGATATGCCGATGCTGTTGTAAGACGGCGTCAGCGCCAGCAGCAGGATCGCGCCGCCCATCAGCGCGAAGCTCAACAGCATGGCCGGCCGCCGGCCGACCCGATCGGAATAGATGCCGAGCACGATGCCGCCGATCGGGCGGGTGACGAAACCTGCGCCGAAAGTCGCAAGCGACAGCATCAGGCTGCCGTACTCGCTCTGTGTCGGGAAAAAGGTTTTGCCGATCTGGATGGCGAAGAAGCTGTAGGTGATGAAATCGTAGAATTCGAGCATGTTGCCGATGGTGGCGGCAAACGCAGCACGAACGACGCTGACGTCTCCGTTAACCTTTTGAGCCTGTGGCAATCCGAAAGTCTCCGAAATATTCCAACGCAATTGAATATCGATGATTCGGCGGGGTTCACATCCGCATGAGGGCTCCCCTATCCTACATCGTCATCGCCGCCGCTGTCGCGGTTGCATCCTGGACCGTGTTCGAGGCGTTTGCGTCCATGGTCGCCGGCTGACGCAACGCTCGCGCGAGGATCGATGGTTCTCGGCAATCGACCTGACAAGCGTCAAGGGTCCCGCGGCGCGATTTGCGTCCGGGTTCTTGCCATTCGGTGTCCCTCATTCAACAAGAGGGCGCAGGGAATGCCGGGTGCTGGCGCACCCGCAGCCTCGCGTGCGAAACAAAAAAGCACACGAGCATAGTCACCACAGGTAAGCCGAAACGCTCCGGCACTCCCTGCGCAATGGTTTGAACGGCTGCTCCGCGCTCTCCTCGGAGTTTCGGGCTTGTTAGCCTCCGTCCCCCCGGGCTCGTGACCCGGGGGTTGATCCCAGCGTCGAGGGATCAGGACCACACGGCTTGACCGTACGCGTCGTGCCGCACGTCCTGCGGCAGAACCAGCGTCCATCGCATCCCGCGCCAACGAATCGTGACGATCGCGAGCCGCCCCTCCTGGTGGGCGCGGGATGGGACATAGATAATACTGTTTCCATTTTTCAGAAATGCGACATAATAACGCGACGGGCAAGTTGCGAAGTGCAGTGTTGCAAAAACTACCCGTCGTGCAAAATCGGCAACACGCCGGAACATCTTTCGTGTCCCCTGTCCGATGAGGCAGCGGGCACTGTTATGCGCTGTGCTGCCCAGCAGCGCTTACCCCGCCCCGCAAATTCTGTGATTTCGGGCGATTGATAGTCGCCCTCCCCGCGGCAAACTGGCACGGTTGTTGCTCGGCTGGCTCGTATCAGCAGGGGGAGCGTCTCATGGCAACCATCACCACCGCGGCATCCACGGCACGGAAGCCGCTTTATACGTCGCTGTTCTTCCAGGTTCTGGCTGCCCTTGTGCTCGGGATCGTTCTCGGCATGGCGGTTCCCGACTTCGCCATCAGCCTGAAAATCCTCAGCGACGCGTTTCTCAAGCTGATCTCGATGATCGTGGCGCCGATCGTGTTCTGCGTGGTGGTGCACGGCATTGCCGGCGCCGGCGACCTCAAGAAGGTCGGCCGGGTCGGAGTCAAGGCGCTGGTCTATTTCGAGGCGATGACGACGGTCGCGCTTCTGGTCGGCCTGCTGCTGGCCTACATCTTCGGCCCCGGCCACGGCATGAACGTCGATCCGACGACGCTCGATGCCAAGGCGCTCGGTAACTATGCCGGCAACGCGCAAAAACTGAAGGGCGAAGGCATCGGTGCCTTCCTGATGAACGTCATCCCGACCACCTCCTTCGACGCGCTGTCGCGCAACGACGTGCTGCAGGTGCTGTTCTTCGCGATCCTGTTCGGCGTCGCGCTGGCGCTGGTCGGTGGCGAGAAGGGCGAACGCATCGGCGCGATGATCGACGCGGTGTCGACCGTGCTGTTCCGGGTGATGGGACTGATCGTGCGGGTCGCGCCGCTCGGCGTGCTCGGCGCGGTTGCCTATACCGTCGGCAAATACGGCGTCGGCTCGCTGAAGCAGCTGGTCTCGCTGGTGGTGCTGTTCTATGTCTCGGTCACGATCTTCGTGCTCGGCGTGCTCGGCGGCGTGATGGCGCTCGCCGGCATCAACATCCTCAAATTCCTTGGCTACATGCGCGAGGAGCTGATGATCGTGCTCGCCACCGCCTCCTCGGATGCGGTGCTGCCGCAGATCATGAAGAAACTGGAGCGGCTGGGCGTGAAGGATTCCGTGGTCGGGCTCGTGATCCCGACCGGCTACTCCTTCAACCTCGACGCCTTCTCGATCTATCTGACGCTCGCCGTCGTGTTCATCGCGCAGGCGACCAACACACCGCTGTCGCTCGGCGACCTCCTGCTGGTGCTCGGCGTCTCCCTGATCACGTCGAAAGGCGCGCATGGCGTGCCGGGATCGGCGATCGTGATCCTGGCGGCGACGCTGAATGCCGTGCCGAGCATTCCGGCGATCGGACTGGTGCTGGTGCTGTCGGTCGACTGGTTCATCGGCATGGCGCGCGCGCTCGGCAATCTGATCGGCAATTGCGTCGCCACCGTTGTGGTCGCGGCGTGGGAGGGCGATCTCGACCGAGCCAAAGCGGCGCAGGTGCTCGGCGGCGAAGAGCTGGTCGATGTGACGGCGGGGTAGTTTCTTCTCCCTCTCCCCGCTCTTTGCGGGGAGAGGGTCGGGGTGAGGGGCTCTTTCCGCGAAGACGACAAGAGCCGGACTTGCGGCGAAGCCCCCCTCACCCGCCGCGCAAGCGCGGCGACCTCTCCCCGCACGCGGCAGGGCAATCGCATATGGCCGAAAATTCGGATTTACAGACAGAAAACGAGAGAGACGTTCGCGATCCGATTCTATTTCGTTCACTATCCGATTCCGTCGCCAGCGTCCTTTCAGCG
>Ga0070741_10007100_pt1 | contig 23506 bp, 23 predicted proteins | sample Coa_R1_4_FD_66440 | JGI IMG/M metagenome (GOLD analysis project Ga0070741, IMG submission 66440) | Surface soil microbial communities from Centralia Pennsylvania, which are recovering from an underground coalmine fire - Coalmine... | ecosystem: Environmental > Terrestrial > Soil > Unclassified ...
ACACGCACCCACTCTGGGCCTGTACCGTGTCCGCAGGACACTGAGCCGCAGGCTACAAAGCGAAGGGATTTATCCCATTGCGACCAAGCAGATTGTCCACCTGTCCGCCCCTAAACCCCAAGAACAGGGGGAGGGAACATTCAATTTGCAGGCTTCCCCGCTCCTTCGTACTCTGGCAAGAGTTGAAAGAGAAGTACAAGCCATCGTTATCGTCTCCCCTCCCCCTGTTCTTGGGGGGAGGGACAGGGAGGGGGCAACACGATTTTGCCGAGGACCGCCGGGCCGCGCGCGCCGGTGGCGGAGGGGACGTTGGAAGGGCGACCGTGCAGCGTCTCGTAGGCGAGGAGGGCGAAGGCGACGGCCTCTTTCGCGTCGTCGGGCAGGCCGAATGCGGCGTGCGTGGTCAGGCGGGCGGGAGCCAGCCGCTCGGAAAGCAGGCGTACCAGCGTGCGGTTATGCACGCCGCCGCCGCCGAGAATGACCGTCTGTATCGGGCCGTGCGGCAGGAGCCAGTCGTGATAGGCGCGGGAGATCGTCTCGGCGGTGAGCGCGGTCGCCGTCGCCAGCGTGTCCTCTGCGGCGCATTTGCGCCTGCGGGCCGCGCGATAGAACCGCTCCGCGAACGCCTCGCCGAACATCTCGCGCCCGGTGGATTTGGGCGGCGGCACGGCGAAATAGGGATGGGCCAAAAACTCGGCCAGCAGGGGAAGGCAGACCGTTCCACGCGCCGCGAGATCGCCGTTCGCATCGTAGGACTGCGCGCCGTTGGTGACGCGCCGGGTCAGGGCGTCGAGCAGCATATTGCCCGGCCCGGTGTCGAAGGCCCGCACGTCAGCAAGCGTTCCCCCGGCGGGTAGAAAGGTGACATTGGCGATCCCGCCGAGATTCTGTACGACACGTGTCTCCCGCTTCGAGGCGAACAGCGCGTAGTCGGCGAAGGGAACGAGCGGCGCTCCCTGCCCTCCGAGCGCCATGTCCGCCGCCCGGAAGTCCGCCACGACGACACACCCCGTCCGCGCGGCGATCACGGCGGGTTCGCCGATCTGTAATGTGCCGATCGCGCCTGTTCCGGCAATGTCGAACGGCGTCGGCTGATGCCAGACCGTCTGCCCGTGCGAGGCGATAGCGTCCACCTGCTTCATCGGCACGCCCGCCGCCTGCGCCGCCGCTTCCGCCGCCGCCGCGAACGCCTCGCCCAGCCGATAGTTCAGCGCGACGATGGTCTGAATCGGCGCATCGGAACGGCACGCTTCCAGAATCGCCGCCCTCTCTCCCGCCTCCCACGGCACGCAGACGAACGCGCGCAATGCCCATCGGAACCGGCGCGGCCCGCCCGCGATCTCGACGAGCGCCGCATCTATCCCATCCGCCGATGTTCCCGACATCAGCCCGATGATCCGCATGGTCTGCCTATACCCCTCCGTCTGCCACGATTTCACAAGCGTTTTCAACGCTTCTGGAACAAGCGCCCATACCTGGATGCTCGAGCGATCATGGAGCAAAAAGCGAGGGTATCGGGCCATGACAGGATACAACGTCACCGCGTTCGATACCCTCTTTGCGATTTGGCGCCACACTTTCCGAATCGCTTCAGAGCCGTGGGGAAGGAGAGTTCCATCGGCTACTTGATGATCCCTAACACTTCACGGAACTCCGGCGTGCCGGCCTCCTGAAGCATCTCATAGAGGGCAGCTTCCACCGAGGAGAGCAGCACGCCGCCCTGCCGCATCTTGTCCAGGCCCAGCCTCCAGTTCGCTTCCGTGCGCGCGGAGACAGCGTCTACCGCTACATGTACCTGGAACCCGGCAGCGACGATCTCATGCGCCGTCTGGCTGACGCAGATGTGCGACTCTACGCCGCACAACAACACCTGCTTGCGCCCCGAACGGTGCAGCTCGGAGCGGAACGCCTGATCCGCATAACAGCTAAACGTGAGCTTGTCGAAAGGCGGCAGCAGAGGCGGCAGCAGCTTCTTGACCTCCGGCACGACATCGCCCATCTTCTCTTTGTACTGGGTCGTGCCGATGATAGGAACGCGCACGACGGCGGCTCCCTGCAACAGCGCGCACACATTCTTCAGGACGCGCTCTCGCTCATACAGATTCCGCAGAAACGGTTCCTGCATATCCACGACGACGACGATCGTGTTCTCGGCAACGAGCAGATTCGGATGGTTTCTCGGCGCTAACAAGGCGGCTCGACTCCTTTACTGAAATGCGCAGCGTTCGGCCCGACCGTGCGGACGATCTCTGTGCATTGGGTACTATTTTCGGCGGAACGCCTCCGAACCTGTAACCGCGCTTTGCACGCCTGCACGCGGTGCGCGAAAGCGCAGGAATCTTCGCGCCTGCTCCCCGGTTTTCCTGCCGGGAGCGCGCCGCGCGTCAGCGCCCCGGCTGCGCCTGCCCTGCGGCGGCGATCAGGGCGCGGAAGGCCGTCATGGGAGGCATCGCGCCGGTGGCTTTCAGCCGTTTCTCCAGCGCCGCCAGTTCCTGGCGCGCGGGCGCGTTCTGCGAGTCGCGTTGCAGGCACGTCTGGTACATACTGATGGCCTTGGCGTTCTCGCCGCGCCGGGCGTAGAGGCGGGCTAAGGTCAGATGCAGCTTGACATCCTGCGGGCTTTTGTCGGCCAGTTCCTGGGTATGCTGCAAATTCTGATACTCCTCCCGCTGCTTCCGCGAGATCTCCAGGGCTTTGGCGGCATGGCTCCGGTCGCCGATGCGCTGGTAGGCGCGGGCGAGCAGATACCAGAGTTCCGCCGTGTCTATCTGGGTGGTCGTGGCGAGCGCACGCTGGAGATAGCCGACCGCCTGCCTGCCGTCGCCGCGATCCAGGCTCAGACGCCCCAATGCATAGAGGACATAGGAATCGCGCGGATCGGCGGCGAGGGCGCGCTTCAGCAGCCCTTCCGCTTCGCGCTGACGTTGCGGGTCGGGCCGGTTCGAGAGGAGGAACATGCCGAAACGCGCCAGCATGTCGGGGTCTCTGGGGGCCAGATTCTGCGCCTGCCGGTAGGTCGCTTCGGCCTCCGTCACTCTGTTGGCTTTAGCCTGCAACTCGGCCAGGTCGAGAAGGTAGCCGATGTTGTGGGGAGCGAGCGCGGCGGCGCGGCGCAGGGCGTCTTCGGCCTGGGCATAGTAGGGTTCGGCCCCGCTGCACGCCATTCCGAGCAGATGCCAGTAGGCGGCGTTGCCCGGTTCTCGCTGCACGACCGCCATCATGCGGCGACGGGCCTCTGCCGGAGCGCCCATCGCCATGTACGCCTGCGAGAGGGTGAACTGGGCGGGCGTCAGCGCGGGATCGAGTTTCACCGCGCTGAGCAGGAACAGAAGCGCCGGTTCGGATTTTCCTTCGGCTTGCAGGGTCAGCCCGAGTCCCTGGCAGGCCCGCGCGGAGCGCGGCTCCTGCTGGAGGACACGCCGGTAGACACGCTCGGCCTCTGCATAACGCTTCTGCGCGGAGAGCGCGTCTGCCTGAGAGAGCAGCGTCGCTATAGAGTCCGGGGAGGGGGCGGAGACGGCAGGGGCCGCGCCTGTGATCCGGGCTTCCAGCCGTGCCAGCTCCTGTTTTGCGCCGCTATCGCCGGGAGTGAAGGTCAGGTAGCGGCGGTACTCCTGGATAGCTTCGGCAGTGTCCCCGTTCGCAGCGCACAGCCGCGCCAGTTGGAGGCGCAGTTGGGGAGCCTCCTGCTTGAACGTGGCGATCTTCTCTTGAAGCGTCCGCTTCTGCTGGGCGAACTGCCGTAGCTGACGGTGACGCTGGACGGCGCTGTCGGCGGCGGCGGTGTCTCCCAGGTGACGGTAGATGCGCGCCAACTCGTAGACGGGGTCGGGATCGGTAGGAACCAGTCGCGCGGCCGTCTCTACCGCCTCTTTTGCTTCCCGCCAGCGTTCCTGCCGGGCATAGCTGCGTCCGAGCAGCAGATAGGTGATCGGAATCTCCGGCTGCAACGCCGCGCTGCGCCGCAGGTTCTCCTGCGCCGTCTGAATCTCTGCTGGGGTGGTCGCTGTATCCAGTTGCGTTCTGCCGAGGGAGAGATAGGGGACACCTTCGTTGGGAGCCAGGCGGATCGCCTGCTCATAGCACGCCAGCGCCTCCGGGTTCCGCTTCTCCTGGGCCAGAATATCGCCCAGCGCCACCTGATACCGCCACTCTTTAGGGGCTTCCGCGACCGCTCGCCGCAGCGCGGATTCCGCTTCCGAGGTCAGGTTCTGGGAGTTGGCGGAGAGTCCGGCCAGATACCAGGCTTCGGCCAGATGCGGGGCTGACAGCGCCGCCGCCTGCGCCTCTTCCCGCGCGCGCCTGTGCGCCCGGTTTTTGTGATAGAGTTGGGCCAGGGCCAGATGCGCCTGCGCGTTCTCCGGGTGGCGCTTGACAAACAGGTTCAGCAGGTCGAAGGCGCCCTGATCGCCGTAGAGTTGACTGGCGAGGGCTGCCGTTGCCAGCCAGCTTTTCGCGTCATCGCTGTCCAGTTGAGCGGCATGGGCGAAAGCGTCGTAGGCGGCGGGAAGCTGCCCGGCCTGCTGCAGGCGCAGCCCCAGATAGTAGTGCGCGCGCGCGTCGTTGGGATTGCGGCGGGCCGCCTCTTGCAGTTCCGTCAGGGAAGCCCGTTGCAGCGCGCGCTCGGCGCGGCGGGGAGCCGTCCACACATAACCGGCAACGCAGGCAAGCAGAAGCAAGACGAGGAGTTCGGCCCCCAGAACGCGGCGGCGTGCCTTTTGCCCGGAAACAAGAGAGTTCATGAATGACGATCTCGAAAACGAAGCGACAGGCCGGACGATAGCAGTCCGGCCTGTGAAACTTTATGGCAGGCAAAACCTCGCTGCGATCAATTTGTGAGACTGAAGACGGCCATAGCGGCCCTACTCTCCTGATTGACCGTGATCAAACGCCGGGCCGCGACCGAACCGGAAGCGTTGATGCCTGTAGCGCCGTCTGGCGCAAAGCCTTGATTAACCACGCTTGTGCCTTGCAGCTTCCAAACATAGAAGCTGCTGCCGGAACTTGAGTTAATGCTCCCAAGAATATAGGTCACGCTGCCATTTGCCTTCGAAATTGCAGTCGCCCCTCCACTCGTATACCCACTGGGAAGAGCCAGGTTCACCTTGACCGGCGCCCCTCCGCTAAAGTACCAGAAACAGGGGACACCACTGCTCGATCCGGCAATAATCCCGCCGTCACTGATTCCGACTGCGGACGAATTGCCCGCCTCTCCGGGTGTCAGGTCGATAGCCACAAGGTACTTATCGGTCGCGGTGGTAGTGTTCGGCCATTGCGACTGAGTTTTCGTCGTCGGAGACCAGTAGCAGGCGTGCCTATAGCTACCGGAGGTAGTAAGACTATTTCCGACTGCGATGCCCAATGCATTGATGCCCAGAGGCACGGTGGTCGGGGCGGAATGGCTGGTGAGAGCACTCGCACCGCTGAAAGCCCGCAACTCGCCCCGCGTTCCTTGAGTGCCAGAGCCTATTGCAGCATGATTGTTCGGTACCCAGGGCATACCTTGCGTGATGTTGAAGCCCGCGAAGTCCATTGTGGAGAAGGCAGTGGAGGATGTACCCACAACCCCATAGCTACTGATGTTTCGTCCACGAGAAAGATTCCAGCTTCCGATCAAGGCTCCACATTCCGTGAGGTATCCCCCGGACGCAGACCAGACATGAGTGTGTCCATGTGCACTGGGGCTAGGTAGACCGCCGGAATACTGACCGCTGCCCGTAATCAGTTGTCCGCTCGTCCCCGGAGTGATGGCATAAAAGCCTAAAGCCCCCTGGACACCATTGACGGAAGTGTTCCAACTGCCATAATAGCTTAGGACGCCGGAGCTTATGGCAGCTACCCAGACTGAATTCGTAGACCCGGCTCCAATCAGTGCATTGCCGATGACACGGTTATCGTCACCAATGTTTTGGACAAGTACATCGAAGGTATCTACAGGATAGGGATAGATGTCGGGGGGGTGTGCCGCATATCCTACGACTGTTCCACTGTCGTAGGTGAGTTGTCCCAATGCAGCAGTGGAAAAAAATAAACTCCCTACGAGGGCGACAAAGCCAACTAGAGGCGTAGCAACGTTCCAGAGTTTCACCATGAATCTCCGTTGGGGAATCTTCAACGTGTTGCCTTTCTAAATCATGCAGAAGCCGCCTTTGCTCCCCTCTCCCAAATTCGGGAGAGGGGATGGATGAGTCTTCCTATCTGTTGTACACTGCCTGCGCCTCGGTAAGGATAGGGAACCAGTTTTCGATCTTGGTCGAACCCCAGCGAACAGTTTTGGCGTGACCATCGCAGAAGGCGAAGTTCGCGTAACCCGACTTCTGACCAGTGCGATTGTGACGGTAAGACGGATACTTGCAGTTCCAGCCATTGGGATACGTCAGATCGGCATCGCAGTCGGAGCATTTGGGGGGACCAGGTGGGCAGCCAGTGGCAGCCGTCCAGGGTTTGTCGGTCCAGTCCTGGTTATGGATCCAGTCGTAGAAGAAATAGGCGGCACTGACGCTATTCTTCGGTACGCCCAGGTCGTTCTCACAGCGGACATAGTCCGTGCCGGTATCGTAGAAGCCTCCATCAAGGCTCCAGGGCTTATTCGAGTCGCCGACGAGGACAACGGAGGCTGGTTTATCAATGGAGGCCAGGGTCTCTGCCGGGAACCAGTTGCCTGCTCCCAGAGGTTCGGCCCCCGCGCCTACGATCAAGGCGTTGTTCGTGACACTGACTTTCGAGGGGCCTTGACCGTCGGACGGGCAGCGCCAGATACCACCGGACTGGTTCCACGATTCGGTGGCGCTATGCTGACCGTTCTTGATATAGGGCTGCAGCAGGTCGGTCCACACGCCGGCCGGGTCTCCCCAGGCGATAAGGAAGGTCTCATCGTAGTCCTGAACATACATCGCGTGTCCCAGGCCGATCTGCTTGACGTTGGACAGGCAGGAAGTTTTGCGCGCCTGCTCACGTGCCTGAGCAAAAACGGGGAAGAGAATCGCGGCGAGAATCGCGATAATGGCGATGACAACGAGCAATTCGATCAGGGTGAACCCACTTTGGCGGGTTCCAGTGTTGCGCCGATGCATTTGCTGTTTCTCCTTTTCGAGATATGCGCACCCTTCATAGCGGCGCGCTCCTATAGAACCTGCAAACACAAACACTCCTGACAACGAAAGTCTCTTAGTCTTTCAAGGTAGAAGTCTGGGATGCTGCTTGAGATAGGCGAACAGCGTTCTCAATCTCATCGTCTAGGCAAAGTTTCTACCTGGATGGACTACTCTCGGCCTATGCGGACGGTCCCATTCCAGCATTGTCAAGGCACGCCGCACTGCCGTGTTGGCACACTCAGGGCGTGGAACGCGCGTAATGCTTGAGATAGACTTCCCCCTTTCCTTGTGTTACGGACTGTAGTTTTTGCACGTCTTCGGGACTGAGTTTGTTAATATCTCCGCCGCTTTCACGTGCTTTCGCCCTGATCCAGTTGGCAATAGGAGTATCTACTTCAGTCGGTTTCCCATACTTGGGCGGCGCGAAATTAAGGTAGGCCATCCAGCCGACGAACAGCACCAGAGCGATCAAGGCAACCGCGATTACTCCGGGCGATACCTGACTCTTTCCCGGCGAGTCGGGTTTTACGGCCATGCTTTTTCCACCTCCTTCCGAATAAAGATTGAGCAGGAAAAGCGCAAAAGTCGCTATGCCGGACAGGCAAATTCTATCCTGGCAGTGAGATGATTTCCTCCGCGTGTGGTTCTCCCGTCATGGGGCTTGCGCGGAAGAGAGGTCCCTATCTTCCGCTCGGTCTCGCCACCGTTCTGCGGCGCAGAGAGGTCGAGGCGCGCGGGATGACATGCGAACGCAAGCGCACCTGCGATCCGATCTCTTCCCCTTGCAGCGTCCGCAGCAGCAGGCGGCCGGCCTCCTGTCCCATGGCTTCGATGGGCGGGCGCACTGTCGTCAACCGCATGGCGGAAGACTGCGGGCCATCGTCGAAACCGATCAGGCCGTAGTCTATCCCCGCCAATTTGTTATGTTCGGCGGCGGCGCGCTGGATGGCATAGGCTGTATAGTCGTTCGGCGCGATAAGCCCCCACGGATCGGCCTCGCTCGCGTCGGAAAAGAACCGGTCTTCGGCGAATGCCTGTCGCGCCAGCGCATACATCCACGCATCGGCCTGACCCCGATCATAAGCGCGGCGCGGCGGTCGGTCGGGATAGACCCGCAGCGATTCCGGCGGCAGTCCGGCATGGCGCAGGGCGTCGCGCGCCGCCTCGATGCGCTCGGTAAGCCAGGTCTCCGTGAAAGGCGCGAAGAAAGCCAGACGGCGGAAGCCTTTCCGCAGGAGATGCTGCGCCGCCTGATAGCCCGCGAAAGGATTATCGTAGAAGACCTGGGCCAGCGGAGGCCGCATCTCATGCCAGGAGATGTAGACGGTCGGCACATGCTCGATATTGACGGCGGCCACGATCTCGTCCGACATATCCCGGCCTTCGCACAGGCCGACGATCGCCAGGGCATCGGCCCCTTCCGCCCGCAGGGCGGCAATGGCCTCGCACATAGGGATCGCCCTCGCGTCGTCCACATCGCCATCATACGGCCCCAGGGCATCGGGATAGCGATCAAAGAAATGGGTGGTTCCCCCGGCGGCGGAAAAGACGTATTCCAGGGAACGGATCGCCAGCCGCGCCCAGAGACTGCCGCTGTCGAGTGAGTTTGCCGGTTCGATTTTGGATGTCGAGATAATGCCCAGCGTCGCAGACGTCTGCCCCGCCGCGCGCAAAGAGGCTGGTGGATGGGCCGTTTCGGCAGAGAGGCCGATAGTCGGGCTTGGCGGCGCGTCCAAGAAGGCCACGGCCCTCTCTTCTTGAAATCCGCTCGGATGGGCGACAAACGTGCCGCGCCGATCCTGCGCTTCCAGCGTGCCGTCCGCGATCAGGTTTGCGATGGCCCGCTGCGCCGTGGAGAGAGCGACCCCATACTCCTTCGCCAGGTTATGACGATTGGAGAGCATCGTGCCAGCCGGAAGGCGTCCGTCGCGTATTTTCTCACGGATATCCTCTTCGATCCGTTGATAGGCGGGGATAGCAGAAGGGTTATGCCTGCTTGTCTGCATGACTCTGGTCGGCATGGTGCGTTATCGGGCGCGCGTCGGAAGATCACGGTTCGATACAACTGTACCGCTACAGTGTAGTATAAAGAAGACTTCCGGTTTTGTCAACCCCTTTTTTGAACCTCGTGGCGGCGATTTTCAACTTTAGAAGCGCGATGAAGGCTGCTGGCTGAGAGCGGTTCTGGAAGAGGAAACGCCAGTATGACCCTAGTCGGCCCTCATTGCGCCGCACTGCAAGGAATCCGCCTGGAAATGGAGTATACTATCTTGCGTCTCTGAGCCGGGTTTTAGGGCCAGGAGTCTGAGAGGAAAGCGTTCGATGAACATAGTGATTCTTGGCTGTGGCCGCGTCGGTTCGACCTTCGCGCGCCTGATGTATCATGATGGTCATGCCATCACCATCATTGATCAGCAGAGCGAAGCCTTCCGCCGCCTCGGCACTAAATTCAAGGGCAACCGCATCATCGGCAACGGCATAGATGAGGACGTGCTGAAGCGCGCGGGCATCGAGAACGCGCAGGTCTTCATCGCCGTCACGCAGGGCGATAACCGCAATATCATGGCGGCGCAGATCGCGCGCCATGTCTTCAACGTGCCGACCGTCATCGCGCGCATCTATGATCCCGTCCGCGCCGACCGCTACCGGCAGATGGGTATCGTCACCATCTGCACCACCACCATCGCCTCCGGCCTGATGCGCGATTTCGTCACGACGGGCGAGTGGGGGCTGGCAAAGGACTATTCTAAAGAGTATCTGGAACTGAATGTATAGCGGCGCAGGCAGCCGATGGCAAGGCCGAACGCCTGGCCTGTCTTCCGGCTGAACAGGGCGCTTCGAGGATAGAAATCATGTATGTCATCATTGTCGGCGGTGGGAATGTCGGTTTCTACCTCGCCAAGACGCTGGTCGCGGCCAAGCACGAGGTCTTGCTGATGGAAAAGGATCGCACGCGCTATCGCACCATCTCCGAGGAGTTGGGCGAGGTCGTCATGCAGGGCGACGGCTGCGAGGTGGCGCATCAGCAGCAGGCCGGGTTTGCGCGCGCGGACGCGGTCGTGGCCGTGACAGGCAGCGACGACGATAACCTGGTCGTCTGCCAGATGGCGAAGATGGAGTACAAGGTCCCGCGCACCATCTCCCGCGTCAACGACCCGCGCAACGAGCGGCTGTTCCACCGCCTGGGCATAGATGCGACGGTCAGTTCGACCAAGATCATCTACAACCTGATCGAGCAGGAGATCGGAACGGGCGAGGTCATCCCGCTGGCCGCGCTCAATCGCGGCAACATCGAGATCGTGGAGATCGAGATCGGGCCGAAATCGCCGGTCATCAATCAGGAGGTGCGCGCCCTGCCGCTTCCAGCGGAGGCGCTCATCATCTCCATCATCCGGGAAGACCACGCCCTCTTGCCTGCAGGCGACACGCGCTTTGTAGACGGCGACAGCGTCATCGCCCTCGTCAACGCCGACAAGGAACACGAACTCCGCGACGTGTTTGAAGAGGGCGCATAACCAATGGAAATCCTCTTGTCCAACAAGGAAAAGTCTTCCCCGGCGCTCGGAAACCTTTTAGCCCAGATAACCGAGGAGAACATGCATCCTGAGCAGGATGTGGGGTCGGCAGTTGGTAAAGAAATCTGGCGGGCAGAACTATATCCTGACCGGAACGCTGCAGAGATACGCTAATGTCGCTGGACTATGCTGACTATGAGTGGATCACCAGACGTAGAAAGCCACTACTTGCGCTGGTGTGGCAAGCTGGTGATAAGCTCTATTACACGGGTCTGCTTGGTGGCGTTTTTATGCTTACCGCCTCCCCGTTCTGGATACTGCACAGATATATAAACGGCCAGCATATTGATTTTCATAGGCTCGGTTTTGCGTGGCTGACGACCTTCTGGCTGTTCCTATTCATGTTTCTCGCTGCTCGGCCTTTGAAACGTTTTGCCTGCGTCAGGGCAGGCATCTCCAAATAGCAGCGGAAGAACCTCATGCCGACTATTTTGCAAATAGGGCGCTACCGCTTCTTCTATTTTTATAGTAACGAAGGCCAGGAGCCAGCGCACATTCATAATCAAGGCTGGCGACAACGAAGCGAAGTTCTGGCTGCAACCGGTCAGCCTCGCCACCAACCATGCGATTCCGGGCCAGAGACCTGAATGAAGTCGAGCGGCTTGTCAGAGGGCATGAACAAGTTTTCGTGGAGGCTTGGGATGAGTGCTTCGGTGACGCGCAGTAACCGTCGGGCGCAGCGCGCATTCGTTCCTACGTCGGCGCTTGCCAATGCGGTCGAGTTTACAGACGAGAGAATGCAGGTCTTGCGGACCGATAGCTGCATCCTGAGCGTTCCGCTTGTATGGTTCCCAACGCTCTACGCAGCGACGCCGGAGCAGAGGGAATATGAAAAACAATGCAAGCTAATACAAAGAAAACAACACGTGACACTTCTGATTTCAGAATGGACAAAACGGCCTTCTCGGTTGTCTCTTTGTCAGAAGCGGACGACGAAGTTGCTTACTGGCTATCGCAAACGCCACAGGCACGACTGCGTGCTATGGAACTGATAAGGCAGACCCTCTATGGCTACACCCCTGCTTCCGCCCGACTTCAAAGAGTTCTTACAGTTGCTCAACGCCAATCAGGTTGAATATCTCCTCATTGGCGGATATGCGGTCGGCTATTATGGCTATGTGCGGGCAACAGCGGACATGGATATCTGGATCGGAAGCAGTCCCGATAATGCAATCAAGACGGTAGCGACGCTTCGAGAATTTGGCTTCGATGTGCCGAATTTATCAGAGGCGCTGTTTCTGCAAGCTGACAATATCGTGCGTATGGGAGTGCCTCCCTTTCGTATCGAAATCTTGACCAGTATCTCCGGCCTTCGCTTTGAAGTCTGTTACGCCGAACGGGTGATTGATAGTATAGACGGTGTGGAAATCCCGCTCATCAGTTTGCCCCATTTGAAAATCAACAAGCGGGCCAGTGGTAGACTCAAAGATTTGACGGACCTGGAACATCTGCCCTGAACTCCAGGCGACAAAGCCATTTCAGGACACTAGGAAGCATTTACAAGCAATGTGCAGCAGACCCAAAAAGAGCGATGGCAGCGCGGCGGAGACTGTTCCACCGACGCGGCTGCAGGACTACGCGACCGAGATCATCACGGCGCGCCTCGGCAGGATGCTCTCCCATATCGAGGGCGTGCGCCGGAGCGAGGAGATCGAGCCGGTGCATCAGATGCGCGTCTGGTCGCGGCGGTCGCGGGCCGCGCTGGAGGTCTTTCGCTGCTGCTTCGAGGGCAAGGACTACGACGAACTGGAGCGCGAGGTCAAGGCGGTCACGGATGCGCTGAGCGAAGCGCGCGATCTCGACGTGATGATGGACACTCTGCACCAGCGCGCCGAAGCCCTGCCGCCCGAACAGCGCGGCGGCGTTGAATCGTTCATCGCGCGGCTGCGCAGACGCCGTGAGAGGAGCCAGAAGCCCGTGCTGAAAGCCCTGGATCGGCTGGAAAGCCGCGACCTGGCAGGCCATTTCGCCGATCTGGTCGCCGCCCACACCGCGCGCAAAGCCGCGCAAGGCAGAAAGACGTTCACGAGAAACCTTGATGGCTAGAGCCAGGCCCATCGTCGGCATTGACCCGGACGCGCCCCTGCTCGCCAGCGCCGCGCGCATCGTCTCGGCACGGCTGGACGAGATGCTGGCCTACGAGTCCTGCCTCGCCGATGCCGATGCGGTCTACGCACTCCACCAGATGCGGATCGCCGCCAAGCGCCTGCGCTACACCATGGAGATGTTCCAGGACGCTTACAACAGCTTCAGCCGCTATGGCAAGCCGTTTGCCGCCGCTATCGAAGAGATCAGGGCGCTGCAAGAGCTTCTTGGCGAGATACACGACGCCGACGTGCTGGTCCCGCAACTGACCGAACACCTGGCCCGCCTGCTCCGCAAGGGCTACGGCGAGAATGCAAAGGGAGGGCCGCGCGTCGGAGTCCATCTGGTAGACTTCGAGGCGTGCCAGGGGCTGCTCACGCTCTGTCGGGAGACGCAGGCCGCGCGGGATGCCCGCTTCCAGCAGCTAAAGGAACGCTGGGCGCAACTGCAACAGCAGACCTATTTCGACACGCTGCGCGCTCTGCTGGAGAAAGCCGCGACAGAGCCGCCGCGCCTCGCCATCACGCCGCGCAGAGAGGACGATGGGAATACGGCGGGTGCGCAGGCTCCCCGGCGTACCCGGTCAAACCCGAAGCCCTCCGCGCCCCCGCCCAAAGACGAGACGACGCATGGAAAAAGCCCGCCAGTCCAGGCCGATGACACCGGTTCCCTCCCCTCAGAGACCATCTGAGGCGGCTCCGGCAGAGGAGGGGCCGCAGACCCTCACGCCACCCCGGACACCGGCGGATATTCCCGGCCTGGGGCCGATCCGGGTGCGCGCCCTGCAAAAAGCGGGGTATGATAGTCTGCAAAGCCTGCGCGACGCGCGACTGGAAGACCTGCTGGCCGTTCCCGGCATGAGCGAGATCAAGGCGCGGCATATCCAGGCGTTTCTGGCGCAGTTTCCCGCGCGGCCCGCCGCCGAAAGCCGGAAGACCGCGCCGGAGAAACAGGCAAAGAGCGACACGGCCCTGCACGCCTTTCCCACGCTGACCGAGGCCGTCATCGGAACGCTGGGACGCACCATCACCCTGCTGCTAAGCGCGCCCGCCTCTAACTTCCGCCCGCGCCTGATACGGGAACTGGATCGCTTTGCGCGGCAGGTGGAGAGACTGGCCGCCCCCGGCGCGCAGCTGTCTGCCGACGCGGAGAAACGCATTCTGCGCCGCCTCAACGACATCTGCGGCGAGTTCGCGAAGGTCTGGATGCGCGAACAGATAGGCCGCAAAGAGCAGGCCCAGCTTGCCGCGACCCTGGCCGCTGTCACCGAGAACCTCGGTGCCTTTACGGAAGAGACGGGAAAAACAGATGCCTGACCTACCGCCTGCCCCGCCTGCGGACACGCCGCCCGCCGCCGCGCCCTACGCCAGCATAGATGTCGGCACGAACTCGGTCAAGATGGTCATCGCCGACCTGTCGGACGGCGGCGCGCGCCGCCTCTACGATAACTCGGTCACGACCCGGCTCGGCGAGGGGATGCAGGCGCAGGCCGGGCGACTGCGGGAAGTGCCGATGCGCCGCACGCTCGACGCCCTGGCCGGATTCGTCGGGATCGCGTGCGAACAGGGCGTGCGCGGGATCGCCGCCGTCGGAACCGCCGCGCTACGCGAGGCCGCCAACCGCGACGAGTTTCTGCGGCGCGCGCAGGAGCGGTGTGGCCTGGCGATTGACGTGATCTCCGGCGAGGAGGAGGCGCGTCTGTCGTATCTGGCGGTGCGCCGCGACCCACACTGGCGCGCGTTTTCTCGCCTGCTGGTCCTAGACATCGGCGGGGGCAGCACGGAGATCATCGAGGGCGAGCCGAACGGCGATGCCATCGCGTCGCGCCGCAGCATCAGCCTCGGCGCGGTCAAGCTGACGGAACGCTACCTGAAATCCGACCCGCCGACCGTCACGCAGCTTGCCGCCGCCCACCAGATCGCCGCCGAGGAGTTCGGCAGCGTCGCGCTGTCGGCCTACAATGGAGATACGCAGGTCGTCGGCGTCGGCGGCACGATGACCAACCTGGCCGCCATTGACCTGCAGGGCCGCACCGACCCCGAATCGCTGCACGGCCACACACTGCGCGCCGACGCGCTGGAAAACCTCATCGAACGCTTCGCCTCGCGCACCGTCGCCGAGCGCAAACAGATACCGGGCCTGGACCCCGCTCGCGCCGACATCATTCTCGGCGGGGCCATCCTGCTCTCCCAGGCCCTCGCCCATATCGGCGCGACCGCGCTCGATGTCAGCACGCGCGGCCTCCGCTGGGGCGTCTTGTACGACCGCTTCGCATCATAGGAGTAGGCATGAACGCGAAACTCAACGCCATCCTCGAACTCGCCCGCCGCTACGACTACGACGCGGGACACGCGCATCAGGTCGAGTGCCTGGCCGGGACGCTTTTCATGGAACTGGAACCGCTGCACGGCCTGGCGCGCGAAGACCGCAAGCTGCTCGAATACGCCGCCATCCTGCACGACATCGGCTACTACGTCAGTTCGCGCAGCCACCATCGGCACGCCCTGCAGATGATCATGATGGAGCCGCTCACAGAGTTGTCGCGGGAAGAGAAGACCGTCATCGCGAACCTGGCGCGCTACCACCGCAAAGCCCTGCCGACCATCGAGCATACGGCCTACGGCATCCTCGCGGACGCGGATAAAGAGCGCGTGAACAAGCTGGCTCCGCTGCTGCGCCTGGCCGATGCGCTGGATCGCTCCCATCAAGGACTTGTGCAGGAACTCTTTTGCGAGATTCGCGACGATGCCGTTCTCATCTTCGTCGGCGCGGAAACCGACCTGCCCATCGAGAGTCAGGCGCTGGAACGCAAAGCCGATATGTTCCGTCAGGTCTATCGCCGGGATGTGCAGTTGCAGGTGTTGCGCCCGCGCCTGCCGCAGGGCGCGCAGGAGGCGGAGTACGCTTTCGAGACGGCCCGATGACAGCCAGCAGTACGCCCAATATGGATGAGAACGTCTATGCCGCGATTGATATTGGCACGAACTCGATCCGCCTGGCCGTCGTCCGCGTGGAGGAGGGCCACCGCCTGACCACGCTGGCGGTGCATCGGGAGGTCGTGCGCCTGGGCGAAGGCGAGTTCGAGACCAGCCACATGACCCATGAAGCGATGCAGCGCGGCGCGCTGGTCTGCGCCAAGTTCGCGGAGGTCGCGCGGGGGTTCGGGGCGAAGGAGATCGTGGCGTTCGCAACGTCGGCGACGCGCGAAGCCGAGAACCGCGAAGAGTTCATAGACCTGGTGCGGGAGAAGGCCGACATCGAGGTGCGCGTCATCTCCGGCCCGGAGGAGGCCCGTCTGATCTGGCTGGGCGTCTCCAGTGGCATCGAACTGGGCGACCGGCAGGCCGTGCTGATAGACATCGGCGGCGGCAGCACCGAGGTCATCGTCGGGAACGCGCAGGGCTACAAGATGCTGGAGAGCCTGAAGTTGGGTTCGATCCGCCTCTCGAACCGCTTTTTCGACTTCGAGGGGCCGGTCAGCGCGGAGGCGTTCAAGCGGGTGCTAGACTATGTGCAGGGCGTGGCGAGCCAGGTGACGCGCCGGGTGCGCGCCCAGGGATTCGACTTCGCTCTCGGCAGCGCCGGGACGATCACCACGCTGGCCGACATCGTCGCGCGGCGTCTTGGGGAGGGGCCGGTCAGCGCGCAGCGCAACGTCACCTTCCGCCTGAGCGACCTGCGCGACGCCGTCCAGATGCTCTGCAAGCTGCCTCTGGAAGAGCGGCGCAAAGTGCCGGGCATGGACGCCAACCGCGCTGACATCATCCTCGGCGGCGCGGCCATCATCCTCACGCTGATGGAGCAGTTCGGCGCGGACAAACTGACGCTCAGCGACCGGGGCCTGCGCGACGGCATCCTGCTCGACCATCTCCTGCGCGAAGAGGAGGCGCGGCAGCAGTTCCAGGCGCTCTCCGTGCGGCGGCGCAGCATCCTGCAACTGGCCCGCGCCTGCAACTATGAGGCCGAACATGCGGAGCATACTGCGCGGCTGGCTCTGCGCCTCTTCGACGAACTGCGCCGCCTGCGCGAACACGCCTACGGCGAGGACGAGCGCGAACTGCTGGAGTACGCCGCCCTCACGCACGACATCGGCACGTTCCTTTCGCACTCCAACCATCAGAAGCACGCCTACTACCTGATCCGCAACTGCGACCTGCTCGGCTTCAACGACACGGAGATAGACATCATCGCCAACGTCGCGCTCTATCACCGCAAGGGCATCCCGAAGAAGAAGCATCCCAACATGGCGGAACTGACGCGGCGCGACCGCAAGCGCGTGAGCGTGCTGTCGGCCATTCTGCGCGTCGCGGAGGGGCTGGATCGCAGCCACCTGGGACTGGTGAAGGATATTCGGCTGGAAGTCGCGCGCCCGCCGCGCCGTTTCGTGCTGACCCTGCTCTCCGAGGCGGACTGCCAGTTGGAGGTGTGGGGCGTGCAGAACAGTAGTGACCTGTTCGAGTACGTCTTCGGCGCGCCCCTGACCGTCTGTGTGGAGCAGACCGCCGTGCTGCCGGTGGCGGTGTCGGCGTAGCGCCGGGCATTGAAATACCCGTCTGGCAAGCCTGCGGCTAACCGTCCTGCGGACGGAATACTTATTGCAGGCTTGTCCCTTCGTATCGCATTCGCCTCTGTAGAAAGGGATAGGCTTCCTGAACAGGGGCGTCCGCCAGGACGCTTGGCGGCGCAGCCGCCTCCCAGAGACGGGTATTTCAATGCCCGGCTATCCGCTATGAGTAAAAACCAGCCTGTTGCGAATATCCCCAAGTCCTGGGAAGAAGCCTTACCGCTGCTCTCCCCTGCCGTGCGCGCGGCGGTGCGCCGCGCGGAGCCGCTGGCGCGCTATACGACGCTGCGCGTGGGCGGCCCCGCCGACCTCTTTTACAATGCCACCGAGACAGACGCTCTGGCCGAAGTCGCGGCGCTGGCCCAGCGTTACCATCTGCCCCACTTTCTGCTCGGCGAGGGCAGCAACGTCTGCATCAGCGATGCGGGCGTGCGCGGCCTCGTCCTCCGCAACGCCTGCCTCCATGCCGAGATCGGCCCCATCACCCGTGTAGACGCCGGACACAACTTCATGCGCCTGTTCGTCAAGACGATGCGGGCCGGGCTGTCGGGGCTGGAGTTCGCGGTCGGGATACCGGGAACGGTCGGCGGCGCGCTGGTGTCGAATGCCGGAGCCTACCGCGCCAATATCTGCGATCTAGTGGTGGCGATAGATGTCGTGGAGGAGGGCGAGCGCAAGTGGGTCGGGCCGGAGTGGATGGAGTTCTCCTACCGGGATAGCCGCCTGCGGCGCGGCGGCAGGCCGCCTGCGGCGCTCCTCGCCGTGACCCTGCGCCTGACTCCCGCGCCGAAAACGCAGATACGCCTGAAGGCCAAAGACCTGCAGATGCAGCGCATTCTCAAGCAGCCCTGGCAGCCCTCGGCGGGCAGCTTCTTCAAGAACGTCTACGACCGCGCGCTGGCCGAAAGCCTGCCGAACCTGCCCGCGCCGATGAAGCAGGCCGGAGTCGTGCCGACGGCCTATCTTTCCGAGGCGTGCGACTGCAAGGGACTGGCGATCGGAGGCGCGGCCATCTCGCCCAAACACGCCAACTTCATCGTCAATCGGGGCGGCGCGACCGCCGCCGACATCCGCGCCCTGGCGGAGATCGTGAAGGCGCGCGTCTGGGAGCGTTTTGGCGTGCGGATCGAAGAAGAAGTCCTTTATGTAGGGGAGTGGGCTTCTGCCATCACCCCCTAGCCCCCTCTCCCAAACTTGGGAGAGGGGGAACAAAGGAGCGACGAATGCCGGGGCCGCCACTGCAAGTCCGCGTCACCAACCTGCGCAATCTGGTCTTCTGGGCGCTGGGCGTCTATATCGTCTGGCGCTTCATAGACGCCGTTATCGTCACGGTGCTGGTCTTTGCCGTCGCGTTTCTGTTCGCGCTCGTTCTTGACCCGCCGATACGCTGGCTGGACCGGCACGGCCTGTCGCGCGGCCTGTCGGTCGGCATCATCGTGCTGGCGCTGCTGATCGCCGTCGGACTGGCGGGCTACTACGCCATTCCTCCCCTGATGACCGAAGCGAGCGAGCTGCTGGAACAGGTTCCCGACTATGCCGCCCGCTTGCAGCAGCGAGCCGAGAAGCTGACCCAGGCGTATCCGTTCCTGCGCGACCAGCTGGAGGCGATAGACATCAAACAGCGACTCCTTGCGTTCGGGCAGAGTTTCCTGCCGCAGATCGGACGCTACTCGCTCAACCTGCTGAATGGGCTGTTCAGCCTCTTCCTCATCTTCGTCATCACGCTCTACACGGTCGCCGACCCGCATCCGCTCGTGCGCGGCTTCCTCTTCTCCCTGCCGAGAGCTTATCGCAAAAAGGGGCTGCGCGTGCTGCTGCGCATCCGGCAGCAGTTGCAGGCGTGGGTGCGGGCGACCTTGATCATGATGCTGACCATTGGCGTGCTGTGCGGGCTGGGCCTCTGGGCGCTGGGCGTGCGCTCGCCGCTGCTGTTCGGCATCCTCGCGGGCATCGGAGAGGCGATCCCGACTATCGGCCCCATCCTTACCGCCATTCCGCCCTTCCTGGTCACGCTGGCCGACGATCCCGCGAAAGCGTTTCGGGTGCTGGCGCTCTTCCTGCTGGTGCAGCAGATAGAAAACAACCTGCTCGTGCCGCGCATCATGGCCTCGACGCTGAAGCTGCATTCGGTGTCCGTACTCTTCTGCGTGGTGGCGATGGGGGCGCTGCTGGGGCCGCTCGGCATTCTGCTGGCGACGCCGCTCTGCGCCATCATGAAGGTGCTGTACGAGGAGATCTATCGCCCCCGGATGCGCGGGGAGCGTTCGGCGCGATTCAGCAGGCCGCGACCTCCGCAGGAAGCGAGATCGTGACCCGAACGCACGCGCCTCCTTCGGAGCGATTCTCGAACGCGACTTTGCCTTTCAGGTCCCATTGGCTCAGGTTCTGCACGAGTTCCAGGCCGGTATGGGCCGCCGTTTTCGGATTGAAGCCCTCCGGGAAGCCCGGCCCGTCGTCGCAGACTTCCAGAATGGCTTTGCCGTCCTCGGCAGACAGATAGATGCCGATCTCATTCCTGCCGTACTTGAGCGCGTTGCTGACCAGTTCGTTGACGATGATAGGCAGAGAGGTTCCCTGATCCGCCGTCAGGCGGGCCTCCTGAATATCGAAGCGCAGGGGACGCGGCCCCGCCATGTCCTGCAGGATGGGCAGCAGCCGTTCCAGTATCTCATGGGCGGAGACATAACGCGCCTCGCCGTCGCGCTTGGCCTGCTCCGTCAGCAGGCTGTGGACGACCGCCAGCGTATGAATGTGCATCCCGATCTGTTTGAGTTCCTGCGGGCTGATGCTCTCCCCGGACGACATCGCCAGCATATCTACCATCGCGGCGACGAACTGCAGGCTGTTGCGCACGCGATGGTGCGTCTCGATCATCGCCCGCAGGAGTTTCTGGTTCAGAGCCGTTATCTGGAGGTGGGTTTGCATCCGCGCCTCCTCCGCGCGCTTGCGCTCGCTGATGTCCCGGAACACCAGCACCACGCCAAGCAGCTTGCCCTCCTCATCCCAAATGGGCGCGCCACTGTCGTCAATGGGATACTCGCTCCCATCCTTCGCGATCAGAATCGTGTGGTTCGCCAGCCCGACGATCGCGCCTTCCCGCAGCACGCGCAGCGCCGGAGCCTCCACCGGCTGGCGCGTCGTCTCATTGAGGACGATAAAGACCTCCTGCAGGTCTTTGCCGACCGCCTCGGCCTGCGTCCAGCCCGTCAGCGTCTCCGCCACCGGGTTCATAAAGGTGATACAGCCGTCGGTGTCCGTCGCGATCACGGCGTCTCCGATGCTCTTGAGCGTGGTGGAGAGACGATGCTCGCTGGCGCGCCGCGCCTGTTCCGCCTGCCGGGCCTGCCTCTCCGCCTTGTGGACGCGCATCACCGTCTGGAGGCACTGCGCCAGGCTTGCGGGAGTCAACCGGCTCTTGGCAAGATAGTCCGCCGCGCCCGCCTTCATCAGTTCGACCGCGATCTGCTCGTCGCCGTGTCCGGTCAGCATGACGATGGGCGTCGCGACTCCCGCGTCGCGCGCCTGGCGCAGCACCTCCAGTCCGTCGCCGTCCGGGAGTTGAAAATCGAGCAGGGCGCAGTCGAAGTCATGGGCTTCCAGCAGCGCCATCGCCGAGGCGCGCGTATCGGCCTCCGCAATGTCGGCCCTGATCCCGGCGGCTTTCAAGGCGCGGCGCACGGCCATGCGGTCTATAGCGTCGTCGTCTACGACGAGCAGATGTAGGTCTTCCTCCAGCATGATAGCAAATGGCTCGCTCATGGCAGTTCGCTCAGAGTCCAGTATTTGTTGAGCGTCGCCATCGTCTCCACAAAGCTCGCCAGCGTGACGGGCTTGAGGATATATCCGGCCACATTCAGCCTGTAAGCCTCGACTTTGTCTCGCTCCTCGTCTGAGGTGGTCAGCACGATGACCGGGATCGGCCTCAGTTCCGGGTCGGCCCGCAGTTCGCGCAGGAACTCGATGCCTCCCATTTTCGGCATATTCAGGTCGAGTAGGATGATCCGCCTTTCCGGTGGGATCGCCGACGCGCCGTTTCCGTTGCCGCGCAGCATCTCCAGCGCCTCGACGCCATTGGAGGCGACATGCAGCGGGTTCGCGATGTTGTTTTTCTGGAAAGCCCGCCGCACATTCATGACATCCAGTTCGTCATCTTCCACCAGCAGGATGTTCAGAACTTTTTTCGGCATATCTCACTCTCCTCCCTCCGGCAGCTTCGGCCAGGTGAATCGAAATGTCGCGCCCGCGCCTTCGGCGGACTCCAGGCAGATCGTGCCGCCCTGACTCTCCACGATCTTTTTGACCAGCGAGAGGCCCAGCCCCGTATTTTCCACCTTATCGCGGGCTTCCAGCGTCTGAAAGATGACGAAGACTTTGTCATGGTACTGCGGCGCGATGCCCGGCCCATCGTCTGTGACCGCGAACTCGTAGAACTCACCGGCATCCTGCACGGAGACCCGGATATGCCCTTCCGGGCGATGATGATGCTTGAGAGCATTGCCGATAAGGTTCTGGAAGACCTGTTGCAGCCGAATCTTTTTTGTCACCAGAACCGGCATTCCCGGCGCGATCTCGACGGTAAATCCGGGCGGCGGAGCCAGCAGGTCCACGATCTCGGAAAGCAGCGCGCCGACATCTACCCGCTCCAGCTTGATGGCGACACGCCCGACCCGCGAGTACTCTAGAATCCCCTCGATCATCGCCTCCATGCGATTCACCCGCCCGCGCATCAGCTCGAGCTGCTGGCGCGTCTCCTCGGTCAGGTTCTCGCCCAGGTCTTCCTCGATCCAGCGCGACAGATTGGCGATGCCGCGCAGAGGCGCTCGGAGGTCGTGCGAGGTGATATAGGCGAACTGGTCGAGTTCCTGATTGCTGCGCTCCAGCGCGCGGGCCATACGAGCCAGTTCCAGCGCCCTGCGCCGCAGATTCTCCTCGGCCTCTTTGCGCTCCGTGATGTCCATCGTGACGCCGCGCATCCCGATAGGCGCGCCCGTTTCATCCCGAATGATGGTAGACTGCGACTCCACCCAGAGGACGCGGCCATCCTTTGCGATCCAGCGAAACCGATTGATGCCGGGCCTGCCGCTGGCAAAAGTGGCGGCGGCTTCCTGCGCGGCGCGCGCCTTGTCTTCGGGGTGGACGATGGTGAGCCAGAAGTTGGGAGTCGTCAGCCACTCCTCGACGCTATAGCCCAGCATCTTCTCTACATAGTCGCTGACGAAATCAATGCGCTGCGTGGCGTCGTCCGGCTGGCCCCAGGCTTCCCAGACGACGCCGGGGACGCTGGCAAGGATCGCATCGAGACGCCGGCGCTGCGTCTGCACCTCGCGATAGAGACGCGCATTGTCTACGGCCAGCGCCGCGCGGCGGGCCAGGTCTTCGGCAAACTTCTGATCTTGGGCGGTGTAGCGGCGTCCCGACTCGGCGGAGATCAGGGTGATGGCCCCCAGCGTCCGCCCGCGCGCGACCAGAGGCACGCACATGTAGGATTTCAAACCGAGTTCGCGGATGAGGCGTAACTGTTCAGGGTCGCGAACGCTGGCCTCCAGCAGCGAGTCGGGAATCTCGACCCTGCGCTCCGTTTTGCCGGTACGCAGCACGTTAGGAACGCCGGTCGGCGCGTTCGGATCAGGCGGATAACGCTGGCGTATCGTGCGCGCCAGCGCGACTTTGGCCGGGTCAACATGCGCAACGGCCAGACTGCGAATCGCGCCGCTGCTTTCCAGAATATCTACAGCGCACCAGTCCCCTAACTTCGGCACGGCCAGATGCGCTACATTGGTCAGGGTCGTTTCGTAGTCCAGTGAACTGACAAGGATCGCGTCCGCCTCAGCCAGAAATTCCAGATGTCGCCGGTTGACGCCCTCTCCGTTGCTCTCCTCAGAACTCTCCTGCGGAAACACGATTCTGCTCTCCCTGATGGCGAAGGATCCGCGTTCCGTGCGTGAGGGCTGCCAGACTGCCGCCTTGTCTGCAACGCCGGATAGCGTGCGGCCATTTCAACCGCAAAAAGCACTATACTGCCCGGTCGGCGCGATTCAATCGGCCATACAATATGCACCGAAGACAAGACGTGGCGGCGTTCGGTTTTGTTCCCAATTCCCGGCGCTTATTTTCACTCTCCGCAGGTTCGCCCCTGCAGGAATCTACCCCGCAAAAATCATGTCGCGATTTTGCCTCTTTCTGGCAGA
>Ga0070741_10007101_pt1 | contig 23503 bp, 17 predicted proteins | sample Coa_R1_4_FD_66440 | JGI IMG/M metagenome (GOLD analysis project Ga0070741, IMG submission 66440) | Surface soil microbial communities from Centralia Pennsylvania, which are recovering from an underground coalmine fire - Coalmine... | ecosystem: Environmental > Terrestrial > Soil > Unclassified ...
GAGGACGCGTGAGACAGCTGATCGAACTGACGGTGAACGGGCAGCGCTATCCGATCGAAGTCGAGGCGCGCACCCGGCTGCTCGATGCCATCCGCGACCAGTGCCTACTCACCGGTACCAAGGAAGGATGCTCGACCGGCGATTGTGGCGCCTGCACGGTATTGCTCGATGGCAAGCCGGTCACGTCGTGTCTGGTGCTGGCGATGAGCGCCACCGGCAAGCAGATTACGACCATCGAAGGACTCTCCGATGGGACGCAGCTGCATCCGGTGCAGCGGGCCTTCATGGAATGCGGCGCGCTGCAGTGCGGCATCTGCACGCCGGGGATGATCATGACCTCGGTAGCCCTGCTGGCCGAGAACCCGAGCCCGACGCGCGAGGAGATTCGGTTCGGCCTGCAAGGCAACCTGTGTCGCTGCACCGGCTACGACAAGATCGTCGATGCGGTGGAGGCGGCGGCCCGTGAGCTTGCCGGCACCGCCGCGCAGGGATCGAGCGTGTCGGGCTCGGGTAGCCCCGCGGCGGCCGCGGGGACGCGCTGAGCATGGGCCATTGCAAACCAGGATCTCAGGAAGCTCGCTGAGGCAGCCGGCGCCAGTGGACATCACAGGGAGGCATCACCAGCGCACCGGGTGCTTGCAGCATCCGGTGTGATGCGCGAAAGGCGAGACTCGAACGGAGGAGCACGTCATGGTAGCGACCGAGCCAGAAACGACCACCAACGGAAGGACGAACGGGCAGCACCAGATTGGGCGGTCGGTGCCGCGGATCGACGCGCTGGAGAAGGTGACCGGGCGCGCGAAGTACACGGCCGACCTGCACCTACCGGGCCTGTGCTACGGCGTCTTCCTGCGCAGCCCGCACGCGCACGCGCGCATCACGCGGATCGATACCTCGGAAGCCGAGCGCCTGCCGGGAGTCGTGGCCGTGATCACCGGCGAATCGATCGCCAAGGACATGGCGATCGTCGTCGAGGAGGAGATGCATGCCGCGCGGCGCGTGCTGAGCCTCTTCCCCAAGGTCGGCGAGAAGGTGAAGTACCACGGCCAGAAGATTGCAGCCGTGGCCGCGATCACGCGTGAGATTGCAGAAGAGGCCTGCGAGCGGATCCAGGTCGACTACGAACTGCTCCCACCAGTGGTGGACGTGCGCGAGGCGATCAAGGAGCATTCGGCGCTAGTGCACGATGAGAGCCAGCCGGTCGATGGCCCGGCCGATGGGCCGTTCGCCGCGCCACAGCTCTACAACATCGCCGGCCAGAACCACCGCTCGGAGGGCGACGTCGAGGCCGGCTTCAAGGAGGCCGATCACGTCTTCGTCGATACGTACGTCATTCCCCGAGCGCATCAGACGTACATCGAGCCCCAGACGACGATCGCCGACGTCGGTCCCGATGGAAGCGTCACGGTGTGGACGAGCACCCAGGGCCACTTCTCGGTGCGCTCCAACCTGGCAAACAGCCTGCGCATTCCGCTCTCGAAGATCAACGTGATCGGCATGACGATCGGCGGCGGCTTCGGCGCTAAGTTTGGTGGGATCGTCGACACCTACTGCGTGCTGCTGGCCCAGAAGGCGCGCCGCCCGGTCAAGATGGTCTACACGCGTGAGGAGGAGTTCCTCGACGCGCGCCCTGCTCCCGGGGCAGTGATCACGGTCAAGACCGGTGTCAAGAACGACATGACCATCACCGCGCGCCAGGTCTGGGCGCTCTGGGATACGGGAGTCGGCTCCGGCGGCTGCGGCGCGACGACCCGCGTGCGCGGCGTGTATAAGGTCGAGAACTTCAAGGTCGACGCCTACGACGTGCACACCAACAAGCCAGCGCCCGGCGCGTATCGCGCACCTGGCGCGCCGCAGGCGACGTTTGCCGGCGAGGCGCAGCTCAATAAGATCTGTGCCCAGCTTGGCTGGGACCCGGTGGAGTTCCGGCTCAAGAACATGCGCGAAGGCGACCAGATCGCCTTCAAGGAGACGTTGCAGGCAGTAGCCAGGGCAGCGAGCTGGTCGCAGCGCCAGAAAGGGCCCAACCAGGGATGGGGCGTGGCCGTTGGCGATTGGACAAATGGTGCCGGCCCCGCCGCCGCCGTCGTCTCCCTGCACGAAGATGGGAAGGTGCACCTCTTCTATGGGCTGATGGACATTACCGGCACCGACACAGCCATGGCGCAGATCGCCGCCGAGGTGCTCGGCGTGCGCTACGAGGATGTCACCGTCACGCGTGGCGACACCAACTCTGCTCCGTTCGGCACGGCCAGCGGCGGGAGCGTGGTGACCTTCTCGTTCGGCAATGCCGTCAAGCGGGCGGCCGAAGATGCGCGCAAGCGGGTGCTCGAGCTGGCTGCCGAGCACCTCGAAGCCTCGGTGGAGGATCTGGAGCTGGCCAATGGTCGGGTGACCGTGCGGGGCAACGAGGAGGCGTCGATGACGCTGGCTCAGATCGGCCAGATGGCGCTGCGCTCCAAGGGCGGCCCGATCGTAGGCCACGGCTCGTTCTCCAGCGAGCCGAGCGCGACGACGATCTCGGCGCAGATCGCCAAGGTAGAGGTCGATCCCGAGACGGGGCAGGTTCGGCTGCTGGAGCTCTACAACTCGCTCGACGTGGGCAAGGCGATCAACCCGATGGCGTGCGAAGGCCAGATGGAAGGCGGCGTCGTCCAGGGCTTCTCGTGGGGCCTGATGGAGCAGATGCGCTACGCCGAGGATGGGCGCAACTGGAATCCCGGCCTGCTCGATTATCGTGTGCCCACGGCGCTCGACTTCCCCGACATCCACTCCATCATCGTCGAGAAGCCGACGAAGAACGGGCCATTTGGGGTGAAGGGGATCGGTGAGCCGCCGATTACCGCCGGCATCGCCTGCCTGGTGAGCGCGGTGGCCGACGCCACCGGCGCCTGGATCCATGAGGTGCCACTGACCCCGGAGCGGGTACTGGCAGCGCTCAAGGCGCAGCGCAACGGGCGGTGACTGGGCAGGCTGGTCACCGATGGCCGGCCGCGTCGATCCCCGGTAGCTGCTAGCCACGGCGGCTGGCCACGGCGGCTGGCCACGGCGGCTGGCCACGGCGGCTGGCCACGGCGGCTGGCTCCGGCGGCTGGCTCCGGCGGCTGGCTCCGGCGGCTGGCTCCGGCAGATGGCTCCGGCAGATGGCTCCGGCGGCTGGCCGGCCAGGTGACTACCGCAAGCGCAGCGCAAGCAGTGCACCGCGCACAGCCATGAGAGTGAGCGTCGTCTTTTTTGGCGATCTGGCCCGCCTCAAGCCGCCCGAGTGGAAAGGGAAACGAGGCACAGTTGAGCTCCCAGAAGGGAGCACGATTGGCGACCTTGCCGATCGGCTCGGCATTGGGGAGGAGCCATGCGTCATCATGCTCAACGACGCCCAGCACCACCGCGCCGCTGAGCTGCATGAGGGCGATACGGTGACCTTTCTGCCGCCGATTGCGGGCGGATCGGCTCCCTATTGCTGGCCGGTCTCAGCCATATCCAATTCCTGCCGAGGCCGCCGGTGCTCGGCCAGCATCCTTCTTCGCTGGTAACGCGGCGCCGGGCAGCGCTGGCGGCCATCGCGGGAGCCGCGGCCGCAACCGGTATGGCGGTGGCCGGCTGCACACGCCGGAGTGCTCTACTCGACGGCTCGGTAGCGGTGCCGGAGCGTGCCCTGCCATACGCGCCGCTCCTCCTGGCCGTGCGTGAAGGGCTCTATCGCCGGCCGCCGGCGCGCGTGGCCATGGTCGTCCGCTCCTCGGCACGCGATGCGGCTGCTGCCGTGGTCGATGGCGAGGCGAGCGCCGCCGCGCTGCCGCTCATCGACTTTGCCCAGGCGGTCGCCGCCGGCGCGCCGCTGGTCGCCATTAGCGCGCTTACCCGCCGCGCGGCGGCACAGCTCGTCGTCGCGACCAGCGGCCCCCTGGCCGGAAGCGGGCTCGACGCACTGCTGGCCGGGCGCTGGCGCGCCGCGCGGGTAGGGGTGCAGACGGGAGGCGGGGGAACAGAGCGCCTGGCACGCTACCTGCTGCTCGACTCAGGCAGGCCCGAGCCAGAGGGCGCAACCGGAACGCTCCTGGCCAGCGATCTCTTTCAGGGAGAGCCGCGCTGGATTGCCTTTGGCACCGACGAAGCGCTGGTGGCGGCCATCAAGGATTACCGGCTCGACGCCTTTTTTGGCCGGTCGCTGGCCACGGCCCAGGCGGTGCTGCTGGGCGGCGTGGAGATCGCCGCCAGCTTCTCCGATGGCGCCACGGCGCCGCGAGTGGCCTCGCTAGGGGCAGTCGTGCTCGCGACGCGACGTGATTGGCTCGATAGCTCCGACGCCGCCGGCCACAGTGGCTCGGTGGCGTTCCTCGCCGACCTCGTAGCCGCCTGCCGGCAGGCGGCCAGCACCCTCTCTGGAGCCGACCAGCTCGCTGCTGCCGCCCAGGCGCTGCCTGAGATCGACCGGCTGGCGCTGGCCGCCGCCCTGCGGCTGGACGCCCCCAGCCCGCAGACGAGTGCCTTTGCTCCCGATGGCCGTCTGGATCCAGCCACACTCGACTATCTGGCCACCCTCACGGCCCGCGCGGGGCAGCGGCTCATGCTGGACCCATCTATCGCTCTGGACTACCGGCTCTTACGCACCGCATAGACCGCATAGATCGGCAGATGCCCCAACCACTTGGCGGCGATCCGGCATGTGCGAGGATCACTGGCTACGAGGCTTACTGGTCGCTGCCCAGACAGCTCAAGCATCAACGAGCGCCGCGCCCTGGAGCCAGTTTAGCGATCAACGCAGGGATCAGTAGGATAATCCGGCAGACGCCACCCGTGCAGATCGGCTACTTCATCAATCGGCCGACCGTGCAGCGTGCTGGTCGGCCCCGGCCAGCACACCCTGCAGGTATTCGAGAGCTAGCTGCGCCTGCTGGTCGATGAACTCGATGCCCTGCACCTCATGATGCGGGCCAATCGCCGGCTGAGCCCACTGGAAGCACAGATAGCGGTCGTAGCCGATCTCCTGGAGCGCGCGCACGAACGCCAGATAGTTGACCGGAGGCCGGCTACCGGGACGCACACGCTGCACCACCTGTCCATCCTCTCCACGCACAAAGCAGGACTCGACGTGCACGTGCAGCAGCAGCGGGCCAATCTCGACGATCGCCTGCCGCATCGCCGCCTCATCGTGCGGGGCCATGGCCGGCGCATCCACACAGGCGCCCAGCCACTGCGAATCTACCTCAGCGATCATCTCCAGCAGATCGCGATGGTCGCGGAGCAGCGGTGGCTGATACTGCAGCGCCAGCACAATGCCTTCCTCTTCTGCAAAGCGAACAGCCTCACGCAGGCCGGCTCGGCAGAGGCTCCACGCGCCCAGCCAGGTGTGATCGCGCCGCAGCTCGCCGGCCCGCGCTTCCACCAGCTCATGGCTGCCAAGCCCATCATGCACGGTGACGCCCGGCCAGGCGGGGCACACGCGCACCAGCGGCGCGCCGAGATCGCGCGCCAGCCGAATCTGCTCGCGCAGCATCAGCAGCTGCGCCTCGCGCTGCTCGAGCACCGGCGTCGACAGATCGGTATTCGCCGCCAGCGCCACCATGTCCAGCTCAAGCTCGGCGCAGGCGTCGCGAATGACGCGCCGGCGGGCAGAATCGAGATCAATCGGGCTGCCATGCGGCCGGCGACCATCGAGCTCTACCCCGCTGTATCCAAGCTGCCGTGCGCGGCGCAGAAACTCGAGCGGCGCCAACCCGGGCCCGTCGTACCACAGGCCCAGATAGGTCACCGAATGCAGGCCGATCTTCATCGTCTGGCGGCCTTGGCGCTGCTCCCTCGACCACTCCGCGTGGCGCAGGAGCACATGACGTGCGCGTCAGGATTCGCGGCGACTATAGCGGGTTCGTACGCGGGGAGCAAAGGAGAAGGACCAGCGGCCCACGGTCGCACCTCGCTGCTTGGCACGCGCTGCGTCAGGTAGGGCATGCCGCATGGTCTACCACTCAGCAGAAGGGCACCAGGAGACCCCCCTCGGTGGCACGCTTCCTGCTTTCTGACGTCATAAGGCGCGGTGCCACCTGCGGCTGCTCCACTGGCCCTGGGAGCGCCCTCGCGTGAGTGGAAGCGAAGCACAGGCCGCGCATGGGACCGGATGACTCCAGAGGAGGCAGTGTATGGCGACGGCGGGAGCTGCGTATTCTCAAGGAGAGCAGAACGTCGTTCTCGATCGCACGGCGCTTACGGCACCCAGAGAAGCCTGGCCCATCTTCTGGAGCGCCGTCTGGGTGGGCGCGCTGACGGCATTGGTGGTGGCCTTGATTATTGGACTCATTGGCCTGGCAGTTGGCGCTCACCAGTCCGGGCCGGCCCAGCGGATCGTGACCTACCACGACCTTCGCTTCTGGGCCATGGTCTTCAGCATTGCCGGCGCCTTCTTCTCCTTTGTCGCCGGCGGCTGGGTAGCCGGCAAGATCGCCGGCTTTCGCCAGGCAGAGCCGGCCATGCTCCACGGAGCAATTGTATGGCTCGTAGCGGTGCCACTGCTCGTTGCCTTCATGGTCCTCGGCGCCAGCGCCTTCGGCGGCTGGTACGGCGGGCTGGTCGGTACACCCGCCTGGGCTGTCACGCAACCAGCACCGGCCACGTCGCCGACGGCGCCGGTAGTGGTCGATCCGCGCACCGCCGCGGCGGCACGCAATCAAGCGCTTACCGCGCTCACCGGCCTCGTGCTTGGCCTGGCGGGCGGCGTCATTGGCGGGTGGATGGCCTCTGGTGAGCCCATGAGCCTGACCTACTATCGCACGCGCCGGCAGCTAGCCGAGGGGCACGTGCGGACCAGCGAGGCCAGCGCCCCGACCGCCCCGACCGCCCCGACCGCCCCGGCAATGCCACCCGGAGCGTGATCACCACATTCGGCACTAATGGGTCAGCTGGCAAGCTCCTGCCACTTCCTTCCAGAGAGCAAGCCTGGCCAGGCGCATGACAAATGCCCCACTGGTGATGTCGCGCCCGCCGGCTGTCATCAACCACATCAACCACATCAACCACATCAGTAAACGCAATGGAGCGCAGTGACCATGATTCTCATCTTGCTCTGGCTGCTGGGAGTTCCCTTGGGGCTCATTATCTTGCTCTGGCTGCTGGGCGTCGGCCGATGACATCAAGGCGGGGATCAGCACCGGCCGATCCCCGCCTTGGTCTGATGCTCGTTATGCTCGCTCAGGCGTCCAGGAGGGCGCATCGCTCGCCGGGAACGACTCCTCCGAGCCTTGGGTCACCAGATCCTTATGCTCCGCATCGGCCGCCGCTCGATCAGCCTGACTCTGCGGCTGGAGAGCGCTTTCGGGCTCGCCGACGCGGATCCGCTGGGGAAGCGCAGTGGCCTGCTTCGGCAGGGTGAGCGTGAGCCGGCCGTGGACAAGCTCCGCTTCGGCCCGATCGGCATCAATCGGCTCCGGCAACCTCACGGTGCGTGAGAGCGTCCCGGTGGGGCGCTCGCGCAGCAGCCAGCGCCACCCGGCCGGCGGCTCCGGCTCCATCGGCTCCCCCTGGAGAGTAACCACGTCGCCCTGCACCGTCACGCGCAGATGCTCGGGATCCACCCCCGGAAGCGAGGCAGAGAGCACGTAGGCATGGCCTGCGTCAGCCAGGTCGATAGGCACGCCAGAATCCGCCCGGCGTGCACCACGAAGGGCCATCGCCGGCGGCACCAGGCTCTCTTCCAGCAGGCGATCCATCACCTGGCGGAGCGACATGAACTGCTCAAAAGGACTCCATCGTTCGCTGGCCATCACAGAACTCCTCCTGCCGCCCTTGCACAGTGAGGGCGGCTGGTCATCTTGTGCTCCTCGGCGGATACCTTGGCAACGCACCTCGCGCGGCAGCAGGGCCGCAGGGTCTCCGCCACCACCTACAAGCCGGTCGTCCACTCCACCCCGGCTATTCCGTTATCCCCTAGCCACGGAACGCCGGCCGGCGACGCACGACCGACAGCCCGACAGACGGTTTGCACGTTGCGTGCCACTCGACTCTGCCAAGCGACACAAGTGCCCTCCGTAGTGGGCATCGTGTGAGAGCGGAGCCGTGCGCTAGCCACGTTTTCGCGCGTCTGTGCGGGCGGCCGCGGCGGCAATGGCGCCGATCAACGCCACTGCGGTGACGGCAAGCGTCGCCATGGCGGTGCGGTCGGTGGTGAGCAGCCCGCGGCGCGGCTCCAGGAGGCGAGCCCGCATCCCTGCCCGCATCCCCGCATGCCGGCCCGGCTGAGGTTCTCCCGGAATGCCTGCTTGATCGCCTTGATCGCCTCCGTGGCCTGCAACGTGTGCCCCCGTAGACCGGCTCGACGGAGGCGCTCCCAGGAAGCCGGAGCTAGAGACCGACCTACCGGCGCGCGCCGGCGCAGCTGCCTGGGGATGAGACAGTGGCTGCCTGCCCGGCAGAGGCTTCGCCGGCTGGCGCATCTTGTCTCGAAGCAGCGCTGGATCCTCGCGCTTGGCTGCCTCGGCATTCAGCTCGGCACCAAAGATAAGGACGTTGCTCGTCAGGTAGAGATAGAGCAGGAAGAGCACGAGGCCAAAGGCCGTGCCGTAGGTCTTGCTGTAGGAGCTGGCGCCGAGATACTGCACATACAGGCCGAACAGCACGGTCGCCGCCAGCCATACGAGGGTTGTTGCCACCGAGCCGGGGGTGATGAATGCAAATGGCTGCCTGACGTTTGGCCCCTTCCAGTACAGGATGGCGAGGGCGAAGGCCACCCCAATCAGCGCGGCGATCACGCGCACGACGTTCCAGACGGCGGTGAAGACGTTCCCAAGGCCAACCAGATTAGCAATGAACTCGCCGATCTGCCCGCCGAGTAGCAGCAGCACGAAGCCGACGACCAGCAGCAGGCTGAACACCAGCGTGAGCACCACCGCCAGTGCCGAGCGCTGGAGGAAGCCCCGGGTCTCCTCGACGCCATAGGCGCGATTGAACGCGCTCATAATCGTCGAGACGCCGTTCGAGGCCGACCACAGCGCGAGGAGCGCGCCGAGGGAGATCGCACCGCCGTGCTGCCCGCGTAGGATGCCCTCGAGCGGAACGCGCAGCGCGTCGGCGGTCGAAGGCGGGAGCGCTCCATAGAGATAGGCCATGATCTGGTCAAAGAGTGAGTCGGTGCCGATCAGCCGGCCGGCAAGGCTCGCCAGCCCGGCCAGGAAGATCAGGAACGGGAACAGGGCGAAGATGAAGTGATACGCCATCGCCGCTGCCAGGCTGGGCACGTCGTCGCGGCGATACTCCTGAGCCGCCGCCTTGATCACCGGGCCCCACTCGACCCGCGCAAGATTCATGGCCGGTCTCCCTTCACCTGCCCTGCTCGCCCCACTTGTGCTTCATCTTCTGCTTCTGTCGCCTACGCTCTAAGGCGTGCGGCTACCCGTGGCGCTGCCCTCACTGCCATCTACCTCATCACCCCGGCCGTCTGGCTCCTCGGGCGCGGTTGCCGGGGGTACCTCCTGGACGGTGGTACCAGCTTCGCTGCCACGCATTGGTGTCGTCCGGCGCTTCCGTTTCGGGGCTGGAGCAGGAGCCTGTGGCTTACCGCCAGAGCTGCTCGTGTCGGCGCGTACGGCCTCAGTGGGCACGGGCTCACGCTCTCGCCCGCTGCGGTGGGCCACCTCTTCAGATAGCATTGGCCATCAGCCCCTCCTGCTTGCGCACTATTTATGCCAAGCATGCCGCTCCTACCGGGGCGATTGAAGCCGCCAGGCGAGGTACCATTGGCACGGCCGGAGCCCGGCATCGCCGGATGGCAAGAGCAGATGGCCGGTCGCAGTCACTCGCCACGCTACTTTACGCTGGAACAGGCGGAGGCGCAGCTACCGCGTCTACGCCAGATCCTGCCAGCCCTGCAGGCAAAAGTGCATGAGCTACGCGCCGCCCAGCGCGAGCTGGCCTCGGCCGGCAGTGCTGCCCAGACGAACAGCCCCACGGTCAACGGCTACGGGCGCCGCCTGCACGAAGCGCTCAGCCACGTGGAAGCGCTGGCCATGGAGATCCGCCGTCTTCTCCACGAGCTCGACGAGATTGGCTGCGAGCTCAAGGACGTGGAGACCGGGCTGGTCGACTTCCGTACCGTGCGCGAGGGACGCGAGGTCTACCTGTGCTGGCGGCTCGGCGAAGAGACGATCGGCTTCTGGCACGAGCTCGATGCCGGCTTTGCTGGCCGCCAGCCGCTCTAGCGCCGTGAGCGCCGATGGCAGCACGACGCGAAACCCTCGCCGCGACCATCAGGGCGTGGCCGCCGGGCCGGGAGCGTTGCCAGGAGTGCCGGGCGGCACGACGCGGGCCGCCGTTCGCGCGCGGCGGGCCTTGCCACGACAGCTGAAGTACCAGGGAGTGAACCAGGCGCGCAGCCGATATTCGAGGATGAGTGCAATCATGCGCAGCCCGAGGCGCAGCGCCTTGCCGGTACTACCGGTAACGGTGGAAACGCCGATCCGCTCGGCATAGTTCACCGGAATCTGCACCATCGATTGGCCGCTGATCAGCGACAGCAGCATCATCTCCGGCCCAAAAAAGCTGCCACCCACCCGAAAATCCGGCTCGATCTGGGCCAGCGCCTGCCGCTTGATGAGGCGCAACGTGCAGCCGACGTCACTGAGATGATTGGCATTGAACAGAAACTCCATCAGCTTGGCAACGACGTAGTTGCCCCAGCGCAGGAAGAGCCCCATGTTGGCGCCGGCCCAGATGAACTGGCGATGCGTGCGCGAGCCGTACACGACATCGAAGTCATCCGAATACGCCAGCAGCTTGATCACATCGTGGCCGCGAAAGGTGCCATCCGGCTCGGCCACGATAATCAGATCGCCGGTTGCCTCGCGCAGGCCACGGCGGATGGCCCAGCCGTACCCCTGGCGTGGCTCATAGACGAGCCGCGCCGTCGTCCGCCGCACCTCCTCGTCGGTTCCCGGCTCGGCGTTGTTGTTGACGACAACGACCTCGTCGACGTAGCCGGTAGCCTGGAACTCCTGGATAGCCGAATAGATCGAATCACGTTCGGTATACGTTGGAAAGACAACCGAGACCCGTGAACCGCGCCACATGCCCGTTGTTGCCCCTCTCTCGCGCGCTTGCGATGGCACAAAGGATAGCGGCCTGGGGCCAGATGGCGCAGCCGGCCAGGCGCGCACCGGCCAGAGGCCGGTCCCAAGGCAAGCGTGCCGGTGCCGCGCTCTTGACCCTGGCGCTCCTCACCACCGCCGCCTTCGCGCGCATAGCGCTCCCGGCGAACGCCCAGTCGGTCGGTCCGGCCGGAACGGAGCCTTCCCCTTCTGCACCGGCCGCGCATCCACGCCTGGTGCGCTCGCAGCAGGACATCTTCCTCATCACTGGGCGCAAGCGTCGCTGGATTGTCTCGCCCCAGGTGTTCACCGACTACCGGTTTCGCGACGACTGGGTGGAGACGATCACAGAGGACGAGATGGCCAGCATCCCGCGCGGCCCCGACCTGATTGCCGGCCCGGTGCTGCGTGCCCCCGACGGCGAGCTTTGGGTAGTGTACCAGGGAACGCGGCGACAGATCGCGGGGCCTGATGCCTGGGTGCCGCTCTATCTCTCCCCAGAGGATGCCCAGCCGGTTACTCAAGCTGCGCTTGAGGCGTATCCTATCGGGCGGCCGGTGGGAAATCCGCCCCGCCCGTGGCTGCTGTGGATCGTCGGCACCGTGGCCGTGGCCGCGATCGGCCTCATCGGGTACGGCAGCCGAAAGGGTGTGGACAACACCGAGCGCGCCAGCGACGTCGGCAGTGACACGCCGGTCGCCAGCCACTCTGGAGCCGATGGCCCATCCAGGCATCCCAGCACCTGGGGGCAGCTACGCGGCTGGTGGCCGGTGGGCATGCTGGCACTGGCAGCCGCAGCACTCAAGCTCGTCTTCGTCACGCTCTATCCATGGGTACCTGATGGCGCCGATGCGCCGGCCTACGCGACCGCCGCGCGCTATCTTGCCAGTGGAGGAAGTCTGCTGAACGACGGCCCGTACGGTGGCCTCATTGGGGTTACCTCGCCGCTCTATCCCATGATTCTGGCGCTGCTCTCGGGAGCAGTGGCGCTGACGCATGGAAGCGTCGTCGGCTGGAAGCTCGCTCAGGTGGGTGCCTCGCTGCTGCTGGTACCACTGGTGGGCGCCCTGGCCGGGCGGCTCTATGGCCGGCGGGCCGCCTGGATAGCGGCGATCATCGCTGCCCTTTCGCCCCTCTGGTTCTATAGCGCCGAGCTGCTGCAGTATGAGCTCTGGCTGGCGCTGCTCATCACGGGTGGGCTGCTCGCGCTCCTGCATGCCGGCGGGCAGCGGAGACCTGCTCGAGTCTGGCTAGCCATTGCCGGCTTATGCCTTGGCCTCGCGTCTTTCTTGCAGCTCAAGGTCGTCGTCCTGCTGCTCCCCACGAGCCTCTATCTGTGCTATCTGTGCTGGCGGTACCGGCGCTGCCTTCCCGCTATGGGGCACAACCCCCACCGGCGGCGGCTCGCGGGAATCGCCAGGTGGCGCTGGATCGCGACGCTGCTCCTCCTGTTCTATCTACCCGCGCTCGCACCACTGGCAGCATGGGGCATGCGCAACATCATCGTGCATGGCGAGCCCCTGCTCGGGTCAACCGGTGCCGGCATACTGCTATGGATGGGTAATCATCCCGGCGCAACGGGCGGCTATATGCAGCTCCCGCGGCCCGATGCCTTCTATGACTATCTAAGACGGTATCCGGAGCACTCGATCACGCGCGAGGCGCGGGCGTTCGGCGACCTGGCGCTCGACTTCATCCGGCACAACCCTTCGCAGTTCGCGCTGCTGGCGCTCATCAAGCTGGAGCGCTTCTGGTGGACGATCACTCCCGATCGCCTGGGCGAGTTTCTGGAGCTCCGCACGGAGGCGTTCCTCGGCGGCTGGCTCGACGCCACCGCAGTCACGCTCTTTTCGAAGCTGCTGCACACCGCCATGCTGGCCCTCAGCCTTGCCGGTCTCCTCTGGGGCCCGCGCCTACAGCGCCGGCTGCCGAACGATCAATGGCTCACCGCAGAGCGATGGCTGCTGCTGGCAACGATCGCACTCTTCTGGCTCGTCCACGTCCCCTTTATTGCCGAGCCACGCTACCGCATCCCGATTGCGCCCTTGCTCCAGGTGCTGGAAGGTGCAGGAGTGGTCGTGGCCCTCGACGCGCTGTCGCGCGCCTGGTCGCACCGCCGCGCGCTACTATTGGCGGGCAGGGGCGAGCAATGAGCGAGACGGCTGAGGTCGATGAGCTGCACCCGATCCCGCGGGAGGTCGAGGAGGCCATCCGTGGCAGCGCGGCGGCGCGACCCGAGGAGGCAGCCCTCACGCTCTCGGCAATTGCCAACCGCGCCATCGCCGAGCTCAATAAGCTCGCGCGCGCCGAGGCCAATCGCCGGCGCGGGCAGCCCGATTGGGGCGCCTGGGCCGGCCTGGCCAACGCCGCCCGCGATGCGGTACTACGCACCAGCACGTGCCGCAAGATGGCAACCGAGCTGGCGCGCCGGGACCGGTAGAGGAAGCCGCCGCGTTCCCCTCTCCTTGAGCCACCAGAGCATCGCTGGGCGCCGGCAAGCTGCAGTGCCCTACCCTTCTGCACCCAGGCCATGCTCGCCGGGGGTCAGCAAGAGGTAGCTACCTGCAGCTCCTACGGAGCGCTCTACCGCCCTGCACCCAAGCCGTGCTCGCGGGGGGTGCCGGTGCCGGAGAGCCGGCTCTACGAGGTGCGCTCTACCGCCCTGCACCCAGGCCGTGCTCGCGAAGCTCGCGCTGCGCCTGGTCGAAGCGATCCTCGACCTTTCCCTCCTGGCTGAGCACCCATTCCACCAGCTCGGCGGCTCCCTGCTGGAAGCTGACGCGTGGCTCGTAGCCAAGGAGGCGGCGCGCCTTGGTGAGATCAGGGATACAGTCGCGCGTGTCGCCCGGCCGGTACTGTCCCAGAACCGCCGGCTCGATCCCCTGCTTCTCGGCCTCCATCTGGCGAATGAGCGTCCAGGCCACGTCCAGGATGCTGATCGCCTGCCCCGTGCCGATATTGATCGCCTCATAATCCGCCTCTGAGCGCTCCAGCGCCAGCACATTAGCCCGGGCCACGTCGCTCGCGTGCACGAAGTCGCGCAGCTGGTGGCCATCTTCGTAGATGGGTGGAGCTTTGCCGTGCAGGATGCGCGAGCAGAAGATCGCCGCCACGCCGGTATAGGGGTTGGAAAGGGCTTGGCGCGCGCCGTAGACCTGCCAGTAGCGCAGCGCCACCGCCGGGATGCCGTAGGCGCGCCCAATGGCCAGAAACATCTCCTCGTGGTCACGCTTGCCAATAGCGTAGATCGAGAGCGGCTGGAGGGGCTTATCCTCCGACGTGGGAATCGCCTCCACCTCTCGCCCGCAGCCACCGGCGAGCGCGCCATCCGCGCCACGCTCCGCGCCGACGGGGCAGCGCATGCGCCATTCGCCGCGCTCGAGCTGCGCCACCGGCCGCAGCTTGGGGTAGACGGTGCCGTGTACCGGGCAGCGATAGGCACCTTCCCCATAGATGGACATGCTGCTGGCCACCACCATCTTCTTGAGCCGGCGGCGAACCGATGGCGTGTTCACCACGGCATCAAGCACCGTCGCGCCCCCCAGCGCGTTGACATCGGTGTAGCGCCGCACGTCATACATACTCTGGGGCACGCCCACGAGCGCGGCTTCGTGGAAGAGATAGTCCACACCCTCGAGCGCCTTGGCGACCGCATCGCGGTCGCGCACGTCGCCGACGACGAGCTCGACCTCCTTGGCCAGATAGTCTGGCCGCCCGCTGGTCTCCCGCAGCCCCCCGTGCACCTGCGGCTCGAGCGCGTCGAAGACGCGCACATCATAGCCCTGCCGCAGTAGCTCATCGACGATGTATGAGCCAATGAAGCCGGCGCCGCCGGTCACCAATGCTTTTCCACGTGATGCTGTCATGATGCTCTCTCGCCAGCGTGTGCGCTGCGGGCTCCATGGCTCGCTCGTAGCGCCGGATAGACCTGCGGACCTACATGAGCTGACGCGCCGCCGCTTGCCGGCGCTCTCCGGCCACCTTTTCCCGCTCCTCCAGGAATTCGCCGACGACCTTGAAGATGGCGCCCACCGCCAGCAAGACCTCGGCGGCGCGCTGGAGCACCTCCACCCAGTTGATGCGGCGCTCAGGCATAAGCCCTGCTCCCATAGCTCCTCCGCTAGCTCCTCCGCGCCTCGCGGGCGCGACCTCACCACGCCGGCCGCGCCCGCCCCAGAGCAGGCTGAGCGCGACGAGGGCGCCACTCAGCGCCTTACCGATCGTCCCCGACCAGCGCTGGACGAGCACGCGATGCTCCAGCGGTGTCAGTGCATGGCCATCGATCCGCTCCAGCAGGCGCTCGCCCAGCCGGGTACGTAGCGCCAGTGACAGGATTCGGCCGGCAATCTGGCCGCCGATCAGCCCGGCCGCGGCTCCCACTAGACGGTTCGCCATCTCGTGCTCGTGCTTTCGTGCCTGCGTGCTCGACGCTCGCGACGGCAGGAAGTATGCCATGCCACTGGCCGGCTGCGGCCGAGCCCCCTCAACACGGGTTTTGCAAACGGAGTAAAGCCACTCGCTGCTGGCTATAAACCGGCACGGCACGGCTGAGCCCCCATCTCAGCGCAGGTGAGCTGCCGGGGCGAGCAGCAGACAACGCCAGTACTTTGGTCCTAGCTATGGGCTGCCGGACGCTAGACCTGGATAGGGTTCACCATGACCACGCCGGTCGAGCAGCCGGCATTCCAAGAGCACTCGCTCCAGGAGCACTATGGCATCATCTTGGCTGAGAGCAACCTTTCGGCGGCGTGACCTTCATCGTTTGGCGCTTGGAGGCGGCGCCGCGGCAGCCATCGCGCCACGCCTGGCCGCGCTTGCCCCCACGGCGCGGGCCGAAGGCGCCACCGGCGCCCTTGCGGTGGTGCCCCCGGCCAGCAACATGGGCGTGAACGAGGCCTTTCGCGCCATGAAGTTTGGCACGGCCTCGGGCGCCGGCTGGACGCGCTGGACGGTACAGTGGTTCAACGTCCAGCCGAATCCCGGCGACCTCAACGAGCACTATTTCCGCGACGAGAAGGGGCAGAGCCTTCTCGAGGCGCAGATCAACGCCGGCCTGAAAGTCGCGGCGATGGTGCTCGGCACGCCGGAATGGGCGGCGGCGACCCCGGGCCTCAAGACCGGCACCTCTGTGCCCCGCGGCCTGTATGAGCCAGTGTTCATCGGCGACCAGCCAAACCCGGAGAATACCTGGGGCGCGTTCATGTATGCCCTGGCGAAGCGCTACCAGGGGCTGATGGACGTCTTCGAGATCTGGAACGAGGTGGAGATCCCCGCCGAAGGCTCGAACGCTGTCTACAACACCTTTGCCGGTACGCCCGCCGATTACTACCAGCTTCTCGCCGTGGCCTCGCAGGCGGCAAAGAAGGCCAACCCCAACGCCAGGATCGTCACCTCACCCTACTCGTATTTCCGCGACAAGGAGAACGGCGGTGGCAACTCGCTTCCCTGGTTCGACGCCTTTGCCGATCTCGTCAAGGCCAACGGCGCCGACGTCTTCGACATCTTCGCGCTCAACCTGTATCGCAATCCCCACGATCTCTGGGACCGTATGAAGGGCGGCGTGCCGCAGCTGCTGGAGGCGGCCGATCGCCAGGGCTTCCGCGCGCGGCTCGATGCTATGGGCGCCGCTGGAAAGCCCATCTGGCTCACCGAGATCAATGCCATGCCGTACGACGATGTCGTCCCCGGCTGGGATCCAGCCTCGAAGAACGACGGCTTCCGCATCACCATGGACGAGCAGGCCAGCTACGTAATCCAGGCCTATGCGATCGCGCTGGCGGCCGGCTACGAGAAGGTCTTCTTTCAGGCGCTGGAGGACGATCCCTATCCAGTGCCTGACGAGCTATGGGGATTGGTGCGCTTCAGCGACGATCGCAATAACGACGATCCAGCGCGCGCGCGGCCGGCGTTCATCGCCTACCAGCTATCAGCCCGGTACCTCGGCGATGCCGACTGGGCGCAGCTCTATGTCAAGACGCGCCCGGACCCCAAGGGCTACAAGCGCTATGCCTCCCGCTTCGAATGGGCGGCGCATCTGGCCGTCTTCCAGAAGGGCGACCAGCGGGCAAGCGTGCTGTGGAACGGCACCGACGAGCCGCTCACGGTGGGCTTCCAGCCGTGGGGCGTGAGCGCTAAGGTCGTCGACAAGTACGGCAACGAATCGCCCATCGGGCCGGGCGCGAACGGGCAGATCACTGTCACGCTCGATCCAACACACCGGCACTTCGATCTCTTTGGTGGCGACCCGCCGGGCTACTACTACATTGGCGGCTCGCCGCTGATCGTCGTCGAGGCCGGCGTGCCGCCCGATGCGCCGGTGAACGCACCGGGCTTTAGCCAGGTGACCTAGCCGGCCGCAGGCGAGGCGCAGGAGCGCGCCGGTAGACGCCTTCAGCCTACCGGCGGCCGGACTCGCGCCGTCTCACGCACTCCCACCACCGGATTGCCCCAGCCCGCCCAGTCGTACGCCACGTCCTCGCCCGGCAGCGTGCGCAGCGTCAGCCGCACCGTCTGGCCGCCCCACGGCGAGAGATCGGCCTCCACGGGAACCCAGCGGCGCTCCTCCTGGTGCGCCCGCGGATTGAGGGCATGGTCGAGGATCACCGCCGGCGCGTCCGACACCCCATCATGCAGTGGGGCAACCAGCACCTGAAAGCGCACGCCATCACCCGCTGGCGCCGCCCACACCTGCGGATCGAGTGCCAGTGCAGCCTGGAACCACACCTCGCGACCGGCTGGGAGGCGAACGTCGACCGAGGCCGACGACGGCGGGTGGAGATAGAGCCACTCGCGCCTGGAGAGGCCGGCCAGGCCGCGTCCCGGATCGGGATCGATCACCGTCAGCTGGCGAACATCGACGAATTTGTCCGGTCCCAGCGCAGCACCGCTGGGCGAGGTCACGAGCGCGGCGCCCGAGCGCACCGCCTCGGCCACGTTGACGATCAGCCCGCCGTGGCCGGCGTGCGCCAGGTCCGGCGCCGCCCACACCCCACCGGCCGGCGCGGCCGCCGGGACGGGCAGGGCGGCGAAGCGCGCGAAGGCCGGCCGGACGCCGCGCCAGACGAGCCCGGCCGCTGCCAGCATCAGCGCCCCCGCAAGCGCGACGGCAGCGCCCCGCGGCGCGCCTAGCTGCCACCGGAGCGCCAGGCCCAGGAGCACGGCGAGCACGGCCGCCCCCGCCAGGCTCAGCAGCATCCCTGCCAGGCGTGATGGCGTGGGACCAAAGGCGAAGGTCACGGTGTGCTCGCCCGGCGGCACCTCGACGACTCCGAAGCCGAGGGCAGCCTGCTGCTCGGGGATGTAGGGCGCTGTCTGCAGCGGCACGGAGTGGCCATCGACCCACGCGCGCCAGCCGGGGAAGTCGAACTGGCGGAGCGTGAGCCGGCCCGGCTGGCCGGCATCGTTCGCCACGCGGACGCTCACCTGCAGCGGCGCAGCGCGCCAGCTCAGAAAGCGCAGGTCGCCGGCCAGCGGATAGAGCAGGCCACCCAGCCAGTCGGCCTCGGGATAGAGGCGCTCGAAGATCGGCCGGCCGCGCGGCTGGCCGGCGGTGTAGGTGGCAATCTGCACCGTGCGTGGCGTGAACTCGCCGCCGGAGGTCGTGCCGGTGCTGCCAAAACGATCTCCCTCCTCGCCCACCAGCACCTGCCCATCGATGCGCCGCAGTGGCTGCGCTGCCCGCGGCACCTCCCGGTCGCCCAGCGAGTTGAACAGCACGCCCGCCCCCACCAGGCACGCCACGGCCCATCCACCGGCCTGCGCCCAGCACCGCCGCTCGCCGGCGCGCCGCTCGACCTCGGCGGCCAGCCACGAGAGTCCGCCGGCACCGGCCACGGCGACGCAGATGCCCATCGGGCCGAGCAGCCGCACCGGGAGCTGCAGCAGCGGCAGCAGCGGCACGTGAGCCCAGACCGGCGCAGCGAAGGTGAAGGTCAGCAGCCAGCAGGCCACAGCCACCAGCAGCAGCGGCGCTGCCGGTGCAACGCCGGCCACCCCAGGGACCGCCCGGCGCTGGTCGCTGCCGGGCCAGGAAGCAGTCGACTTCGCCGGCGCTGCAGCGCCGGCCTCCCCAGGAGCGGGCCGCCGGCCCGGGCGATGCCGGCGCCACCACTCAGCCCCAATGGCCACGATCGTCAGCAGGGCCAGCCCGGCCTGGGCCAGGCTGGGCTTGAGCGTGGCAATGAACTGGTGCTGGTGCGGATAGTGCAGGTGCAGGTCGATCAGTCCAGCCCGCGTCTGCCGGTTCTCCGGCGCTTGCTGATGCGGCGTGCGCCCGGCCGGGTCGAGGAGCCACTGGCGATAGTCCAGGTGGCCTTGCTGCAGGATCTCGAGCCGCACCTCGCCGCGCTCGGCCACCGCCGGTAGCCAGAAAAAGGCGGAGAGGGCGAGCGAGAGGGCACCGGCGGCCAGCGTAAGCGCCAGCCGCGAGCGGCTCGGGCGCCACAGAGCCAGGAAGATGGCCCAGACACCTGCCGTGGCGCCGGCCGTCAGCGCGGTCAGGTTATGGACCAGCAGCTCCCCAGCACCGATGAGCGCCGTGGCGGCGAGCCAGGGCAGCGCCGGGCGCGTTGCCGGGGCCATCCACAGCCGCCACATCGCCAGCAGGAGCCATGGCAGCAGCGCGAGCCCCAGCGCCTCCGGGATGTCGCCGCGCTGGAAGAGGTTGGTCTGAAAAACGTACGGGCCATAGAGCACCGCGGCGGCCGCCACGATACCGGTCACTGGCCGCCAGAGCGTGGCGGCCAGCGCATAGGCCCCGGCCGCGCCAGTCATAGCCGCCACTACGCCGGCGGCGCGATAGCCATCCCACGGATCGAACCGAAACGCTGCCTGCAAGGCGAGGGCCAGGTAGTAAAAGCCCGGCGCGTAGTAGTTGAACACCGGGTAGCCGTAGCCCATGAAGAGATCGGGCAGCCAACGCGGATACCACACACCGCGCTCCACCATCCAGCCCAGCAGATAGAGGCGCAGCATGTGGTTCTTGGCGTCGTCGACCCCTTTCGCCTCTTCCCAGAACAGGTTGAGGTGTGGGTCGGTCCAGGGCAGCCACGCCGGAGCCGTCACGAGCAGCGCCAGTGCCAGCCCGGCCAGCCAGCGGCCAGCCGGGTGGCGCCACCACCCTGCCGCCCGGCTTGCGCTCGCTCTCCACCCGCTTGGCGAGGCGGCCGCCACCGGCAGTGCCGGTGCCCGCCAGCCGGGCGCAGACGTCCCCGGTGTGGCCGGCTGGGAGCCACGGCGGCGGCTCACGACAGACGGTGCCGGCAAGCCGGCTCCAGGCGCCTCCGTCATGGCTGGGGCTCGTGAGGCACTGGTTGTCGCCCGCATGCGTTCGGGAATAATACCCGCACGTGCAGCACGTCGAACCGCTCGCCACGCCGCCCCCAGCCGGCGCACCGGAGGTCGCCCAGGCGCTGCGCCCCGGCCAGGCTCGTGCCACCAGCCCCGCGGCGGGCGTGGAGAAGACAAAGGCAGTCGGGGCAATGAGCCAGGCACGCGCGGTGCCGGCCCTCCTCGCCGCGCTGGCGCTGGCACTCTTCGTCGTCTGGCCATGGCTCCAGCCGGACGTGCAATGGGGGGACGTGGCCGACGCGCCCAACCACCTGGCCCGCATCTACGTCATCGATGCCGCGCTGGCCCGCGGCGAGTGGTTTCCGCGCTGGCTCTCCGATCTCTATCTCGGCTATGGCTATCCGCTCCTCAGCTACTACGCGCCCGGGATCTACTACCTGGCTTTCTTCCTGGGCCGACTCGGCGCGACGGTGTACGCCAGCTTCCAATGGATTGGCGCGCTGGCCGCGCTGCTAGGCAGTGCTGGCACCTTCGCGCTAGCACTCGCGCTCAGTCGCAGCCGCACCATTGGGCTGCTGGCCGCCGCCATCTACGTCGGCTCGCCATATCCGTTCGTGACCAACCTCTACGTGCGCGGCGCACTGCCAGAAGCACTGGCGCTGGGGCTGCTGCCATGGCTGCTCCTAGCGGTGCTCGGCGCGTGGCGGGGCCACCGACTGGGGCCACCGACCCTTGCAGCGCTAACGGCTGCCCTCCTGCTGACCCACAACCTCTCGGCGGCGATCGGCGCGATGCTGGCTGCCGCCTGGCTCGTCTTCCTGGCCGCTGCCAGTCGCGGCCACATGCGCTTCCTGCCGGCCGCCGCGCGCACCCTAGCCGCGGTGGGACTGGGCGCCGGGCTGAGCGCCTTCTTCTGGCTTCCGGCGATCGTCGAGACCGGTGCGGTGCAGGTGAATCTCGCTCAGGGTGGTCTCTACGACCCGCGCAGCTGGCTCTTCGACCCCCTCAGGCCAGCCGGCAACGGCCGGGTGGCTTACCCGCACACGGCGATCGGCCCGGCAGACCTCCACCTCGTCTTCGACTACAACGCGCTGGGCCACGCCCTGCCGGAGAAGATCAGCCTGGCGCAGCTCGCGCTCTGGGTGGGCGCGTTTGCGTGCGCCATGGCCGGCGCCGCCGCTCCGCTGGCTCGCCGCCGGCGAGCCAGCGATGGAGCGCGCGTGACGCCGGATGGGGTCGCCGGCACAGCGCAGGCAGCCACGGCGTGCTTCTGGGCACTCATCGCCGCGGCGTGCTGGACCCTGAATACCACCTGGTCACGCCCGCTCTGGGAGCAGGTGCACGCGCTGCAGATCGTGCAGTTCCCCTGGCGGCTCTACGGGCCGCTGGCGCTGAGCATCGCATTGTCTGTCTCGTGCGCGCTGGCCTCGATCCCGTGGCGCGGCTGGCGCTATGGGACGCTGGCGGTGACGCTCGGCCTGGCGGGGCTGCTGGCGTATGGTGCGCTGGCGGCCCGCCCGATCAAGCTTGGCCCGCCACCGGCACACGACGTCGACGCACAGACGCTCGCGTCGATGGAGTACAACCGCTTCGCCGCCGGCACCACTTCCGGAGGCGAGTTTCTACCCCGCACGACGCACTGGGAGGACGACCAGGCACCGGCGATGCGCCGCGGCATCCGCGTCTACGACGACGCCTATCCGCAGGCCGGCTGGCAGGCCGGGCTGGCGCGCGTCATCGAGGGCCAGGCGGCGATCGAGGCGCTCTGGAGCCGGCCGCACTGGATCGTGGCCCAGGTAGAGGCACCCGAGGCGGCGACGATCGGCTTCCACCAGCTCGTCTTTCCGGGCTGGCGCGCCTTCATCGATGGGCGCTCGGTGCCATTGAAGCCGGCCGAGATCACCCTGGTGCCCGCCGGCACGGCATCCGCGCCGCCGGAGCCGGTGAAGCTCAGCCTGGGCTTCATCGTCGTTGATGTGCCGCCCGGCCGGCACCGCGTGGAGGTGCGGCTGGGCCCAACGCCAGCACAGCTGGCTGGGATGGCCATCTCCGCCGCGGCCGCGGCCGCCGCGCTCGTCTGGCTCCTCCGGCTCCTCTGGCCGCGAGCAGCCGGCGCTACGCGCCTACTCCGCCGCTGGGGAGTATGGAGCACGCCAGCGCATCGGCCACGTCCTGCCAGCACAGGACAAATGGCAGCCGCTTCGTCCTTCGTTGTTCGTCCTTCGTCCTTTGTCCCTCGGCCACACATACCCGGCAGCGATTTCTTGGCCAGTGCTCTAGTAATCCTGCTGCTGCCGGTGGCAGCCGCGGCCGCCGTGGGAGCGGCTGCGGCCGCGCAGCGCCCGCATGGGGTGGTGCTTCCAGACGAGGCACGGCGCATCGTCTTCGATGTAGCCGGCGCCGTGCAGGCAGCCGGCAGCGCGGGCCAGAGGGTTGAGATACGCACGCCGGCGGGAGATGGTGCCGGGCCGGTGCCGCCGTTTGTCGAGCTGCGCTGGCTCCAGATCGGCACCGAGACGAGGCGCTGGCTGTACATGCATCCACCATCGCAGGCCAGCTTCACCCTCCGCATTCCAGCGCACGCCTATTTCCAGGCCGGCCTGGCGCTCGATCCCCAAACCTGGACGCAGGAGTATGGCGACGGCGTGCACTTCCAGCTCATTGCCGAAAGCCCAACCGGCCAGGGGGTCAAGCGCGTGCTGCTGGACCGGCCGGTCAATCCCCGCGCGCGGGGGGAGGATCGCGGCTGGGTCGATGTGTGGGTGAGCCTCGAGGCGCTGGCCGGGCAGGAGGTGCGGCTGACGCTACGCACCGATCCGGGGCAAGACTTCAGCTACGACTGGGCCGGCTGGGCCAACCCGCAGATCGTGATCTGGGACGCCGCTCGCCCCGACCCCGGCGCGCCACACGCCTGGTGAGCGCCGCGCCGGTCGCCTCGAACGGAGCGCTCACGCCTTCAGATCGAGCAGGATGCCGTTGATCCGATCGACCTGCGCGGCGATCTCCAGCACCGGGCGCTCCTGGGAAAGGACGGCGTCGGCCAGCGCGAGCAGCTCTTCATCCACCCGCTCGACGATCTGGTGTAGCTGCCGGGCGGTAAACGACGAGCGCAGCTTGAGCGCGTGCTTCACGACGTAGGCGATGAA